>Ga0315279_10011377_pt1 | contig 10307 bp, 8 predicted proteins | sample YL17G06_20_MG_FD_203694 | JGI IMG/M metagenome (GOLD analysis project Ga0315279, IMG submission 203694) | Sediment microbial communities from Yellowstone Lake, YNP, Wyoming, USA - YL17G06_20 | ecosystem: Environmental > Aquatic > Freshwater > Lake > Sediment | place: USA: Wyoming | collected...
ATCCATCCTTGTCGAAGTTTAATTTTTTACCCGCTTCACTCATCCACCCGACAATCCGGGCCGGATTGCCGACAACAAGGGCGAAATCCGGGATATCTTTCGTCACAACGGCTCCCGCGCCAATAAACGCGAACCGGCCGATGGTGTGGCCGCAGAGGATCGTCGAATTGGCGCCGAGCGAAGCCCCTTCCCTGACCAGCGTTTTTATGTAATACTTGGCGCCGACCTGAGGATATTTGCTCCGAGGATCGATGATGTTCGTGAAGACCATGGATGGGCCGCAGAAGACGTAGTCTTCAAGCGTCACGCCCTCATAGACCGAAACGTTGTTCTGGATTTTGACGAAGTTGCCGATCGTGACGTTGTTTCCGATATTTACGTTTTGGCCCAGGACGCACTTTTTGCCGATGCGGGCCCCGGATTGGACATGGGAAAAATGCCAGATTTTCGTGCCCTCGCCGATTTCTGCGTTTTCATCGACGACAGCCGTTTCATGGACGAAATAACTCTTCGGTTCGGTTGACTTTGAGGATGTCATTTTTAAGTCTCTTTTCATGGATTCTTCGCAGGCCTCTAAGATTTTAAGGACTTTGAGTCCTTCCTCGCCATCTGTCCGCGGGATTTTCCGGGAGGCTATACACTCCATAAAGTGCTCGCATTCCGATTTTAATGGTTCCTTATTTTCGATTTCGATGGGCCGGGCTTGTTCCGGGCGAGGCACGGGCAACCCGTCGACCCAATCGATCTTATGGTCGTAAGCCCAAAGCTTGTTCTTGGGATTGACGTCGTCGAACAGCATCATCTTTTTATCCCCAACCACGATGAGCTTTTGTTCCTTATAAGGATGGAGCCAGGAAACGAAAATATGAGCTTTCGTCCCCCTGGGAAAAGAAAGGTTCGTTATGGTCACATCGGCGATGCCGGGGTTGAGGAAAGTGCCGCCGCAGGCTGAGACTTCGACCGGCATTTCATTCAACAAATAAAGGATGGTGGAAATATCATGCGGGGCAAAGCTCCAAAGGATATTTTCCTCGGTCCGGATTTTGCCTAAGTTGAGGCGGTTGGAATAGATATAGTTGATTTTCCCGAGATCGCCCTTATCTATGAGCTCCTTCAATTTTATAATGGCTGGATGGTATTGGAGAATATGGCCGACCATTAGGATTTTATTTTTCATCTTGGCCAGGGCGACGAGTTCTTCGCCCTCCTTATAGCGGAGGGCAATGGGTTTTTCGACGAAAACGTCTTTCTTGGCCAGGAGCGCCTCTTTCACAACAGCATAATGGGTGGCCGCAGGGGTGGCGATCGCCACGGCCTTGACCTCGGGGTCGGTGAAGGCCTTGCCGATGTCCGTGTGCGTCCGGATCTCCGGATATTTCTCCTTGAAGGACTTCAGCGTGTTCTCGTCGATGTCGCAGATGCCGAGGAGGGCGCCGAGCTCGTGGAAATTGCGGACCAGGTTCTTGCCCCAGTAGCCCGATCCGATGACGACAATGTTTTTGGCCATGTTTAGTTCCTTTCTGTATTCAGGCCTTGAGGATCCGGCTCCTAAACTTCTTAACGTCCTTCGTCGCGTTCCGCGTGTCCACGACCAGATCGGAGTTCTCGACAATCCAGCTGTAATCGTAGGAGGAATGGTCGGTGATGATCAGGGCCGCGTCCACGGACTTCAGGAATTTGGCGGTCAAGGGCGTCGATTTCAGGTCCAGATCGTGCTTGCGAACCTTGGGAATCCGGGGGATGTAGGGATCGTTGTAGGAGATCTTCGCCCCTTTCTCCCGGAGGAGCTCGATGACCTCGAGAGCGGGTGATTCCCGCATGTCGTCGATATCCCTCTTATAGGCGATGCCGAGAATAAGAATCTTGGCACCCCTCAGGCATTTACCGCGCTTGTTCAGGGCGTCGGCGGTCTTGGAGACGACGTAGTCCGGCATGTTGGTATTGATCTCTCCGGCGAGCTCGATGAAGTGAGTGTTGAAGTTCAGCTCTTTGGCTTTCCAGGCCAAGTAGAAGGGGTCGATGGGAATGCAGTGACCGCCGAGGCCGGGGCCGGGATAAAAAGGCATAAAACCGAAGGGCTTTGAGGAAGCGGCTTCGATCACTTCCCAGATGTCCACGTTCATCTTGTCGGCCAGGATCTTCAATTCGTTCACAAGTGCGATGTTGACGCTGCGAAACGTGTTTTCTAGGATTTTCGTGAATTCAGCGGCTTCCGGAGAGCTAACGGGGATGACACGGTCGACAATTTGAGCATAGAACAATTTTCCCACGGCCTTGCATTGGGATGTAATCCCCCCGACGACCTTGGGCGTGTTCTTGGTGTAATATTTCGGGTTGCCAGGATCCTCCCGCTCCGGAGAAAAAACGAGGAAGAAGTCTTTGCCGACCTTGAAACCCTGACGTTCAAATTTGGGAAGGAGGATCTCTCGAGTCGTGCCAGGATACGTTGTGCTTTCGAGCGAGACGAGCTGGCCTTTGCGGAGGGTCTTGGCGATCTCGTCCGAAGTGATTTCGATGTAGCTCATGTCCGGCTCTTTGTTCTTATTGAGCGGTGTCGGAACACAGATCAGAATGGCATCCGTCTCTTTAAGTCTCGAATAGTTCGAAGTCGCTTCGAACAGGCCGGATTTCCTGAGCTTCGAAATCTTTTCCGCGGGGACGTGCTTGATGTAGCTTTCGCCTTTGTTGAGCATGGTCACCTTGTTAATGTCGATGTCGAAGCCAAGAATACGAAAGCCTTCCTCGCTGAAACGGATGACGAGGGGAAGCCCGACGTATCCGAGACCGATGACTCCGATTAGGGCCGTTCTCTTTTCGATTTTCTGGCTTAAGGATTGGGCTAAATTCATAATGCGTTCCTCGATGATTTTAGAGTCTTTTTATCTTGAGGATTTTCCCGGGAGGAGTCTTTGAAAGCCCCCGCCCATTGCCCGCCTTCAAGGAGCAAGGCGTTCCAACCGAAACCGAAGCCGAAGGCCAAACAGAATAGCTTGAAATAGGCGTCGAAATTCTCGGCGGTTCCGGCTACATCGAATTGAGGAAAAATGACCAGGGTCAGGATAAATCCTAGAATGAATGAGGCAAGTGCGGAATAAAAATAACGCTTGTTGAAGCGCTGAACCCTGTCTCCCCGAAGCTTCCGAAGCCAAGGCAGGAGCGTCCGGGCAAGGACTCCGAGAAGAATCCCTAAAAATTTAATGATCAGATCGAGAGACATGTCTAAGGTCGCCTCGTTTTATCTCCTTTTTCTTCCCGCTCCCATCCTGTAGAAAAGAGAATTTTATTTATTTAACCGCGGACTGTCAATAAAGATCCGCGGGCAAACAATCCGCGAGAACGGCCCGGAATCAGGCTGTTTTACCTATAGAACTCGGCGATTTTCTCCACGATATAATTTTTCTGTTCGGCGGTCAGCTCGGGATAGACCGGAATTGACAGCACGGAGTCGGCCGCTTCTTCGGAAACGGGCAGATTTCCTTTCTTGTAACCGAGGTCTTTAAAACATTCTTGAGCGTGAAGGGGAAGGGGATAATAAATCTCCGTCCCGATGGCATTCTCTTTCAGATGAACGAGCAGCTTGTCCCGGTTTTTGACCCAGAGTGTGTATTGATTGTAAATATGATAGTTTTTGTCCCCGGTCGGCTTATAAACCGGGATCGGGATTTTGACGAAACCTTTATCGACGAGGCCGGCTTCTTTGAGCTTCTTATCGTAATACGCAGCATTCTCCTGCCGCTTACGGGACCACCCGTCCAGGTATTTTAACTTGACGATGAGAACCGCCGCTTGGAGTGCATCCAGCCGGAAGTTGCCCCCCACGATCTTGTGGAAATATTTCGGCTTCGAACCATGGACTCGGAGGATCTTCACTTTTTCGCAGAGCTCCTCATCGTTCGTCACGACCATCCCGCCGTCGCCGAACCCGCCGAGGTTCTTCGAGGGAAAGAAGGAAAAGATGCCCAGATCCCCCATCGAGCCGGCTTTTCGTCCTTTATATTCCGCCCCGATGGATTGAGCGGCGTCTTCGATGATATAGAGGTTATGTTTCTTGGCGATTTCAAGGATCGGGTCCATGTCCGCACACTGGCCGAAGAGGTGAATGGGAATGATGGCCTTGGTCTTATTCGTGATTGCCCGTTCAATTTTGGCTGGGTCGATGTTATATGTGACCGGGTCGATGTCGACGAAAACAGGCCGGGCGCCGAGCCGGGAGATGACTCCCGCGGTAGCGAAAAACGTGAATGGCGTGGTGATGACCTCGTCTCCGGGCCCGATGCCGAGCGCCATGAGCGAAACTAGAAGGGCGTCTGTGCCAGAAGAGACTCCGACGGCGTATAAAGTTTGGGAATACGCAGCGATATTTTTCTCGAGCTCTTCTACCTTCGGGCCAAGGATAAAGACCTGGGACTCAAGGACGTCGTCTACGGCCTTTTTGACTTCCTCTTGGATGGTCGCATATTGAGCTTTTAAATCCAGAAGAGGAATATTCATTTTCCCGACTCCTTCATTTTGATGATTGCGTTTCTTTGTATTCCGCAAAATGGGCTGAATTAATTAGATATAGTATCCATTCCCGACCGACCTGTCAATGAGGAGTCGGCTCTTCGACGAAAAGTGTGGTGACATTATCCTGTTTTCTACAATGATCATTCCAATTCGAATGAAATATTTTCATTCTGCCATATGTAAATATTAGACATCAATCAGGCTCTATATGAGAGAAATATTCCTTAAAAACTCCTCAGAGAAAAAAAGATCACGGAATTCACACAAATCCCCATATTTCCGCCAGTTAGAGACCGAATATGGCCAGGATCCACCACACTATTCGTCATGGGGCCATTTTGGGATTGATTTGAATTATTGATTATGCTAAGTTTGAGGCCGCGAGGACAAAAAAAAGGAAAAAAAGAATGAAAGGAATTATCCTGGCTGGGGGGCGAGGGACCCGGCTCAATCCGCTGACGTTGAGCGTCAGCAAGCAGCTTCTCCCCGTTTATGATAAGCCGATGGTTTATTATCCCCTCTCCATGCTCATGCTAGCGGCAGTTCGAGATATCTTGATAATTTCCACCCCGGAGGCGATGCCTGCCTTCCGGGCGCTGCTCGGCGATGGTCGGCAATGGGGGCTTTCCTTCATCTATAAGGTCCAAGACGAACCGCGAGGGCTTGCTGACGCGTTTCTCGTGGGAAAAGAGTTTATTGCGGGCAAACCCGTTTGTCTCATTTTGGGCGACAATATCTTCTTCGGCCACGGGCTCGCCGAGCAGCTCAAAAAAGCGGCGCAGCTTGAATCAGGAGCCGTAGTTTTTGCCTACGCGGTCAAAGATCCTGAGCGATATGGAGTCGTTGAATTCGATGAAAATATGCGGGCCATAAATATTGAGGAAAAGCCGAAGCGGCCGAGGTCCCATTATGCGGTTCCGGGGATCTATTTTTATGATGGGCGCGTGTCTGACTTTGCGGCCGGCATGAAGCCTTCGGATCGCGGGGAGCTCGAAATCACCGATCTCAATCGCGAATACCTGCAGAGGGGGGAATTGAGGGTCGAGATCATGGGCAGAGGTATTGCCTGGCTTGACGCGGGAACGCATGAATCCCTCCTTCAAGCTTCAAATTTCGTCCAGGCCGTTGAAGAGCGCCAAGGGATGATGATCGCCTGCCCGGAGGAGATCGCCTTTCGCATGGGATACATCGGCAGAGATGAGCTCCTGCGTCAAGCCCAGGCTATCCCCAATTCTTATGGGAATTATCTCGCGCGTATAGCCGAAGAGGGTATTGCTTAAATGTCATTACGAAGCCTCTTGGCCGCGGCAATCTCAGAGAGTTACGGTGACGTCGATATATTCCACTTTTGAAGACGGCGCTGGAATAGGAAGTCTTTTGTTCTTACTAGGGGCCAACCTTCGTTTTCCAATATTTCAATGATATTTCTGATTTTCATTGAATACCGCCGGGAGGGGCTTCATTCAGATAGACTGTGATAAGTTGAATTTATTATCACGCTTAGCATATTATTAGAAAGAACGTATTTGCAAAACCGGTTTCTTGAGGAGAACTGAATGATCAAAGGTGTGATTATAAAAAAGTTGAAGGTCATCCCGGACGAGCGGGGCCGGCTCATGGAGATGCTGCGAGCTGACGATGATTTTTTCGAGAAGTTCGGCCAGGTTTATATGACATCAACGAATTCGGGCGTGGTCAAAGCCTGGCATAAACATGAAAAGCAGGCGGACAACATGGCCTGCGTCGCGGGAATGGTCAAGGTGGTGCTGTATGACGGCCGGGAAGGATCGTCCACGTTTCGGGAGATCAACGAATTTTACATGGGCATCCACAACCCCCTGCTGCTCCATATCCCGGCGGGCATCTATCACGGCTGGATGTGTGTGAGCGCGGACGAGGCCGTTGTGGTAAACACGCCGACCGAGACGTACAATTACGAGCGGCCGGATGAGCAGAGGCTCGATCCCCACGGCAGCGAGATCCCCTACGACTGGCGCCGGAAGGACCGATGAAGAAAAAAAGGGGGACGCTTCTATTTTTCGCAAGAAAAATAGAAGCGTCCCCTTTTTTCTGAGAAGGGGAAAAGATGAAAAAAGTAAAGACATCGTGGACGGAACGCCGCTTCGACAGTAAAACGCTCCTCGTCACTGGCGGGGCCGGGTTCATCGGCAGCAACTTCGTTCATTCCATGCTAAAACTCTACCCGAACGTCCGGATCGTTAACCTCGACAAACTGACCTATGCCGGGAACCTGGACAACCTGGCCGACATCGGCTGCGATCCGCGCCACGAGTTCATCCGCGGCGACATTCGCGACAAGGATCTTGTCCGCGGTATCTTCGAGCGCGTCCAGGGCGTCTTCCATTTCGCCGCCGAGACCCATGTCGACCGCTCGATCGTCGACGCCGGCGAGTTCGTCCTGACCGACGTCTTCGGGACGTTCGTCTTGCTAGAAGCGCTTCGCCGCTCGCCGCAGGTCGAGTTCTTCGTCCATGTTTCGACGGACGAGGTGTACGGCAGCCGCGATAAGGGATTCTTCAAAGAAACGGACCCGCTCAACCCGTCGTCGCCTTACGCCGCGAGCAAGGCGGGCGCGGACAGGCTGGCCCATGCCTACTTCGTGACCTACGGCGTGCCGGTTGTCATCGTCCGCCCGAGCAACAACTACGGTCCGTATCAGTATCCCGAAAAATTTATTCCGCTCTTCGTGACGAACGCAATGGAGGACAAGCCGCTGCCCCTTTACGGCAAAGGGGCAAACGTCAGGGACTGGCTCCACGTCGAGGACAACTGCCGGGCGATCGAACTCGTGGCGAGGCGCGGGGCGCTGGGGGAGGCCTATAACATCGGAGCTAACGATGAACGGCGAAATATTGATGTGGCTCGGCGGATCGTGAAGTTGCTGGGGAAGAGCCGGGACCTGATCAAGTTCGTCCCGGACAGGGCAGGGCACGACCGGCGCTACGCAGTGAATTGCCGGAAGCTCCGGGCGCTGGGCTGGAAAAGTGAGATCGCGTTCGAGGATGGTCTCGAACGGACGGTGTCTTGGTATGTCGAGAATGAAAGCTGGTGGCGCAAGATCAAGGAGCAGAGCGCAGAGTTCAAATCTTTCTACGACGAGTATTATAAAGACAGGAAATAATCAGAATTCCTGTCCTTAATATTTCTAATCCCCGGAGGCTGCGTTTTTAAGAACGACTCCCATATCGCTCAGAAGCCCCGACCCGATGGCCTCAACCATTTCCCGGATCCCTTCCTCGACGCTGATCCGTGCCTTGTAGCCGAGCACGCGCTTGATCTTATCGAATGAGACTTTGACGTCCCGCATGTCGCTGTCGTAGCTGAGGTCCTTGTATTCCACCTTGACGGCCGGAACGTATTTCTGGACGAGCCGGGCGATCTCTTCCTTCGATAAATTCCCCAGGTTGGATCCGACGTTGAAGACCTCTCCGCGGATTTTCTCGAGAGGCGCTTCGAGGGCGAGCATGACGGAGCGGATGATGTCGCGGATGTGGACGAAAGACCGGTTGTAGTCTTTCTGATAAATGACGAGTTTTCGTTCGCGGATCGCCTCGAGGACGAACTGGTTGATGATCAAGTCGAATCGCGTCCGGGGCGATGGCCCGAACAGCGTCGCGAAGCGGAAGATGACCGGTGCGCACCGGGCCGTCGAGGCCCGCTCGAGCAGATATCGCTCGGCAGCGATCTTCGTTTTGGCGTAGATCGACTGCGGATAGAGCGGGGACTCTTCGGTCACAGGACGGCCGTCCTCGGCGGCGCCGTAGTTGCTGTAGGTCGAGGAGAAGACGAAGCGCCCGGCTCCGCATGCTTCGGCGAGTTCGAAGACGTTGCGGGTGCCTTCGCAGTTGCATCTGTAAGAAGCTTCGTCTCCCGCTTTCTCGCAGGCCGGATAGCCGACGATGGCCGCGAGGTGGACGACATGATCGACACCATTAAAATGCGGCCGGAGGCTGTCCTTGTCGCAGACGTCGGCCTTGTGGAAGGAGAAGCCGGGATGGGTGAGGTAGCCGAGGAGAGAGTTCCCGCCGAAGAGCAGGTTGTCGAGTGCCGTCACTCGATAGCCGCGGCAGAGGAGCTCCCCGCAGAGGAGCGATCCAATGTATCCCGCCCCGCCGGTGATGAGGATGTGCTCTTGTTTCTTCGTCTTAGGTTTGGTTTTCATTGTGAGGCGCCTTGGGCCGTGGCAATCTCGCAGGCTATCGAAAAAAGCGGGGACACGTACTTAATTCAAGAGAATTAGCGTCCATGTCCCCATTTTTTCTTACACATTTTTCCTCCAATATTCCAACAAATCCTGGAGCGTCTTTTCCAGTGGAATGCGCGGCTCCCAGCCCGTCCGACTTTTGATCTTCCGGTTGGAGCCGGCGAGATAAGGGATGTCGGTCTTCCGGAGCTTGGCCGGATCCACCCGGACCTCGATCTTGCAAGGCGAGAACGAAAGCAGCGTCCTAAGGATTTTTTTAAGGGAGAGCGCCTGCCCGGAACAGACGTTATAGACTTCGCCCCGTTTTCCCTTTCTCATGAGAATGTCATATGCGCGGACGACGTCCCGGACATCGGAATAATCGCGGCGCGGCGCCAGATTTCCGACTTTGATCACGGGTGGGACCTCGTTTTTTTCGATGAGGACGATTTGCCTCGCCCAGTCCGAGCAGACGAAGTCCGCCGTCTGTCCCGGACCCGTATGCGGAAACGGCCGGACGACAACAATGTCGAGATTTTCCCGTTGCGCATAAAATTCACTCAGAAGCTCCCCTCCGGCTTTGGTGAAGGCGTAAGGGCTGACGATGCCGTTCCTGTCCTCTTCCCGGTGGGCGTGCGCCTTCTCTTTGGACTTTAGATATCCATAGACGTCGGACGAGCTGACGAACAGAATCTTTGCTTTTGGGGCGGACTGGCGCACGGCCTCATAGAGATAAAACGTGCCCATCAGGTTCGTTTCCAGGGTTTCCCGGCGTTTGTCCCAGGACGTGTGGACATGAGAGATCGCGGCCAGGTGAAAAATGCGGTCGGGGCGGATGCTTTTTATGATGTCATTGACGGATTCCTCGGAACGCAGGTCCACATGGAAGAGCTTAACGAGCGGAGCTTTGGCCCAGAGGTCGGTGCAATGCTCGGGCCGTTCGGGAAAACAAGTCCCGAAGATCTCGACCGAAGACTTCTTGGAGGACGCGGAGAGACGGTCAATGAGATGGCGCCCGACGAATCCTGTCGCGCCGGTTATTAAGATTCTGGTCGGCTGTTTCATGGTTGGAAAAATTCGGGGACACGTACCTAATTCAAGAGAATTAGAGTACATGTTCCCAACTTTTCATCACACCCTCTCCCGCCAATAATTCAGAAGGTCCTTGAACGTTTGCTCGAGCGGAATCTGCGGTTTCCATCCGGTGAGGGAGACGAATTTGCTCGAATCGGAGAGGAGGATAGGAACGTCCGAAGGACGCAGCCGTTCGGGGTCCACCTTGATCTTGACCTTCGCTTTGCTCAGCGCGAGGAGCATGTCGAGCATCTCTTTCATTGCCATCGCTTTTCCCGTGCCGACGTTATAGACTTCGCCGTCCTCGCCCTTTTCGGCGGCCAGCCAGTAGGCGCGGACGATATCGCGCACGTCCGTGAAGTCGCGCTTGGCCTCCAAGTTGCCGACGTGAATGACCGGTTCTTTCTTCCTCTTTTCGATCTCGGCGATCTGCTTGGCGAAATTCGATGTGACGAAGACGTCGCCCCGCCGCGGTCCCGTGTGGTTGAACCCGCGCGTCCGGACTGTCTTCATTCCGTAACTC
>Ga0315279_10011378_pt1 | contig 10307 bp, 4 predicted proteins | sample YL17G06_20_MG_FD_203694 | JGI IMG/M metagenome (GOLD analysis project Ga0315279, IMG submission 203694) | Sediment microbial communities from Yellowstone Lake, YNP, Wyoming, USA - YL17G06_20 | ecosystem: Environmental > Aquatic > Freshwater > Lake > Sediment | place: USA: Wyoming | collected...
AGGACCGGCTCGGCGGGCGCCGGCTGGCCGGCCATGAGGCTCTCGAGCAGTTCGGCCGCCGCCCGGCCCTGGCCGAAGAAGTTCGGGTCCACGCTGGAAAGAGGCGTCGCCGCAAAGTCGCACTGGTAGGGGTCATTGCCTCGTCCAAGGACGGCCACCTGCTCCGGCACTCTCAGACCGACGGCATCACAGAAGCCGCAGATGCGCACGGCCATCGCGTCGTGGTACGTGAATATCCCCAGCGGCAACTGGAGCCCGGAGATTCCCTTGCGGAACCGCTCGGCCAGCGCTTTGGCCCGGTCCCACGGAACAGTCCGCCCCGGCCGCTGCACGGCGATCAGGTCGGCCCGGGCGCCGAGGCTGCGGGCTCGCTCGACGAAGCTTTGGCCAAGCAATTCATCCGTCGAATGTTCATAGTCTTCGCTGTGAAGATACGCCATGTTCCTGAAGCCCCGGTCGGCGAAATGATCGGCCGCGGCCCGGCCGATGGCCCGGCGATCCTGAATCACGCAGCAACATCTCTTGGGAAGCACATGGTCGTCGATCTGCACCACCGGCGCGCCGAGGCGAAGAAACCGCCGCACCAGCGGCCCGTACTCGGGCGGCAGGATAAAGAGCACGCCGTCGGGCCGGCAGCCCAGCGGAACCTTCGAGTTGTAATATCGCAGGTCCAGCACGGTCCAGCCCGCCCGGGCGGCCACGCCATAGATGCCGCTCTTGAGGGTGGTGAATTCGGAAGTCAGGGCCAACAGGACCGTCCGGCGGGCACTCGATGCGCGGTGTTTGGAGGAGGTCTCGGTCATGAAACCATCATAGACCAAGCGGACTGGCGCCGCAACAATAAACACTCTCGAACTGTCGGTATACTGCAAACATTTTGCCGCAATATTGCTATAGACAAGACGGCATGGCGGTGGTAGAGTATATGGAACGTGGAGTCCCGGTAGGACAAGAGGCCCAATCGGGCAAATCGGGACAATGCAAAAGGAACCTAAGGAAGGCAAGAAGGAGAAACCGATGAGGAAGACACGTTTGATGTTGAACAAGGTAGCGTTTTTGGGTGTGACGGCGATCGCCGTCCTGGTCATGGGCGGCACGGCCAACGCGGCCATGGTGACGTGGGGCTTGTGGTCCAGTGATATCACCGACACCACTGCCATTAAGGTGCTCAGTGGATACACCACCGTCGAAGGTGTGAACCTGAACGGCTCCAACACCACGATTAACAACGGGACTGTGGACGTTTCTTTCGTAGGCATCGCCAAGGACGGCAGTGGTTCGGTCGCCGGTATTACTGTGGGCAACTCCGGCTTTGCCTTCCAGAGCACCGGCAACAATTCCAACGTTACTTCTACCGTTGGGTCTCCCCAAACCTGGGCCACGGTCCTGGACCGTGTGATTGGCGACTATAATAGCCCCTGGGGCCAGATTAGTTTGACTGGATTGACGGAGGGCAAGGGTTACTACGTGGAGTTCTTCTCATCCGCGCCCGACGCCGGCATACTATCCAACTCGATTATTACCAGCGGGGGCGTAGACAGTCCCGCATTTGGCGCCCATGTTAGTGGAGGGACCAGATACATCATCGCCACATTCACCGCGGATGGCCCGACTCAAACGTTCACTGTGTCTGGCACGGAACCTACCTATAGCGCGCTCGTCGTCGGCGTTCCCGAACCGGCCACGCTGTCGCTGTTGGGTCTGGGCGGCCTGGCGGTGATCCGCCGCCGCAAGAGCGCGTAGACTGGAAATAGACTGGAACAAGAACCACAGGCAGAATGCACCAAGGGCCGGCCCCGGGGGTCGGCCCTTTGGTGGCGGATGCCCTGTTTCGGTTTTGTCGATGGGTGTTGCACAAGGTCGGGGATGGATTGGGTCTCAGTGAGCGATTTCTCGAACGCCATTGCCACGAAGGCAGATTGCCGGCGCCGTTGAGACAAGTGAACTCAGGCATGCGAAGGAGAGAATCATGAGAAGCCAGAGGACTCTGGGGCACGCGGCGGTTCTGGCGGCGGCAGCAGCGGCCGTCGTCGTCCTGGTCATGGGCGCATCAGCCCAGGGCGGTGTCGTCGACACGTTTATCGACCAGAGCGTTGTGAATTGGTACCCGTCCCCCGCCGCTTCGTCGAAGACGGTGAGTTATAGCGCCGGCCCCAACACCGGGGTGAGTTTCGACGTCACCCTTGCCACCGATAATGGCAACCTCAGGGCGCGCGGTGCCAGTGGCGTTGGCGGGACTGGTTTCTTGGCGGACGACGGCGCGGGCGACGATAACTGGTTCTGTGGCACCCTCACCATCACGGTCGACAACTTCAGCGGGGCAACTCTCGGTGATATCACCTTCCAGCTTCTGGACATTACCCTTCAGAGATTGGTGACGAACGACATCAATTTCACCTCGACTGCGACCCCGACGATGCAGACCATCTCGCTTGGCACCCCTGGCGCATGGGGCGCTATCCCCAAGATCGCCCTGGACAGCACCGCCGCCAGCATGGCCGGCGGATCCTACGTGGGGACGCTGGATTGGGTGGTCATCGATGGTGAATCCTGGGGCCTCTATAAGCTTCTCAGCTTCGAGGTAGGCGTGCAGAGCAACGCAGCCTACTGGGACCTCAATAACACCGGAGTCGGCGCGGGCGGTTCCGCGCCGGCCGGCGTGTGGAATGCGACCGACCCCAACTGGAACACCGACGCCACCGGCGGCGCCGGCGGGACGGTCGGCGCCTGGACGCCCGGCTATCGAGCCGTCTTCGCCGCCGGCAACGACGCCAATGGCGCCTACACCGTCAACGTCGACGGCACCCACGACATCGTGGGCCTGGCCTTCGAGGAAGGAACGGTCACGCTGGCCACCGCGACGGGCGGCCAACTCCGGTTGGTCAACAACGCCGATGTGGACGTCGCCTCCGGCCTGACCGCGACGATCCAGACTTCGATCACCGAAGACGCCACGCCACGATCCCTGGCCAAGAAGGGCGCCGGCACGCTGGTGCTGAGCGGCGCCGGCAGTTACACCGGCAAGACGACCGTCCAGGACGGCACGCTCCGTCTGGGCGCCGATAACGTGCTGCCCGACGCCTCGGCCGTGACGGTCAGCGGCAATGCGGCGGGCGTGACGGCCACCCTGGACCTTGCCGGATACAGCGACACCATCGGCAGCCTCACCCTCGGCGGATCGACCGCGACCAGCGGCGCGGCGGTGACCACCGGCGTCGGCACGCTGACCCTCGGCGGAGACGTCACCTACAACAGTGCCAACAACCCCCTGGGCGCGACGATCAGCGGCAAGGTCGATCTCGGGGCAGCCACCCGGACCTTTACTGTCAACGACAGCGCGACGGTGGCAAACGACCTGACCGTTTCGGCCGCAATCTCCGGCACCGGTGCAGGCCTGATCAAGGCCGGCGCGGGAACGCTGGTGCTCTCGGGTGCCAACACCTACACCGGTGGGACAAACATCAGCGTCGGCGCGCTCGTGCTGAGCAGCGCCGGCACGTTGGGCGATAGCGCCAATGCCCTGACGATGAGCGGCGGCCGGCTCGATCTGGGCACACTCAGCCAGACGGTCGGCGCGGTGAGCATCACCGCGGCCGCCGGCAGCGCCGACACGATCGGCAACGGCAGCCTCACCGGCACATCCTACTCGGCCAGCAATGCCAGCGGCAACGTGATCGTGTCGGCCAACCTGCTGGGTGATGCGACGCTGACCATGTCCGGCGCCGGCACGCTGACCCTATCCGGCACGAACACCTACACCGGCACGACGACCGTCAGCGCCGGCGTCTTGCAGGCCGCCACACGAGCGGCCCTGCCGGGCTATGATTCCGCCGACAGGGTGGTCATCAACGGCGGCACGCTGCTGGTCGTCCTTGGCGGCGGCTGGACGATCGGAGACGTGGAAACCGTCGTGGCCAACGCCACCAAGACCAGCGGCACTCTGGCGCTGGACACCTCCAGCGGCGACGCGACCCAAACGACCGCCTGGGACCTTGGCGGGCTGGGCCTGACCAAGCTCGGCGGCAATGCCCTGACGCTGAATCGCGCCAACACCATCACCGGCACGACGACGATCCGCGGCGGCACGCTGAAACTGCAAAACGCGGGAGCCGGGTTGACGCAGACGTTGGGCTCCCTGACGCTGGCCGGCCCCGATGTCACGCTCCAATCCGACAACGCCGGAACCGGCACGTTGAGCACGACCTTCGGGGCGCTGACGGCCCGCGTCGCTGGAAACACCGCGAACATCGTTTCCACGGGCGGCACCAACGGCACGGACAACATCATCAACCTCACGGGCGCCGCGGGCTTCATCGACAAGGGCGTCTTCTTCGGCGGGGCCAATTACGCCGCGCTGGATGCCGTAAACACGTATGTCCGAGCGCTGGCGTACGGCTCGGATCCCGACGCGGAGGTTGTCGATACCATCACGACCAACAAGCACGTGAAGCTCGCCTCGTCGCCGGCGGCCAGGGTTGGCGACACGCTGTTGAGCCTGAATCTGGCGGGCAGCGGCGTGAATTACACGATGAGTTCGGGCACCCTTACGGCGCCCGGCATCCTCAAGTCCGGCGGCGGGGCCGTATGCACCATCAGCGGCGGAACCGCGGTCACGGGAGGCACGGGCGTCGAGCTTGTCATCCGCACCGACGCCTCCTCCGACCTGCTGGCCGTCAGCACGCCGGTTAAAGGCACCGGCGCCCTGACCAAGTCCGGCGCCGGCACGCTGACCCTCTCTGGCGCGAACACCTACACCGGCGCCACGACCATCAACAACGGCACGCTGGTCTATCAGAACACCTACGCTTCACCCACGCACGCGATTGCCTCCCTGGCGACCTTGGAAATCAACGTCGCCAGTGGGACCCGTGGTTCCGCGTCCACCACCTTCAGCGGGGCAGGCACTTTGGTGAAGTCCGGTGGTGGCGAACTTGTTTGGGCTTCCACCGCTGCGACGTTTGCGATGGAATCGGGTTCCTTGATTGACGTGCAAGGCGGGACCTTCACCGGTGGCAGCTACGGCAACGAGAACTGGACCGCCAACCTCTCCTCGCTGAACGTCGCCAGCGGCGCTGTGTTCGATGGCGACGAAGCCAATGTGCGGGTGGACGCCCTGGCCGGCGCTGGCACCATCAAATCCGGCTACGTAGACGGTTCAGGCTCCGTGACCTTCGGCGTGAACAACGGCAGCGGCACCTTCAGCGGTGTGCTCGCCAATGCAGAAGCTGCGGGTAGTGGTTTCGTGAAAACCGGCACCGGGACGCAGATCCTCTCCGGCGCCGCCAACGCCTACACCGGTGCGACGTTGGTTTCCGCCGGCACGCTGGCCCTGTCCGGCGCGGGCGCCATCAACACCACCAGCGGCATCACGGTCAACGGGCCAACCGCCGCATTCATGCAGAACAGCAGCGCGACCAACACCCGCACATTCACCCTCACTCGGGGCACCCTGGGCGGCACGGGCACGATCTCCACGGCCATCACCATCGGGCCCAATGTCACGATCGCCCCGGGCGACCGCACGCTGGTGGCCCCCGAGGCGGGCACCCTGACCATCGCCAACGCCGTGGACCTCACCGGCGGGGCGACCGAGATGCGGCTCTTCAGCACTGCCGCCAACGACAGCGACGTGCTGATGCAGAGCACCACGGGCGGCTTGACTTACGGCGGCATCCTGAAGGTCGTCGCAGTCGGTTCTCTCGCTTTTGCCGCCGGCAACAACTGGGACTTGTTCGAGTTCGACAGCAGGAACGGCACGTCCGTGTTCAGCAACGACTCCGAGTTCGGCACTGTCGGCGGCACCTACCTGCCCCTCCTCGCCCCCGACAAGAAATGGAGCTTCAATTACGGCACAGGCGTCCTGTCGGTGGCTTGGGGCATAATGCCCGGCGACACCAACGGCGACTGGGTGGTTGACGCGGCCGACTTCATCAACCTGAAGAAGAACTTTGGCGCCGGCGTGGGCGGCGGAGTGGGCGTGGGCAACTTCGACAATACCGGCACGGTGAACTGGGCCGACCTCAGCACCCTGATGACCAACATGGGCACCGGCGGCCCGGCCCCCGCGACGACCCCGGAACCCGCAACCCTTGGCCTGCTGGCCATCGGAGCGCTGGCGGTGCTGAGGCGGCGAAGAGCGGCCTGAGCGGCTAAGAACTGACAGTTGACAATGGACAATTGACAATTGCCTGCCCGGCTACCGGCTACCGGGTACTGCTTACTGATCGAAGGGCGAGATGCCCGTACGGGAAAACGTGGTAAGTGTCTAACGCCTGCTCCGAGAGATGCCTCCTCTCAGGACGACACGCCAATGGTCCCGTGCGGCTCTTGCCCTTCTTGTTTTGGTGCCCATGGGGAATCTCAAAGGAACCGCACGGGGCTGCTGCTGTCGGAGTTCCTGCCCAGCCGGCGGTTCGCGGAACTGACCGGCGTGACGATGCTCGGCGCGCTGGTGGGGGACCTGTTCCTCCTGCCGGCCTGCCTGATGCTCATGTGGAAGCGGCGCGCAGACTGATCGCAGTGCCAAGGGGATATCCCCGCTCGTAGTGACGCCGTGAGGCGTTATCCCCGCCGGCTGGCCCTGGCGCCAACGCGCCCAAACACCCTCCTGCGCGCCCCCATGTGGGGCCCCAAGGCCCGGCCGGGGCGAAGTTCGCACCCAAGGTGGAATCTTGTCCGTCCGGGCTACTCCTGGCCGGGCGTTTCGCCATTCTCGCCCTCGCCGCCCCGGGCGGTGTGGGCCAGTCGGTACTTCTTCGGCGTCATGCCCATCTGCTTGCGGAACACGCGGAACAGGTACGGCTCCGTCCGGAACCCCACCTGCCGGGCGATCGAGACGACGGACTGACGCGTCCCGGTCAGCAGTTCGCAGGCCCGCTCGATCCGCTTGCGGTTGAGCTCGTCGATGACGCTCCGGCCCAGGTGCGCGCGAAACGACCGGTCCAGCGTCCGACGCGAGACGGCGACGGCGTCGGCCACTCTGCCGACGCTCAGCGGCTCGGCCAGATGTTCCCATAGGTACCGCAGCGCCCGGGCCGTGTCCAAATCCGGGACCGCCAGCACATCGGTGCTCTTGCGCGCCACCACGCCTGCCGACGGGGTCACGACGAGCTTGGCCGGCACCGCCTCGCCGTTCATGAGCCGATCGAGCAGCTCCGCCGCGATCCGGCCCTGTGCGAACCGGTTGGGGTCCACGCTGGAAAGCGGCACCGAGGCGCAATCGCAGGTGAGCGGGTCGTTGCCTATGCCGAGCACCGCCACCTGCTCCGGAACGCTCAGCCCGGCGGCGGGGCAGAAGTGGCAGACGCGGGTCGCCATGATATCGTGAAAAGCGAAGATGCCCACGGGCAGCGCGAGGCGATCCAGTTCCTTCCGCAACCTGTCGGCAAAGACATCAATTTGATTCCAGGGCACAAGCCGGCCGAGGCGCTGGAGCTCAAGTGCGTGGGCGGTCGCGCCCAGAGCCCGGGCGCGTTCGAGGAAACTCTCGCAGATCAGGTGATTCGGCTGGGATCGCCACGCCTCGCTTCGCAGGTAGGCCATGCGGCGAAATCCCCTCTCCGCGAAGTGCTCCGCCCCGGCCCGGCCGATGGCACGGCGGTCCCAGATGACGTGGGGACACCGCAACCTGGCGTAACGGTCTTCGATCTCAACCGCCGGTACGCCCAGCCGGCGAAGCCGCTTGACAAGCGGCGCGTTTTCTTGCGACAGATTGAAAAGGACCCCGTCCACGCGGAGCGATCCCGGCAGTTTCAGCGGGTAGGTATTGAGGTCCAGCAGATGCCAGCCGCGGGTCCGGGCATAATCGACGATGCCCCGCTTGGCGGCCTCGTTCCTCCATTCATCCGCAACAAAGACCGTCCTCTGCCGCAAGGGCCCATCGGACGACTCGTTTAAGAACTCCTTGGCCATAGCAAGATTTCCAACCGAAAGCGCCTGGGTCACAATGACGCCGTATCACGAAGGCCGACCGGCCCGGGCAGGGCTTTGTGGCCTGGCTGAATAGTAGACACAGATTGGCTTAAAAATGCATTGTGAAAACCGGGGGGGTAGGATATCATACAAGCCAGTATCGAGGCCTGCAAAGTCTACAGCCTGCATTACGACAGAGGCAAAACTCAAGAGAGCGTAAGAAACATCGAATCAGGGTCTTATGTATTATATCTCTGAGCCTCTGCGACTCTGTGGTCAATCATTTCACAGCCTCAATACTGATTGCGGAGTGCCTGGCGGGAACCTGAGAACGAAGGTGTTTTTGACAAACGGAGTCCTCCGACACCCCGTCTTATCAACACTGCCAAAGGAACCATAGATGAACTCGCGAAATCGAACCAGGATCGTATTGACCCTCGCCGCCGTGGTGATCGCAATCCTCGGCCTGACCGCCCCAGCCCTGCACGCCGCGGCCTTGACCTGGGATACGGACCCCAGCGACGGTGCCAACATCACCGCCGGAAGCGGCAACTGGAACATCACGGCGGGCAATATCGTCTGGAACGATGGCGCCGGCAATGTGATCTGGTCCCAGACCAGCACGACCCTCCCTCTGAACAGCGCCACCTTTGCCGGGGCGGATGGCGCGGTGGACTCCTATGTCGTCACGCTCGGGGCGACGCATATGGCCGCCAGCGCCCTCACGTTCGACAGCAGCGGCTACAAGATTACCGGCGGCACGGTATATCTGCCGGTCCCCACCCCGAACACAACCTCCACCATCACGGTGGCAGACGGCAAGACCGCGACGATCAACTCCGCGATAAGATACGCAAGCAATGTGGCAATGCACACGACCGTCGGCTTGGGCGGCACGCTGAATCTTGGCGGCGGTTATTTCTCGGGATCGAATTATCAACCAAGATGGAAGGGGGCCGGCACGATCAATGTTACCGCGGGGACTTATGTAAGCAATACGACCATTCTAAACACCGCACAAATGAATCAGTCCGGCGGAGCGGTGAGTTCGACATATCAGATTTGGATCAACAACAACGCCGGGCAGAATGTCAACTACACGATTTCGGGCGGCACGATGAGTTTGAACCACAACAACAGCTCGCGGGACACCAGGCTGGTGCTTGGAGTTGCTTGCGGGGACTACACCAGCACGTTGACCGTGAAAACCGGAGGCACGGTAAACGTCGGAACGACGGCCGGCAATTCTGGATATCTCGCCATCGTCGGGGACGGTGATAACGGCTGTGGCCTGCTCGATGTGCAAGGCGGGGCTCTCACGGTGGGAACCGGCAATGCCGCGAACAAGCTCTACTTCTTCGAGGACGGAGCCCGAGCCGGAAAGACCGCCACCATGACCCAGTCCGGCGGGACGGTGACGGCGCAAGGCATCCAGTTCGGCAGCACCTCCTATTCGAGCACCCACAACCCCACGGCCAGCGCCACGCTGCAGCTTACCGGCGGCTATCTCTATATCGGCAGCCTTGGGATCACGCGAGGTGCCGCGGCAGCCGATCTCCCGGTGACGATCCAACTCTCGGGCGGCACGCTGGGGGCCTCGGCAGACTGGTCATCCTCCCTGGACATGAAGCTTGGCACCAGCGGCGGCGGCGTGACTGTCCAAGCTGCCGACAGCGGAGGCGTGGCACGCGACATAGGCCTTTCCGGCATTCTCTCGGATGACGGGGCCGTCAATGGCGGCCTGACCAAGACCGGCGCCGGCGCGCTGACCTTGTCCGGCGCGAACACGTACAGCGGCGCGACGTTGGTCAGTGACGGCACGCTGCAGATCGGCGATGGCGGCACGACGGGCTCGATTGACAACACCTCTGCCGTCACCAATAACGCCGCTCTGGTGTTCAACCGCGGCGATCCCGTGAGCGTCGGATACCTCATCAGCGGCAGCGGCACGGTGACCCAACAGGGCACAGGCACGCTGACTCTCACCAACGTCAACAACAACTACACCGGCCAGACTGCCGTCAACGCCGGCACACTGGTGCTGGACTACACCACAAACAGCAGCAAGCTCTCCGACACGGCCGCGCTGGTTCTCGGCGGCGGGACTCTCGACCTCAAAGGCGGCACGCACACGGAAGTGGTGGCCTCGACCACGCTGGCGGCCGGCACGGCTTCGGGCGTGACCAGCAGCATCCCGGGTTCCGTGTTGCAGATGAACGCCATCAATCGCGGTGCGGGCGCCAGCATCAACTTCGGCGCCTCCGGCATCGCCACCACGGACAACCCCAACGTCAACGGCATTCTCGGGCCCTGGGCCACCGTGGCGGGCACGGACTTGGCGATGAACTCCACGGGCGGCGACGATGGCCCGATCACAGCCTGCACCGGTTACACGA
>Ga0315279_10011379_pt1 | contig 10306 bp, 12 predicted proteins | sample YL17G06_20_MG_FD_203694 | JGI IMG/M metagenome (GOLD analysis project Ga0315279, IMG submission 203694) | Sediment microbial communities from Yellowstone Lake, YNP, Wyoming, USA - YL17G06_20 | ecosystem: Environmental > Aquatic > Freshwater > Lake > Sediment | place: USA: Wyoming | collected...
TTTCTATCTTTACTAAGCCGGGCAGAAAATAGATGTCTTCAGATTTCTATATAGCCCGGCTAGTACTCGTGGAGCAGCAAGGATTATGCAAAGTATTTACTGCTCCCCGTAGTAAGTCTGTCTCAGTCAGCGGGCAATCATCGACATAAAGGTTTCTTCCATGAAATGCTCTCAGTGCCAGTTCGAAAACGTCGTGGACACCCGTTTCTGCGGCAACTGCGCCGCGCTCCTCCGCCCGGACCGGCCGGCTCCGACGCCTTCGTCGCCCCCGTCATCACCCGCATCCCCGCCGCCCTCAAGGTCCTCAGCCCCGACATCAGCCTCGACGACCGGATGATCGAGCGCTTCCGGAACGAGCTCCAGCTGGCCCGGCGGATCTCACACAAGGACGTCTGCCGGATCTACGACCTCGGCAACTGCGAGGGGACGTATTTCATCACCATGGAATACATCGCGGGCGACAACTTGAAGAGCATCATCCGGATGATGGGCCGCTTTTTCTGGAACAAGAGGACGTCGGAGGGGATGAAGCGGGGGCTTGTTTAGCCGATCATTCGATTTTCTCGATGATGCGGCCGGTGGCCTTGTCCTTGAGGATCGTCTTGGTCCGGCCGTCGGGGAGATGCTCCGTTTTAATTACGACGACGCCAGCTTTTCCAGCCGCACCTGCGGTTGTTTTCCCCTTCCCAGCTCCCGTTTTCGCTTCCTGCGCCCTCCCAGGGGCCTTCGGCAAAGCTTTTCGAGCCCTTCGCCCTGCCTTCTTTTCAGGCCCTGCGCCTTTTCCTGCCTTGTTTGGCGCGGCCGCACTCGCTCCGGAGACCTTCTTTTTTTTGGCCGCCGTAAAATATCTCTCCGCGGTTTTTCCGGGCTTTCCCTGGGGGCCCGGCCATAAGTCCAGCTCGATCGGCTCCCAGCGGCCCGATCTCATCGACTTGTAGCAGGCGTCGATGATGGCGTTGACGACGTAGCCGTCGTAAAAAGTTTCCAGCGGCGCGCGGCCCGCCTCGCGCGCGTCGAGCATGTCCTGGAACATGTGGACATAGCCGAGCTCGTGGGCCTCGTCCCCGACGGGGAAGAGCCAACCCTTCTGTCCTTCGGCCTTCTCGGCGACGTAGCCGCCCTCTCCCGCAGCTGTGAACATCTCGAAGCCGGTGCGCAAAAAATGGTCGAGGCGGATCGTCCCCTCCGTCCCGGACACCTCATCCCGGAGATCCATCCCGCCGCGGAAGGTCCAGCTGACCTCGAACTGGCCGACCGCGCCTCCCTCATACTCGACGAGACCGATGGCGTGGTCCTCGGCCTTGATCGGGTGGACCTGGGTCGCGCCCCAGCAGAAGGCCCGGAGCGGCCGCTTGTCTTTGCCGATGAAGTTCCGCCCGATCTCGATGCAGTGACAGCCCATGTCGACGACCGCGCCGCCGCCCGACTGCTCCGGGTCCCAGAACCAGGCGCTGTGCGGCCCGGGATGGGTCTCGCGCGACCGCGTCCAGAGGATGCGCCCCATCGCGCCCTTCCGGACCGATTCGAGCGATTTGAGCGTCTTCGGCGTGTAGACGAGGTCCTCGAGGTAGCCGGCGAAGACCCCGGCTTTCTCCACCGCTTCGAGCATCTCCCGGGCCTCGGCGGCCGTCCGGCCCAGGGGTTTGGTGCACAAGACCGCCTTTTTGGCTTCTACGGCCAGAAAAACGGCCTCCCTGTGGATATTATTGGGGAGTCCGACGACCACGATCTCGGACTCGGGGTCGCATACGGCTTCCCGCTGGTCCGCGGACCAGCGCGGGATGCCCCTCTCCGCCGCGAACGCCCGCGCCCTCTCCGCCGATCGGGAGTAGACGTTGACCACCCGATCGCGGCTCCTTAAGCCGTGAAGTGTCTGCGTGTAGAACGTCCCGATGAGCCCCGTCCCGAGCATTGTTATTTTGGCCATCTCGACTCCTCATAAGCCGGATCAAGAATGGGGATCAAGAATGGGGACACGTACCATGGGTACATGTCCCCACGCATCATTTCTTCACAAACACGATCCCGGCCGCGCGGCCGACGCTCACGGTGAAGCCCGTAACCATACCGCCCTTCTCGCGCTCGAACTCGATGTTGAGGCCGAAGTCGGGAAGCATGAACTTGTCCGGGGCCATGGACTTGAGCGGCGCGCGGGCCACGTCCCGCGTCTTGACGACGAGCCCGTCTTTGTCGACGCTGATGATGTACCTGGCGTCGAGGAGCTCCTCGCTTGCGTAGGTCCCGGCATTCTCTTTGAGCTCCTCTGCGCTCAACGCCTTGACCGTCGCCGCCTTCTCAAACCGGAGTTCCTGGCTCGTCCCGATATTCAACTTCGCCCTCGCCGGCTTCCCCTTTTCCGCTGCCGTGAATTCCCACACGAACCCACCCGGGTTGTCCGGGACGATGAACTTCCCAGGCCCAACCGCCGCGAGCACGTAATTCCGGCCGTTGAGCCCGGCGATGAGCTTGTCGTCCTTCATGGCCAGCACGAGCCACATGCCGAAGCTCGCATCCTGCCAGTTGCCCGCCAGGGCCTCGAGCTCCGCCTTCGGCACTGTGATCGTCGGCGTCTTTTTCGCCTCTTCCTTGACTAGCTCTTTGACCAGCCCCGCCAGGCAGATGTCGGCCACTTTGAACGCCAGTCCCGACGGATTGATCGCGTCGAGGTTGGCCAGGATGACGACGGAGAATTTCTGTTCGGGGAAGCGGACGATGGCCGCCCGGAATCCGACCCAGGCCCCGCCGTGCTCGACGACCTTGAGCCCCCTGTACTCTCTGACGACCAGGCCGAAGGCGTAGTCGATCTTCTTGCCCGAGTTGAGTACTCCCTGCGTATGGAGCATGTCCATGAGGTCCTTCCCGAGCGCGTTCGTGTAGAAGGCCTGGTCCCAGAGGTAGAGGTCGCGGACCGTGGTGTAGACGTTGCCGTCGCCGGTCTCGTCCCAGTTGCTCATGGAGATCGTGTAGCCTTTGTCGCCCTGGGAATAGCCCGTGGCCCGGTCCTTGATGATCTGGGTGTGGTCGTCCTGGAAGAGCGTCTTGGTCATGCCCAACGGCTTAAAGATGCGTTCCTGGGCGAAGGCGTTGAGGGACTTGCCGCTCACGCGCTCGACGATCTGGCTCAACAGAAAAAAGCCCGTGTTCGTGTAGGAGTACTCCTCGCCCGGCGTGTAGTTGAGCTTCTTCTGGCGGCGGATGACCTCGAGCGATTCCTCGACGGTCGGGGAGTCCGACTCCGGTCTGAAACCGGCCAGGCTGAGCAGGGCGTTGTAGTCGCGGAGCCCGCTCGTATGATGGAGGAGGTGATTCACCGTGACCGGCTTCGCGTAGGCGGGCATCTCCGGCAGGTACTTGCGGATGTCGTCGTCGAGGCTGACCTTGCCCTCGCGGACGAGCATGGCCACGCATGCCGCCGTGAACTGCTTCGACACCGAGCCGATATCGAAGACCTTGTCCGGGGTGTTGACGATGCCGTCCTCGAGCTTGGCCATGCCGTAGCCGCGCTCGTAGATGATCTTCCCGTCCTTGATCACGGCCAGGGCCGCGCCGGGTGTCGTCGTCTTGTCCCAGGCGGCAAAAAGCTTGTCGACCTTGTCCGTCGTCTCGTCGGCGGCGAGGAACGTGGGTGAAGCTGCGGCCACCAGGATCAACAACGTCAGCAAAATCGTTCCGGCGGCCAATTGAGCGCGAGTTTTGAGGAACAATCTCATCGAACCTCCTCTTTGTCTTTTCTCCCTTTTATATCCCCGCAGGAGATAATTCTCAAGGGCTTTCAGGATATCGACAAGCCGCCGGGAAATCAGGTATCATCTCGACCGAATAGGGAAGAGAAGATGAAAGAACACGAAAATGCGCCCTGCCCGTGCGAATCGGGAAAGCGGTATGTCGATTGCTGTCTGGAGCTGCACCTCGCGAAGAGCCGCGAAAACCCCGCCCGCGTTGCCAACGAAGAGGCCCAGAGGATCCTCCGCGGCGGAAATTTCGACTCCCTCGGCGCGGTAAACGCTTTTATGCGGGTCTACTGGGATAGGCGAAATACCGAGCCGAACCCGGATTTCCTGGGGCTTTCCGCCGACCAGGTCCACCGGCTGATCGATTTTCCCTTCCAATCGACGGATGACCTTGTCCGGCTGAATGATTCCTTCGGCCAAAACGACATGGCTGGAATTCCGGTTATCGATCACGCGGTCCGGTTCCTCCAGGCCATGGCCGAAGTCGAACCGCTGAAGGCGACGGCCACGGGGAATCTCGCCCGTGATTTCGCCAAACGGCTCTTCGACGATATCGAGCAGTCCGATTGGAAGAAATACATCAATTTTCGGAGCGAGACGGATTCCATGACCGTTCATTCTCTCCGCTTGATCCTGACGATGGGGGGCTGGCTGAGGAAGGCAAAGGGTACTTTCCAGCTCACCCGCAAGGGAAGAAAAAGCGTTGAAGCGGGGTTTTCGGCGGCGGACTACCTGGAGCTTTTCCGGACATTCACCCAGAAGTTCAACTGGGGCTTTCAGGACGGATATCCGGGATTGGAGATCATCCAGAGAGCATGCCTTTTTTCGCTGCTGCTTCTGCACAAGAAAGCGGGGAAATTCCTGGAGCGATTTTGCGCGTATTTTGGGCTTATTGAAACCAAGCCGCGGAGCGAAGATCCGCTTGACCGCAGGTTCTTTTTCAAGGCGAGCCCCTTCCTCGGCAAGCTGTTGACTTGGAAAATTTAGGAGCATCATCCGGAATAGTCTAACAATTCGGGAACATGTTCCATTTTAGTCAGAAAGCATAAATGAGTAACTATCGGAAAGAAATTAGCTTGCGGACATTCTCCGGCATTGGGGGGTCATTTTAGATGGCGGGGGCTTCGACCCGGGCGACGACGACGCTGATGGAGCCGATCTCGACGTCGTGACGCGCCGTCTCCACGAAACCGCTCTCCCGAAGGAAGGCCCTCAACCCGCCCCGGCTCAGGAACTCCCGGCCGTTCCGGTAATGCTCGCCGCCGGTCAGGCGCTCGACGGCCCGCACGGCCAAGGCCCCGGCTCTCGATCTTGCGCTCCATGGGTTCTCGAAATCGACGGCGACAAGGCGGCCGCCGGAGGCCAGGACGCGCCTTGCTTCGGCCATCATGGCCCGCCGCAGGTCCGGGCTCTTGTCGTGGAGCCCGAAGGAGACGGAAACGGCCCGGAACGAACCGTCCTTGAACGGGAGCTGCCCGGCGTCACCGCATACGAAGGGCACTTCGGGCGCCCGGGCCGCCGCGTAGCGGACCATGCCGGCGCTCTTGTCGAGGCCGCAGACGACGGGATCGGGGGCACGTACCATAGGGACATGTCCCCCTACCGGGCGCCCGTCCCTGAGTCTCCGGAACTGGCTGCCCGTCCCGCAGCAGACGTCGAGCCACGGAAAAAGCCCATCCCGTTCGACCGCCCTCGTTACCCGCCTCCTCAGCCTCCGGAATAGTCCCGCGAACGCCAGATCGTACAGACGTCCGGGCAGGTACCAAGATCTAGTCTGGCGACGAGAGTACATCTCATGCATTCTATATCAAGACACGGGACACGTACTAACCTGACTTATTCATAAAAATGCCGATGAGTTGTTTACCTGACTTATTCATAAAAATGCCGATGTGTTGTTTAACTCAAGCGATATCTGCTATATCTCTGATAAACCTATTTCCTATTAGGTTTCCCAAATTTCGTCTCAAAAGAACCGGCATTTTTACCCTCTGGGCGAGCCGATCCGGCCACATCTGCTTTGTTGCGAAGGGTTCGCAGCCCTAATACTCGTTTCTTCACGAGTATTAGGACTGCTTCACCCTCCGCGCCTCGCATCTGCAGCCGCCTCGACTCGTGAATAGGCCAGGTTTACTAAGCCGGGCAGAAAATAGATGTCTTCAGATTTCTATATAGCCCGGCTAGTACTCGTGGAGCAGCAAGGATTATGCAAAGTATTTACTGCTCCCCGTAGTAATTATCTCGTTCAGATACATGCATGGCGACATACGAGAATTGACGAGGCGGCTGAAGAGGGCTTATAATTTAAACAAATGAGAATCGCGCTCGACCCCAAAAAGGCCTTGGCCATCAGCGTGACCGTGCTCGTCCTGCTCTTGGCCGTCTGGCTCGTTTCGCCGTTTTTCCGTCTCGACGCTTCGGACGAGGCCGCGGGGAAGATCAACGGCTACCGCCTGGCCCTGGGCCTGACCGTCATGATCCTTTTTGTCGGGAAATCGCTCTGGGACGTCCTGGCGCCTCAAGGCCTGGCCAAGAAAGTCTCGAACGTCAAGGCCATCGCCCTGGTCGGTCTGACCATCGTCGTTATGGGCTTCATCGTCTTCACCGTGGCCCGGGCCGCGGCCTTCTACTTGGGCTCGGCCATCGCCGTCGACGCCCAGCAGTTCTTGCCTTAGCTAGGATCGCTGAGGCCCCAACAAAGAAAGAGGACATGCACCGTTTCCGGAGAAACGGCGCTTGTCCCCGGTCGCATAAGCCGGCTCTCGTCCATCCAAAGCAAGGGATACCCGCTTATTCGGAAATGGGTATTGTGTCTCCGATTTAGCGGACCACGTAGTCGCTGTAGGTCTCGACGGATTCGACGCGGATGTTCTTGACGATGATGCCGACGTGGATGCGGATGACGGCCTTTTTCATCACCTGATACCCCTCGGGGAGGACCAGGAAGTCGACCTCCATCTCCATGCGCTTGAGGGGGCCGGGCTTCTTGGCGAGAGTCAGTTCGGCCCGGAGGACCTCGAACGTTTCGGGGTGGATATAGTAGAGACCCTCGAGTTTCTCTTTGGAACGGATGCGGGAGCGGGACTGCAGGAGAATGACGGGCGCGCCGTCGAGGCCGGCCGCGCCCTTGACGGTGAAGTCGTAGCCGGAGCGCTTGTCCGGGCCGAAGGGGAGGACCTCGTCGCGGGTCATATCCATGCTTCGGCGGCCCCGGTTCTGCTGCTCGTTCTTGCGCTCGTCAGGAGTCTGACGATCCTGTTTCTCGACCCGGTCCCGGGCTTCCTCTTGGAGCTTTTTCGTGATGTCGCGCGTCTTGCCGTCCTCGGTTTCGGAAGCGCTCAGGATCTCCTCCGACCAGAGGCCGCCGTCCACGGTGACGATCTTTTCGGCAGTCGTCGTCTTCTTCGGCTTCCAGTCGGAGTTCATCTGAAAGGTCGCGGAATTGGCCCGGGCCTGCCAGGAGTCGAGCTTGGGGTGGGAGGCCTGGCGCTCGCCGATCTTAGCCACGAGGTCGGCGGCGTCGGGGGTCTGGGCGGAAAGGCAGGCGGCGGAGGAGGATTTCACGGGGGCGGGGAGGGCAAAGAGGGAGATAAGCAAAGAGAAGACGGCGACGCGGCCGGGACAAGCGGTCAAGGCTCGCTTCTTCGGCGGGGGATCGGGCGCAGTTTGTTGGCCGTGCCGCCCAACTTAGCCAATTTCCTGGCAGCTTCTTGCGGGGTACATTTTATGCCGTTAAACACGTGGGCCCTACGGATCTTGACGTCGATCCCCTCCAACGGATCTTTGGGGGGGAGCACTCCGAGCATTCGGGCCTCATCGTAAAGTGCATCGACGATCCGGAAATTCCGCTCGATGTCAACCTTCTCAGTCCTGATGCGTTCGTCTTCGAAGGCCCTGAGCTTCTCGGAATTTGTTACCACGTGGTTGCCATCTCTCTGACTATTATACCACAGTTGGAGCCACCACATCTCCTTTATATTGTGATGATTGCAAGTTCAAGACGGCGGACATGGCCAGGTCCCGGCCGTGCCTGCCCAGCCCATTGTGCGGGACACGCCGGAGCTCAAGATCAAGGAATACAGGACGCTCGGCCGGACGGGCGACAAGGTGTCCGACATCGGCATCGGCGGCGGGCCGTTGAGCAACGCCAGCGTGCTTCGGGCGCGCGCATCCCCGGTTTTTAGGTTCTTCTCCTAATTTCGGGGAAAATTCTACAGCGGTGAATGCTGCCCCTCCGCTGGGGGGGCTCCAGATGGTCCCCGTCATGGCCCGGGCGACGTCACACGGCTCGGCTCGAAAGGGGACATGTACTTTCGGTACGTGTCCCCCTTTCTTGTCCGGACTATGCGCTTTTCGCCAGCTTCTTGCGGCCGATAATGACCAGGTTCTTGATGAGATCGATGGTGACCGTGCCGGCGATGAAGAGGAGCGTGATGAGAAGCGTGTATTTCGCCCAATATTGGATCTTTGGCAGGAGCCGCCCGGCGATCTCGGCGGCGAAGAGGCCTTCGAAGGGCTGACGGAGGAGGAGGCCGATCAAGCCGAGCGAAACGATGTCCGAGCCGACGCCCACCCAGCGCGACCGGGTGAAGAGCTTGATGAGGAGCGCCATCGTCGAGGCGGCCAACATGGCGATGACGATCATCGACAGCCGCCGGCCGGCCCCGGGGGTGAAGAGCGGGCGCGGATTCGCGAAATCGAGATTGACGAAGAAAATGGTGTGGTGTTTGGCGAATAGATAGAGGGCGAAGTCGGTGATGGCCAGCATGACTACCGCTCCGACGGCCGTGCCGATGCGGCTAAGGAAGAAGTTCTTGTTCGGCGGCTTGACCTCGTCGAGGTCGACGGCGAACTTGGGCCAGGGGAGCTTGACGTCTTTTCCGCTCTGGGTGATGAAGTAGAGGACGAGGGCGACGACGCCGAGGTCGGTCAGGAAGGCCGTGGGCAGATACATCAGCGCCTCGATGACGCCCAGGCGGGGCATGAAGAGGAAGGGGAAGAAGATGAAGTCCTCTTTGAACACGACGGCGATGACGGTCAGGAACGAGTGGATGGCGAAGAGGAACGTCGTGTAACGGAAGAGGGTGCGCTTGTAGGCCGGGGCGATGATGGGCCGGCCGTCGAGGTATTTCTCGGCGACTTTGCGGGCCGGGCCGTAGGCGGCGATGGCCTTGTCGATCGCGGCGTCGCCTGTTTCGCCGTGCTCTGCGGCGGCCTTTTCCAGGATGTGGCTGCGGATCTCGGACAGGATCTCCTCCCGTTCCTCGCGGCCGGAGAGAAAGTGGCTGATCTCGTCGAGATAGGCTTCGAGCTTACGGGACATGGACATTCTCCTTTTTGATCTCGTTGAGGATGCGGTTCTGGTTGTCCCAGACTTCGAGGAGGCCGGCCTTCATGGCCCGGCCATCGGCGGTGATCGCGTAGAACTTGCGGGGCCGGTCCTCGCCCAGGGCCCACTTGCCCGTGATCCAGCCGTTTTTTTCGAGCCTGCGGAGGAGGGGATAGAGGGTGTTCTCCTCGACCTTGTAGCCCAGCCCCTCGATGTGCTTGACCATGGAATAGCCGTACATGTCCTTCTCGAGCAGGGCCAGGACGAGGATCTGGAGGAACCCCCGGTTCATCTCCGTTTCCATGCTGCCGATGTCGGGGTCGGTCATGTTCTCTCCCAGGATCGCGTCATTTCGTCCCTCGTTTCGATCATATCGACCGCCTATACCGTATATCTTACTATATAGTGTATAATACTATATTGTATATAAAACAGCATGTCAATAACTTTTTCATTTTTTATTGAATTATGGCTTGATAACGTTTCTTATTAGTGCTATTTAAAGCACGGATACGAAATGAACTATCACAGCCTGCGCGACTCCTTGAAGAACTTCACCGTTTTCTCGCTCCGCGATATCTTCCGGGTCGAACCCGGATTCCATCGCCGGCGCCTGAACGATTGGCAGGCTAAGGGGTATATCCGCAAAGTGATCAAGGGATTCTATGTCTTCGCCGACCTCCCGCTCGACGAAATGGTCCTCTTCGAGATCGCCAACCGGGTCTACAAGCCCTCCTACGTATCCCTGGAGTCGGCGTTGGCCCATTATCAGCTTATCCCCGAAAGCGTTTTCGGGGTGACTTCCATATCGACCCGCCGGACCTATCAATTCTCCACCGAGCTGGCCGAATTCCGTTTCCGGACGGTGAAGCCCGATCTTTTTTTTGGCTATGACCTCGTGTCCGTCCGCGGGAAGCGTGTCAAGATCGCCCGTCCGGAAAAGGCGGTCCTGGATTACCTCTACCTGAATCCGCGCTACCGAAGCGCGCCGGATTTCGAGAGCCTGCGCATCGACGCGGACCGGTTTTTCCGAACGGTCGCCAGCCGGGACCTTCGAGCCGCGGTGGCCCGCTACGCCCGTAAGACGTTTGCCTTGCGGGTCGATCTTTTTCTGAACCATCTACGGAGCCGGACCTAGCCTGACTTATTCATAAAAATGCCGATGTGTTATTTAACTCAAGCGATATCTGCTATATCTGTGATAAACCTATTCCCTATTAGGTTTCCCAAGTTTCGACTCAAAAGA
>Ga0315279_10011380_pt1 | contig 10305 bp, 6 predicted proteins | sample YL17G06_20_MG_FD_203694 | JGI IMG/M metagenome (GOLD analysis project Ga0315279, IMG submission 203694) | Sediment microbial communities from Yellowstone Lake, YNP, Wyoming, USA - YL17G06_20 | ecosystem: Environmental > Aquatic > Freshwater > Lake > Sediment | place: USA: Wyoming | collected...
CGCCTTGGCCGGAGCCAGGTTGTGATAGTTGTGCGCCAGGGCGGTGTGCAGGCAGACGGGGCCGAGGGCGGAGCCGCCGATCCCCAGCACGACGAAGTTCTCGAATTTCCGGAGCGAAGCCGCATAGTCCTTGATCTCCTTGACCAGCGCGGTATCGTAAGGCAGGTCAAAAAAGCCCAGCGAAGCGCTCTTGCGCCGGGCGAGGAGTTCCGCGTGGATGGTCTTGGCGCGAGGCCGCAAGGCCTCCAGCGCTTTCATCGTGACGCCGTGTTTGGGACCGGCCACGTCGGCCAGTGCGGCATTGTAATCGAATCGAATCGCCATCATTCTCTTCCTTTCCATTATTGAACCACGATCTCGTCCGCGAAAATCCAGGCCTTGTTCCCCGCTCCCGCGTGCCAGTCCGGGCAGGTCTTCGGGCTCACGGCGCAGACGCGGACGTAGCGCGTCTCCACGGGCTCAAACGCCATCTCAAACGCCTGAACCAACGGCTGCGTTGTCCGGCTGGATGTGGTGTTTTCCGCCTTGCCTACTTCCACAAAGTCCATGCCGTCCACGGAAACGAGGCACCGCGTCTCCACGGGCAGGAAGATCCACGACAGCGCGTTCTGCAGGAAATCCACGCTCACCTTGCTGATCCGGACCAGCCGCTCGAGGTCCACCACGGCATCCATGTCCGTCCCCTCGAACCCAAGCCAGTTGCAGGCGAAGTCCAGGCTTCCCCGCAGCCCATCGGTCAGAATCTCCGCCCGGCCCGCCGCGTACTTCGGGCTGCAGGGGATATTCAGGCTGACGGGTTTCCCCAACGCAAGATGGCTCTGGGCGCTCCGCTCCAGCAGCCGTTTGTAGTTCTCGCGGTATTCATCCGGCGTTGTGTGCCATTCCGTGACGCGGGTCACCCCTTGCCGGTTGCACAAGGTGGTGAACTCCTCGAGTTTCGCCAGTATCTCGGGGCGGACCTCGCGAGTCCCATCCGGGCGGAGCCGGAACATCCCGCCCTCGCCCGTCGGTGTCTGCTTGGCCTGCTCCAGCATGGCATAGGTCACGGGCAGACGCGCGAAACGCACGCGGTCCAGGGTTTCCGGCGGGGCCACGACCGCTTTCTCCGCCGCGTCGAAAAACTCGTTGTAGCGCGCCATCAGGTCGCGCGAGAGATAAGCGGGACGCGGGCTGGCGGGATTCCCGAAGATGTTCAGCGGTTCGCCCGACGCCTCGAGCGCGTCGTGCATCGTGTCAATGTACTTGCGGATCCACGGCGCCGCCGCGCCATAGTATCCCTCGAGGAAATCGCGCAGAATCGCCTCGAAGTCCGCGTCCGGGTTCCACAGAAACTTCGAAATGAGATAGGCCCGCAGCTCCGCGAACTCCCCGCCGATCTCGCGGTTGCCTTGCTGGAACATCGCCACGCAGTGATTCTTCACGAAGTACTGGAGGTTGGGCTGCAAGACGCGAAGATTCGGGAACGGACTTACCAGGTTCGAGAACTGGATCACGTAGTCCCAAACCAGCACGTTGTCCGTGACCCGGGCCCAGTCCTCCATATCCTTGCGGAACGAGGCGCTGGAGGGGTCCGTCGCAATCGGCTTGCCGCGGTTGCATTCAATACTGCAAAGAACAATGATGACGTTGCGCGCCGGACGAAGATTCTTCGGCGCCGAACGCGAGTATTGGTACGCCAGGGTGGAGATCGTCTTGTCCGGGAACTCGGCCGCCACCTTGTTCACGAATTCCAGCAGCGAGCCCATCGGCGTGCCTTCGCGCTCATCAATCGCCCGGCAACTCGGACACTCGCAATTGCCCAGGGTGTCGTTCTGGCTCACGGACCAGTAGTGCGCCCACGGCTTCGCCTCCATCTCCTTGCGCAGGTTCTCCACCAGTATCCTCAGAACATCGGGATTGGTCAGGCAGAGCTGCGCCCCGGAAACCCTTTGGCCGCCCACGAGCGAGTAATACTCCGGATGGTCCTTGAAATACGTGTCCGGCGGGACAAGACGGTGGAAGGTATGCACCCACAGGCCCCAATCCGATTTCTCTCCCGTCGCGCCGTGGTGCAGCCTGTGCCAATCCGTGTAGGCGGGATCCTCCGCGTCGCGGTGGAAGTTGTCGCGGAACCGGATCACTGGCACCTGGGTTGTGTTGATCTCCGGAAACGAGATGCCGTCCGAATGTGGAATCCGGGTCACCGTGGAACTGTACATCCTGCACCCCAGGTAATCCTCGAGGAAGGTATAGACGCCGTAGAGGGCGCCTTTGCCGGTTCCGCCCGCGATGATGAGTTTGGACCCGGCGGTCTGGATCGCAAAGCCGTCTTCCCCGAGAGCGGCAAAGTCCACCGCCACACCCAGCCCTTTCAGGCGGGCGTTGCGGCCCACCAGGATCTCGAAGGGCTTCTCCGGCTGGTTGTCCCGGGCGATTTCCACGTCCGCGCCACAAATGACCCGGATGTTCTTCCGCATTTCACCGGCGGCCTTGCTTTCGGCGGGTAATGGGGACTCGGGGACAACAATCTGCCACTGAGACTGGTTGGCTTGGGTCAACGGTTTCATATAGGGAACCTCGCACGCCGACAGAATGAGAACGCAGAAAACGCCGGAAAGAAGGAGAACGAAGAACCCGCGGCGAGCGTGCGCTCGCCGGGCAGTGAGGCGGCCTCCCGGCCGGCGGTATATTCCGAGGAATCGGATTGTCATGTCCAGCCATTTCTCCTTTTGGGTTCTTCGACCGCTCATCTCCCTGAGATTCTATACACCAGAGCCAACTGAAAGGAAACATCATTCCGCCCATCTGATTCGGGCGCATCTTGACTCCGCTACCAAACTGTGGGGATGGACAAAGTAGGGCGGGCGTCTCGCCTGCCGCTTTCAAACGTCCCCGCCGACTTTATGTCGGTGGAGCGGTGGTTTTGCTCCAGAGCGGACACGCTCTCCATAATCGCCGCCGCCGACTTTATGTCGGTGGAGCGGTGGTTTTGCTCCAGAGCAGTCACGCTCTCCATAATCGCCGCCGCCGACTTTATGTCGGTGGAGCGGTGGTTTTCTTTTCGTTTGCTAACCCGACACAGCGACAATGTTGGAGAGGGCGTGAATGGGCGCCGCAAAGTTTATGGCGAGAAGCAACGGGGTTCAATCACCGCTCCACCGACATAAAGTCGGCGGGGGCGCGGATGAATAATATCCCCGATTCTGGAGCAAAATCATCGCTCCACCGACCTAGAGTCGGCGGGGGGCGATTTGGTGGCGGAGTCAAGATGGGGTGCACGACATAAACTTGGGCTTCAGGCGGTGTCTTCCCCGCCCATCTGATTCCTGTGGCGGCGGAGGGATGGACTGGGGTATAATCCTTATGGTTTCCGGCGTTGGACGCCGCGTCTCTTGTTTGCACGGAAAGGAGGGACATAAGTATGAAAAGATGCTTTTGCCTCACACTGTTTGGGGTGGCGATGATAGCCTTGGCCGGCGTGTCGGTTTCCGTCGGGCAGGTCCAGCCTCCCATCATCAAGCCTCTGCCCCCGATTCACGTCGGGCAGGTCCAGCCTCCCATCATCAAGCCTCTGCCCCTGATTATTATCGGAGATACCGACCCGTCGGATTTCGACACCTCTTCGGGACTGGGTATCCTGCGCTATACCCATGCTCTGGACCTGAGCGACAAGGCGATAGTGGACTGGAACAACGACGAGTCGTACACGTCGGACACCTTTCACGCCTACCTGTTCCAGGCAACGTCGAACAGCGTGGTGAAGGTGCGCCCCTACAACGAGGAGCGCGTGATAGGCGTGCTGGGGCCGGGCGAGTATCTCAACCTGATGGCAACCCACGCGATACCCGACGCGGATGCCCGAATCACCTCCTACACCGGCACATATCAGAACTTCTGGGTGAACCTGTTTGACGCGAAGCGCCATCCCGATATCACCGATCCCTTCGATGCCGATCCCGCGACGCAGGGCAAGACTCCCGACCCGGAATACGTGAAGGACGCCGCCCTCCGCCTCGTGTGCGGCGTAAGCACCGGCACCAAGCTGATAGCCAGCGACAGGATGCTGATGGTCAAGTGCCAATCCGGCGGTCTGGACGGCGGCCCCACCCCGCCTCCTCCTCCGCCTGGTCCCGTCTTCCGGACCGTGGTGGAGTACACCTTCACCGGCTCCTCGGACGGGTGGCGGTTCCGGACCAGCGGCATGCCCGAGGTTTTTGACTCGGCCACGTCCACGACGGTGGGCCCGGGCAGCACGGGAATCGGCTTCATCGTGGATCCGCCCGCGGGCGACAAGGTGGTATTCAGCTCGTGGCTTTCTCCCGCGAATATTCCCTGCAGAAACTCGGTTCTGGGCCAGGTCTACCGCGCCACGGCCAAGCTCGAGAGCACCTCGACCACGCCCGACCTTTGCCCGGGCTGGCGGCTGCGGTACCAGAGCGTGGGATTCGCTCACTTCGGGTACGTGGTGGTGGACACGCTGCGCCCCACCCCAGCGCCGGAAGTGGTCAATGTGCCGTATGCCGGTTCTCCCTTCACGGCCAAGCTGTTCTGGGCGCCGCATCCCGACCTGGGCGACATGGGGGACGGCGAGGGCCAAAGCGCCCTCCTGGCCGGAGACGGCGAATTGCGCGCCTACAGGCTGGGTTTCGACGTGATCGGAACCAAGGGCGACGTGGGTATTCTGACGATGGAGGAAGTGATCGTGGAGGCCTTTGCCCGGCCTCCGGACATCCGGAAGTCGGTTGCCTGGGGCCAGGAGCCCGGCTCGACGCGTGTGGACGACCAACCAGGCAACGGCGGCTGGCGCGCCGGCGCGCCCTTCCCCGGATTTGCCACCGGAGGGTTGGTGCGCAACTCCGACCACATCGTGATGAACCTGGGCAACGGTCACGGGAACCGGTACGCCGTTGCCTCGGTGGACCCGCTCCAACAGTGCTTCTGGAAGGTGCTCAAGGCGGAGCAGGACCATCTCTACCGCTTCTCCATGCGCGTATCCTGCGACGATCCGGCGGCGGTCCCCACCTACCGGGTCAATGTGAACAGCCTGTACCTGAACCTGGAGACCCAGCCGTGGGTGCTGTTCCTCCGCCCGATGCAGTGGGGCGAGTTCTATGCAGCATCCAACATTCTGGGGGGCGGCAAAAACCCGGACTTCCGGCTGCCCGGCCAGGTGGTGGCGCCGGGAGCGCCCTCCAGAGAGGGAACCGTGATTGACCTTTACGTGTATTCTCACAACATCGCGCCGGAGGGGATCACGCTTTTCCACCCGATCCTGACGCTGGTGGACGTCGGCAGGTTCGAGAGACCCGGCGCGGCCCAGTGGCCTGATCCCGTCACAAAGATGATGTTCAAGAAAATGAGCTGGGAGGATCTGGGACCGGAGTACTGAGCGGGCAAAGGCCTGATCGGTTTTCTGACGCAGAGTGACACAGAGAGAAAGAGGGCGGAGTGGTTTGTTCTCCCGAATCTCTTTCTCTCTGTGTTTTCTTTTGGGGCCGCGTGGGTATGGGAAAAAGAGAGACCCGCCGGCGTGCGGCCCCGGCGGGTCTAGTGATTCAACGGTGGACTGAGGGAACTATCTGGCGGGAACCGCTTGGGTCCCACAGCCGCACCCTTTGCGGCAGTAGCCGCACACCTGGCGGTTACCCGCTAAGATTCAGCCACCTCGCTGATACAGTCATAGTTCATAGACGATCACCTCCTTTCCCAGCATTAGGCTCATTAAACACCGAACCAGGGCTCAAACGCAACGAGAAAATGAACCCTGGGAGGTTCAAAGTGTGTGGAAGCTTGCCAGCGACAGCCGGCTGTGGGAAACTCGCTGAGCCGGAGCCGATTGCGGCTCACCGGTCGGGTTCGTGAAACATCGCTTGCGGCAGATAGCGAACAAGGGGGATTCCATGAAGCAGGAGTTTCAGATCAGGCTGGCGGATGAAAAGGACGAGGAGATCATCGCCGCATCCAATCGAGCGATGGCTCAAGAAACCGAGCACAAGGATCTGGACCCGAAGGTGCTGGCTGCGGGCGTGCGCAACTTGATAAGGCATCCGGAGTACGGCTTCTATCTTGTGGCGGAGCGAGACGGCGCCTTTGCGGGAAGCCTCTTGATCACACCGGAGTGGAGCGACTGGCGCAACGGGGTGTTCTGGTGGGTGCAGAGCGTGTACGTGCGGCCGGAGTTCCGCAGGCAGGGGGTGTACCGGCGGCTCTACGCGCACGTGAAGCAGCTGGCCGCCGAGCGGGGAAACGTGTGCGGATTCCGGCTCTACGTGGAGAAGGAGAACGCCGCCGCCCACCGCGCCTACGAGACGCTGGGGATGCGGCAGGCCTGCTATGTGATGTACGAGGAGATGGCGGAGAAGAAGGAGCAGGCGAACTGAGGCGACCCCTACGCGGTTTCTCCTTCTCATACACCTTTGCGGTCATACATAGAGCAAAGGTTCAGAGAGGAGATTCCTGGACTCATGCGCGGGCGCGAAAAGAACGCCAACGGCGTTCCAGAACAAAGCCCAGGGTTGCGAAGCTACCCTGGGAAACGGGTGGATAAACATTCCAACCCTGTAAGGGTTGCATAGAATATGGAACCCATACAGGGTTCTCGCAAGCAAGGGGTATGCCGTTCACCCAGGGTAGCTTCGCAACCCTGGGCTGTGATCTGGAACCGCGTTGCGGTTCATACGAGATAGTAGTGTTTTGGAATGTATTTGCCACATCATTCAATACTCTCTGGCGGATGTAAGACTGCATCAGAACTTCACCTTGGGCGCGGCGCGCTCGGCGGCTTCCTCCACCTCAAAGAACTCTTCTTCCTTGAAGTTGAACATCCCCGCGATGATGTTGCTGGGAACCGTCTGGACCTTGGTGTTGTAGGTCATCGTGGAGTCGTTGTAGAACTGCCGCGCAAAGGCGATCTTGTTCTCGGTGGACGCGAGTTCCTCCTGCAGCGCGAGCATGTTCTGATTGGCCTTCAGGTCCGGGTAGTTCTCGGAAACCGCGAACAGGGAACGCAGCGTCGAGGTGAGCATGTTGTCGGCCTTGGCCTGCTCGGCCACGCCCTTGGCGTCTATGCACATCTGGCGCGCCTTGGTCACCGCCTCGAGGGTCTCCCGCTCGTGCTTGATGTATCCCTTGGCCACCTCGATGAGGTTGGGGATCAGGTCATAACGCCGCTTGAGCTGGACGTCCACCTGCGCCCAGGCGTTCTTCACCTGCTGACGGAGCCGGACAAGGCCATTGTAGAGCGCGATCACGAACAAGATGATCAGGACCAGAACGACGAGGGTGATAGTCAGCGGCCACATAGTGTTCTCCTCCCTGTATTTCCGCCGTTTTGCGCGGGGTGTGTCGCCGGGAACAAAACGACCCGTCTATCTTCGGCCCAGTATGTTCCCGCGCAGGGGACGGTGTCAAGCTGGTTGTCGGCTTCCGTTTCGTGCCGCATGCCGTTTTGCCGCGGCGAACTGCACGGCGCCGACCACGATCGCAATGCCGAACGCGCCGACCCAAATCCGCGCTTGGTGGCGGAACATTTCGCGGCGCAGAAAGTCCGCCGTCTTGCCGTAGCGCATTACTTCCGCCAGCATGATGGGCGTGGCCTTCCGCGATTCGCGCGCGTAGAGGTCCGCGCCCCGGCCCAGCAAGAGGCGGATCATCCGCTCCTGGCGCACCGGGTCCTCGCACCCCAGCACGGCATAATGCAGAGGCGTCAAGCCCTGGTCGTCCGCGCATCGGATCAAAGCGGGATTCTCGCGAAGGAGAGCCTTGACACGCGGCCGATCCCCCAGGGCACACGCGGAGAAGATATCGAGCGGGCTCGTCCTGGGTTGCAGGAGTTTCGCGGCGGGGATTCTGAGGCCCCGGATGGCCCAAGTGAGAGGAGTGCAGCCGCGGGCGTCGCGGGACTGGGGGTCGGCCCCGCCGTCGAGGAGCGCTTGCACCACGGGGAGATGGCCCTTGCCCGCGGCCTCGTGAAGCGGGGTGGCGCCGCGCGCGCCGCGGGCTGCTGGGCTGGCCCCCAGCGAAAGAAGCGCCTTCACCGCCTCGGTATGGCCGGCGGCGGCCGCGAGGTGCAGAGGCGTCCGCCCGATGGGGGTGGTGGCGTTTACGAGCGCGGGGTCGGCGGCGAGCAAGCGGCGGATTTCGTCCACGTCTCCCTTTCCGGCGGCGTCGAAAATCGTGGAAGGCCCCGCGTCAGATGAGGGGTCCGCCGCGAGGGCCGCAGCCATGCACACCGCGAAAGCCGCCGCGAGGAAGAGGATGAGGATGAGCAGAGGTTTTCCGGACATTGTGCACATCGCCCGCGGTTTTCGCTAGTGGTTCGCCCCCGCGCCCCTTCAGGGCTTGGAAATCCAATGGTCCGTCAAGTTCATTCCGGTGGATGCCCTCCCTGACGGAGGGTCTTGCGAAATGAGTGGCGCAGGCTTTCCAGCCACTACCGTTTAATGGTTTCTACTCGCTTCAGTGCGGCTTCCCGACATGCTTCAGCCTTGCCTTTGTCCCCTCCTTTGCTGAAGCGGGTCGAGAAGTCCGGCTGAAGCCGGCTTTGTTCTTAAGAGGATATTCCCCTTCTCCCACCGGCTGAAGCCGGGGGCAAAGAGGAGCCGTCTGAAGACGGCTGAGAATACGCTCAAGTCTTGCATATTATTGATATTCCTGTGGTTAGAGCGTGCAAACCCTTAAACGGTAGTGGCTTTCCAGCCTGTGAAAGGCCATGAAAACAGGTCAGAAACGCAGGCTGGAAAGCCTGCGCCACTCATACCGCCATAGTAAATGCTCCATTTCGCAAGACCCTCTCCCTGACGTTCCGGCTACTGCATACGGCCTGTCATTTCGCGGCGCTGCATGGGCCTTTGTGCGGTAGCCGGAACGTCAGGGAGGGCCGCTACTTTCCCATCGCCTCGCCGGTCATCGGCACGAACCGCACCCCGATGCTGTCCTGCTGACGGATACCCTCGGCTGTCTTCACATACACAACCAGCCGTTGGTCGGCGAAACCGCCGACGGGAATCACCAGCCGCCCCTTCTCCCGCAACTGGTCCAGAAGCGGCTGCGGGACTTTCTCGGGCGCCGCGGTCACGATGATCCCGTCGAACGGCGCCTCCTCGGGCCAGCCGCGGTATCCGTCTCCGATGCGCACGTGGATGTTCTGATAGCCCAGGTCCCGCAGAATCGTCTCGGCGTGCCGGCCCAGTCCTTCGACGATCTCGATCGTGTACACCTGGTCCGCGATCTCGGCCAGCACCGCGGCCTGGTATCCCGAACCCGTCCCGATCTCCAGGATCTTGTGGTGCGGCTTGGGGTCCAGCAGCTGGGTCATGAGGCCCACGATATAGGGCTGGGAGATGGTCTGGTCCTTTCCGATGGGGAGGGGCCGGTCGTCGTAGGCGTAGGGTTTCTCTTCATCGGGCACAAAGAGATGGCGCTCGACTTTGCGCATCGCTTTCAGAACGGCGGGATTGCTCACACCGCGTGCCTCGATCTGGCGCGACACCATGTTCTCGCGTTCCATCGCCCAATCCTCGCTCCGATTCCTGGACCCTTCCCGGCCGGGAGGATGCGAACACCCCCAGCCAAGCATCCCCACGGCAAGGATACAGGCGGCAAGCGGAGAAATGCAAGAATGATGAATGATGAATGGTGAATGAGGAATGAGGAATGGTGAAGGATGAGGGATGAAGGATGAATGACGAATGACGAATGATGAATCTGGAATGAAGGGACTCATCGCGCGGCCTCCTTTACGAATGGTGAATGACGAATGACGAATGATGAATCTGGAATGAAGGGACTCATCGCGCGGCCTCCTTTACGAATGGTGAATGACGAATGACGAATGATGAATCTGGAATGAAGGGACTCATCGCGCGGCCTCCTTTCCTCATGGCTATATGGCCCATGGTTATATGGCCCCAAAGTCACTCCCATTATACACGACTGCCCCCCTGCCGCCGCATCATTTCTCAACAGGGATTGCACAGGGGCGTATCCTGATGAAGCTACCAAATCCAAGCGCTGGATAAAGTAGCGCGGGCGTCTCGCCTGCGAACCTGTTCGTAGTGCGGGCTTTAGCCTGTCTTGCGAGGCGAGCATCCCGCCGTCGCGAATCGCCGCCGCGAATCGCCGCCGCGAGCCAAATCTGAAAACGTGGCAGGCGAGACGCCCGCCCTACTTTACCGCCCCGCTTTGCCTGCGTAGCTTCATCAAGATGCGCGTATGCCGAGCAAAGGCGCTCACGATCTTGAAGGATGAAAGGAGCCTTCCACGCTAATTGCCTGTTCAGCGTGTAGCGCCCGACGGGGCGGGTCCGGGCGACCGGAACGCTCAAGT
>Ga0315279_10011381_pt1 | contig 10305 bp, 9 predicted proteins | sample YL17G06_20_MG_FD_203694 | JGI IMG/M metagenome (GOLD analysis project Ga0315279, IMG submission 203694) | Sediment microbial communities from Yellowstone Lake, YNP, Wyoming, USA - YL17G06_20 | ecosystem: Environmental > Aquatic > Freshwater > Lake > Sediment | place: USA: Wyoming | collected...
TGGGTTGAGCGGGCATAAGGTTAAGCCAAAACTGTATATTGCTTGTGGAATTTCGGGTGTGATTCAGCACGTGGCGGGCATTCGTGATGCGAAGGTGGTTGTGGCGATTAACAAGGATGAGCAGGCGCCGATTTTTGAGGTTGCAGATTACGGTGTTGTGGGCAACCTGTATGAGATATTGCCAGCGCTGAAAGAAGCCTTGAAGAAACAGCTGCGATAGCTTTGTGCTGTTGCGCTCTGAGAAACTATACCCGCCTCTATATATAGACTGAACCATTTTCTATAACTGAAAATAGAAGGTTTAAAGGCTTTCTACAATTGAATCTAATGCAGGGAAATGAAGCATAAATAGAGCTATAAGCAAGTTTATAACATGGCTATAGGAACGCTTATATGTTTATATGTCAATTATACCATATATAAGTGACTTATATGCCTGAGGAAGTGCTAACAATAGTTCGAATACCTATAGTCGAAATCGAGGAATCCTTAAGAACCAAGCACCTTCTTCCAAAGATCTTGAAAGATGTTCACATCGATGGAGATTCTCTAGTCTTCTATTTTGGCGATGATCAGGGATCTCTTGGAGAAACGGCATCTGTTTCACCTGCCAATGGGATTCGCAGAAGGCGTAGAACTCATCGAAAGCGCAATCGGATGAAAACAAGAGGTTGGGACATAGTTGCGAGAATCACCAACTCCAAAGGACAAAAGTGTGCAATATACAAACCGTTTGTCGATGCTTTGCGCGACTCAAAACTCTCGTCTGAAGAACAGAGAGCAGTTATAGAAAGGATATTGAAGTCAAACAGGAATAGACCAACAGAAGTGTCCGTTCAATATTTCCTCGAGAACACTCTGGAATACCTCAGGAATCAGGAAAGGTCTAAGGAGAAGACGGTATGATGTCGTTGGCCTTGAATGCGAGAGATCGTGGTCAGGTTCCACCAGAGATATGGTGCGATCCGTTGGTGGCCCGTTATAAGTGACGGATGAGAAGCATGCTAGGCAACATGATACGTAGAGATAGTTGGGGGTAAAGAGATTGACTACGCCAAACGAATTCCCTCCGGAGATTTATCAGAAGATCGGAATGCAAGACTTGATCATTTTTGCTGTTTACTCAGTGACTCAAGGTGGAGAAACGTGTACATACGAAAGACTTGTGGCAGAAAGCTTCCACATGTTTCCAAAGGTTTTCTGTTTTAAACGATACCCACGATGGCCCGATTCTTTGAAATTCGACAGGCCCCTGAGAACTCTAAGGGAAAAGGGCTTTCTCGTGGGTACTGTTAGAGATCATTTTGGACTGACCGAGTTCGGTATGGCAAAGGCGAAAGAGATCGAATCCGTCTTGGCAGGCAAGAAGGCTGCCGGTTTCCTCGGAAAAAGCAGATCCCATGGCAGAAGTGTAGACGACAGATTGATTGAGTATCTCAAGGAGAGCGAGTATTTCAATAGATTCCTGAGGGATCCGCACAAGTTCGCGATTCCTGATTCCGAGTTTAGAAGGGTTCTGAGATGCACACTTGAGACCCCGGAGAGAGTTTTGAAACAAAATCTCGAATACTACAAGAACGTTGCCCGGTCCTACGATGAAGAGCAAATACTGCAATTCCTGCTGGCCTGCGAGAGCCAGATTTTCAAAGGAGGAGTTTAGATGGTAAGACAAATACCGATTAATCCTATGATAGTTGAGCAATTGTCGAAGGCGACTGTAAGAACGCTTGTAGATGGAATTGTTGAACTTGTAACAAACAGTGATGACAGTTACAGGCGTCTTGAAGAAAGGGGAAGAGAAAAAGGCGGAAGAATCGAGATCTATGTTGATCGCAAGAAAGGCGGGCTATGTGAGTGGTTGACCGTCAAGGATTTCGCGGAAGGTATGACACTTGAGAAGCTTGAGAAAGCTCTCGAGTTTGCGGGTGAGACCAGCGGCTTTTCCGAGGGAAAGAACGTTCGCGGTTTCTTCGGCAGAGGTCTGAAGGAGACAATCCTAGCACTCGGTGAAGGAGAAATATCGACAGTCAAAGACGGGCAACTTTCAAGAACGAAAATATGGTATGACCCAAAGGCAAAGAAACCTCAATACGATGACGATTTGTTGAAGAACGTACAAGCAACTTCGCTGACGGATGGGACCGAAGTCAGGATAAGAATAACCAATGAAAAGATAAAGGTCCCTGATTATGAAAGTTTCAGCGAGCATCTTTCGAATCACTATGCGCTCAGGGACATAAACAGCTCCAAAAAGAGAGAAATCTATTTACATTTCGAAGACATGAAGCGTAAAAAAATCTATGAAAGTGTGATAGCTTTCGCATGCCCAAGTGGAAACATTGCTGTCGACGGCAAATTAGTTTCAATGCCTTACTACGGTGATAAGATAAAAGTAACTGTCTACGAAAGCCCAGTTCCTTTGGACTCTCCCCGAAACACACCATATGGACTTGCAGGGATCTTGATAAGAACAAAGGGGGCAATCTTGGACAACAGGTTGTTCAAATTCGAAAACGATCCTGCCGCGCTCTTCTTCTTCGGAGAGGCTACCTGTGAAGGTTTGGAAGAAAGACTGAGAAGTGGAGAAACCGAGCTGATTGACTTCAATAGAAGCGGGTTAGAATGGCACAATGAGTACTGCCAGTGCTTGGAAAAAGAAATCGAAAAGATCCTTGAACCCTTGGTCCTCGCAAAGAAGAAAGCGCTAGAAAAGAAACCCGAAAAGGAATTGACAGAGCCGACAAAGAGATGGTTAAGAAGACTGTGTAGCTTGCTGAATGAACTGGCTAAGAAAGAATTCGAAGATATCGAAGAGCTACCTGTTGAACCTGGACCCGACATTAAAGGACTCGTATTGAAGCCCGAATGGGCAAATGTACAGAAAGACAAGCCGCGCACACTATCGGTCTATGCACCAACCGAACTTGTACAATCAGAAGGCAATGCAGTGAACATCAAGTCTGATAACGCTGACATCAGGCCCCAAACAGAAGAAGTGAAGTTAGGAAGACATCCGAAATATGCTGACAAGCTTTGGTACAGCTATTTCAAGGTTGTAGGCAAGAACGAGGGGATTGAGGGAATAATAACAGCGACCTTGGGAAACAGCCCTTCTGCAATTGCGCGTGTGAAGGTGGCCCCTCCCAAAGAAAGGAAAAAGGGGAGAATAATAACAGGAGGAAAAATCGGATTCATATCTGACATAGTTCCAGATGAAACTGAAACGCCTACTCAAAGGACTTTCTATGACAAGAATACGGGCATAATTCGAATCTTCATAAACTTTCCCTCAGTCGCCGGAATAATCAGGAGTGGTCTAGAGGGTGCTGAAACTCCTGCTGGGAGAATGCTATTGGCTGAACTTGTCGGAGAGGCGTTCTGTAGAGAATTGGCAAGGCTCAAGATAGAGAACAACCCTGCTCCACCCGGTGCTGAAATCGATGCTTTCAATGCCGAAATGAACAAACTGCAAAGCAAGGCCTTGTTACCGATACAGGAGTTCGTATTCCGTCGGAAACTTCCGGGCAGCGAAGCTTGACTTCTATTTTCTTCTGTCAAAATAGTTGCAGTAAGATGTCAGGGGGCAAATGCCACATTTCGGTCTTGGCCTGCAGACAATCCGGGTGAAATCTAGCACGGCAAAGTTGAATTGCTTGAAATCGCGGTTAGGTGTCAGTTGTTCTGTCAATTCGACAAACCACTTTTTCTTCTGCGTTTCAGCATCGACATTGAAACCGAGGATTCTGCTCCACAATCTGACGGCATTTCTGTCTATTACTGGTGCTTTGACATCTAATTGGGTCGAAAGAAGGATGTTCTTCACGTAAGGTCCAACGCCGGGGAGCTTTGAAAACTCATCTTGTCGAATGAATATCTTTGTGCCTGAGGCAAGGTGGTCGATTAATTCGAGAATCATCTCCGTTCTCCATCTGAGACCCAAAGGTAGCAGCAACTGACGGATTTTGTCTCGGTTTTCCATTGCGGCAGCTTTGACAGTAGGATATTTCTTTACAAACTCTTCATATACTCTGAGAACTTGTTCCGCTCTTGTCCTTTGAAGCATGATTTCCGCAACTAATGCATGAAAAAAGCTAGAAGTCGATCGCCAAGGAAACTCGCTGTAGTTCTTCTTTCCCCAGTCGACTAGTCTTTTCTGCACTTTACGGATTTTCTCTGAGGATACACTATTGAGACCAGCTTTTTTTCCTTGTACAGACATCTCACCATAGCACCCGCGATTTTTTCAACGACCGGAACTGCAACCGAGTTGCCAAACTGCTTGTATGCTTGAGTATCGGAAACAGGTATTTTAAAAGTGTCAGGAAAGCCCATTAGTCGAGCACACTCTCTTGGTGTGAGCCTCCTCGGGTTTCTTCTCTTTTGCGGGACTAGAATCTCCGCTCCATCTTTGTAGTATCTTGCACTCAGCGTCCTAGTTATTCCTTCAAGATCGGCGAGCCCATACCCAAACCCGTTCCCCTTTGTTCTTTGTTTTTCTTTGTAGTTCTTGAGATAGTTCCAAAGTTTGTCTGAAATCGCGTACTTTGGATCCGTCACGTTTTCTAGTATATCTTTGAGTCGCTGTATTAAGTCAGGCATCTCTGGAAAATCAAATCTGATCGCTAGGTCTTTTTTGAAACCAGCAATGTAGATCCTTTCTCTGTGCTGCGGAACCAAATGGCAAGCATCAATCACCTTCGCGAAGACATCGTATCCGACTTCCTCAAGATTTGTCCGAATCTTCTCAAAAGTACTTCCTCCATCATGGAATCTCAAATGCTTAACGTTTTCAAGAAAGAAGGCGGCAGGCTGTTTTGCACTGAGAATATTGACGATCCTAAAAAAGAGACGTCCCTGCGCTTTACATGCAAATCCGTGCGGCCTGTCTAGGCTCTTTCTCTTTGAGACGCCGGCTAAGGAAAAAGGCTGACAGGGAAAACCTGCAACCAGTATGTTGTGTTCAGGAATTCTTTCGTTCTCTATTTCCATCACATTTCCTGCAGGAACATCTCCGAAATTCTCTAGATAAGTCATGCGCGAAAACTTGTCGATTTCGCAGGCAAAAACACATTTTCCTCCCGTCCTCTCAAAGGCCAAACGCGTGCCGCCTATTCCCGCAAAGAGGTCAGCAAAAGTATACAGCATAGTTAACTATTAATTGCGTTCAGACTTTATTAGCATTGAGGAAAGATGCTATGAGTTCCAACCAAGGTTCTGCCGCATTTCAACCTAGAGCGCGAATAATCAAGCTTCTCGGCGATGAATTGATCACAAATGAAGTAATAGCGATGGTTGAACTTGTCAAGAATTCCTATGATGCAGATGCCACCGAAGTAAAGATCGCCTTGGAGAATGTAAGAGACCTTGAAGGCGGCAGGATTATCATACGTGACAATGGGATCGGCATGAACTTGGACACTGTCTTGGGCGCATGGCTTCAACCTGGCACAGATGTCAAGAAGAAAAGCAGAGAAAAGAATGAGAGAAGCAGGATTTTCCACAGACCGATTCTAGGTGAAAAAGGAGTGGGAAGATTTGCTGCTCAAAAGCTAGGCTCGCTAATCACCCTAGCGACCAAATCGAAAGAGGACAAACTGGAAACAATTGTAGAAGTTGATTGGAAGGAATTCGAAAGGGATAAGCTATTGTCTGACATTCCAGTGAAGTGGATACGAATAGAACCCAAAACTTTTCGAGAAAATCAAACGGGGACATCTCTGGAGATTCGTTTTCTTACAAAACCTTGGACAGAAGAAACGGTTTCAAACTTGGCCCAGAAGCTGGTCTCATTGCAATCTCCATTCAGAGAGGAACAGGATTTTGAGATAATCCTTGAGTCAAAGGAGTTTCCAGAAGTGGCTGAAAAAGTAAAGTTCCCTATGACTCTCTTCTCAAGCGCCGTATACTCACTGTCGGGAACCGTATCAGATGAAGGAATTCTGCGGGCTAGGTATCGGTTCTTGAATCCTGCTTTCAAACAGTTTGAACGGCATTTTGAAATCAAGAACAATGATATCAAAGAACCGTCAGATTTCAAAAGCGACGGTTCCGTTCGCAAGCCTACCTGCGGAGGTTTCGCTTTTCGGTTCTACGTGTGGGATCTCGATCCCTTGACATTAAGAGAAACCGTCTCTAGAAAAACCTACAATACCTACATCCAGCCTCTTACAGGCATACGCATCTATAGAGACAATTTCAGAGTTTGGCCTTACGGCGAACAAGACAATGATTGGCTCGAGCTAGACATAAGAAGGGTTAACAATCCACCCAAATGTCTGAGCAACAACCAGATCATAGGACTCATACAGATTACACATGACACAAATCCAGCATTGAGAGACAAGACTGACAGAGAAGGTCTAATAGAGAACTCAGAGTACAAGGACTTCAAGAATTTGGCATTGTCGACAATCAACCAGTTGGAGATACTTCGAAGGCAAGACAAGGACAAAATTGATCGCCTGAGGGAAAGGAAAACTGGGAAGAGATTCGATGAAACAATTGACGAGATCGAAAAGATGCGAGAGAAAGCACACAAGAACAACCATGATGAGCTATATGCTACAAATGTTAACTCGATAGAGAGGGCACACAACGATTACAGAGTGAATACGGTTGAAAAACTGTATGTTATGGCGGGAATCGGTGTTGCCGCATTGATGCCTGCTCATGAGGTACAAATACAGCTCAAAGATCTTGGACCATTGATCGAATCAGTCAAAAAGGACATGACGTCATACGGATTTGGCGGGAGGATGATCAGCAAGTTCGACAATATTGAAAGGATAATTGCAATTCTTTCGGATGTGTCCCAAGGCGCACTCGAATTGACAAAAAGAGAACACAAGTTGATTCCGTTACGTTCGGTCGTAGATTTCTCGCTCAAGATTAAGGAACCAGAACTGAAGCGAGATTGCGTAGATGTCGAAGTGGTTGAGAAGGAAAAAATCAGTCTGAAAATATATTCCAACCTTGTCATGACCGCTGTCTTGAATCTAATAGACAATTCAATCTGGTGGCTTCAAAGGAAAGTCGAGGAAAGGAAGATTAGAATTACGATAAAGAGAGATTCTGATATGAATGCAATGATCGTAGTTTCTGACAACGGTCCAGGCATAGATCCATCTGACTTGCCCTTCCTTGGTGAAGCATTCTATACGAGAAAACCGAAAGGCACTGGGCTCGGACTTTTCATAACAAGACGTGCAATTGAAGCAAACAATGGAAAGCTGGATTTTGGATTTTACCCAAATGATCCCGACTATTTGACAGGGGCCAATGTCGTTCTGATTTTCGAACTAGAGAAAGGAGAGACCAGCACATGATTCCCGGGAGAATTCTTGTTGTGGATAACAGGAAAGGCGATGTGGATGAGCTGGTAGCAGAATTTCTTAAAAGAGGAGAACACGCCATGTTCTCAGAATTACCTGTTAACTCCGAATACTATAGAAATGTTAGGCTGTTGATACTGGATTACTACCTTCTTGAAGAAAGCGAAGAAAACAGTCTCGGGGCGATTTGTGAGATTGTCAGAGGTGTAGCCGAAAATTCGAAGTTCTTTATGCTGATCGTATGGTCTGCCAGAGTCACCAAGAGTAATAGAAGAGAATTCAAAGAAAGCATCATGAGAACGTACGAGGAACGTTATAGATCAAAACTACCATGCATATTATTGGACCCAATTGGCAAAGGCGAGCTTGACCACGCTAGGCTCATAGAGAAGATCGACCAGAAAGTAGCCGACTATCCAGAAATTGGCCTGCTTTACGAAATAGAGAAGATGCTGGACAAAACAAAAGACAAAGTGGTGACTCGAATATACGAAATCGGCAACTGGTCGAATTTGGTGAGAAGCTTGAAAGAGGAATATAACACTGATTCTGTGGGACGTCAGATGCTTGCCATATACGTAAACTTGTTGAAGAGAGAGTTGACCCCAACTCCGGAGCTCAGAAGTTGTGTAAATCGAGTTGCAAGAATTGTGAAAGCGTCCAGCGATGTCGCTTTTGGCAAGGTATACTCAGCACAGTACTATTATCAAGTGTCAGAAAAGGAGCAAGTAGGTGTCGGTGATGTACTTCGCGAAGTAGGATCGAGCAAATATTACATCGTTATAACTCCAGAATGCGATATAACTAACAACAAGCATACGGCAACGACGCTTGTAGAATCGAGAAGAATCGAGCATTCAGAATTGGCTGATTCAGATTACATTAAGAAAATCGCTGGATTCTATCGACTGCGCGAAAAGAATGGAACAGTACGCTCTTCCAGAGTCATTGAGGCGGTTGTAAAAGGAACAGGATTGAAAGGTAACTATTTCGTTCTGCCTTTTCTAGAAGAAGGAGAAGCTTTCTATCACTTGGTTTTCGATTTCCACAAGATGAAGACGTTGAAAAAAGCCAAGAGACTCTCTGAGTTGAAAGGTTATCGTCGAATGTGCAGAGTGGACTCACCGATGATCAACAGGTTCATACAACAATACGTCTCACAATGTTCGAGGGTAGGGACAATGACCATTCCTGACGAACTCCTAGAAACTTTGGTTTCACGCATACCCAGTCTAATTGAGCCGACGGACCAATGAAAGCGCGCTAGAATTCTGTAATAGGATTTGCCAAAAACGCTCAGTGCATATGGTTCTTAGTATTTGGCACGACCAATTATATAGTTCCTGCATTGATATGTATCTAAGAGGCGTGCTTTGTGATTGAAGAAGAGCCGCCGTGTCCTGAATGCGGGAACCCCTTGACGGGTATCCGAGTCATGAAAGACAAGAGAGGCAAAATCACGATAGAGTTCTTCTGCGACGAAGGCGGAGAAGACATATTCAATTTTCAGATAGTGACAGGACTCACAGACAAAGACATAGGAAGACTAAAGGAAAAAGGCAAAGCGATACCGAAAGAAATGGCCGTCAGGCTGATCGAACGCAAAAGCGAGGAGCGGGCTACCAAAGACTACGATAGCCACATCGCAAACCAATAGCAGGTTGAAAAAGTGCGAAAAACCAAGGTCAAGGGTCAGTCTCTGCAGAAGGAAGGATTGATTCTTTCTTCAGCATCAGTACGCAGAAGTCTAGCGTCAGGTAGACAATTGCCACCTTTTGCGCTTTCATTTACATTTGTCCGCAAAACACTCGAAGGCCTTTTGGACATCTTTGCGTAAACGCAAGCCAACGTAATTCACAGAATTAATCATGCTTTGTTCATGGAAAGAAGCTCAATTCACAGAGAACTGGTCACAGTCACAACTGAGCGAAAAGTCCATCAAAAACCGCTGTTTGTTACTTAGCGCGCTGGCTTGTCCCGAAATTGGTTTTAAATGGTTTTTATTCTTCTTTTGACTGTTCGCGCCCAGTACGGGCTTGTTTGACAGGCGAACCCTGGCCGTGTTGATGGATGGCAAGTCACGGGAGCCCCGGGAGATCCCGCAGGGAGCAGGGTTTCCCCATACCCAACCCCCTCAAAAAGGAATAAATACCATTTTTGACCATTTTAGGGACAAGCCAGCGCGCTTACTCAAAATCCCAACTAAACTACCTTATGAAGTTCAGAACGCGTTATCCCTCTATTGACCAAGTGTCCAAAGAAATCAATTGGTCAAAATATCGAGAGCTGATGGATTTTCCAGACGAGAAATCAAGAAAGCAATGTGAAACATTAATCCTCCAAGGAAAGATCAAGTCAGATAGAGAAATTAGGGAATTCAAGAGAAGAATGAAAGCCAAATGAATTCATGATCATTGCACAGACTATTCCTGTGGATATTGATTCATGCAAAAACATATAAGCAGACACGGATTTCTGGAGCCGGATGAAACGATCTGAAATACATAAGCTTCCACCTCGATGCCCTTATTGCAGGAAGCGATTGGTTGAGGTACTTGAGAACGATTATAGAACTTATGTTTTTGACTCTGCTTCGGCTACGTACAGGGAGCACGGGTGGAAAGGCGAAATTGAAATATCCTGTCCATACTGTGATGCTAAACTCTATGATGTATTTCCTGATGGCGTCTGTAATTACGTTCCAAGAAGCAGGCAAATGCCAATAGAATAGTCAAGAAGCAGAGTACTTGACCAGCCAAAATAATTGCAGGGAACTGGGAGACAAAGCAATCAGAGGAATGGCCTGAACGCGAAAAATATGTTGGTTATTTGTATGGTATGTATTCTTTTCCCAGCAGTTCTCTCGCTATGACCGCTCTCTGTATGTCGCTTGCTGCCTCAGTACCTACACAGTAAATCTATATAGTGAATACAGTCTCTTTCCGTCTGTTGTCGTAACAGACTCTGAAATGAT
>Ga0315279_10011382_pt1 | contig 10305 bp, 7 predicted proteins | sample YL17G06_20_MG_FD_203694 | JGI IMG/M metagenome (GOLD analysis project Ga0315279, IMG submission 203694) | Sediment microbial communities from Yellowstone Lake, YNP, Wyoming, USA - YL17G06_20 | ecosystem: Environmental > Aquatic > Freshwater > Lake > Sediment | place: USA: Wyoming | collected...
AAACGCGTGGGGAACGTGTTGGGCATCCAGGTAAGGCGTCGGCTTGCTAAGCCGATGGTCTTCGGGCCTCGTGGGTTCAAATCCCACCCCCGGCGCATAATGTCTCATACTTTCTGAGCTGATCCTCGGCTGCATTCCAGCTGAAGTTGCGCTTTCTTGCTGCTTGTTTCTTGCTCTGTTTTCCAATTGATTCGAGCGTTTAAAACTGTCAACTCCGGGGCTTGTGCCTATCCCTTGGCGCTTCTTCCTAGAAGGTCGCCTGATAGACTAGCTGTAGAGCAGCCACTGCTTCATCTCTTGAGTTTGCACCCCAATGGTCCATGTGTTTGCTATTTCGTCCAGAGACGTGTTTCTGATCATGTGGAATATGTTGGCGACGAAGAATACATCTTCGTTCTTGCTGCGGATGTATCCCGGCTGCTTGACTGGGGGGTTGAGCACGCCTAGGAATGAGGTGGAATCCTCGGGCATCCAGCCTTTGTCGATGAGAAGTTGTTTGCTGTATGCCTTCCATAGGCGTGTCTGCGGGTCGAAGTAGGTCACGTACGTATGTGCAGTGAACTCTGTTCTCCGGGTTGTGCCTGATAGCTTGTTCATTCTGAAGTGTGCTGTTGTCGCGATTCCCCAAGACTTTGCAAACCCGTCCACGAGTGCAGCTTCGTCTGTGCAGCCTCCGATTCCCTGATCATTCTCCATGAAGTAGTCGAATTGCCAGTTCACGTTGTTTATGTTTCCAATGGAAACATTGAGGCCATCTACGATAACGAATCTGGATTTCTCCGGAGTTGAGAAGTCAGCTGCGTAGTACCAGTGTTCTTCCTTCTTCCCGCTTCGGCCGCTGAAGTACAGGTAGTCTTCTATCTGTGAGACTGTCTTGCCCACGTCTCCTGTGATCCATCCTTTCGAATCCATCACTTTCCGCATTTGTCTGAGCGTATCCAGGGAGATTGTACCCCATTTGTACCCGCGTAGCGGGAAGGGTTTGATGTGACCTGTTTGAGGATCGAAGACTTGGTATGGACTGAGGCAGGTAGGATCATAGTACAATGCAAATGGGCCTGACAGAATAGATAGGTAGCTTCTGTAGGATAGAGACAGTTTTGCTTCAAGCGGATACTCCTCTAGCGGATAGTACCCTCTAATTCTCTGTAGCTCATTTGTTTCCCTGACGAAGACAAGCAGGTCGCTCGTGTCCTTCTTAACAGCCTCGCGGACTTGCTGATCCCCCATTGTCACCCAGAGTCCGTGAACCATCGCAATGGAGAGCGCGAGTGTATCGTCTTTCTTGAGCTCGTTCTGGCAGGCAAGCCAGTACAGGACCTCTAGCTCGGTGTTGTATTTCGGCACCGTGTATGTGAAGTCACTTGGGCTCGGTGTTCCGCCCTTCATCATCAACTCGAAGGCTTCTTTGACTTCGGGATTCGTTGCATTCAACGCCAAGTATGTGATCTTGGCGACAGCGGTCGCGTTGGTCGCATCTGGGAGCCCCTGAAGTTCCCATGCAAGCTGAAGATAAGGCTGGGTTTGGGTCGACTTGAGTAGAGAGACGTAGTAGCTGACTGGCTTGGCGGCGGTTACGTTAATCCATAGCGTCGTCTCCGACACTGAAGTGACCGCTGTCGACATAGTCGAAGTTGCGAGGGTTTGTTCGGATGTTGTCGAGAACGTCGCTCGCTGACTTGTGGAGCTCATGGTCTCTGTGAGCATTCTTGGAGCGACAAACCAATACCCGAGCCCAGCCGCAACCACGACCGATATCAGAGCAAATGCAATCAGCTTCGAACCTCTACTCGGCGGTCTCAAGTTGTCCCTAGCCCGCTCTTCTTGGTCCTTTTCCGAGCTATGTAGACGGCTACTACTGCGAGAATAATGGCTGAGATTGCGCCAATGAGTGTGTAGTTGAAGGCTTGTCTCTGCTGCGCTTCCAGGCTTGCCGGATAGTTCTGTTCGACGGAGAACGCCTCCTCAAAAAAAAGCACAGCAGTCTTGGCATGATGCGTCGCGGCAATGTAGTCATCGTTCACGAACGCAGCTGAGGCCAGGCTGTATGCGCTCTTCGCCCGCTGGACAAGCTGTTGAGCTTCTGGACTTTTGAAGTGCGAAGCCGAAGCCCGTGATTCCAGATCCAACGCTTTCAGAATCAGTTCTCTCGCGTTGTAGTAGGCCTGCGAATGAGTCGCTGAGTCTGCGGTTTCTATCGCCTCCTGAGCAAAGGCTAGCGCAGCGTCGTAGTCTCCCTTCTCGAAGGCACTTGACGCATTCAGCAACAGGGACCTAGCATTCTCGAGACCCTCAATTCTCCCTTCCGCTGAAGCCGCCTTTATGCTTGCATTTGCTCTTTCAATGGCCGATGTGACTGCCGCAATCACAGCCCTAGTCGTTAGGTTCACTCTATGTGCCAGAATATCCTCTACATTCCTGTATGCAATCTTCTCAGCAACCTCTTGACTCAGTTGGCCAAGCAGATTTCTCCAGTAGTCGACACGCATCTTGATGCTCTCGAACTTGTAAGCGGCTTGTGTGAAGAAATCGAAACCGTTGATGAACCGATCTGGATACTTCTCGAAGATACTGCGCCATTCTTCCCTGATCCTTCCATCGGGGTAGGCAAATTGATCCCTGTCAGTGCCTCCGAGGAAGAACTGCTCGTTCGAAGATGCGCTTGGTTGGTACTCGAGTTCACCTGCGAGCTCCACGTAGAGGTTAGGATGAGCCAAGATGAGCCTCTCTAGCTCTCCCATAGTCAAATGCCCTGTGCCCATCCACCATCCGTGAAAGACGAAGATGCACCTGGGACTGTGATCCAGGGCCCTTTCCAATTCCTTGTATGCTCCTGCGTAGTTCGCCGAGTCTTGGTGAACCGTTATGGGAACATCATACTTGGCACATAGGTCGAAGATCTGCAATGCCACAGGATCATCAGCAGGCGTGCTCGTAACTCCCCAATGCCTGAGAAGAGCTTCCCCAATCCACAAGAAACCTCGTTTGAGAGCGATCTCCACATCTTTGATTGTGCTGGTCCGATTCATGTACATGACGTAGAAGGATGGAATGATTTCATTCGGCCTCAGTCTGTGTGCTTTCAGAGATTCGTCTCCATCAAAGAAGATGACCTTGTCAACGCCAGCTTTGTGGTAGACTTGGATGGTGTTGATCATCCACTCGCTGGACCATTGAATGGGGTGAGCATGCGCATCGGTCATCGGACCTTCGTATCTCTGCGCTACGCTCGGAGCGACATGTGAGTTGCCTAGTGGGCAAGATGCGGTGACTAAGACGAATAGGGCCAGTAAGAACATCGCAAGACTTGTTGCCTTCACCTTCCGTCTCACGGGCCAACACAACTCCAGCAGGAAGTTGAGGGCATCTGGACTTTAACCACTCAGCGTGCCCTGAACAGTCGTCCGTGCTTGAAGGGTTAACCCTTTCGCAAGCAGGAGAAACTCAGCCTATTTACTGGTCTACTAGCGTCAATGTCGGACGCTCACTCAACTTGCTCGTGCTTAATCATGAACTGACTCAGATCATGCACCGGCAACAATTTCACGCCAAAGGCTCTTTCTATCTCTTGTCCGAACTCGCAAAAGTGCCCGTCATTACTGACAAGGAATAGGATATTGCCATCTCTCGGAACGGCGGGCGTTTCAGACAGTATCTTCATATCAGATTCCTCAGGCATCAGTCCTGTTCTCTTGTTGCCTCTGCTTCTTCTGCGATCTCTGAGTGCTTCCAGTCTCGACCGCGTTCCCTCATCCTGCAACAGGCTTTCATAGAACCTCTTCACAGGCTGCACGTTGTTGTTCAAGAGCAGCACAGTTGCATTCGTCAAGAGATCAGCTAATCTTCCCCAGCATTTCTTTTGCGCTATTCCTCTGATTTGCCGCGCTCTTCGGGGAGCCGCTTGGTCCACCATCCTGTTGATGGCTCCTGTCAGCTGCTCCCTCGCTTCCGTCTCTACAGTCTTGCATATGACTATCTTGGCTCCCTTGCTCCTAACGAAACCAATGAATTGTGAAACATTCTCGTTGTAGAGCGCATGAATGTCACTATCGAGTCTCAAAGCGTATTCCAAGCAGGCTGAGGTCTCTAGGAAGAAGATGAGGTGTCGAAAGTCTGGAATGCTTTCTTGAGACGTTCGTACTCATCTCCCGTCATCAACTCATGTAGGTCTCTATTCCACAGTTTCGGGAGGATCTTCTGCCGTTCGCAGAAGTCTTCGATAAACCCGAAGACTTCATATACTGAAGGATCGGGATTGCGGCAAAGGTCCTGCTCAACTCTAGCCGGGCACTCACTCTTCCTGGAGCACACCTCTGCGATGCTTCCAAGTCTCTGATTCAGTTCTAAACATGCGCTCAGGAGAACGGACTTGACGACCGGGTCCTCAACCGTAATGATCTTTCTGAGCGCGTCCTGCGAGTATTCGATGAATGCAAGATAATACGTCACAGCAGGGCATTCTGGGAAGTATTGGGTCTCCCAGAAGCTGCTCACTGTGTGAAGGTCGGTTTCTAGTGCTCTTATCTCGGAGTCTATCTTGCCAGGTTCCTCGATCTCCCATTGCTTGTATACCGTTTCAGCTAGGTCGTGCGGCGTGTACCGAGAGTACTTGTCCACTATCGGGCGCATCCTTTCAGAGTTCTTCGACGGCAACTTGGGCAGAACTGATTGGTTGAAGTATGCTTTCCCTCGGTCGCTGATTCTGAAGATCGAATAGGGGTACTCGCGCCCGATAGCGGTTTCCCTTTGGATCAATCCTTGATTGATGAGAGTCAGAGTGTCTATTGCAAGTTCTCGGGAGTAAGGGCCATAGTAGTGCTTGAAGTAGCGATAACCTCCGGAGATCTTGGCCTCATTCTGAACCTGAAAGACGAGTTTTTGGAGTTTCAGTTCGGTGTACACTGCTGAAACATGACTCAGCACAAACAGGAGAATGTAGGCTCTTTCAGGAACCGTCTCCTGCGTCAGCTCAATCTCGGAAGACGGGTTCATCGCAATATAGGCCTCATGCTACCTTACTATCAGGTCGTGCTATCTCAAAACGATCGAGTGTGGCGCGCGGATTTGATATAAAGCTTAGGCAAAACTTCGCATGAATCGTGATTAAGCAAGGCTCCCTATTCCATTCGAGTTTGCATCAAGACAGGGCGCCTCGCTCCCATTATTACCGTGCAATTCCAGCTCATTCTCGGCTGTTACACAGCTCAAAGTCAGCTTACTTGACAGTTTTAAACGCGGGTTTGTACCTAACCCCCGGCGCTTTTTGATTAACCCACTAGGTTCCTTTCCACTGGGCGAGATCGTATAGTGCCAGTGCTCCATGCGATGGCCCACAATATGAAAGGAAGTGTCAAAAGAAGAATCACTCAGCTTGGCCTAGTCTCTACGACACGTTAGGGATGGAACAGCTTTGAACAATCGAAACGAACTCATGATGTGTCAAAGTTCCCAGAATCTCAGTCTTTACCGGGAGACCACGCCCTCGGTCTCGTAGATTTCTAGAAGAGTCCGAGGCTCTTGAGGATTGCTTGGCTATGCTGGTCAACGAAGATGTCGCAAGCGTCTTATGCATCCACATACGCACGCAATACCATGGTAGAATCAAGGAAGACGTTGGTTTCGATCGTTTCGCTGACTCTCTTGTCTGTCATCATTTGTTCGGCGGTTTTGCCTCAGGCTAGTGCCCGTCTGACTGTTGCATGTCCAAAGCTGGAACGCGATGTCACAGTCGACGGAAAATGGACTTCACCGGAAGAGTGGACTGATGCTTTAGAATCCTCCCTTACTTTCATGCAGGGGACTGGCGAAGCATATTTCAGCATGAAATATGATAGCAACAGCTTCTACATTCTAGTGGACTTCGTAAGCAGAGCCAAGACAGTGGTGGGAGACGGCGCGCTTGTTGGCCTGGATACGCAGAACGATGGAGGAAAGGAGATCAAAGATGATGATCTTGCCCTCCTCATACGCTGGAACACAGAAACCGTAAGCATGGGAGCAATGCAATGGCGTGGTTGGACAGGACAGAATTGGCAACCTTTGCCTTCAGGTTTCGAAGCCAAATCTTCGACGGACGCGCAGAATGATCCGCATTCAACATCTTCCCATGAAATATACGAGTTCAGAATCCCGAATACAACATTCAAAGCATCTGCAAGCGGGTTCTGGGTGGGTATCGGTGGTGGTGAAGCTGGCTATTTCGCACTGTATCCGCCCGCAGACATCTCATCTCCAGATAATTGGGCCCAGCTCGAGTTTTCTGATAAGACACTAACGGAGCTGACTGCAACAGCGACCTCTGCTTCCACAAGCTCCGTTGGTTCAACTTCCCCAGAAACCAGCATGACTCAGACAGCGACAACGACTCAAGGATCAGGATTCTCCATCTCGAGTATACCCGGCTTTCCAGTCGAAGCCATCCTCATCGGACTCGCGTGCGGCCTTGTGGCGCTCGTGGCAATGCGTGGAAGTCGCCGAAGGTTGTGACGGATCGTGGATAAGCATGATCCGACTACTGTCGAGGCTGTCTGTTTGAGCCTCGACGCTTCACGAGAAGAAACACAGCGACAGCGATCACCGCGGCTGCGACGCCGAATATGATGTAGGGCATCGTGTAGTCCGCATGCCATTCTGCAGTCACAGATTTTGCCCCGTCCATCACGATTGAAGCACTCGTCTTGGCAGCACTAGAGTCTCCAGTCCAATGGTCGAAAAGATACTTTCCACCCAGCATGCCCATGAAGCCTTCAGTCGCAGGCGACGTAACTGAGAACGTGGCTACTGAGTCTGCGTCGTACCATCTGGAACCTTGCGGGTTACCGACGGGAGAAACGACGGTCAGAAGGTACTGGGTCCCGTATTGCGCCGTTACATGTTTCGGCCCATCCATCACAAGGGAGATCTGCGTGTCCTTTGATGAGTAGTCACCACTCCAGCCTCGAAAAATAGCTCTTGTATCCTTCGATGGTTCCTGAGCAGAGGCGCTGATTAGGATCGTCTGGCCGTGATCATACCATCCAGAACCGTTCACCGGGTATGGCGATTCTATGCTCAGATAGTGCTGCAACACGTATTGAAACCGAAATTGTCCGGGGCCGGATACCTTCAGTTCGGGTTGTGACGGGTCATATCGCGAAGTCGATTGACCCAGATTGATGTCTTGCATTGTGATAGTGTGTTCAGGAAGCCATCCCAACGCGATGCTGGCGTTCCCCTTGACCTCACCGACCGGCATACCATCTAGACTTAGCTCAGCTCCGATATTGCTTGGCAACCCAATAAGCGATACATCAGCAAAGTACTTCCCGAAGGTGAACGACGCGTTAAACAAGGTCTTCGGCCCGGATTTGGTCAAGATCTGTGTGTCAACTCGCCAGACTCCAAGAGAGGACGGACCGCCAGAGATCATGAGCCACGCGGTTGCCTCCACATTAGCATACGACCCTCCCTTCACAGTGCCATACTGGGTCCACGTTATCTCGCGTCCTCCAGTCGAATTGTAGGTCGACCACTGAAAGGCTTCCACATCTACAGGAACAATTCCCCTCATATGGAGGAAGATGTACCCCTCGTTCTCCATGAATTTCCCTGCTTGATCCTCGACTTTGTTTATGGTACCAAGAGTTGGCACGAGCCCCTTGGGAGGAGGGCCATCAATCCACCAACCATGGAGATGCACCTCTGGTGATTTGAAGAACGCATCGGCTGGCATGTTCAATCTGTAGAACTGAAATTCCCAGGGCTGGTCAGATTGAGCAATCACAAGAGGTGCAAAACTTGAAAACATCAGGAATAGAGTGACGACTGCGCCTATCGACTTGACCAGAAACTGCTTGGAAGCCAGACAGTTCTTCACGGTCTCACTTCCCGTTGTCCGTGAACGTTCTACTGCTTAAGACTTTGCTTTGCCTCTGTCGTCAGATCGTATTCCAGTCGTTTACGAAATTTCCGAAAGGGTTTCAACGGACGTTCACTTCCTGTATGAGTAACGAAGCATGTTCCTTTCGACCCTATGCGTCACAGGCTACGCCTTTGACCGTCTATTCTCCTATCGCCAATGTCCGCCAGCTGGTTTTGAGCCTAATCGTCGCTCGTTTTCAGCTTGATTTAGGCCCTTTTCCGCCGAGCTCAGCTTATTTGACAGTTTTGAGCGTGGGTTTGCAACTTACCCCGCGTGCCATCTCCAGATTGTCAAATCTAGCTCACTGCCTAATGCGCCGCTTTCGGATTCATAGATTGAGATTCCTCGCCCAATCCTAGCAAACGCTATCTTGATGTTCCAACCAAGATTCTTGGCTGTGACGGATAGATTGGGCAGAACAGACGCAGTCGTACTGCTTGTCCTATTGGCAGCTGGGGTCTCACTGTCCACAGTCAGCGCTCATTACAAGAATGTGAAGCTGGAAATTCCTAGAGCCATAACCATCCCTGTCATCGACGGCGAGTATGATATGGCCTTGAAGGTGGTAACCATTGATGGAAGGAACGCGACGATTGACGAGTGGAACGACGCTGCATGGATGGAGATTCCGCGATTGGCAGGGAACGTAACCGTTTACTGTGGCTACAAATACGATTCGCAATTCTTGTACACGGTGTGTGATGTTCAGGACATGCACATACTTGCGGTGGACATGGAATTTGATCCGAAGCACGACGGTGGAACCCGAGAAACGAAGTGGGACAACTTCTACATCGAGCTCAACTGGTGGGAGAAGGACAAGCCGTACTTTGTTGAAGCAAGTTTTCCGTTTCCGAAATCATGGTCGTGCCCTAGCGGTGTCGTTGACCCACCGGGGTGCAACTATGTCTGCTGCGTTGACTGTAGCCCATGCAAGCAGCCGCGAGGGCTCATCGGTAAGTCTTCACTCAGTACTAGCCCGTTCTCACATACGCCTCATCGCGTCTATGAGGCGAGGATCGCCTTGACGAACGATCTGCCCTACGGAAAGTACAACCTCTACACCTATCTCCATTCGACCATTGGGATAAGGGTGAGTGTCTACAGCGGCGAAATTGGCCGACAGCGAGGCGCCAACACCTTTCCCCCTTACCCCACCGGAGCACGCAGCTACATTCCTGAGGAATATGCCGATGCCGTTTTCAGTAAGACTACGAATCCAAGCATTACTGTGCCTCCCACGATGACTACTGAAGCTACTTCGACGACCTCAAGCTATGCCACGACTACCTCAACGCCATCGACTACCTCGACTGTTACCTCCACTATCCTGACAACAACGTCAACCGCGGGGGCGCAATTCTACCTCAAGGTCGTGTCTCCTTTTGGACAAACGCAGGGCGAGGGACAGTACAATGAGGGTGATACGGTGACCTTCAGCGTCTCCCCGACCAGAATAAATGGCGTTCAACCCTTTGTCGACGCAGTTTTTGTCGGTTGGACTGGTGCATCGACCTCAAACGAGGCAACCGCGACGGTCATCATGGATTCTGATAAAACGGTTACGGCTGTATGGGCCTACGATTACGGGGGCGTGTATTTCATCTCGATGATCGTGGGGCTCGCGGCAGCTGTCTGCTTGGCGCTTGTCATTGTTAGGAGACGCCGACGAGAGACATAGTAGACGGCCCCGCTGATTGTCTTACAAGATTTCAGGTACATCTGCAAATACCCGTGAAATGCAACTAGCCGCGACCGCACATCACTCTAACGTTTGGTTGATGCGTTTTTCGAGTTCGAGTCTCTTGTGTTGCACGAGAATCATCAGAGAAATCGTCTATCATGATGAGTGTCGGAATCCTCGTGCCCTATAGTTTGAGCGTACCGTGTTTGGGCAGAGGGAATCACGACATGCCGGATGTGGATGGAAGACGAGACATTCAGGAAGAGGATTCTTTGGGCGCCAATGGTCTTCAAGGCTTTCCGAAGCAAACCAGAACGAAGCGTAGCGGAGTGCTCATTTTGAGCTGAGTTCTTGCTTGTTTTCAGCTGATTCTTGACTCCCTGTCAGCTTGAACTCGGCTTGGTTGACAGTTTTAAACGCGGGTTTGTACCTAACCCCCGGCGCTTTTCACCGAACCCCCGAGGGTTTTCCCTGTCGGGGAGATCGTGTCGTTCGGGTTATGGATGAGGAAGCAGGGCTACCGCGAATCGACGATCCACTACTGTATTCAAGCGCTGAAATCAGTAGCCAGAAGAGCGAACTTGCTTGACCCCGAATCCGCCAAGACCTGCATCGCACCGGCCAAGATCAGCGAGGCACGGAAAGCGAAACTTGCGGGAGACTTGGCGAGGTTCGACGGCTAAGCATCGAGCGATACTGACGGTCGTTTTGACTTGGCCTG
>Ga0315279_10011384_pt1 | contig 10303 bp, 8 predicted proteins | sample YL17G06_20_MG_FD_203694 | JGI IMG/M metagenome (GOLD analysis project Ga0315279, IMG submission 203694) | Sediment microbial communities from Yellowstone Lake, YNP, Wyoming, USA - YL17G06_20 | ecosystem: Environmental > Aquatic > Freshwater > Lake > Sediment | place: USA: Wyoming | collected...
CGCGGGGGATAAACCCCCGCGCTACAACTGCGCGGGGCACAAGGCCCCGCGCTACGGCTTGAAATCATCGTTTCTGGAAATGCCGGGGATGACCACGCCCGCGTAACCATTGCGAATTGCGAATTGCGGATTAACGGCCACGACCGGCGTCCCGGCGGGCCAAAACGGTTGTCTTAAAATTCGCAATCCGCAATCCTCAATTATGCGTTCCCGCCTTTTTCGCGTGGGACTGTGGATAACTTTTTTGGTGGGTTTGGCGCGCTCGAAAATCGCCCTTTTTGACCCCGTTGGAACCCGAAAACCGCCTTGGCGCTAGCGCCAGAGGGGGTCAGCCCCCAAAATGTTAAGATGGGCATGACGAAATGCGCGCCTTTTTGATCGCTTTTTGACGGGAAAACGTCGCCTTTTTGATCGATTTTGACCCGAATTTGATGGTTTTGTCATGGACGTATTCCCATGCGCCGTTGTGCATAACTTCCATGCCAATGGGGTGGAAATGTACAAAAAAAGGGACTGAGGGACTGAGGCACGAAGGAGTAGTGAATCCGTACCCTGATCCGATGGAGGCGACCGATGCTGTGGCGCAGCCAATCTGGTTTCAAACGACACGGTCTTGCCTCGTTGGTCAATGGTAACCTTGAACTGCTTGAGAATGGGGATGCCGATCAAAGAGTCCTTGATGCCAACGCCAACGCTGACGGTCGGACTCGCCACCTCGTTTGTCCCGAGCCAAAGACTTCCGTGGAGCACGCGCGTCTGTGTCTTCCCAAGGCCGCCGAAGTAGCGTAGGGTCTTCGTATCTGTTACGGGTCCCAGATCCAACTTTGCGGCGACAGACTCCGGCAAGGTCATCGTTGCATCGGAACCCGTGTCAATCACGAAGGCTTGTTTGATGCCACCAATTTCCAGAAGCATGGTGGGCAGCCCCGTTTCATGTTCCTGGAGAGGTAAGGTTCGTCCCGGCGAGTCCTGTCCTACGGATTCAGAATCCAAGAGCACTCGATCTCTGGACAGGTCCAAGATCAAGCGACATTTTGCGAAGGTGCGAATGCCGATTATGCCAAGTAAGTCTACCCCGTACTTTCGATCCACCAAACCCTCAAGGGAGCGAACCGCAGCCTCAAGATCGGTAAACTCCGCATTCCCCATTTTCAGGGAGCGAACGTTAACCACTGGGCATTTGGTGGTGCGCCCCACGGTGTCCCCAAATACGCTCCACCGCACAATATTCATGCCATTCGCCATCTTCGGCGAAAGGACCAAGCCCGTAAGCCCCGTATCGAGGCCGAAATGGTACGGTCCTTGGCCGTTCAAAAACACAGCAACAAGTGGCATATGACCTGCCCACTTGACGGGCAGGACTGTGCTTCCGTCTGGTATGCGGGTCTCTGTTGGGATGCCGACGGGGGTCTTGGGCGGAGCAGGACGTGGGCGTAGCGCGCATGCCATGTCCGCGAAAATGAGACTGAAACCGAGCAAGAACGCCGCGCGATTCTTGGACATCGTGGCCTCCCCGGAGAAACGCCACACTCAATCCTGCCGCTCAAGAATGAATACCTTGCGAGAAGGCAGCCCTTCGGCTCGCTATTGTCCAAAGGATACAGTCGCCAATAGGTGGGTGCAACCCGTTTTTGACCATTGATCCGCCGCGCCCTTGCGGCCCAACGCGCCCGCGGGCACAATAGAGCATAAGCCAACGTGTTTGCGCGGCGGGTCTCCGCACCCGCCGCGCTCAGCGGTCACCACGCACATGTGCGCGGCGGGTACGGAGACCCGCCGCGCAAGTATCCCAGGTTGGCATGGCCTATCCGCCGCAACTGGACGACACCGAGCGCAGCGTCAAGATTCCGGATGCGCGCTCGTGGCGGCGGCTGCTGGCGTTCGTCGGTCCGGGGTACATGATCTCGGTCGGGTACATGGACCCGGGCAACTGGGCGACCGCCATCGCGGGCGGGTCGAGGTTCGGCTACGCGCTGCTGTGGATCCTGGTGCTGGCCAGCGTCATGGCGGTGCTGCTCCAGACGCTGTCCGCGCGGCTGGGGCTGGTGACGGGCCGCGACCTTGCCCAGGCCTGCCGCGACGAGTACCCCGCGCCGGTCCGCTGGGCGCTGTTCGTCCTGACGGAGATCGCTATCGCCGCCACCGACCTGGCGGAGGTGCTGGGCTCGGCCATCGCGCTCGCCCTCCTGTTCGGCATTCCCGTGCTGTGGGGGGCGGTGATCACGGCGGGCGACGTGCTCCTGCTGCTGGTCATCCAGCGCTTTGGCATCCGTAAGATGGAGGCCCTCATTCTGGGCCTCGTGTCGGTCATCGGGGTGTGCTTCATTCTGGAGATCTTCCTGAGCCGGCCCGACTGGGGTGGCGTGCTGGGGGGCCTCCGGCCGCGGCCGCTCTCGTTCGATGAACTCTACGTGGCCATCGGCATCCTCGGGGCCACCGTCATGCCGCACAACCTGTACCTGCACTCGTCCCTGGTGCAGAGCCGCGACGTGGCGCGCAGCCGCGAGGGCGTCTTGCAGGCCTGCCGCTTCAACCTCATCGATTCGGTCGTGGCGCTCAGCGGGGCGCTCTTCATCAACGCCGCCATCGTCATCGTGGCGGCCGCGGCCTTCTGGAGCCGCAACGTCCAGGTCACCCAACTCCAGCAGGCCCACGGCCTCCTGGAGAACCTCCTGGGCTCGGCCGTGGCGCCGGTGGCCTTTGCGCTGGCGCTCTTGGCGTCGGGCCAGAGTTCCACCGTCACGGGAACGCTGGCCGGCCAGATCACCATGGAAGGGTTCCTGCGGTTCCGGTTGCGGCCGTGGCTGCGGCGGCTGATTACGCGGCTGGCGGCGGTCGTGCCGGCGGTCGCCGTCATCCTGGCCGTCGGCGACAGGGGCGTCTATGGACTTCTCATCCTCAGCCAGGTCGTGCTGAGCCTCCAGTTGCCGTTTGCCGTGGTGCCGCTGATTCGGTTCACGAGCAGCCGCCGCAAGATGGGACCGTTTGCCAGCCCGCTGCTGCTCCGGGCGGCGGCGTGGGCCGTGGCCCTGGTTGTCATCGGGCTGAACACGTGGCTGGTGTACCACCAGTTCGCCGCGTGGACGGCGGCGGCCGGGGCGTACGGGCCGCTGGTGGCGTCGGCCGGGCTCGTGCCGGGCGCGGCCCTCGGGGGGCTGTTGCTCTGGCTGGCGCTGCGGCGAGAGAAGGTGGAGGTGCCGGCCGCGACGGTCTCGGCCGACGCAGTTGTGGCGGCCGCCCGCATCGCCCCCAAGCCATTCCGCTGCATCGGCGTGGCCCTGGAGGCCCGGCCGACCGATGCCCTCATGCTGGCCGAGGCGGTCAACCTGGCCGCCGCCCACGGCGCCGAACTCGTGCTGCTGCACGTCGTTGAGAGCGTCGGCGGCCAGTGGTACGGGCCGCAGACCGGCGACCTGGAGCGCCGCGGCGACGAGGCGTACCTGGCCGCCCTGGCCGAGCGCCTGCGCAAGGAACTCTCCGGCCGCCCGGCTCGCCAGCCGTCAGGCCACGGCACGGTCGCCGCGGCGACGGGCGACGCCGCCGGCCACGGCACGGCTTGTGGCCGTGCCAGGGTGGCAAGCCCGGTGGCCGGCGTCCGCTACGCCATCGGCTACGGCGACGTGCCGCGCGGCATCATCCGCCTGGTGTGCGGCGAGGGGGTGGACTTCCTGGTCATGGGCGGCCACGGGCACCGCCGCCTCGGTGACCTGCTGCACGGCGAGACGATCCAGCGGGTCCGCCACGGGCTGGACATCCCCATACTGGCTGTTCGCCGCCAGCCGCCCGACAGTACCTGAGTACCTGAGTGCCTGAGTACCTGAGAAACGGCAAGAACCCCGCTGGCACGCGGTCTCTTCGGCTGTACACTCAGGCACTCAGGGACTCAGGCACTCAGGCACTTTCCGTTTGACGGCCCGCGACGCCGTGGCAAGCCCGGCCGATTTTTCTTTCCAAGCGCGTGTGGTGCCGGTTAGAGTGGGCTGCGGTGGCTGGCCGATCCCAAGTCCTGCAAGCGGAGTAACGGAGCCATGAGCATGCCCTTTCACGTCCGGTTTCGCCTGAGCGCGATGATGTTCCTTCAGTACATGCTGATTGCGGCATGGTTTGTTCAACTGACGGCCTACTGTGCAAAACTTGGGATGACCGGCATCCAGATGGCCCTTATCAGCAGTTCGATGGCCCTGGGGTGCCTGGCATCGCCGATTATAGGGATGATTGCCGACCGCAACTTCGCCTCTCAATGGGTGCTGGCCGTGCTGAACCTCCTGACCTGCGTGCTCTTGATCCTGTCCGCGCAGGCGACGGCGCCTTTGCCGCTGTTCCTCATCCTGTTTGCAGCCATGCTCTGCTACATGCCGACGTGGGGCCTGACGAGTTCGATTGCGATGAGCCACAGCCCGTCCGAGAAGTTCCCGCAGATTCGCGTTTTCGGGTCCATCGGGTGGGTGGCGGCGGGCCTGTTCAGCATCGTGGCGGAGCGGGTGTGGAGCGCGACGATCGACGGGACAGCCATCCCGCTGTACTGCGGGGCGGGCGTGGCCCTGGCAGGCGGCATCTTTGCGTTTTTCCTGCCCCACACGCCGCCGCCCGCCAAGGGCCGGAAGGCGGCCGTCATCGACGTCATGGGCCTGAGGTCGCTCGCGCTGATGAAGAACCGGCACTTCGCGGTCCTGGTGGTCGGCTACCTGCTGGCCACGATCCCGTTCTCCGCCCACTGGACCTACGGCGGGGCGTTCCTGGAGGCCAAAGCGTTTAAGTATGTCACCGTGACGATGAACTACGGCCAGTTCGTCGAGATGTTCCTGATGCTGCTGGTACCGGTGGCCATTGCCAAGTTCGGCCTGCGGTGGACCATGGTCCTCGGCCTGCTGGCCCTGCTGGTCCGCTACGGCGCCTATGCCCTGGGCAACAACTACAGCGTGGACGCGCTGTACTACACGGCCATCCTGGTCCACGGAATCATCTTCGGGTTCTTCTACGTGGGGGCGCAGATTTACGTGGACCGCAAGGCGCCCAAGGAGATGAAGGCACAGGCGCAGGGCCTCCTGTTCCTGCTTTTCGGCGTGGGCCTGCTCTTGGGGAACTTCTTTAACGGCGGGCTCATCGACAGGAGCACGGTGATCGAGGGCACAGTCAAGTTCATCAATTGGCAGCCCCTCTGGAACACCAACACCGCCATTTCCGCCGTTCTGGTGCTTGTGCTTGCCGCGCTGTTCCGCGACCCGCTGGCTACAAGGGGCGCGGAGTCGGCCAGGGAAGCCAAGGAGGCAATGGACACCGCGTAAGCCGGTTGACGGCCACTGACGCTGCTCGTCCGGAGGCTCTCGGCGGGCGGTTATCGTGCCGAATCAGGGACCAGGTGTCACGGGCGCGCCGCGGCCGCCACCCCTCACCCGGCCTTCGGCCACCCTCTCCCACAAGGGGAGAGGGGAAAGCCTACGGCGTCGGCGGGGTGAGTTCCATGGCCACGAGCGTCACGTCGTCGGCCAGGTGCCGCCCGCCGGTGGCCGCGTGCACGGCGTCGAACACGGAGTCGATAAGGGCCTCCAGCGGCAGGAGCGCGGAGGCCCGCAGGACCTCCAGGAGCGCCGCCGGATTGGCCCGCCGCTCCCCCTCAATGCGCTCGGCCCCGTCGGTGTAGAGGAGCAGCCGTTCGCCGGGCGCCAGGGGCCGCTCGCGGGCCTCAAACGTGGCCCCCGCGAAGACGCCCAGCAGGGGTCCGTCGCCCTCCAGGGTTTCCAGCGACCCCTGCGGGCCCAGAAGGATCGGCTTGGGGTGCCCCGCCCGGGCGTAGCAGCACCGGCGCGTTTCCTCGTTGTACACGCCGTAGACCAGGGTGATGAACGGCGTCTCCCTGAGTTCGGCCGACAGGAGGTCGGCGTTCAGGAGGCGCAGGGCCTCGTCGGGCGGTATCAACTCGTACTGTTTGCCATCGATGCGTTTGGTCTGAAGGCTCTTCTTGACGAAGACCGTCAGGAGCGCCGCCGGAACGCCGTGGCCCACGGCGTCGGCCACGTAGAACCCCACGTGCCGCTCGTCCAGGCGGAAGATGTCGTAGAAGTCGCCGGAGACCCAGGCGGCGGGCTCAAGGCGTGCGGCAAAGCGGCCGCCGATCACTTCGGGCATCCGCCGCGGCAAGAAGTCCATCTGGAGGCGCTGGGCCAGACGCAGTTGCTCGTCCAGGTTCCGCGTGTGTTCCCGCAGCCGCGCGATGGCCACGCCGGAGGTGCGCCTGGCCGTCACCAGGCTTGCCAGGTGCGCCGCCAACTCCTCCGAGCCTACTCCGCCGAAGCAGCCTCGGCTGCGAAGGCCGGACTCATCCTCGGCCGCCAGGCACGCCAGGACCCCCGCATGGTACAGGGCGATGCGCTCGGCCCGGGACAGGCGGTCGCCGACGGCGACCACTGCGGCCGAGCCGTTGTGCAGGTGGCAAGCGGCAGCGAGGGCTTTTTCTATCGCCTTGGGGTCGTCGGCCGGGATGTCGATGAGAACAGCATCGGCCTCCAGGCCGTCCGGCCACTGGCGGGGCTTGGCCTTGCGGACCTTGAACCACGCGGGGTCCAGTTGCGAGGAGAACCGGTCGGCGAATTCGGCCCGGTCCGTCAGGACCAGCACGACGAGGGGCGCAGCGGGGGTGCGGCTAACGGTTGAAACGGACCCAGAGGACGCGGTCGTCAAAGTAACAGACGCTTCGCTCATAACTGCCTCCGACGCCCTTTTGCGCCCGCGTGCGGTACTCCCAGACGGTCTTGGTGTGGCCGGCGGCCCGCTCGGCAGGGTCCGCGACGTCCAACCGCTCGTCGGGCAGGCCCCACGCCATCTGGACCTCAAGAGGGGTCATGCCCTCCAGAACCTCGCAGCGCAGAATCGCCGCCTGTCTATCTTTCGGCTGTTCGGCCCATTGTTGATAAACCCCAATCTCCTGGAGGTACGCCAATTTGAGGCTCGCCGGCCTGTCGGTGGCCTCCAGGTACCGGAAATGGGCCTGCTGGAGGGGGGTCATCAGGTTCATGTAGACGTCGCGGCGGGCCTGTTTCTGGCCCCACAGAGGACCGGAAAAGGGGTTGGTGCAGCCGGCGAGCACCAGCGCCGTCAGGGCCGACACCAACACGAGTTTCAGGTTCAGTGCCCGCATGACTCTGCTTTCGCCCGCGGCGTAACGGCAGTTCCAAGTTTCAAGTTCCAAGTTCCAAGTGAACGGCCCGTTTGCGTTGCCGTTTTCAACTTGGAACTTGGAACCTGGAACTTGGAACTACTTTGCGGCCAGGCGAGCCAGGTCCTCGAAGAACTCCGGGTACGTCTTCGAGACGCACTCGGCGCCGGCAATCCGGATACCGGACACCCGCAGGCCGACAATCGCCATGCCCATGGCCACCCGGTGGTCGTTATAGGTGGCCACCTCGGCCGGGACGACCGTTTCGGGCGGGTCAATCGTCAGGCCGTCCGGATGCTGCTCCACCTTAGCCCCCAGCCGCGCCAGTTCCGTCGCCAGGGCCGCCAGCCGGTCGGATTCCTTCACGCGCAGGTTCGCCACGTTGCGGATGCTCGTGCGCCCTTCGGCCAGAAGGGCCAGCGGCGCCAGCGTCAGCACCATGTCTGGCATGGCGCCCAGGTCCACGTGGATGCCCTGGAGGCGGCCGGCCGGGCCCCCGACGGTCACGCCCGCGTCGGACCACTCGACGTGGCAGCCCATGGCGCGGAGGACCTCGGCAAACTGCGCGTCGCCCTGAGTGCTGGTGCGCGTGAGGCCCTCGATGGTGACTCGCCCGCCGGTGGCCGCGGCCGCCGCCAGGAAGTAACTGGCGCTTGACGCATCCGGCTCCACGGCGTACCGCCGTGCGCGGTAGGCCGCAGGGGCGGGGACCTCGAAGCGGGCATAGCCCTCGCGGGCGACCGCGACGCCGAAGTCGCCCATCACCGCCAGCGTCATGTCCACGTACGGTTTGGAAACCAGTTCCCCGGCGACCTCGATGGCGACCGGCGCGGCCGCGGCCGGCGCGGCCATGAGGAGGCCCGAGAGGTACTGGCTGGAGACGGCGCCGCTGACGCGGACCCTGCCTCCTGCAAGGCCCCGCGTCTCGACCTTCACCGGCGGGCAGCCTGTGCCCCACTCGCTCTCGGCCCGGACGCCCAGGGCCCCCAGACCGTCCAGGAGGTCCTGGATGGGCCGCTCGCGCATGCGGGGGCTTCCGTCCACGCGGTACCGGCCGCACCCCGCCGCCACGAGCGCGGTCATGAACCGCGTGGCGGTGCCGGAATCGCCGGTGTTGATCTCCCTGGGCCCCGGCGGCACATGCCCGCCGCAGCCTTCCACGCGCATGGTGCGGCGGGCCTCATCGAGGCTTACGGGGATGCCCAGCGTGCGCAGGGCCTCGGCGCAGAGAGAAGAGTCGTCCGAGAGGCCGGCCGCCACGAGGTCGGACGTGCCGTCGGCCAGCGCCGCGACCACCAGGGCGCGGTTCGTCAGGCTCCGCGACCCCGGCGGCCGGATCGAGCCGCAGACCGGTCCCCCGGCAGGCATGATCTCACGCACAGGCATGCAGAGACTGTAGCGGGCGGACAGGCGGGATGCAATATTTCGCCAGGCCGACCGGCGCAGCGCTCCGTTGCGGCTTAGAAACTGTTTCAGAACCTGTGGCACGCCCGCCCCCGGGCGTGCGGATGGCCGATAACCAGCACAGCCGAGGGCGGCTGTGCCACAGGCAGCCGGGTTGTGAAACAGTTTCTTACTGCACCGCCGCGGACTTGATCAGGTGGACCACCATCAGCACGATCGTGATGATCCACAGGTAGGTCAGGATCCGGGAGAAGACGTCCAGTCTCATCCGCGTTCGCCGGTAATGAAGCCAGTTGCCGACAAGGTTCAGGAATGCCACGCCGGCGACCACCTTGCCGGCCGTGCCGCGAAGGTAGGTGGCCATCCACTCGGGCGACATCAGAAGGTAGATGGCCGCATGGGCCAGGATGCCCGCGATCGGCAGGAGGAACATGACCAGGCCGAGAAACCGCAGGACCGGCGCGACGCCGTCCGCCTGCTTGCCCTCCGGCTCGGGGGCGGCGGTCATGGCCTGACTCCGGTGGCCGTTCCATTTGAACGCAGAGGCCGCAGAGAACGCAGAGAAAACATAAACTTCTTTTTATAAAAACTCATTTCTGTTTTTCTCCGCGTTCTCTGCGCTCTCTGCGTTGAATCGGTGGCCGGGGCCGCAGGCGGCGGGAGGCGGTCCCGCCGGCGCCGGCGGAGCACCGGCCCGCGCGCCCGGCGCGGCCTGGAGGCGGCGAACCTTGTTCTGGATCTCTTGCCAGCGCTTTTCCTGTGTGTCTCGGTACTTCGGCCACTCCGCCAGGGGCACCTTCTCGATCTTGCCGCTGAGGAGCAAGACCCGCACAAAACCATCGCCGTGGGCCTCGTACGGCGGTCCGTCGCTGACGATGAGCATGTCGTCCGGAAACAGAGGATTCTTCACGTTGACGTCTGTCGTCAGCGCGTAGGTCCGCGTCCCGGGCACGACGTGGTACGCCGGGCACGTGAGCCAGTCGCTGCTGTCGAGGTGCCCCTCCGTGACCAGCGTCTCGAGGGTTGCCTGACGGCCATCCGGCAGGTTTCCGTTGTGTTTCTCGCCGTAAGCGCGCAGGGCGGTGTAAATGCGCTTGAGGTTCTCCTCGCACGGCGGCTTCCACATGGTCGTGACGAGCGTGATAATGAAGCCGACGAGGAACACCAGGAACAGCCCGCCCCCGCCCACCAGGGCCGCCACGGCCAGGGGCTTGCCGCGCTTCCGGCCGCGGCTGCGGCGGATGTTGTAATAGGCCGGGATGGCCATGATCGCGCCAAACAAGGCCACGATGAATCCCAGAAAGAAGCCCACGAACCACGGGGCATAACTAAGGCGGCCCAAGCCTATTCCGAAGGCGATCACCACCGACAGGACCACCGCCCCCAGCGCCACAACGGCCAAGGTCTCCATCGGCGGAACGATCTCGACGGACTCGCCCTGGACCGTGACGACCGTGGCTCCGGGACGCGTCGGCTGGAAGACGCCCTTGACGGGGGTGGCCGGTTCCCCCGTCTTGGGGACTCGCAGGTCATGGCCGCACGTCGGGCACCGGGCCGCGCGATTGGCAAACGACTCGTCCACCTCCATCTGGGCATCGCACTTCGGGCACCGGAACCGGATCATGGTTCTTCCTCGACGACGCCGCCCCCCTGGTGATTGCGGATTGCGGATTGCGGATTGCGGATTGAACGGAGGCGCCGCGTGGCGCAGGCCTTCTCTTCTTTCCTCTGTCCTTCTGTGCGCAG
>Ga0315279_10011385_pt1 | contig 10302 bp, 21 predicted proteins | sample YL17G06_20_MG_FD_203694 | JGI IMG/M metagenome (GOLD analysis project Ga0315279, IMG submission 203694) | Sediment microbial communities from Yellowstone Lake, YNP, Wyoming, USA - YL17G06_20 | ecosystem: Environmental > Aquatic > Freshwater > Lake > Sediment | place: USA: Wyoming | collected...
GGCCTTCTGCGATTAATTCCTCAAGCTCATCTACACGAGCAAGAAAGTCGTCCCGCCCATAGCCTTGCGCAGCGAGTTGGAACATGGGGAACCTCCTAGGATTTGAGTGCTTCGCTGGTGCTGACGCTAAAGCGTCTGCTTGTTTTGATGACTTGCCCGAGACCAAAGCCTGCAAGGGCAGCTAGTATTAATCCGAGAAACATCCCCTGTGTGCTGACGGCATGAATTTTACCCATGTTAAACCTCCCCTGAAAAGTTACTTAAATCTTATCGCTTATGCGAGACCGTGTCAAATTCAGGTGCTTATTCTGGAGACCATCTGCCCTCGATTATAAGCTTTGCATAAGATATATCTGTAGAATCAACATATCCATCCTGATTGATATCTGCTCTGCGGAACTGTTCGTCTGTCGGAACAATTCTCTTGAACATGATCTTTGTGATAAGGTCTATGTCCCACTGCGATACCCAACCATCTTGGTCAACATCGCCTAATCCGCTTGCAGTTGCAGGTACTTTCGGATCTGGTGGCTCAGTTGCCGTTGTCTTCTTATGATTAATCAAGAACCAGCCTAGTCCCAGCGTAAGACCGACTCCGATAACAATGGCAACTGTTTTCCCGTTGCTTGAGCGATGGCTTTCTATCTTCTGGTTACTAAAGCCACTTACTAGCTGTTGTATATTCTCTTTGCTCTTTGGCGTCATCTCATACTTCATGCGTTTCTCTTTACTATTGCTTGAGCGATTTCTTCCCAAGAAGGCTTCTCTGGCCGCCCCATAAGCGCATGTTCGATATCAGCCAAGGTGCGGTATGTCATCCTTCTGGTACTGAGCAGGTCCGGCTCGGCTCTAGAAACAATATCTCCGACCGTGTCTAGTTTAGATTGAGCAAGCACCTCTCGCGAGATTATTGAAAGGTCGAGATCCGCTACTTTGGTGCCCGGGCTGACCTTGACCTTAATAATAGATGAAAGGGGCTTGACCATCTTTTTGCGCTTGCCATCGCATCCACAGTCGACCAGCTTTTCCAGCAGAACCATAATCTCCGCGATTGTATTGGTGGCGCAATCGTTCATTCATCTTTCCAAGGTAAGTCTACTTCTACATAAGATTCCTTGCCGCCGACACCAACATCGGTAGATTTATATCGTATTTTCTTACATTCAGGGCAAACTAAGGTCCATCGTTTTAAGTCCTTGTTCCATCGCCCTTTAAGTCCGCTCCCACACTGTTTGCAGGGCATGCCCGCCACAGGTGACAACTCCCTTGCGCATTGTTTTGCGGCGGACGCGAGGTTTTCCGTAGCTTGCATTCGACTCAGCTTTTCCGCCATACATCCCTTGAAATCTGCCGTTTCTTCAAACTCTGCGTCTTCCTCGCATTTAAGCAGTGTCTCGACCAGCGGTACCATGTCCGCCATAAATTTCGCGTAGCATTTGTTGTCCATATGCAGCTCCTTCTGCTTCCAGCTCGGAAGCGCCTATTCCCTTCAGGAGATCCTCCATCATTGCTATTGTATAAACCTTGATGTTAATAGTCAATTTTTGAAGCGCTTCCGAAAGTTTGACCTTGAAACTGTCCTCATCGGTGACCTTGGGTAGGTTTTTGAGGATATATTCGCCTTCTTCAGGCGTACAGGCATACTCTACACACTTGATCGCGCTATCTTTGAAGCCATAAATGCACTCGATATGGTGTCTGGTTTGCACGAGCCCTTGCAACATACCTAAATTATCGTGCATACTCTCGTCAAAAGAGGCCCGGGGATGGGTGTGGAATTTACCGATGAAATCTCCGTTGTACCCTTTGATGCGGATAGCGGTATCCGTACCTTTACAGATGATGTCGGGATAAATCAATCCTCGCTTTTTGCAGAGATAGGTGCCGTACTCAATGTTATGGAGACAGGAGTCATGAACCATCTGCAGCATGGTTCTGATCAGCTCTTCACTGAAAATAAAGCCCTCAGCAAACTCAAGGCTTGGCATCAGGATTCGGGCATTTGGAGCCCATGCAATACCATAGAAGCACGCTTCCCAGCGCGATTATACCAATAACCTGTACAACGTGAACAATCGCTTCGGCCTTCTCGTTGCTCATATTCTCAACATTGAAAAACCGCTTAAATCCTTGGGATGTTCTTAAGCATACCGTCCGGCCGGACGGGTCTCCGAGTTTTTCATTAAATGAACTAGAAAATGACATTATACATTCTCATTGACCCTTGAAAATACCCAAATGTTACCACTTGTCATAGCAACTGTGAAACGTCTTTCTCTATATTACATTCAATATCGTTGAACAGCACATACTCGTCGTAAAGGTCAAAATTCATGGGTTTGCCGAAATCCTTTGTGGGGTCAGCGTAGTAGATATTAAGATCGATCCGGAACTTAACCCAAGCGTGGCCGCTGGGCTTCCCGTTCAATATGTACGTTCCGATACAGGCGTGCACCTCGTTGGGCCCGAGCTGATTTCGCAGGACACTGGCCATTACAAAGCTGATGTCAGCACAATCCCCGAATGTTTTCTGGTGGTACTTGGCCGCCCAACGCACGCGGGCGGTAGTCTCGTAAGGGAATTGCCAGTAGTCTTCCGGCTGATCGTAAACAAAAGCGCCCCCGAACGTGATGAGGCGCTGTTTATCAACTGTTAGGCCTAGCGGAGTGGCCGGATACTGTACGTATTTATTCAGGTATCGCCAGCACAGCTCGACCGTGTCATACGGATCATCTTGCTTAAGATGTTCGTACAGTCCGAGTATCTCTACTTGATTGGGGGTAACAAAGTCTCGGATATCGTGCTGTTCACCCGCAAACCGTTTATTGACGATGAGCATGTCCATAAGGACAGTTTACGGAATTTCTTTCCATGCGTCAAATCTACTATGGAGCTATTTTGATTTTTCCGATGCTCTCACTTGCAGATCACTTGCAGACGGTAGACCTATTTTGATTTGTTCCGGCATAAGATATGTAATGCGCAAAATCCCCCTTGTATGTTTACGTATAAATGTCTCATCCAGTCTAGGCATTCCAGTAAGCTGCGCCCTTTCTGTCTGTGACATTGCTACTAATATCTCTTCCGATATGTGAATCCCGACAGCTTGATCCGGAATCTCTACTGATTCATATACCGCATACGGTTTTTTTAAATCTCCCGGCCCAGGTAGCCTTACATCTTTGATTTCGTTTGATACAACCGTAATTGATTCTACCTTATACTTCATTTCTGCTCTCGCTCGCCCCTTTCTGCAAATCCTTAATTACCTTATCCAGAAAGTCATGCACCTCTGGGCTATTGATGACAAGGCTGGCAAGATCAGTGCGCTTGCCCTTATATAGCTCTTGTATCGCCCAGTCTATGTTGAGTTGATCGAGGATATTAACGTTGGCCTGAAAATTCTTGAGCTTCTCTTTCCAATCGGGCGGCAGGATCTCCCAGACATCCTTGTCCTTATATTTAACCGCCATGTTATAAACATCGGTTGAAGTCGACTTCTCAAGCCACTTGCAAAGCATACCGCCAACAATGCCGGGGCCTTCGACCTTAGCTAACGCCGTCAAAATAGGATTAAGCGGCATTTCACATTCCTCTGGTGAAATAAGCATCGGACGGCGCCAATGGCGGTGGTTCCTCATGTGGTGCTGGCTTTTGTTGGTCGCCTGTCTCGACACCAATGGGTCCACCTTCTGTTTCTACTAATTGAATGTCGAATGCTGTCCCACAGTTGACGCAGTTGGCTGTCTTCGCGCTGGTGACAAAGGATACATCCTGTTGACATTCTTTGACCGGGCATTTAATTGTGATTGCGTCATGTGGGAGGCTCTTTGATTTGGAAACCTTAAGAGTTATTCGCTGTTTAGGCGCTGCTGCAGAAGCTGCTACTCCGCCTTTACCCTTGCCACTCTCTATTAGACTCTGAGCGACAACTGCTCCGATCATCTGCGGTATTTGCGCAAGGTTATCGCGACCCTGCTCTAGTTTTCGCTGTTCAATCTCCATATTAGCCGTAATTTTCTGCCGTTCCACGTCGGCATTAAGTTTCGCCTCTTCATGCCCCCATTGCCTATCCTGATATTTAAAGGCTAATTCGGCGCTATTGCCAGTAATAGGTGCAGCTGGCTCAGGAGATAGCGCCTTTACTGCCGTTATCAATAATGTCAGGTTTTTTACGTTGTCCGCCGCGGCTTGAGTAGGATCTTTGACTTCCCCGGTGCGCTGCTTCAGTGTCTCTTTAATCTCGCTGAGTGAACTATTAATTTTATCCTCTTGATTCTTCAATCGCTCTTCCAAAACTAACATTTTGCCATCTTCACGGGGTTTGGTATTATTCTCGAAAGATTTTTCTATAATGTGACTGAATGCTTGCATAAGCGGATTGGGTATCCCTTCTGTAGATTGCACTGGGGCAGGTGGCACCAATGTTCCTTGCCCCGTAAGGACCTGCCTTATAAGCGAGGTGACATCTATCCCGGTCTTTTGGCCGAGTTGCAAAATATCAAGAAGTACCGCTGTTGTGCCACCAAAGGCTGGTATTGCTGTTGCAGTGACCTGCGCCTCCGGGACGCCTAATTTTCGCTGTATCTCTTGGTATTCCAGTTGCAGTTTTCCCGTCTCATTCCTGATTCGGGCCATGTCAAATTCCAGTGCTGCTCTATCAGCGTTATCAAGAACAGCTTCTTTCAGTTCTTCTCGCTTTTCCTTAAAAGTTTGAGTCTTCTCGGAAAGATTCTCTTGTCCCGGAACTATAATAGTCCGCCTTACAGTTCCGCCGAATGGATCTCTACTTCCTTGCGCCATCGCCATCTCCTTGTTTTATATCCTCTTTTTTCATTAGTCCAAATGGGTCTTCAATTACATCAAGGCTCCATCCTCGAGCCTTTATACAATCTGCAACACACCAATTCAGAAAATCATCAATTGTGCCATCGAATCCCCATACATTAATACAATAGAAATGCCAAAATAACGTCCCAAGCGTGAGTTTTACTTTATGTACGCTCTCAAAAAGGCCCCCGCCTGCCATAATCTTCTGCTTAGATTCTTCAGCTTTAGTCTCAACTTTAGCCTCTTCTACCTTGGCCTCAGCAGCTGTTTCTGATGGCTTGAGATTGTGAGTCCCTGGAATAAGTGGTTTGGGGATAAGTGGTTTGACCTCTTCTGCCTTTTGACCCCCGTTTTTCTTATCTACCGGTTTCGGCAGCGCCTTTCCTGTTTCTATGTTTTCTAGAAACTGGTTTACCCCTGCCTGCATTTGGACCCCAGTGATCTCTTTCTGGGCCTCTTCATCTGGCTCCGGTTTAGGCTTAGGTTTTTTCATAGGATTCATGGGGATATCTAGCTTCGCCTCTTCTGCTAAAGCCAATTCTTCGTCTGTGGGTGGCACTGCACCCGCCATAAGTGCATAGTGTATCCTATTAACTGAAGTCGGGGATGTCTCCCCTACATCTGCCGCAATACGTGCGCTACTATATTTTTCCCCGCGTGTGTTGTCTTCAAGAATAGGATACTGCAGAATTGCGCGCGCAATTTTAACGCGTAATGGATTCCAATCACCCTGTAAATATTTATGTAGTTTTTTTGATTCTTCCAATGGAAACCTCGCCTTATGCATACTAAATCAGTTTTTATGATTTGTCAACAGTTAAGTCGTTGACATATCCCGTTTTCCGTCTTAGAATTGAGGCATTCAGGGAGGTGAACGCTATGCCCTCAAATCAACTCTGGGCTATGGTAATTCAAAACGGTACCGCTTTAATCTCTAATCTAATCAGAAATCGACCGGTTAATCAGGGGCAAACCGAGACTAAGGCCACTGTCGCAGTCATTGAATCGCCCGAACCAGCCCCAACCGAATCTTTTAAGTCCTTCCTAGGGCAAACAGAGAAAGATTACCGCTTTGAATGCTGCGCCAAGCATTTAAGCGAGACGACCGGAGAGTTTAAAGAGTCTGTTGACCGATGTGTAGGCAATGGCTTCGATATCGGCGTGCGAGAGAAGGTACGCGAGGGCATGTCTTCTTTGAATGCTATGGACGCTGACCTGAAAGTTATGATCGGAATCCCGGAGATCGCTGACGGCGTCCGAATACTCATCGACGGCCAAAGACAGTTACGAAAGGCAATATGGAGTGCCAAACTGGAAACGACTGGATTAGGCAACAAGGAAACAGACCTTTCCAATTTGGAAGGCGCTTTCCAATGGGCGAGAACCCTTCGCGATAAGGCCTATGAGCTATCCGAGAAATATCAGGGCACCACCTGCCAAAAGGTAATTTAGCGAGAAGGGAGACAATTAAATGACTGATGGAGACATAAAAGAGCAGTTAGATACATGGAAAGAAGAACATCCAGAGGTAGAGGCGACAAAAGTGGCGCCGGATGCCCCTTGTATTACCTGTCAAAAGACTGCCGACGTCATGCAGATTAAAAGCATCCTGTTCAATGAAGCCTACAACAACCTGAAAGCGCAGGACGGCGCCAAGATAGTATTAATTACAGAAGATCAATGTCCACCCTGCGATGATGCTTCACAGATATTTGAAACTCTTATCAAAGAAGGGGCGATCGAGGTTTTGCCCTACTCAAAATGCACGCCCGGCGACAAGGATTGCATTGCCGCTCAGGGGATCACCGCGGTACCGGTGCTGGCCTCAAGAGATGCAGAGGGCAAGATCAAGAAGTTCTTCCCGCTCGCCGGACCATCCACGGCCGTGCCATTAAAAGAACCTCAACCAGGAGATGCAAATGCCGAAATTTAGCTGCCAGCCATGTCTGGGAAGTGGAATCAAGGGTGTAGTCGCTCAGGAATATCCTGAGTTAGCAGAACTTCTTGAGGAGATTCCTACCTGCAAAAGGGATGCCGATATAGAATTATGCCTGAACGAGCCAAGAGGTAAAGGCGGCCGTAAGAAACGAGTCCCATCGAAGTATAACCTTTTTATTGGCCAATGTATAAAGCAGAACAAATCAATGAAGCAGTGCGCCGCTGAATACAGGAGCCAAGGTAGTGACTAAATGACTGAAGAAAGATCGGTGCCCATAATTCTGGAGGGAAAGTCCCGCGCGAAGGTAATCAGGATTGAGGCCCCAGATAAACTAGCTATCCCACTGGTAGAATTTAAGTGCGGCGGTTGTAAGCGCGTCTTATGTTTATATGCAATCATCGATGGTTGTGTCGTGGTAAAGTGTAAAAGGTGCAGGGCTTGGAATGCACTTGACATCCACAGCGAAGTATCGGATAATGAACACACAAAGGTCGAGTAGGCAGACGGCCATCTAGGCATAAGGCCACCATTATACTCGTGGTTATGAGTAAATAAAGAAAGAAGGAGTTTCAGATGATAATCAAAAGTTTCCGCGCCGTTGGCTATCTGAAGTCTCGCCCCCGGGCTCATAAGCTTGAGGGCATCACCACGAAGCAGCATGCCGGAATGGTCATCGCTTCTATGCCGAAGGCTTACCCGATTAACTCAGCGCAGAAAAGGGTACGCGATGCCGCCCGCAGTTGTGGGATCCATAAAGGCATAAGCCGCGCTGCGCTGGTAACAGCAATGCGCACCTGCATCCCGGGCAAGTTCGGATAAACCCAACGCGAATCTTCAGCTATAGGACGAGGGGTTTGACCCCTCGTCTTATTTTATATAAGATAGGGTCGTCAACCACTGCCAGCTAAAGCAGGCTATACCATATATCGGACAGTATTTGCAAGCAGAATGTCTACCACGAAAGGAGGTTTGCCGCATTCCTCTGTCGCCTGAAGGCGGCAGTCTCCTGCGGCTACGATTATGACAAAGAAGAAGTCTGGGTTCTATGCGCGCAAGCCGCCATCCAGCTATAATATCACCACACAGCAGAAGCTGATAAAGGAAGCCTCAGTTGCATGTGGCATTAGAAAAGGTATGCCGAGGAGCGAGCTAGTTAAGGCAATGACTGACTGTATGCCAAAGTTTTTCGAACAGGGGGAGGCTATGTCTGAAGACAATGTGATTAAAGTCTACCATTCGCCGCACTGCCAACCGTGCCATGAAATCATGGAACTGCTCAACAAGGGAAGGTTCGAGTCCAATATCGAGGGCGACGTCCCTATTGACCTTGTCGATGTGACCAGCGAAGAGGGGTTCAAGGAGTTACATGCCGCCGGCGTCGACGTCAGCAGTATCCCGGCCGCTAGATACAAAGGCCAGACCTGCAAGCTCGGAATCGACGAGGACCAACAGGTCGTAGTTATCGAGTGCAAGATTCCTGCAGCATCCCCAAAACCTGAATCTCTGACTCCAGAGGTATAAAGAAGTTGCAGCCGTGGGCCAGAGGATCGTCGCAAGGGCAGGCGAGACCGGGATTATCGAGTTTCAAACACATATAGTTCTGGTTAATAATTGAAAGCACCACGCTGCTGAGTTTGATTTTATGATGGATCTTGATTCCTCTCTTCTCGCCAACGGCTCGCAATTGGTTGATAACTCGTATTTCATCCTCTCCTGTAAGAGACGGCTCTTCTTCAAGAACATCCAGCGCTTCTCTGATATCCTTAGGCAACTTTAATAATATACGCTCGATTTTTTCAACTCTTTTCTCAATATCCTTTATAACATCAGTTTCAGCAGTATACTCTCTTCGGCGTTTGCTTAGCTCGACGAGTGCCGACGGTATTTCAACGCCGTTCTCACGCTTTAGCTTATCAATAAACTCAGCCCGTCCCTCTGGTGGCAAAGCATGTAGAATATCCTCGACGTCTATACCATCCATAATCGTAGTTGCGAGGGGACTGCCTCCTTCAGGTGGCAGAGGAATCGCAACAGACCTCCTTTCGTGGTAGACATTCTGCTTGCAAATACTGTCCGATATATGGTATAATGAAATTGCCTCATCGTTTCATGCAGAGCCTCAGCCTGTTCCTCAGAAGGCTTAAGCCGGATGCGAATCGTTCAACACCGTGTGCCGCGTGGGCTGGGAGAAGCGTGAGGGCAGACGGGATTGCGACCACATGCTTTCCGCTTCTATCCTCAAAGGCATTGAGCCAGGAACCACCGTTGTGATCGAGAACTTGACCAACATCAGGAGTCGATGTAAAGCTCGGCGCGGAGAAGCTAAACGCAGGCTTCACTCTTGGAGCTTTGCTCAACTCAAAGGCTTCCTGGAGTACAAGGCTGAAGCTGTTGGATGCCAGGTCGTGGCTGTAGACCCTCGGCATACCTCCCAGAGGTGCAACCGCTGTGGCTACACCTACCGGGGCAATCGCCGGTCTCAGTCCGAGTTTCTCTGCCGTAAGTGTGGCTTTCATCTCAATGCCGATCTCCAGGCGTCCCGCAACATCCGGGACAAGTACCTTGTCGGTTGGAGCACGTCTCCTTCCGATGCGCCGCCGTCAACTGGCGTATCGTCTCGCCGCTCCCTCGGGAGGGGCAGGGACAAGCTGCCTGCTTTAGCTGGCAGTGGTTGACTGCTACTCATCTCGTTGTTCCTTTCTGACTCTCGATTCTGCTCTTTTCTTATTGCGTATGATTACCCCAAACCAACAGTCCGGGTTCATACAGTTTTCTCCCATGTTGCATCCGTTTACGATACGCACCTGCTTATCAAAGCCACTGCTGAGGGTGATTTTCAATGGGGAAATAACGAATGTTCTTGTTTTAGCCTCTCCCCCATAGGCAGATATATTAGGGGTAGGGGAAACAAATCCGTCACAGCTACCGATAGTGTTTTGTACTTGAATTACTGGAAATTCTGCCATTGCTATCCCGTTCCTTCCTCAAATCTCGTATATACCTTCGCACCGTATCCCGCTTGTCCTTGGCGAACTCTACGATTATCTGCTCATCACTCAATCCTTTGTCTAAGAACGCGAGCACCTGATCCCTGATGCTCCGGCTTGCCGTTAGAGAGCCCTCTCTTAAATAACACTTTGCGATTGACTGGACCATCCGATTGGTGATGTACTGCATCTCCTCATTAGCCATCGACATCGATGCCCAATACCGTCCCTCATAATATACATCAATCCCAGTGCCTCGCCTTATGTACTCTATACCCGGGACATGCCCTTCTTTAAGGATTACTGGTTTAGCATTCGGGTCTTGTTCGTACGGATTATATTCGACGACGCGGGAGCAGTGGTCACAAATACCGATGTCTCTGACTATCCGTTCAAGGTGTTGGCAATCGGCAGTAGCGATAGGCATTTAATAGTTTCCCTCTCGCTCGACTGGATATTAAATGATGTTACCACTTCCCTTCAAAATGTCAAGCGGAAAGCCCTTTCTTGTCTGCGAGAGCATACATTTTGCCAGTGCTGTTGCAA
>Ga0315279_10011386_pt1 | contig 10302 bp, 10 predicted proteins | sample YL17G06_20_MG_FD_203694 | JGI IMG/M metagenome (GOLD analysis project Ga0315279, IMG submission 203694) | Sediment microbial communities from Yellowstone Lake, YNP, Wyoming, USA - YL17G06_20 | ecosystem: Environmental > Aquatic > Freshwater > Lake > Sediment | place: USA: Wyoming | collected...
AAAGGAGAATTTCCATGACCAAGAAGCTCTATCGGTCGGTCAGCCAGAAGATGCTCGGCGGCGTCTGCGGCGGCCTGGCCGAGTATTTCAACCTCGACGTCTCGCTCGTCCGCCTGCTCTTCGTCGGCATCGGCCTGGTCACGGCGGTCCTGCCCATGACCTTCTTCTACATCATCGCCTGGATCGTCGTCCCTCAGGAGGGGCCCAAGGCCTAGGGGCGGCTCCGGCGGATTGGACCGTTGACTTAAAGTCAGACATCGGCTATAAAATAATCGGTTTTCAAGATGGGCATGAAGAGCGCTCTCGAGATCCCGTTCAAGCACATCGCCATCGAGGGCGTTTTCCGGTCGAAGAAGACCCAGCTGGCCAATGTCCTGGCCCAAAGGATCGGGGGCAAGGTCATCTTCGACAGCGTCGGCAACCCCTACCTCAAGGATTTCTACAGCGAGAAGGACGGGTCGGCCTTCCTGACCCAGCTCGTCTTCCTGGCCAGCCGCTACAACCAGCAGATCCGCCTCCTCCAGAGGGACCTGTTCATCGACCGGATCATCTGCGACTACCTCTTCGAGAAGGACAAGATCTACGCCTACCAGACCCTGTCCGACGACGAACTCCTTGTTTACGAGAAGATCTACGGCATCCTGTCCGAGCGCGTCCCCAAACCCGACCTGGTCATCTATCTCCAGATCTCGCTTGGGTCCCTCATCCGGCGGGTGGCCAAGGAGGGCGACACCCTGGAGAAGAACATCTCCGAGAAGTACCTCGAGGACATCGTCGAGGCCTTCGACTATTTCTTTTTCAACTACCAAGGGGCGCCGCTCCTCGTGGTCAAGGCCGACGACATCGATTTCGGCCGCGAGGAGGACGTTCTCGACCTCCTCGACCAGCTCCGCGACATAAAAAAGAGCTCTCTCTACTATGTCCCCCAGAGCTACGGAGGGAAAGGCGCGAAGAAAGGCTGAACTGACGGATATGGCCCGGACCCCGCGAAGCGCGGGGCTGGGACCGGACGCTCCGATTGACGGGAAAGACTTTACCTCAATCCCGCGGGGAAGGCGGGATGGGGAGAAAGGACGGACGATGGAAGACCCGCGCAGCGACAAGATCACCATCCCCTCGCTCCTGGCCAGGAAGGCCTCGGGGCCGAAGATCGTCTGTTTGACGGCTTACGACTACCCGACGGCGAAAATCCTGGACGAGGCCGGCGTCGACCTCATCCTGGTCGGCGACTCCCTGGGCATGGTCGTACTGGGCTACGCAAACACCGTGCCCGTGACCATGGACGAGATGATCCACCACACCCGGGCGGTTAGCCGGGCGGTCCAGAGGGCCCTCGTCGTCGGCGATATGCCCTATTTCTCGTTCCACCTGAGCGCCGACGAGACCATTCGCAACGCCTCCCGCTTCCTCAAGGAGGGCGGCGCCGCGGCGGTCAAGATCGAGGGCGCCTCGCAGAAACGCCTGAAGCTCGTCGAAGCCATGGTCGAGGCCGAGATCCCGGTCATGGGCCACGTCGGCCTGACGCCGCAGTCCATCCATCACCTGGGCCGCTACCGGGTCAAGGGGACGGGGGCGGAGGAAGGCCGGCGCATCGTCGCCGATGCCGCCAACCTGGAAAAGGCCGGGGCTTTCGCCGTCGTCCTCGAATCCGTGCCCGTGGAGGTGGCAATGGCCGCCACCCTGGCTCTGAAAATACCGACGATCGGGATCGGCGCGGGCGCGGCCTGCGACGGGCAGGTCCTCGTCTTCCACGACATGATGGGTTTTTCCGTCGGCTACATGCCCAAGTTCGTCAGGAAATACGCCGACCTCCACGGGGTCATGAGCGGGGCTGTCGAGGCCTACTCCAGGGACGTCCGGGAGGGCCGTTTTCCGGACGACGCCACGTCCTACCGCCTGAAGCCCGAGGTAGCCGCCGAGATCGGCCGTAAGAAGGGCAGGAGCCCGAAGGGGAACGCCAAAAGATGAAAGTCATCACCAGCGTCGCCGGGATGAAGTCCCTCGCCCGGCGTTGGAAGAAGGAGGGGAAGAGCATCGGTTTCGTCCCGACCATGGGCTATCTCCACGAGGGGCATCTGAGCCTCGTCCGGGAGTCGAAGAAGCGGACCGACGTCACGGTCGTCAGCATCTTCGTCAACCCGGCCCAGTTCGGTCCCCAGGAGGACTTCAAGAAATACCCGCGGGATCTCGAGAAGGATTCGGCCTATCTGGAGAAGGGCGGCGTCGACTGCCTCTTTTACCCCGACGCCGCGGAGATCTATCCTCCCGGCTACAGGACCTATGTCGAAGTCCACGGCCTTCAGGACCGGCTTTGCGGCAAGTCCCGGCCGGGGCATTTCCGGGGCGTGGTCACCGTCATCCTCAAGCTCTTCGACATCGTCGGCCCCGACCGCGCCTTCTTCGGCGCGAAGGATGCCCAACAGGTCCTGATCATCGAGAAGATGGCCGCGGACCTCGACCTTGGCACCGAGGTCGTGACTTGCCCTCTCGTCCGGGGGCCCGACGGACTGGCCCTGAGCTCGCGGAACGCCTATCTGTCTTCAGAGGAAAAAAAAGCCGCGCTGGTCCTGTCGAGAAGCCTGCGCTGGGCGGAGCGGGCGATCTCGGCGGGGGAGAGGGACGCGGCCAAAGTGATCGCCGGCATCAGGTCCTTGATCGAAGCCGAACCCCTGGCCCGCGTCGATTACGTCGAGGCCGTCGACCCGGTCGACCTCGATCCGGTCGCCGAGGTCCGCGGTGACGTCCTCATCGCCCTGGCCGTTTTCATCCGTTCGACGCGTCTCATCGACAACGTCCGCCTTCATGTCTGAGGAGAACCGCCATGCTCAGAGCCTTCCTCCGGTCGAAGATCCACCGGGCCACCGTGACCCACGTCGACATCGAATACGAGGGCAGCCTGTCCCTCGACGAAGACCTGATGACAGCGGCCGGGCTCTGGCCCTTCGAGAGGATCGACGTCTGGAACGTCTCGAACGGCGAGCGCTTCTCGACCTACGTCATACGCGGTGAGAAAGGCTCCCGTCAGGTCGGGGTTTACGGGGCCGCCGGCCGCAAGGTCAAGGTTGGCGATATCATCATTGTCGCCGCGTACGCCTATCTCGAGGGCGGCGAGGTCGAGTTCTTCACTCCGAAGATCGTGCTGATGGACGAAGGCAACCGGATCGGTCAGGTCAAGTAGGGAACGGCCGGGGGGCTGGGCCCGCTATTTCGCAGCGGCTGTCTGCAGTAAAAAGAAACCCGCGGTGATCAGAAATATGATCAGGGTCAGGGAAAAAAGCGTCATGCCTAGGACGGGCGCGTTCTTCAGCAGCTGTCTGTGGGTCTTAATCGCGAGGATCTTGAGGAAAAGGACGGCGAGAAGGGTCATGGCCAGGACGAAATGAAGGGTTCCTCTCACCGAAAGCCCGTCGCCCATTTCGATGAGAAATTTGGCCCCGAAGAAGGCCAGTGGCGCCAGGAGCGCGATGTAGATATACCCGGCGGCCTTGTGGACTTTCCGCAGTCTCGCGGCCCGGGCCTCGTCGCCCGGCCTGCCGAATCGGGCCATCATGCTCAGGAAAGCCGTGAGGCCCGCGCCAAGCAACAGAACGGCCAGGATCGATTTGATCAGATAGTCGGACATGGCGCTCCTCGCTCCTCTTCTCAGTCGAGGTGGTAGTTCGGGGCTTCCTGGGTGATGATCACGTCGTGGACGTGGCTCTCTTTGAGGGAGGCCGGGGTGATCTTGATGAACCGGGCCTTGGTCTTGAGCTCGCCGATCGTCCGGCACCCGGCGTAGCCCATGCCGGCCTTGAGCCCGCCGACGAGCATTTGGACGATGACCGTCGTACTGCCCTTGTAAGGCACCCGTCCCTCGATCCCCTCCGGTACGAGCTTGCTCTCGTTCAGCTGCATGTCCTGCTGGTAGCGGTCGCGGCTCTTGCCTTCTTTCATGACGATGAGCGACCCCATGCCCCGGTACAGCTTGTAGGCCCGGCCCTGGTACATGACGACTTCGCCCGGCGCTTCCTCGGTCCCGGCGAGAAGGTTCCCCAGCATGATGGAGTCGGCGCCGGCGGCGATGGCCTTGGTCACGTCGCCCGAATATTTGACGCCACCGTCGGCGACGAGCGGGACGCCCTTTTTCCGGGTGACCTCGAAGACGTCGGCGATGGCCGTGATCTGGGGGATGCCCGCTCCCGTGATGATCCGGGTCGTGCAGATGGAGCCGGGCCCCACGCCGACCTTGACGGCGTCGACGCCGAGGTCGATGAGTTCCTCGGCCGCTCGGGCCGTGCCGATGTTGCCGGCGATGAGCTCCTGTTCCGGAAACTCCTTCTTGAGCGTCCGGACCGTGTCGAGGACCCTTTGCGAGTGGCCGTGGGCGTTGTCGACGACGAGGACGTCGCACTTGGCCGCGACGAGGGCCCTGGCCCGGTCGAGGAAGTCGGAGCCGACGCCGATGGCGGCGCCGACCCTCAGCCGGCCCAGGCTGTCCTTGGCCGCGTCGGGGTACTGGATCCTCTTGAGGATGTCCTTGTAGGTGATCAGCCCTTTGAGGTGGTAGCCGTCGTCGACGACGAGAAGTTTCTCGATCTTGTGATCGTGAAAGACCTTCTCGGCCTCCTCGAGCGACGTCCCGACGGGGACGGTGACGAGCTTGCGGGTCATGATCTCCGCGATGGGCAGGTTGAGGCGGCTCTCGAAGCGGATGTCGCGGTTGGTCAGGATGCCGACGAGCTTGTTCGACTCGTCCGTGATGGGCAGGCCCGAGATGCGGTGCTCCTTCATGACCTCGAGGGCCCGAGAGATCTTGTCCTGGGGCCGGAGGGTGATGGGCTCGACGACCATGCCGCTCTCGTGACGCTTGACCTTGTCCACTTCCTCGGCCTGGCCCTCGATGCTGAGGTTGCGGTGGATGATGCCGATGCCGCCCTGCTGGGCCAGGGCGATGGCCATCCGGGACATGGTCACCGTGTCCATGGCCGCGCTGACGATAGGGATGTTGAGGGAGATGTTGCGGCTCAGCCGCGTCGCGACCGAGGCCGTGGAAGGGACGACATCGGATTTGGCCGGGAGGATGAGGACGTCGTCGAACGTTAGGGCTTCCCTGATCTTGTCGTCGAGCATGGCTCCTCCTTCGCTCCGTGACTCAGTGCTTGTGACGCTTGCCGGGGATCATGCCCCGGGCCTGCTTGGCCCGCTGGCCCGAGGGACCCTGCGGCTGCTGGTAATAGACCGGCGTCTGCTTGCGCACGGGGGCCGGCGCGTCGACCACCGGCTGGATCAGGAAAAGGTAGCGGACGGCGTCCTCTTCGATCCGGTCGAGCAGGGACTGGAACATCTCGAAGCCCTCTTTCTTGTATTCGATGAGGGGGTCCTTCTGGCCGTAGCCGCGCAGGCCGATGCCCTCCTTGAGGTGGTCCATCTCGAGCAGGTGGTCCTTCCACTGGGAGTCGATGACCTGGAGGAGGATCATCCGCTCGAATTCGCGCATGAACGGGCCGAGCTGCTTTTCCTTGGCCTCGTAGGTGGCCAGGAGGCCCTTGACGAGGGCGTCCCTCAGCTCCTCGTAGACGATCGTGTTCCAGTCGATCTTGAGCGTCTCCTCGATGTCCAGGCCGAACTGGGCCAGGATGGCCTGGCGGAGGGCGGTGCGGTCCCATTCTTCCGGGGGCTTGTCCTTGTTGGCGTGGGCGTCGAGCATCCAGTCGACGAGGCTGTCGATGAGGCCGACGAAATACTCGTGCTGGTCCTCGCCCTTGAGGATCTTGCGCCGCTGGCCGTAGATCGTCTCCCTCTGCTTGTTCATGACGTCGTCGTACTCGAGGAGGTGCTTGCGGACGGTGAAGTTCTGGCCTTCGACCTGCTTCTGGGCCCGTTCGATGGCCCGGGTGATCATGTTGTGCTCGATGGGGACGCCGTCGCCCATGCCGATCCGGGCCATGAGGCCGGAGATGCGCTCGCTGCCGAAGATGCGCATGAGGTCGTCCTCGAGGGAGAGGTAGAAGCGCGACGACCCGGGGTCGCCCTGGCGCCCGGCGCGGCCCCGGAGCTGGTTGTCGATGCGCCGGGCCTCGTGGCGCTCGGTGCCGAGGACGTGGAGTCCTTCGAGGGCGATGACGGCCTCGTGTTCCTTTTGAGTGACCTCGGAAACCTCCTCGAGCGCCTTTTCGAACTGCTCGGGCGAGGTCTTGGCCGGGTCGGCGCCGCTTTTCTTGAGCTGTTCGCGGGTCAGGTACTCGGGGTTGCCGCCGAGGAGGATGTCGACGCCGCGGCCGGCCATGTTCGTGGCGATGGTCACGGCCCCGACGCGGCCGGCCTGGGCGATGATCTGGGCCTCCTGCTCGTGGTACCGGGCGTTGAGGACGACGTGCTTGACGTTCTTGCCGCGGAGGAGCGTGCTCAGGTGCTCGGACTTCTCGATGGAGATCGTGCCGACGAGGACGGGGCGGCCGCGCCTGCTGAGGTCGGCGATCTCCTCGACGACGGCGTTCCACTTCTCCTCGCCCGTCCGGTAGATGACATCCGGGTTCTCCAGCCGCCGGAGGGTCATGTTGGTCGGGATCTCGACGACGTCCAGGCCGTAGATGTGGCGGAACTCGGTGGCCTCGGTCGCCGCCGTGCCGGTCATCCCGGCCAGCTTCTTGTACATGCGGAAGTAGTTCTGGAAAGTGACCGAGGCCAGCGTCTGGTTCTCTTCCTCGACCCGGACTCGCTCCTTGGCCTCGAGGGCCTGGTGGAGGCCGTCGCTGTAGCGGCGGCCGGGCATGAGCCGGCCGGTGAACTCGTCGACGATGACGACCTTGCCGTCCTGGATCATGTAGTCGACGTCGCGCTTGAAGAGGTGATGGGCCTTGAGGGCGGTGTTCGTGGCGTGGACGAACTCCATGTTGGCCAGGTCGTAGAGGTTCGCGACCCCGAGGAAACGCTCGGCGTCGGCGACGCCGGCCTCCTGGATGGAGACGGTCCGGCTCTTCTCGTCGAGGGTGAAGTGCTTGTCCTTCTGGAGGCGGCGGACCAAGGCGTCGACGCGCGTGTAGAGCTGGGTCGACTCGTTGGTCGGGCCGGAGATGATGAGGGGGGTCCGGGCCTCGTCGATGAGGATGCTGTCGACCTCGTCGACGATGGCGTAGTTGAACTCGCGCTGGGCCAGGTCGGCCAGCCGGAACTTCATGTTGTCGCGGAGGTAGTCGAAGCCGAACTCGTTGTTCGTGCCGTAGGTGATGTCGGCGCGGTAGGCGGTGTAGCGTTCGGCGTCGCCGATGTCGTGCTGGATCGTCCCGACGGAAAGGCCCAGGAACCTGTAGATGGCCCCCATCCACTCCGTGTCGCGCTTGGCCAGGTAGTCGTTGACCGTGACGATGTGGACGCCCTTGCCGTCGAGGGCGTTGAGGTAGGCGGGCAGGGTGGCGACGAGCGTTTTTCCCTCGCCCGTCTTCATCTCGGCGATCCTGCCCTGGTGGAGGACGACGCCGCCGACGAGCTGGACGTCGAAGTGGCGCATCCGGGTCGTCCGGCGGGAGGCCTCCCGGACGACGGCGAAGGCCTCGGGGAGGATGTCGTCGAGCGTCGCGCCTTGGGAGAGCTTTTCCCGGAACTCGGCGGTTTTCGCCCGGAGCTGGTCGTCGGTCAAGGGCTGGAGGCGGGGCTCGAAGTCGTTTATGACGGGGACGAACGGCTGGATCTTCTTGAGGGTGCGGTCGTTATCAGAGCCGAAGAGCTTGCGGGAAATCCACTTGTACATTTACCATTATTTAACAGAAAGCCCCCGCCATGTCAATTTGACCGGACCGGCACAATCCCTTTTCCAGAAAAAAGGGTTGTGTCCCGAATTTCCCCCCCGGCCGCCGTGGAGGCTCAGACGTCGTCCCGGTAGCTGAAGCCGTATTTAATGGCCTCGAGGTTCTTCTCGATCGCCCTTTCCGGGAGGAGCTCCTTGATGTTGAGGAGCAGGATGTTGATGCCGATATGGCGGAGGATGCGGCCCAGGGCGATCATGTTGATGTAGATCTTGCTCCCGAAAAGAGAAACGGCCACGTCCTCGAATCCGTACATGGTCCCATTGCTCGTCCGGAGGCTGCACGAGAGGGACTCCTCCCGGCACATGCTCTCGTCGATGACGAGCGTCTTGGCCGGGAACCAGTCCCGGGTCCGGGTGAACTTGATCAGGATGTCCGCCTCGTCGATGACCGGGTTCTCGATCGGCCGGCTGGAATAGACCAGGTCGGCGCCGATCGTCCCGCCCCGCACCGACGCGTCGTAGGAGAGGTTGAGGGACACTTCGTGCCCCAGTTGGGACAGCACCTGGCCCAGGGTGTAGGACAGGAGCTTGACGCCCTGGCCGGCTTCGCCGACGATCTTGATCCGCGTTTCCCGTTTCTCCGCGTCCGGTTCGGCGATGACCTTGTAGATGTTCTGGACCTTGAACCCGAACATGCTCTTCTCGATGAACACGCCTTTGGAGAAACCCAGCTTGGCGCAGAAATCGAGGAAGCGGTTGTTCTCGGCGTAGGCGTACATCTCGAGTTTCCAGCAGCCTTTCGCCCGCAGCTCCGTCTCGGCGTGGCCGAGGAGGTCCTTGACGACGCCCTTGCCCCGGAACTCCCTCAGGCTGTAGATCCAGTAGATCGTGAAAACGTAGCGGAAAAACCAGCCGTAGAGAAAGGCCACGACCCGACCGTCCGCCTCGACGACGTAGAGGACGGCGTGCTCCTCGCCGCAGAGTTCCGTGAGGGCGGCCTCGGTGAAGTTCGCCTTGAGGATCCGGCGGACCTCTTCGGATTCACGTCCATAGATCTCGTCGATGAGCCGGACCATCATGTCGTTGACGGCGTGGCAGTCTTCGGGCTTAGCCGCTCTGACCATCATTTTTGACGACTCCTAATTCATGATCGCCGAGAGGGCCGTCCGGGCCGGCCTTGAGCTTGTAATCGCTTTTCAGCTTGATGAGCATTTCGTGGCCGGACTTGAAGCCGAGCCTCCGGCCGCTGTTTTCGATGCAGAAGCCCATGACTTCGACGAAGGCGAACCCCGGATGTTCCACAGCCTCCCGGATGACCTTCTGGAGATGGACGACGTGGAAGGTCGAGGCGCGCGCGAACCAATGGCGCCGGTTGCTGGTGACGATCCCCTGGATGTTGAGGGGTGCGTAAGCGCTTCCGTGGGGCGATGTCAGGGTCTTCTCCCCGGTCGGCGTCGTCGGGGCCATCTGGCCTCCCGTCATCCCGTAGATGCCGTTGTTGACGCAGATGACGGTCAAGTCGACGTCGCGGCGCGCTGCATGGAGGAAATGGTTGCCGCCGATCCCGACGAGGTCGCCGTCGCCGCTGAAGACGACGACCTTGAGCTTGGGGTTGGCCCTCTTGATCCCTTCGGCGACGGGCAGGGCCCGGCCGTGGGTGACGTGGACGCTGTCGGCGTTGAAATACCCGGCCGCCCGGCCGCTGCAGCCGATCCCCGAGACGACGGTCATATCCTCGGCGGCGAGCGCCATCTCGGCCAGAGCGAAGGTGGTTTGCTTAAAGATGGTGCCGATGGCGCACCCCGGGCACCAGGTCGTGGGCATCCTCTCCCATTTGATGTAGTCTTTATAGTTCACGGAGCCGCTCCCGAATTTCCTTCAGACTGATCGTGCCTCCGAGGGGATTTACGCCCAGGACCTCCCGCCGCAGGACCTTTTGGACCTCGCCCCGGTACTGGCCGTCGTTCATTTCCACGACGACGATCTTGGCGTGCTCGGCCGCGGCGGCCCGGATCTCGTCCTCGAGAACAGGGAACATCCTGACCGGCTTAAAAAGTGAGTAGGATTTGCGGAGCGGGCTGACCACCCGGTGCGTGATTCCGTAGGCGATAATCAAAGTGTCGGAGGCCGGGTTCTTTTGGTAGTCAAAAAAACGATAATGGGCCGCCGCTTCGAGCATCTTGGCTTTGACGCGGGCATACCATTCCCGGTAATACGCGGTATCTTTGGTCCGGGGGACGCCATCTCTCGCCAGGAGGCCGGTGAAATGCCTCCGTCCCTGGCCGAGAGGGGCGAGGGTCCGGGGTTTGAGGTCGATGGCGACGGCATCCAGGTCGACGGTCTCCTGGAGGTGGGCGATGTATCCGTCGAGAAGGAGGATGACCGGGCTCCGGGACTCCTCGGCGGCGTTGAAGGCCTCGATCGCATAGCGGTAGCATTCCTCGACCGAGGACGGGTAGAGGACGATCGGGACGTAGTCCCCGTGGCTGCCGTGGGCGGCCTGGAGGATATCGCCCTGGGCCGGCAGTGTCGGCATGCCGGTGCTCGGCCCGACGCGCTGGACGTTGACGACGACGAGA
>Ga0315279_10011388_pt1 | contig 10300 bp, 7 predicted proteins | sample YL17G06_20_MG_FD_203694 | JGI IMG/M metagenome (GOLD analysis project Ga0315279, IMG submission 203694) | Sediment microbial communities from Yellowstone Lake, YNP, Wyoming, USA - YL17G06_20 | ecosystem: Environmental > Aquatic > Freshwater > Lake > Sediment | place: USA: Wyoming | collected...
TGGCGAACGGGGTTATACTTCTCTTAAGCCGCGCCCGTAGCTCAGTAGGATAGAGCAACGGATTTCTAATCCGTCGGTCGGGGGTTCGAATCCCTCCGGGCGCGATTCGTAAGTGGTGAGCCATCAAGCGCTTGTGCTTGGCGGCTTTCTTCAGGGTCGCTCGCAACAGGGGGCGCGCAACAGGCGCGCAACAAATTGGGCTCTTCTGATTGCTCCATGACGGCCCTCGCGCGGTCCGACAAGTCTCGTCTCACGGCCAGATAGAACGTGTGTGTTGTCTGGAAGCTGGAATGCCCTGCCAAGTTCATCACGTCGAATTCGCCAAGGCCGTTCGCCAACCAGTTGCTCAGACAGGTGCGCCGAAGATCATGGAAATGTCCCTGGAATCCGGCTCTGGTCAGAATCGTTCTGAAGGTTCGGTGGAAATTGCATGCCGGTTTGCGTCCGTCTTCCGTTGTCCAGATACCTTGCTTCCGGCGCGCCTGAATGTGCTCATAGCGCTCGGCAGGCAGAAACACATAGGGATAGCCGTCTGCCTGCCGGGTCTGATGCTCCACAAGCATTGCCACCATTGTATTCGTCAGAGGGAGCGTGCGTCTGTGGGTATCCTTGATATGCCATTCCCACGTGTGGGCCGTATCCTTCTTCGGTGAGACTTCGACTGTCTTGTTCTCGAAGTCAATGTCCATCCATGTGGTGTTCATCAATTCGCCCCACCGCATGGCCGTACAAAGTCCCATGCGGACCAGGATTTCCCACTGCATGGCTTCATGGTTCTCTGCATCGTAACATCGGATGGTCCCGATAAGGCGCTGACACTCCTGCTCTGAGAACACGCGCACCTTGCGTCTTGGCGATTTCGGCTGCTTGATCCTTCGCAACGGATGGTCCTCAAGCTGGCCTCTGTCCAGCGCGAGTTGCAGCATGCGCTTAATGTGCCTGACCTTCTTTGCTACGGTTGCGGGCGCATTGCCACTGTCGAAGCACTTGCGCATGTACCGTTCACCATGCTCATGTCCTACGTGGTGAATATCAACGTCACCGACACATTGAATGAAATCTTGCATGGCGCTCTGCATCTCGTGAAGCGTACTCGGTCGAACCTGGCATTGCGTGCGCTCGATACAGTCTCGAAGGAACTCAGTAAGCTTCATCGGGCCGGGACATACCCTGCCCATTCGCAGTTCAAGTTCCTTCTCACGTCTCTGGCTTTCCGCCTTGCGCTTGTCTGCATGACCAAGGGAGACTTGGTGTCTCTTCCCATTGCGGTCAACGTAGTCAAGCATGTACCGGAAACACTTCTTATCACGCGAGGGCCTCATCCTAAGCCTTACCAGCTCTTGCATCGGTCACCTCCTTTCCGATGCTGGCAACCGGCTTGGGTTGGTCCATGCGTGATTGTACCAGATTGGGGCGGGCGGCTGGAACTCATTTCGCATCCGTAGTATTGCCGTCGATCCATCGGGTGACAGCGTCAAGCGGATAAAGGGCCTTGCCGCATAGATGGATTCGCGGAAGCCCTCGCATCCTCTTGAGGTTCTCAATGACGTTGTGGTGGTCTGCGGCGTTGCTGACTTCAGGTATCCTGAGCAGACGAATGACCTCTTCTTCGGTCATTAGGAGCGGACAGGGTGTGAATCCTCCCTCCCCATCCGGCAGGACGGGTGAGAGATTGCCTGTCTGACCGCTTGTTTCGCTTGTGTGAATCATTTTCGTGAGCATTTTTCTGAGAGAGAAAAGAACCGGATATTCAGGGTGAACGCCCAAACGCTTGAGAATATAACTGCACTGAGCACAAGCACTTATAATTGCACACGGGTCTTCAGTCCTTGCCTGCAACTATTCTCTTCGATTTTGCCTGGAGCAGCGATTCTTCCAGGGCGACTACCTCACCGCGAAGATACTGGACAAATGCCATTCTGCCCTTCACCCAGATACAGCCGGGTATCGGCGTTAGAAGATGGGAATGCGAGAGAAGAGAGCGGACACTTCAAAAGACGAATTTGTCCGGTCTTTTTTTCTGCGTTGGCATGGGTTTTGCGGGGCCATCAGAGAAGAAGGGAGACTCCGACCATTTCTCCTTCTTCCTGTTGACGGTCTTGCGCCACTGGTCTGATTTTCGGTTGATGTCAGGATCGCTGTGGACTTTCTGCCCTGGGGGTGCAAGGTCGCGGGCCAGCGCGTCAAACAACTCACCTATTTGGCTTGGATTCAATGGATGGCCTTGAGCTTCGCTCATCTTCGCTATCAGTCCGGCTATGTCGGCCTTGGCCTCGTAAATCTCGTACTCGACGAGGTGTGGCTGTCTCGCCATTGCCCTGTGAATGCGCTGGAAGTCGGGGCTCTCGTTATCCTCACTCATTCGCGCCCATATCCTCTCGATGCGTGGCGCACACAAGACATACCTGTCTAACAGCACAAGTTTTTCCAGTGCGTCCACATCGCCATTTCTTGCCCGTCGAAACAATGGGAGGAATGGCTCGTAATGCACAAGCCAACATTCTATCCAGACACGAAAGAGGAAAGCAACCTCAATGGGCAGGTCCATAGATGTAGAACAATCCGCATCGGTATTATCCCACATACGCTTGGCATGTTCAAATGCGAATGCTTCAAGCTTCTCAAGCAAATGGGTGTACAAGGCAGCCTGGAATTCCTCTGGTGACAGGTCTGGGAGCTTTATCCGTTCAAATGCGGTCGTATCATTCGTGGTGACGTAGGCATTGATCGCGGCGAAGAAGCTGACGATGGATTCATTGTACTGGAAGCCTTCAAGTCCAGGGAACTCGACATATCGGAGTGAAGCTCTCATAACTTGCTTGGGCTTGGAGTAGAGTCTTCTCCATTGCTCAAACTCGGCTACTGTGAAGCCTGGGAGGGCTTTGCCCGTGTACATATCAACGGACGTACGGTATATGGCATCCCGCACAAGCACCAGGAAAGCACTGAGCAATCCCAACGGCTGGGGTTTGTCCTTCATCCAGTCTCTTACATTGTTCAACTGCATGGCAGCAGGATAGCATGAATCACATGGAAAACAAGAAGCGCATGGACGTTGCCAGAGGCATACTGAGACGTTGTGAGTCTCCGGCGTCTATCTGGGGAGAATACCCTGGAAGAATACCCTCCCTAAATGGGTAGTTTGATTTCTTTGATTTCCTTGATTTCCCTCAAACGCCGGGTGGGAACGGCATTTTACCACGTTTTCCAGGGTATGGAGCGGGCTTGACGGCTTGACAGGGGCTTTCTATACCCTATCATTATCCCCGGTGAATGTAGGTTCCCCGGTTGGAAGGGAGAGTATGGCCCGAAGGTGTACCCGATAAAGAGAGGTCCTTGGCAGAGCAATGACGAAGCCTGGAGCGAATCCCGTTGAATGGCAGTCGGTCGATTTGGTCAAAGAGAACATCGCCCGCTTGAAGGAGCTTTTCCCGGAAGCGGTCTCCGAAGGCAAGGTGGACTTCGAGAAGCTCAAGGCTACTCTGGGCGAGGTCGTAGACGACAAGCCGGAGCGGTACTCCTTCACGTGGGCAGGCAAGCGTGACGCCATCCGGCTGCTTCAAGTCCCAAGCCGGGCCACACTCAAGCCCTTCCTGGAAGAATCGGTCAACTGGCAGACAACGAAGAACCTCTTTATCGAAGGCGACAACTTGGAGGTTCTCAAGCTCCTCTACAAGTCCTACGCCGGACGGGTGAAGATGATCTACAGCGACCCGCCGTACAATACGGGAGACGACCGCATATATCGCGACAACTTCGTCGATCCTTTAGCGACATACCTTGAGTTGACAGGCCAGAAGGACTCAGATGGGAACCTTCTCACAAGCAATCCCGAGACATCAGGACGTTACCACTCAGTCTGGCTGTCCATGATTTATCCAAGGGTATTTGTCGCGAGGCAATTGCTGAGAGAAGATGGTTTCATCGTGATCAGTATTGACGATGCAGAACTCACCAACCTACGTGCTGTCATGAATGAGTTGTTTGGTGAGGAGAACTTCGTCGCAGTGCTGACATGGGACCGCAACCGAAAGAATGACGCAAAGCTCTTCTCCGTTGGTCATGAGTACATGGTTGTATATGCCAAGAACCGGCAGTTCCTCAAGGACTCGGATGTTGTGCTGCGTGCGCCGAAGGAAGGTGTTGATGATGTTCGGCGAGAGTTCGACAGACTGCGAGAAGAGCATGCGGACGATTGGGCAATGGTGCGCAAAGGACTGAAGCATTTCTTTGATGTTATGGCAGATGATGACCCCAGAAAGTCACTGGCCAGATTCAATAAAGTCGATGCCAAAGGCCCATATCGCGACGATGGCAATCCCAGTTGGCCCGGAGGCGGAGGCCCAAGATACATTGTCCCACACCCAAAGACCAAAAAGCCCTGCAAGATCCCCGGTCGTGGGTGGCTATGGCCCACCAAGAAGCGATTTGATGAGGAGTATGCGGCTGGGCACATTGTTTTCGGGAAAGACGAAACAACTGTTCCAAGTGTGCGTTCCTATCTCTTTGAGAAGACGACCGAGGTTATGCGCAGTGTCCACTACAGCTATGCACAGACCGCCGCTCAAGAGTTTGACGCTCTGTTTGATGGAGTGCGTGTATTCGACAACCCGAAACACTATGCGGACCTTTCGCAAATGGTCGAATACTTGACTGAGAGTGATGATCTGGTTTGTGATTTCTTCGCAGGCTCCTGTTCACTTGCCCATGCAGTCCTTCACACGAACCACGAATGTGAGTCCTCCCGGCATTATCTGTGCGTGCAATTGCCCGAACCAGTAGACGATAGCAAACACACAGGGCAAAATGCACTGAAGCTTGGCTTGAAGACGATTGCCGAAATTGGTAAGGAGCGTATTCGCCGAGTCGTTGCGAGAATGAGCGGAGATACGGAAGGTCAACTTGAGTTTCCAGGCCATGATGCATCCGAAGATTTCGGCTTCCGCGTGTTCACACTGGCGGAGAGCCATTATCGACAATGGCGCGGCACTGAGGAGAAAGACGGGCAGAAGTACACCGATGAAATGGCCCTGTTCACCGATCCGCTCTTACCCGGCTGGAAGCCCGAAGAGATGATTTGGGAAGTCGCCTTGAAGGAAGGCTATGGTTTGTCCTCTACCGTCGAACCATTGCAGGAAATCAAGAGCAATCAGGTCTTTCGTGTGACCGATCCAGACCGGGAGCAATCCTTCTGTATCTGTCTGGATGATAAGCTCAATGATGCGACGGCCAAAGCGATGAAGCTTGGCAAAGAAGACCTGTTCGTCTGCCGGGATGCAGCCCTGACCGACGAGCAAGCCGCAAATCTCGCGCTTCAGTGCAAGCTCAGGACAATTTGAGAAAGGGTGACCGTGAGACTGCATGAAATAGCTCGTGCTTCATACCTCTTCAATGGAGTTCTTGCCCGGAAGAGCCCCTACGAGAAATTCCTGAGAAATGTCGGCGGCGTTCTCGATCTTATGCAACCAGAGCATCGACAATCTCTATTGGTCTGGTTGAACAGGTGGGGATGCAGAAACTTCAAGGTCGCGTGCCATAACGAAGCAAGTGACGAAATCCTTCAATGGTATAAGCAATTCAGTAATGATCTGCCGTCCGCTCAAACACATTCATGGGAAACCGCACAGTATGCGGACGTGATACAGGAGGGGTTCGATAGTCTACGCTGCAAGACAGCCGCCACGCTTGCGGACCGCATCAACCTAATCGGGCCTACGGGCGCGGCGAAGATACTCTTTGCGATTTGTCCGAGGGCATTGCCCCCATGGGATACAGCCATACGCGATAGACTTGGTCACGGGGAATCTGGGGACTCCTATTGGAGGTTTGTTCAGTCTGTGACGAGAGAGCTTTCCGAACTGCGCGAGGACTGTAATCGGCACGGCATTGAGCTTAGTAATCTCGCGCATGTACTGGGTCGGGCCGACACTATCACGTTACCCAAACTGGTTGATGAGTTCTATTGGGTCACGATAACAAGGAACGCCAAATTGCCTGACGCGGCCTTGGTTCAGCAATGGTTGACTTGGGGAGTAGATTGATGGAGTTTAGGTTCGATCCCAATCAGGATTTCCAGGTTCACGCCATTGACGCTATCACGAACCTCTTCGAAGGCCAGACCCGCATTCAGGGCGGTATCCAGTCCAGGGGCGGGCAGGCGGGAACACTGTGGGCAGTTGCCAACCGGCTTGACCTTGACGAATCGGGAGTCCTTCACAACCTCAGACAAGTCCAGAAGCGAAACAGCATCAGGCCGGACAAAGGGCTTGCCTGCATCGAAGATAAGATCCGCACGCCAGACGGTGAAAAGCAAGTCCGCTTCCCAAACTTCTCTGTTGAAATGGAGACGGGGACAGGCAAGACCTACGTGTATCTTCGGACCGCCCTGGAGCTTTACCGGCAGTATGGAATGCGGAAGTTCATTGTAGTGGTCCCCTCTGTGGCGATTCGGGAAGGCGTCCTTAAGACGCTCGAAATCACGGAGAAGCACTTCAAGGAATTCTTCGGCAACCCGGTTTACCGCTACTACGTGTATGACTCTTCAAATCTGTCGCAGATTCGTCAGTTTGCCCTTGCCGACAGCGTTGAAGTCATGGTCATGACGCTCGATTCGTTCAACAAAGCGTCGAATGTGATTCGACAGTCTACGGACCGACTCCAGGGGGAAACGCCGCTCTATCTGGTACAGGCAGCGCGGCCGATTCTGATTCTCGATGAGCCTCAGAACATGGAGAGCGAGAAGGCGATTGCCGCTCTTGCTGCGCTCGATCCGCTCTTTGCCCTTCGCTACAGCGCGACACACCGCAACCCGTACAACGTGGTTTACCGGCTCACGCCGGCAGAGGCATACCGGCAAGGGCTTGTGAAAAAGATCGAAGTGGACTCCGTTGTTCGCGAGAACGAAGAGAACCGGCCCTATCTGCGCGTCGATGATATCAAGACGGAAAAGAACAAGGTTACGGCACGCATAACCCTTCACAAGCTCATGAAGACCGGGCAGGTGCAGGAAGCGAAGGTCACCGTCCGGCCCGGAGACTCCCTGGAGAAGAAAGCGAACCGCTCTGAGTACGGCGGATGGGACATCGACGAAATCAATCCCGGCGGGGGATTCGTCCGCTTCGCGAACAACGTTGAACTGAGGCTTGGAGAGGAGCAAGGGGCCGACAAAGAAGCCGTCTTCGATGTCCAGATACGCCACACTATCGAAGAGCACTTCCGCAAACAAGCCCGGCTCAAGGACGCAGGTATCAAGGTGCTATCGCTCTTCTTCATTGACCGTGTGGCGAACTATGCGGACGAAGACGGGCTTATCAAGAAGCTCTTTGATCGTGCGTTCAACGAACTGAAAGCCGAGCATCCGGACTGGAAGGAGCTTTCGCCGGGAGATGTACGCGCGGCCTATTTTGCGGAGAAGCGGCGTAAGGGCGGGGAAACCGAAATGCTGGATTCCGTCTCCGGGGAAACCAAGGAAGACACCGCCGCATACGATCTTATCATGAAGGACAAAGAGACGCTCCTGAGCTTCCCCGAACCGACGGACGATGAAGAGACCCGGCGAAAGAAACAAGTGGCTTTCATCTTCTCGCATTCCGCCCTGCGCGAGGGATGGGACAACCCGAACGTCTTTCAGATTTGCACGCTGAATCAGACAGTCTCTCTCATGAGGAAACGGCAGGAAGTCGGACGCGGGATTCGGCTTGCCGTCCAGCAGTCCGGCTTGCGCGTTCGTGACGATCAGGTGAACATCCTGACCGTGATTGCGAATGAGAGCTATCGCAAGTACGTAGAGAACTACCAGAGCGAAATTGCGGCTGAGTACCGGGAAGAGATTGAGGCGCGGTATGGCAAGCCCATAGGCGATTTGACAGACGCCGAACGCCGGAAGATCGAAGCGGAGTACGGAGAAGGAATTCTGCCGCCCCCGCCCCGCCAGAAGGGTGAACGGAAGGCCAGACTGACCAAGTCGGCGAAACTGCATGAGGAATTCAAGGGCCTCTGGGAACGCATCAAGCATAAGACACGGTACGCCGTCAAGCTCGATACGGAAGCGTTGCTTCGAGAGGTTGTGCCGGAGATCGACCGGGCGGAAATCGCCCCGCCCCGTATCACGATAACGAAAGCTCAGTTTCAGGTGCATGACGACAATATCTTTGAGGCCATGCAAACCAGCGCGGCGAAGACTGTCAAGGACCTGTCGGGCCGATGGGCTCTGCCGAATCTGGTTGACCTTATGGCCGATCTTCTGGAGCACACTTCCCCGCCTGTACGCTTGACGCGAAAGACGCTCCTGGAGCTTTTCCGGCGTGCTGCGAACAAGAAGGCGGCCACTGACAACCCGCACGAATGGGCAACTACGGCGGTACGCATGCTGAAAGAGAGGCTTGCGGACCATTTGGTCAACGGCATTGAGTACATCCGGGTATCAGACTGCCCTGGAAGCGACAAGCTACCCGCCGAAGCCAAGTGGTACGAAATGCAGCAGATTCTTGACGAAGAGGCTATCGAGCTTTTCAGCAAGTACGTGGTCCCGGATAATGGCAAGCCCCTGGAACGAAGCCTCTACGATGCTGTCCCGTGTGACTCGGAAGTGGAACGCCAGTTCGTGAGAGACCTGGAAGCCAGAGAGGATGTACGGCTCTATGTGAAACTCCCCTACTGGTTCCATATTGAGACGCCGGTGGGCGACTACCGGCCCGATTGGGCAATCGTTATGGACGGGCCGGAGAAGGACGGCAAGCCGGTTCTGTACTTCGTCTCAGAGACGAAGGGAACAGAGCGATTCAGCAAGACCGGCAGCATAGCAGACCTCAAGAACGAACTCCGTCCCGATGAATGGCGGCGCATCCAGTGCGGCGCCGCTCACTTCGGCTCCAAACAACTGAAGAAGCCGGGTGCGTTAAAAGGCGTCGATTTCAGGGTTGTTCCCAACGCCAACGCACTTCACTAAGATCAAGATAGCTGGAGGCGACACTATGAGAGAGCTAAACGAAACAGAAATCGCGGCGTTCAAAGAACTCTGTGCCGACAGGAGGGAGGGCGTCAAAGAGCGGTTGCAGTTTGCAGCCATTTTCGGCGCAGTACTGGTCGGCTTCATCGGACTCTACAGACCAAGCCAGCCTTCAGCAGTCAAGACACCGGGGAGCACACCGGCAAGCCAGTCTTCTCAATCTTCAACACCGGGGAGTACATCGGCACCCCAGACTTCTCCCGGCCCGATAGCGGTGAGCACCTCGTACGGAGTTGCTTTTGTCTTTTTTCTGATGGTCTTCTCACTTCTGGGCATGTTGGTCACTTTGAAGAGTGACGTGGTCGTGAAATCACAGGAACTTGCCTTCAAGCTATTGCTGGTGGACAAGCCTAAGACCGAGGATTTGCGGGAAGTCTACGTCCGCTACCCACCCGCCTTGCTGAAGAAAATCTCAATCGGACGTTTGATTCCGATGTTCTTTCTCGCATCCTTCTGTGTTCTGCTGACATTTTTGCCAATACCGAAGTGTCTTGGTATCTGTCCGGCGTGGCTTTTGTGGCCACTCGCCATAATCGTCTTCGTTCTGGGATGGTGCGTCACGGGGTTCTTTAACAGCCAGGTGAAAGAAATGTTGGATCAGATAGCTGACGGGCAGAATCCTGCCAAGTCCAGCGTATGGCAGCTCGTCAAAAGGCGATGGAAAGAACGATTTCCTGGGAAGAAAGGCAAGTCCCCAACCGCCGCTGCTGTGTCACAACCGGGTGGCAATCCGTCGAGAGATGGCTCTGACAAGGCGTCCACGTAGTAGCAGTGCCCGGCCCACGTGCGCCAGGAACTGGACCAACCCAAGCCGTGAAGCGCGCAACAGGTGCGCCACAAATGGGTTCTTTTGACCTACTATGTGGCTTCGGGTGCGCAACGGCCAGCATCGTAAGTTCTTTACTGATAATCGTTGATCGTCTAAAGGGAACTCGACTATTGGCCGATAATGAAACTGGCGGACCAGCACGTGCATCTGATATTTAGAGACTATCGAGTCCTGTTCTGACGGATGCCAAGGCACAGGTCGCTGCGCCGGAGAGACCGCGAGCGTGACAGAATGACAACATAAAAGGAAATGGGAGTTGAACCATGAGCAAGGACCGAGATCGTATCGTGTATCGCCGGGAAGATGGAAAATGGATAAACCAACGCATTGACTCGGACAGAAGATGTCCCGGTTGTCGTTGAGAATTGATTGAAAAGGATCATGCGGTCCGGGTAACAGATAGTGGTGAAGAAACAGAACTGTTACTCGTAAGAAGGAGACCGCATGATGGGTAAATCGTACCA
>Ga0315279_10011389_pt1 | contig 10298 bp, 13 predicted proteins | sample YL17G06_20_MG_FD_203694 | JGI IMG/M metagenome (GOLD analysis project Ga0315279, IMG submission 203694) | Sediment microbial communities from Yellowstone Lake, YNP, Wyoming, USA - YL17G06_20 | ecosystem: Environmental > Aquatic > Freshwater > Lake > Sediment | place: USA: Wyoming | collected...
GTTTCCCGGTATTCCCTTATTTGTCTGGTAACTTGAGGCCGGGAATATCCGGTTACCTTCTGCAGGTATTTCTTGATTAACCCTTTTTCTTTTTTGCCCAAGTATAAATAATCAAACCATATCATAAGTCTCTTCTATCCATTGATAGGCCTCCTTTCGGAATCTCTTTTTAAATTCTATTACCTCTGATTCTTGCAAAAACCTCTTTATTTCAACAATACTGCTTAATTTTGAGTCATTCATAGTTATCACCATAATATAGCTATTATGACTCTTACCTTTAGCCTGTCAAACCTTCTGTCTGTCAGGGACTGGTTTCAGGCTCATCTTCAGATTAGAAAAGACTGAGAGCGAATTCAATCTACCAATCTGCCAATCTGCCAATTAAAGAACAAATAAATAATCTTCCAATCGGACAATCGGACAATCTACCAATCAAGATTAAAAACAAAATCAAAAAATAATTAAAAACAATTGATTGCTTAATTACAGTTTGTTATTCGGTCACTAATATATAATAAGTATCTTTCCCCTAAATCTCTCTCTTCATCCCAGATTCGTCCCAATCATACCAACATATAGTAAATGTTTTTACCCTTCCCCTCTCTTTTTATTAACCCTTTTTCTTCTAAGGATTTAAAAATACGAAGTAGGGTGCTCTTCGAATGCTGGCTCAGGCTACTTTTATTTTTTTTTGAGAAACTCTTCTACTGTTAATCCAGCCATTCGAATTAATCCACGTAATAATCCTGGCGCCAGCTCCCGATGATCTGGAATAGAAAGCGTTGGTCTTAATTCATGGTATAAAATCATATGACTTCCAGTTTGATGGTCTATTATATAACCAAACTTAGCAAATAGTTTAGCTGACTTTCTACCAGATATGTTAGATAGAATGCCCATTAAACTATAACCTCACCAATAAAGGCACTTTTTTCTTCTTTCGGTTCAAAACTACGACCATGTTTCTTTTGTACATAAAGATAACCTTTTATGGCATCTTTAATATTCTTAATAGCTTCATCCATGGTTTTTCCTTGACTCATACATCCTGGAAGCTCAAGTACATCAGCTACATAACCTTCGTATTCTGAGTCGTAGGTAAAAACAACCTGAAATCTCATAGCACACCTCCATAAAATTAAGAAAATCATTATCTGTTTATCATTATTTTATCAGTTTTTTGGATAATTTGCTAATAAATTAAAACAGTATCAAGTATATGAATTAGTCGTTAGTGAATAGTTCGTTAGTGAAGAAAATACAAAGAATAAATTCAAAAGATAAGATGCAAGAATACTCAATCGACCAATCTGCCAATCTGCCAATCGACCAATCAAAAATAATCTGCCGATCTGCCAATCGGCCAATCGGCCAATCTACCAATCAAGATTAAAAACAAAATCAAAAAACAATTAAAAACAATCTGCCGATCAAGAAAAAGAAAAGAAAACAATCGGCCAGTCGACCGATCAGGTCTAATCCACCAATCTACCTATCGGCCTATCTACCAATTAAGAAAACTAACGAACAAAAGTAATACGGAATAGTGGACGATTTTCTATTCTGCTAACTTAATATTCAGTTAATTTTTTTATTATTGAGCTCTCGGAAACCCTTATAATATAAGCCCTTTGAACTACATCTAAAATAAGGGTCATTTTAAGCATTTTTTAGAAAATGATAGGGTTTTACCTTAGGGACCTCAAAAAAATGCGTTATACGCCTTATACGTTGATATTGCCTGAAAGCCTTATATAGTAAGCCTTTCAAGACCTAAAAAAGCTATTTTTAGCCCTTTTTTACTTATTTTTATGCTAATTTGCGTGATGAATATTTATTAAATTTTCAAGAGGACGCTGAAACCCTTGTATTATCTGCGTTTTAGAACATGCGAATTTTATATAATAAAGACAAAAAAGTGTAAATTACAGGTATATACGGGTCAGATGAATCTGACCCCTACCCTCCTGCTTCCGCTCCCACACCCTGACAATTCAGGGACTTCAGCTATGTATACCTGATCTTTTTCACTCCACCAGACTATTGCTTCGTATTTATACATTTTTCTCCTATTGGATCTCTCTCTGTAAAAACTTCATCAAAAAACATATCTTTATTTAATAATTTTTGCCACTCTCTATGTCTTTTAACGCTCTCAATTCTTTTTCTTTTGGGTAAGGTTAAAAACCTAATGGCCTCTACTGGTCCTAATTCTTTTATAAGTACATTCATTGCTTTCTTAATTATTTTTTCTTCATCCATATATTTTGTTGTTTTCATCTTAATTCCTCCTTTTCACAAAAGATAACCGGATTAGTACACCAAATACTTATCTTATCATTTAAACACCTTTTCAGGAGCCGATCATCACAAGTTACAAAAGGTGCATTTGATTTCTCCGCAAAAGCAATGTGTGCAGCATCTGCTACTTCAAAGCCTTTTTGAAATAGCTCTTCTGCTCTTTCTCTTGTCTTTGAAATATTTACACTAGTAGGTACTCCAAATCTATCTAAAATAGTTTTCAGTTGAATACGTTCATATATATCAGGTATTGCATCTATTTCTACTAATGAACCGGTGACACTATTAATTTATATTTGCCTTTCTTCACGTTTGATAATATCAAATTTACAGCTTCCATTTCCATCTTTATTCTTAAATATTGTTGATTATCGAAAGGCCTACATAAAACACAAACATCGAGATAAATCAGTTTCGAATTAGACATCTATGTAACCTCTTTCTTTAACATGAAAAGTTCACTTAAGAAAGTGATGATATTGCTTTAACATATTCTTTATTTCATTGATGTTTATTCTTTTTTTCACCTGTTTAAAACATTTTAATTTTAACGAATATTGGGACAGGGGTTCTCTGTTCCATTATATAATATTCAGTTAATTTTTTTATTATTGAGCTCTCGGAAACCCTTATAATATAAGCCCTTTGAACTACATCTAAAATAAGGATCATTTTAAGCATTTTTTAGAAAATGATAGGGTTTTACCTTAAGAACCTTAAAAAATGCGTTATAAGTGTTATACGTTGATATTGCCTGAAAGCCTTATATAGTAAGCCTTTCAAGAGCTTAAAAAGCTATTTTTGGCACTTTTTTACTTATTTTTATGCTAATTTGCGTGATAAATATTTATTAAATTTTCAAGAGGGCGCTGAAACCCTTGTATTATCTGCGTTTTAGAACATGTGAATTTTATATAATAAAGATAAAAAAGGTGTAAATTACAAGATGCAAGATGCAAGTAAAGAAATAAAATACAAAATCAGGTTGTTAACTATGTAGTTAATGTTCAGGATGTGAACTTGAGTAAATTATATTATATGTGAGCAGGAAATGTCAAGGGGAAAAAGGTGCAAGATGCGAGTTGCGAGTTGCAAGGTGCAAATACAGTAATGAGTAAAATGTAACAAGTGATGAAGAAAAAGATGTAAGAAGGAGATGCATCCAGGAATTAGTCTTAAATGAACCTTGAATCACTGGCTTATTTGTTTTTACCTAATAATTCCACGAAATAGTCAATAGATAATCCTGCGTCTCTAATCAGTCTTCGTAAAGTACCTTATAAACTTTCGCATCTTTTTGCTTTAGTTCTTCTTCAAGAACAAGAATATACCCTTTTATAGCCTTCTTTATATTTTTTAAAGCTTCTTCAACCGTTTCCCCCTCAGATACACATCCCCTTAAGGTAGGACAATATGCTATATAACCTCCAGATTCTATATCTGGTTCTAATATAACTTTATAATACATCTATATTTACCTCCTTTTAACAGATAACCTCAATTTCCTCGACACAGCAATGTCCTCTTCGTTTTTCTCCGTTAGATTTTTTCCATACAAATTTTCGATTTCCTTCTGTTCTTCCCCTGATACATATGGTAAAATTTCTAATTTCATTCTTATTAAAAATTCTCCTAAAGCATTTTCTATTTCATTTTTCACTATATTTCTAATTTTTTCTTCAGAAATTGCATTGGTCATAATTTAATTTACCTCCTTTAGAAATTTTATAATTTACTTTATCTCTTTTAGTAAATGAACTTCTTCTCCATGAACTGATTCTGCATCATATTCTAAAGCAGCTTGAATATCTTTTAATGTAAGGCGCGGATGGTGGGGATTTATTTCTATTCTTTTTGATAAATTTTCTTGAAACATAATGTCTACCTCCCACTGTTTCGCTTTACAAAAATAGATTATTATTCATTTACTGTTATTTTATCAGTTTTTTATTTAATTTGCTAACAAATTAATTGACCGATTGACCTGGGGAATTAAAATCGTGCATTTATCGTGCATTTATTTAAAAACATAAGATATAGCTCTTCCTCTTCCCTGTTTTCTGATTAGTTCTTTCTCAAGTAGATTGTTTAAATCTTTATTTGCTTGTCTGGGAGATATATTATTAATCTCCATATATATTTTTCTTGTAATATTTTTGTGAATTTTAAGATATTCTATCGCTTTCTTTTGCCGCTCGTTTAATTCTAAGGACTCAAGATTTTCAGGTATCTGAAATTTTCTTAAAACTACCGAAAAACCACCAGTAACTTCTTTAAATATAGGTTCGGGTAAGCTATCTTCTCTGCACCATTTTATAATATCATTTGTCCCAGTTCCCCACCTCTCGATATATTTTATCAGAAATAGAAGATTAGCTAAAAATGGAAGAAGTAGAGTAGTCAATATTTAAATTCCTTTCTGCCTTTGCCTTTTTTAGAAACCATTTAATTTTTTCTCTATCAATATCTTTTATGTTGGCTTCTTTGCAAACCTGAGAATTTAAATATAATTTGTCTTTGTGCTTTTCTAAAATTGATCTTTCTTGGAAGGGCTTATGCAATACGCCCCTACCGTATTCATCTTTGCTCATTTTAATGGTCGATTTACCTACTCGTTTGTAGGGTGGTCTCCCGATCAGCCAATCGACCGATCAGGTCTAATCCACCAATCTACCTATCGGCCTATCTACCGATTAAGAAATCTAACCAACAAAAGTAATACGTAATAGTGGACGATTTTCTATTCTGCTAACTTAATATTCAGTTAATTTTTTTATTATTGAACTCTCGGAAACCCTTATAATATAAGCCCTTTGAACTACATCTAAAATAAGGGTCATTTTAAGCATTTTTTAGAAAATGATAGGGTTTTACCTTAAGAACCTTAAAAAAATGCGTTATACGCCTTATACGTTGATATTGCCTGAAAGCCTTATATAGTAAGCCTTTCAAGAGCTTAAAAGGCTATTTTTGGCACTTTTTTACCTATTTTTATGCTAATTTGCGTGATAAATATTTTTTAAATTTTTAAGAGGGCGCTGAAAGCCTTGTATTATCTATGTTTTTAGAACATGTGAATTTTATATAATAAAGATAAAAAAGGTGTAAATTACAAGATGCAAGATGAGATTGCTTCGGTCGTTTCACTCCCTCGCAATGACAGAGCTTAATGTTCAGGATGTGAACTTATAGAAATTATACTGCAAAGAATTTGGTATGTCAAATATACGAATTGCCTCATCAAAAATATAAACAAAAAAGTATCGATGCCTCATATAAAAATCTATATGAAATTATTTTAATTATAACCTAATCTCCTCTATATTTAAAGAGAAGAAATTATCTTTTTCAAATATATGAGGAGGTAAAAAGGGATGTTAACTATGAGGCAGAAAAAGGCCATAACTAAAGAATTACAAGATAGATATCAAAGGTCATCCAAAAAAGAAAAGACTCATATCTTAAATGAATTTACTCAGCTTACCAGCTATAACCGCTGTTATGCCTGTCAAATTCTAAACATAAAAAAAGAAAAAGTATTAGGATACCTAAATATAGCCGGGAAAAGAATAAAATATGTAGCGGATAATAGGAAAATCAAAAGGAAGAAGGAAAAGATCTATGATAAGAAAGTCCTTAACACTTTAAAGGAGATCTGGAAAATATGTGATTATATTTGTTCCAAAAGACTGGCTCCCTACTTAAAAGAGATCATCCCGGTATTAGAAAAATGGAGAGAAATTAAACTTGATGCTAAGGTAAGAGAAAAGCTCTTCAAGATAAGTGCGGCTACTATCGATAGGCTTCTAACTGAGACCAGAAAGAGATTCAGAATAAAAGGCAGGTCTACTACCAGACCAGGGAGCCTATTAAAAAAGAGTATCCTCATTAGAACCTTTGCCGCTTGGGATGAAAAAGTACCTAGCTTCTTTGAAGTAGACCTAGTCTCCCATGATGGAGGGGCTACCCGGGGGGATTTTATCCAGAGTCTTAACTTTACCGATATCTCTACCGGCTGGGAAGAAATGGTAGCGGTAAAGAATAAGGCCCAAGTATGGGTCTTTGCCGGGATAGAGAATATAAAAGAGAGGTTACCTTTTTCTGTCTTAGGGATAGATTCAGATAATGGGGCTGAATTTATAAATGCCCATCTACTTCGTTATTGTGAACAAAACCGAATTACCTTTACCAGGAGCCGGCCTTACCGGAAGAATGATTCCTGTTTTGTAGAACAGAAGAACTGGTCGGTCATCAGAAGGGCGGTAGGCTATGCCAGATATGATACGGATAACGAACTTAATATTTTAAATGAACTGTATGGTTATCTTAGACTCTACGTTAACTTCTTTCAACCGGTAAGAAAACTGATCAAAAAGGAAAGAATAGGGAGTAAAGTTATCAAAAGATATGATGAGGCTAAGACCCCTTACCAGAGAGTTCTTGAATCTCCTAATATTAAAGAAGAGATAAAGGTGAAACTAAGAAAAGAATATGCTATGCTAAATCCAGCAGAGCTGAAAAGAAAGATAACTAAATTACAAAATAAGCTCCTTAAATTAAATGCTCTAAAGCAAGAGATAAATAAAGAAAAAGATATAGAAAAGGATCCTTTCGTTTATATTTCTACTTGAGGCAGCGTATTGTATTTCCTTTATATTTTTATGTGAGGCATTAGGATATAACGGTTATCAGTTGTCAGTTTTCAGATTTCAGATTAAGAAAATACAAGATGATCCAATTGACCAATGAAACAATCTACCAATCAACCGATCTACCAATCGACCAATCAAAGAACAAATAAATAATCTACCGATCTACCTATCACCCAATCGGCCAATCAAGATTAAAAACAAAATTAAAAAACAATCGTCCAATCAAAATCAATTACTAGATCTTAAATAAGTCATTAATCCATTTATTTGTTGGGCAATTTTCTTTGCTTCTTGATAAAACTGATTAAATTCAACAATGACATTTAGGGAAAAGCGGGCTCGATGAATCGAACCCCTACTCCACCCCCACCTTAATCCTCCCCCCTCAAGGGCTGACATTTGGACACACTTGACACGGGGGAAAAGATGGAATATCATAGGGGGTATGAAGATATATGGTCAATACTTTAATAAAGATGTGACAAATCGGGTCCAGGCGACGATTGAGCGAGAGCCAGAGATTTCCCGTAGTGCTTTATCTCGCAGGGTTTGTGGATGGTTAAATTGGAGGTCCCCTAATGGTAAACCTTGTGAGGTGAGTTGTCGAAAAGCGCTATTAGAGTTAGATAGGCGAGGAATGATTCAACTGCCTGAAGTTTTGGTTCAATATTCCTTTCACCAACGAAGGGACAGTGAACCAGTGGAAGTCTCTGGAGTTGCAGAAGTTGATGGTAATTTTGGTAAATTGGGTGCAGTTAAAATGATTCAGGTGCCAAATTGTTATAGCAAATTATCCGGTATTTGGAACAACTTGATGAATAGATATCATTATTTAGGAAGCGGTCCTTTGTGTGGTGCACAGATTCGCTATCTTGTATTAACTTCATTTGGGTGGGTTGGGGCTTTGAGTTTTAGTGCAGCTTCCTGGGCATTAAAGGATCGAGATAACTGGATCGGCTGGCGTGAAGCAGCAAGAGTTAAGAATTTGCAGTATATTGTATGTAATAGTCGATTCCTAATAGTTCCGGGTGTTCATGTACCGAATCTTGCCTCTCATGTTTTGAGTCAATGCATCAAACGTCTTGGTAATGATTGGCTAAAACGATATAATTATAAGCCGGTATTATTGGAGACCTTTGTAGATCCGGGAAAATTTAAAGGAACCTGTTATCGTGCGGCTAATTGGATAAAAGTAGGGAAGACGTCAGGTAGGAGGGCTAAAGGCAAAGGAGATCAAGTTGGCGAGGGGCGAAAGGATATATATGTTTATCCACTTCAATCAGACTGGCGATCAATCCTATGTAGCGAGCCGGAAACAGGTTTGGGAGTAAGACCACGTCCTTTAGATCCAATTGATTGGGTCGAAGAGGAGTTTGGGACAGTCGAGTTTTTTGATAATAGACTGAAAGATCGGCTGCATATAATAGCCAGGGATTTTTTTGCTCGACCAGGCGCTCTTGTACCCCAAGCATGTAATGGTTCTATAGCAAAGTCAAAAGCAGCTTATCGTTTTTTCGATAATAGGCGAGTGAATATGGGAGAATTAGTTAAGTCTCATATTGAGGCGACAGCACAACGTATCAAAGATCACGATATTATATTGGCCGTACAGGACACCACAATCCTTAATTACACCGCTCATCTTAAAACAGAAGGACTTGGTCCTATAAATACTACAAAAGATAAGGCCATGGGACTTATCTTACATGATACTATAGCCTTTAGTCCAGATGGTAGCCCTTTAGGATTACTTGATGTGCAATGCTGGGCTCGTGGTAAGCCAGGTAAGAGCAAAAAACGTAAAGAATTGCCTACTTCAGAGAAAGAGAGCATAAAATGGCTCAAAAGCTATCGAGCTGTATCTGAGGTACAGAAGCTATGTCCTGATACGATGTTTATAAGTGTAGGAGATCGTGAGGCTGACATATATGAGTTATTTTATGAGGCCGCTCTAGACCATGATGGGCCGGAATTACTGGTTCGAGCAGACAGGGGTCGAAATAGAAAGGTCGAAGAAGAATATCTCTGGGATAAGATGCGAAGCGAGCCTGTTTCTGGATTTTGCGATGTTTTTATTCCCCGTAAGGGTTCTCGTCTCGGAAGGACAGCAAGGCTTAAGATACGTTTTTCCAAGATTACTCTTGCTCCACCGAGGGCTAAAAAGCTGCCGCCGATTGAGTTATATGCTGTATATGCGTGTGAGATTGATTATCCATTTGAACTTACAGAACCGTTGGAATGGATGCTTTTGACAACGGTAGAGGTTTCGAACTTCAATGATGCCAAGCAGAGATTGAAGTGGTATACCCGCCGCTGGGGAATAGAGGTTTATCACCGAACTTTAAAGAGTGGTTGTCGGATTGAAGATCGCCGGTTTGATAATGCAGAAGATATTGAAACCTGCCTTGCCATCGATATGGTAGTGGCCTGGCGTATTTTCTTTTTGACTATGCAGGGGAGAGAGACTCCCGATGTTCCTTGTAACAGATTTCTTAAGGAGGAGGAATGGAAGGTTTTATATGTATATGTAAATAATACCACTGAGCTTCCGAAAAAACCTCCCACTCTTCGAGAAGCAGTGCGGATGATAGCCTCACTTGGTGGATTTTTAGGACGTAAGTCAGACAAGGAACCCGGAACAACGACTCTATGGCGTGGATTACAGCGGCTTGATGATATGGTGGCTTTCTATAGAATCACAAAGCCGCTGCAAAGAGCGGGACCCTAAATTATACTCCCCGTGTCATGTATGGGTAAAAGTCAGCCTCAAGGGGGAGGGATAAGAGGGATGGATTCCTGCTTCCGCAAAGCCTGTCAATTTTGATTTAGCAAAGCATTTCCTGATTCACTGATTCACTGCTATTCCAATAGATACAGCCTTAGTAGAAGGTTCAGGAATGGCAATTTTCTCCTTCTTTAATCCTTCCAGATGAAATTTTATAGCCTCTTTCATCCTCTGAATGGTCTCTTCTGGGGTAAAACCAGTAGCAATACAACCGGGTAGGTCTGGGCAGTATGCAGAGTAATTACCTTCTGCCTTCTCTATAATAATGGTGTATTCAACCATCCTCCTTTACCTCCTTTAAACCTGATTGTTTTAAAATACTATTTAAGGTTCCCTTGGCAAGATCATCTCTTAAATGACCTGAAATTGTAACTAAACCCTTTTTATTAGGGTGCTTATATTGTCTATGGCTTCCCTTGATTCTCACTAAGTACCATCCATCCTTTTTTATTTTTTTAACTACTTCTCCTATTTTCATTATATCACTCTATATAAATTTATTCTAAAAAGTCACAATAATTTGCCAAGTTATTTTTGTAGACTACCTTTTGTAGGGG
>Ga0315279_10011390_pt1 | contig 10298 bp, 7 predicted proteins | sample YL17G06_20_MG_FD_203694 | JGI IMG/M metagenome (GOLD analysis project Ga0315279, IMG submission 203694) | Sediment microbial communities from Yellowstone Lake, YNP, Wyoming, USA - YL17G06_20 | ecosystem: Environmental > Aquatic > Freshwater > Lake > Sediment | place: USA: Wyoming | collected...
TGCTTCGCCGACCGGGATCAGTGTGGACCAACCCACCGGGTTTGTCCAGGTAGTGGAGTTGTGGCTTGACAAGCGGCGGCGCTTCATAGATGGGCTTTCATCTTGCGCCCGCTTCGCGGGCTTCATCTCCTTAACCGCTTGCTTCCCACGGCTTGCGCCATGGGCTTTCATCTAGCGCCCGCTTCGCGGGCTGGCGCCGCCATTTTCTCCCGATACTGCCACTCACGAACCGCCTTCTTGGCGCTCGGGCAGCCCCGGCCAGCCGGGGCGAAACATCCAAGCTCGCGCCGGCGGCTTCTCGGTTCCGAGCGGGGTTCTCTTTGCCAGGGTCAAAACCGCGGCGCCCGCAAGTTGCGCTCCTACACCGCGTCAGCGTCGCGCTGAAAGAAAAGGCCGTGTGCCGGAAAGTGACGTCCGAACTTTATTTCCTTTAAACCTGTAAAGTAGCCTGTTAAACAACCGAAAACAGGCGGCCAGCGCCCTGATCGCGGGGCCGGCGGGCGGCAAAGCCGCTGTCCATTCCGGCTATGCTGGTCCAGGTTCATTGGTGGTTCATGTTCCGGGTTAGTAGATGTAAGCTGGTGGTGATGGGAGGTTAGCATGCTAAGGCTTATCGCGATCGTCCTGGTTGTCGTGCTCGTTGCGCTGCCGCTTGCGGCGCAGAAGAAAGAGCAGGAACGCCTGCAGGAATGTGGCGAGGTCCTGGAGCAGGTGCTGAAGGTGCCCGACAGCATCCCCCAGGAATTGATGGGGAGAGCGGAGTGCGTGATCGTGTTCCCGTCGGTGAAAAAGTTCGCCATCGGGATCGGCGGCAGCTATGGCCGCGGCGTGATCACCTGCCGGGGCGGCAAGACCTTCACCGGTCCCTGGAGCGCGCCGGCCATGTTCGCGCTGGAAGGCGGCAACATCGGCTTCCAACTGGGCGGTCAGGCCACCGACTTCATTCTGCTGGTGATGAACAAGAAGGGGGCCGAGTCGGTGCTGAAGAGCAAGGTGAAACTGGGCGCCGACGCCTCGGCCGCCGCCGGCCCGAAAGGGCGGACGGCCGCGGCCGATACCGACATCGTGATGCGCGCCGAAATCCTCAGCTACTCGCGCTCGCGGGGCCTGTTTGCCGGGGTGTCGCTGGAAGGCTCGACGCTGCGCTCCGACGGCGGGGCCAACGAAAACCTTTACGGCCGCAAACTGACCGCCGAACAGATCGTCCGCGAAGGGGCGGTGCGCCCGCCGCCGGCCGCCGGCAAGCTGCTCAAGCTGCTGAGCCAGAAGTCGCCGCGCAACCAGTCGAAATAGAACCGGTTCCAACCCCAATAATTCACCACGGATGAACACAGATGAACACGGATAAACCCGGACCAGCATAGCCGGAACCAATAGAGCCGCGAGTGCAAGAGGGGGGGCCGGCGAGACGCCAGCGCTCCATAGGCGGCCCTTTATGGAGCGCTGGCGTCCCGCCGGCCCCTGGTCGGGCCCGCATTTCGCCGCTGAAAAAGCAGCGAATGGTACGACTGCTACACGGATGCCGCCAAGCATCGCCGGAAAATGAGCCGGGCATATGAACACGCTGGTCTGACACGTTGTCGCCGCTTGAATGTTTCACCGGCCGTCGTTCCATTTGCGAGTCGCACATAACCGTCCAAACCGCGTGCTTGAAGTCATCCGTGTTCATCCGTGGTGAATTTTCGACTCGGGCCAGCCCCTCGGCTGCGGGTCCGTAACCTTCCATGCCTTCACCTTCCGGCTTCGATTGCCCGCGTGAGGAACTGCGAGAGGAACAGGCGGGCGGCGCCGGGCCCCGTAGTCGCCGGCGGCAGGGCCAGGGCCACAACCGCCGTGACAACCGCCAGGGCGGCCAGCGCGCACAGGTAGGCGGCGAAGCGTCCCCCCGGCATCTCCGGCGTGGGGGCGGTGCGGTCCGGCAGGCACAGACGGTCCACTGAGCGGATAATGTGCAGTAACAGCGCGATGCCCAGTACCACGCCCGTGACCAGGTGGGTGTAGTGCAGCCACGGGGAAATGCGCGGGCCGGCGGCCGCCTGCCAGGTGAGCGCCACGCCGCTGATGGCCAGCACGAACGCCAGCAGCAGCGCCAGCTTGCCGAGCAGTTTTCGGATCAGCTTGAGGCTGTCCCGTTCGTACCCGATGTGAACGAAGTAGGTGCGGAAATAGGGGATGGTGCAGATGCCGACAAGTGTGTGGACCAGAATCAATGATTGCGCCGTTAGTCCCCCGCCCAGAATCCAGGCCAGGATGCCGCTGGCGGCCTCGAACAGAAGCACGCCAGTTAATGTCCGCAAAAGATGCATGTATGACCCCTTGAGCCAATCCGCGGACCGAGTCCTCGAAATGCAGTAGGATATCGCAGTATGGGGTTCTCATCCAGAGCGAAAGTACACCTGCTGGTGGCGGCGCTGTTGGGCCTGGTGATCGCCATTGCGCGCAGCCGCCCGCCGGAAACCGCGCCGGAGGTGGTGAGCCGCCCGGAATCGGGTGTGCCGGTGAACAACGGTTACCCGGCGCTGGCCCGCGGGCTGAATGGTGACGTCTGGCTGGCTTGGGTCTCGGCGCGCCTGCCCGACCCGCTGCGCCGGGGAACCGCCGAAGACTCGAAACCGGCCGACCAGATCATGCTGAAGCGGCGCGCGGCGGGCGGCGCTTGGTCGAAGGAACTGCGTGTCAGCGTCGAGCGCGCGGTGAATTCCGATCCGGCGCTGGCCTGTGAAGCGGGCGGCTGCTGGATTATCTGGAGTTGCCGGCAGGGCGGCGATTTCGACCTGTTTGCCCGCCGCGCCGATGAGACGCTGGCGCTTTCCGAGCCGATCCGCCTGACTACGGAGAAAGGCGCGGACGCCGCTCCCAAAGCCGCCGCCGCGCCCGACGGCGCCGTGTGGATCGTCTGGGAATCGTTCCGGGAGGGGCGCAACCGGGTGTACGCCATGTCCGGGCAACGCGGCGCCTGGCGCTCGCCCGAATCGGGCGCGCCCGCGCTTGTCAGTGCCGCCGATTCGAGCGCATTCCGCCCGGCGCTGGCGGTTTCCGAGGCGGGCGTCGTCACGGTGGTTTGGGATGGCGGCAACCAGGACCGCTACAGGGTCTTTCTCAGGCAGTGGAATGGCTCCCGCTGGGGAGAAATTCAGCAGGCGCCCACGCCCGAAGGCTTCGACGCCTATGCGCCGAAGGTCGCGGCGGACGAAGGCGCCAGGGTCTGGCTGGTTTACGCGCAGAATCCCGAGCGGGCGCCGGAATGGGGCCTGCGCGGCTGGCGCCCCGGACCGATGCCGCGCCCGGCCGTGCGCGCCCTGGTCTGGGACGGCGAGCGCTGGCAGCTTCCCCTGGCGCGCGCCGGCTCCGAGCCCGGTCTGGTGGCCGCACGCGCCGATATGCCCAATGTCGCGCTGCCCTCCCGTTCCGCTCCGCTGGCGGTCTTCATCCGCTTCCAAAGTCACATGAACATCCGCCTCTGGGAAACGCACTGGCTGAAGGAGGGCTGGTCGGAGCCGCAACAACTGGATGTGGGTGAAGAGGAGTACGCCATTCAACTCCTGCCCGGCGCGGCCAAACAGAGGATGGACCAGCGCCCGGCGCTGCTCGTTCAGGACAACCGCGTGCTCATGGCGTATGAGCGCGGCACGGGGACGTTCCAGAACCGGCAGATCGCGCTCCGCGAATTCCCGGCTGCCGCGGTGGCGGCCGATCCGGCATTGTTCAGCCGGGCGCCCGCGCCGGCGCCTTCCGCGCCGGTGGCGGTAGCCGAAAAACGGCCCTCGGCTGACTACAACACCTATTTCGGCGACATCCACACCCACCTGCTGATGGACGACGGCTGGAGCGGCACGGCCGACCAGTTCTTCACCTTCGCCCGCGACCGGCGGCTGCTGGACTTCGCCTCCTACACGCCGCATGCCGAATCGAACAAGCTGTTGGCCTCGGAGATCGCCCTGGTCCAGCGCGTGGCCGCCGCTTTCAACCAGCCCAACCGCTTCGTGGCCATTCCCGGCTGGGAATGGACGCAGGGCGATTTCCGCGTTCCGCAGGAGGGCCACAAGCACATCCTGAACGAGACCGACGATCAGCCGTTCTTCAGCGCCACGGAGGCCGACAGCGATTCCGCCCGCGAGCTACAGCGGCTGATGAAGGGCACCAGCGGGCTGATGTTCGCCCACCATGTTTCGCGCGGCTATAGCGGCGGAACGAATTTCGAGATTCTCGATCCGTCGGTGGAGCCGGACATCGAGATCGCTTCCCATTGGGGCCGGTTCGAGTTCTACGACAACCCGGGACACATCCGCGACCAGGCGCGCGGCTGCGCGGTGCAGGATGCCTGGAGCCGGGGGTTGAAAGTCGGGGTGGTGGGCGGCAGCGACAACCACGATCTGTTCGTGGAACGCATGACGGCGCTGACCGCGGTGCTGGCGCGCTCGCTCGACCGGCGCTCGATCTTCGACGCCCTGCGCAACCGCCGCTGCTATGCCACCACCGGCGAGAAGATCCGGCTCGAGGTGTGGGTGAACGGGCAGCCCATGGGCAGCGTCATTTCCGCGGCCGCGGCGCCGCTGGTCAAGGTCAAGGTGAGCGGCACCGAAGTGCTCGAGAAAGTGGAGGTCGTGAAGTTCTCCCGGGGAACGCCGCCTCCCTTCCCGACCGCCTATGCCGTTGCGCCGCAAGCCCGGGAAGCGGCGTTCGAATGGAAGGACCTGGCCTTTTCCGCCGACGCCGCCTACTATGTGCGCGTCACGCAGTGCGCCGATCCCCGGATTTCCGGCAAGACCAATTTTGGCGCCGCCACCGGCTTCCCGAATGAAATGGCCTGGTCCAGCCCGGTGTGGGTAAGCAGGCAATGAGCAGTTGTTCACCGCAGTCCGCCATGCCGCGGGGCGGCACCCGGAAACGATGAAGATGGGGCAATGCCCCAGCGCGCGTCTCGCGCGGTCGTTGTAGCGCCGGCGTCTCGCCCGAATTCGGGCTCGCCGGTAACCGGTCGGCGGCCGGAGGACGATTACCGGCGGGACGCCGGCGCTACGTTGTGGCGGCGGGACGCCGCAGGAATCTTCAGACGGTGCGCGGAAAATCGCTTGTAAAATTGGCGCGAGTCATGTAGTTTGGCGATTCACGTGCCCCCCCAGAACGCAAGTGAATTACGGAGGTGCAACGCGTGAGACTTCGTTTTTGGGGCGTTCGCGGTTCCACACCGACGCCCTCGCGTGAGAGTCTTCGCTACGGGGGCAACACCTCGTGCCTCGAGGTGCGCACGGCGCGGGGTGACGTGTTCATCTTCGACTGCGGCACGGGCCTGCGCCCGCTCGGCAAGGATCTGATGGAGGAGCGCGGCCACGCCAGCATCTCCGCCTTCATCTTTCTCTCCCACTACCATTGGGACCACATCCAGGGCATTCCGTTTTTCGAGCCGCTCTACAATCCGGAGAACCACTTCTTCTTTCATTCCTTTCCGGCGCACACCCAGGCGGTGCAGCGGGCGCTGGAAGAACAGATGAGCGACCCGTATTTCCCGGTGGACATGGGCGCCATGGCCGCTCACCGGCATTTCTACAATCTGTGCAACGACCGGGTGGAGTTCAACGGCACCCGGCTGATCGCCATGCGGCTCAACCACCCGCAGGGATGCCTCGGCTACCGGCTGGAGTGCGGCTCGCGGGCCATCGCCTACGCCACCGACAACGAGCCCGGCAAAGCGGAATGCGATCGCAACGTCCGCAGCCTGGCCGAAGGCGCCGACGTGCTCATCTACGATGCCCAGTACACGCCGCTGGAATACGTGAACTTCAAGAAAGGGTGGGGCCACAGCACCTGGCGCGAGGCGGTCAACATCGCGCGCGAAGCGGGCGTCAAGACACTGGTGCTGTTCCATCATGACCCGGATCACAACGACGCGATGATCGATTCCATCGTGCACGAGGCGGCGCGCGAGTTTCCCGGGGTGCTGGCGGCCGCCGAAGGGCTGGAGATCGATCTGTCGGGTGAACAGACGGCGATCCGGATGCCCGCCCAACGCCGCGCCGGAGAACGCCGCCTGGTGCACCTGCCGCTGGTCGTGGAAGGGCGCAACGCCGACGGCCTCTCCTTTGTCGAGCACACGGTCTTGGAGAATGTCTCGCTCAGCGGCGCCTTCTTCGAGCTCGAGAACGAACCGGATCCCCGCCGCGAGCTGACCATTCACCTGAAGCTTTCTTCGGAGCCCTCCGATACGACACGTGTCCTGCAAGTAAAGAGCCGGGTGGTGCGAACCGAGGATAGTGAACAGCCGAACAAACGGGGCGTCGCGGTCGTCTTCCCGCCTCATTAACCCCGCCGCCACGGGACGCAGATGAGCGCCAAGAAACGCAGCTTTCTTTCTACGTTGGATCTGCGTTTATCTGCGTGCATCTGCGTCCCATTGCTTTTTGCTCTGACTCTCCTTGCGGACTCTCGTCCCTTGCCGCAGCCGGTGGTCGCGGAACTGGCCGCCAGGGAGGGCGCCGCTCTGGTGCTGGATTTCAGGAGCCGCGCCGTTGTGGCGCAATATGGCAGCGCCGCGGCGCTGGACGAACGGCATGCCACCGGCTCGGCCATCAAGCCGCTGGTCGCGCTCCTGGCCCTGGAATCAGGAGCCATCGGGCCGGACATGGAAGTGCTTTGCCGCCGGCAAAGCGGGCCGCTCGGCTGTTCCCATCCCGCCGCCCTGCTGCCCTATCGCCTCCAGGATGCGCTCGTTTTCTCCTGCAACTACTTTTTCGCTGAGGTTGGCCGCCGGGTCGGGCGAGCGCGCCTGGAAGAAGGCTTTCGCCGGATCGGGCTGCAGGTCGAGGCATCGGATCCGGCGCTGGCGGCCACCGGCGCCGCCGGCGTGCGGGCTTCGCCCCGCCAGTTACTGGCCTTGATGACGGACCTGGCCGCCGGCCGCCTGCGGTTTCGCTCCGAGCACACGGCGCTGGTCAAGAGCGCGATGGCAAAGGCGGTTCGCGACGGAACCGCGAAAGCCGCCTCCGTCCCCGGCCTGGCCGTCGCCGGCAAGACGGGCACCGCCGCCTGGCCGGGCCTGCCGTATCGGAACAGCGGCTGGTTTGTGGGCTGGGCGCCTGCCGACGAGCCGCGCCTGGCCCTGGTCGTCTGGGTGAAAACGGGGGAAGGGAAGCAGGCCGCTGCGCTGGCCGGCCAGATATTGCGCGGCTACTTGGGCAGCCGCCAGCCGCCAACTGCCGCCGGACTTCAACGCAGAGACGCTGAGCACGCAGAGAAAACGCAGAGAGAGACTGCACCTCTGCGTGCCTCGGCGTCCTCTGCGTCTCTGCGTTGTAGTGTGCAGCAGGGTACGTGCCTGGCTGTCCAGGTTCGTCCGCGCGGCGGCGAGCCCGCGGTTGTTCGCCTCGTCGAGCTTGAAGACTACGCGACCGGCGTTCTGGCTGGCGAGGCCGGCGAAATGGCCCAACCCGAGGCGCTGAAAGCGATGGCGGTGGCCGCCCGCTCCTTCGCTATTCGCAGCCGCGGCCGCCATGCCGCGGAAGGATTCGACTTCTGCAGCCTGACTCACTGCCAGGTTTACTCCGCGCAAACGTCCGAAGAGCGCTTCCGGGCTGCCGCCCGCGCCACCGCCGGCCAGGTGCTGCGTTTCAACGGCGAGGTGATTCGCGCCTACTACACCGGCAACTGCGGCGGCCACTCGCAGTCGGCGGGCAATGTCTGGCCCGACCAGGCCGCTCCCTATCTGCCGGCACAGCCCGATCTCTACTGCCTACGGGATGGAAATTCGCCGGTCCGGAACGCGCGCTGGAGCACGCGGTTGCCGGCCGCGCAGCTTGAGGCCGCGCTGCGCAGCGAGCCGGCTATGGACCCGGGCGGCCAGTTGCGCCGCCTGGCCGTGCTCCATCGCGATGCGACCGGCCGCGTTCGCCTCCTGGAGATCGCCGGCAGCGTTCGCCACGAGGTTGATGGCAATGCTTTCCGCTTCTTGATCGGCCGCCGCCTGGGCTGGGAAAAACTGAAAAGCACGGCATTCGAAGTCCGGCGGGAGGGCGGCGATTTGCTCTTCGAAGGCCGCGGCTTCGGCCACGGCGTCGGCCTGTGCCAGGCGGGCGCCGCCCGCATGGCTGAAGCGGGTTTCGATTACCGCCGCATCCTCGCGCAGTACTACCCCGGAACCGAACTTCAGAAGGCAGAAGGCGGAAGGCAGAAGGCGGAAGGCGGAAGGCAGAAAGCGGAAGGCGGAAGGCAGAAGGCGGAAGGCGGAAGGCAGAAAGCGGAAGGCGGAAGGCAGAAGGCGGAAGGCAGCGGGATCCTGCCAGCTTCATCGCCACGCCAAGCGCTGACCTCCGAGCATTTCACCGTCAGCTTCGCCGCCGGGCAGCGACCCGACGCGGAGGAGGTGTTGCGCCTGCTGGAGGCGGCGCAGTCACGGTTTGCGCCGCGCGGCATCCAGGCCCCGCCCGGCCGCATCACGGTGATCATTCATCCAGCAACCGCGGACTTCATCAAAGCTACGGGTAAACCTGGCTGGGTGGCGGCCACCGCCGACAGCCAGGGAGGCCTGCACGTGCAGCCGCCGGCCCTGTTACGCAGCCGCGGCACTTTGCAAACGACGCTGGCGCACGAGTATCTGCACCTGGCTCTGTGGAACGCCACCGATTCGCGCGCTCCGTTGTGGTTCCGCGAAGGCCTGGTTTTGTTTTTCACCGGCGAGCGAGTTGACGCGCCGCCTGCCGCCGCCGGCGCCAGCTCTGCCACGCTGGAGCAGGCAATCGAGCGTCCGCGCAGCCGCGACGAGATGCGCCGCGCCTACGCCCGCGCGCTGGAAGAAACCGGCCGCCTGGCTCGCGAACTCGGGGAGCCGGCGCTGCTCCGCCTCCTCCGCCAGCCCTCGGCGTCGGACATGACACGGCTCATCGCCATCGGCCGGAGAGAGTTGTGAAAAGCCACGGGCTCGTTTGACTTTTCGCAATATTGCGAATACGATTGGAGGTGTGGATGCCGACAACAAAGGTTGTCCTCTTTCGCGAGGACGATGGCGGCGTTCCCATCCTTGACTGGCTGGATGGCTTGCCACCGAAAGGCAGGGTCAAGTGCCGGGCCAGGATCGAACGGCTCCGGGAGATCGGGCATGAGCTTCGGCGCCCCGAGGCCGATTATCTGCGCGATGGCATCTATGAGCTCCGGACGAGCCTGCAAGGTGTTCAGTATAGGATGCTCTATTTCTTTCACGGACGAATTGCGGCCGTCGTTTCTCACGGAATCGTAAAAGAGCGAACGGTGTCAAGCCGGGAAATCGACCGGGCGATTGAGCGGAGAACGCGGTTCGAGGGAGAGCCGAAGCGATACACCGCGGAGGGATTCTGAATATGGCGAAGAGGCGCAAACCGACAGCGGACGCCGTCGAGATTTTGCATCGCCGGTATTTTGAGGGGAGACCTGACATGATGGCGATGCTCGACGAAGAGCGGGCCAACGCGGAAATCGGCCGGAAGATATACGAGCTGCGAACTCGGGCGGGCCTTACGCAGAAGGAGTTGGCCGATCTGGTTGGAACAACCGCATCAGTTATTTGCCGGCTCGAGGATGCCGATTACGAAGGACATTCCTTGTCTATGCTTCGGCGAATCGCCGCGGCACTCAACAGGCGCGTCGAGATTCGTTTTGTTCCGGCAAGACGCAAGCTGCAGCCGGCATGAGCAATGCAGGGGTGTGATCTGCGTTAATCTGCGGAATCTGCGGATGGTCTTCTGCCGAACCGGCCGGCGGAGAGCAACAGCATGCAGGCCGCGTTGAGCGCCAGGAACGAGACCAGAATGCGCGCGCCCAGGTAGGCGATTTCCAGCCACGGCCGGCGCATCTCCAGCGGCGCGTCAATGATCTTCCAGGCGGCAAAACCAAGAACCAGGGCCAGCGCGGTGTATGCCAGATTGCGGGCAACGGTGGCCAAGCGCACAGCCTGAAGGCTATGCCACTGGACCGCGCTCGGGACGGCGAGCAGCACCAGAATGACAAGCCCCAGCCAGACCGGCAGGCGCAGCCAGCCGATCCGGATCACGGCGTACAGCAGGCCGCCGGCCGCCAGCAGCAGGATGGCCGCGCGATACCAGCGCCGCCAACCGTAGTGGAGCGCTCCGGAAAAACCCGGCGCACAGACTGAAGTCTGTGCCACTCCCAGCCCGCCAGTCACCGCCGTCAGGGTGAAGCTGAGCAGAAAGAGCGTCACGTACATCAGCAGGAGCGACAACGCCAGCCAGGCGGCGCTGGAATCGGGCACCAACAGCAGCAGCCAGGCCGCGGCCAGCGTCGCCGCCGTGCCCACCGTTTGCAGAACGAACAGT
>Ga0315279_10011391_pt1 | contig 10298 bp, 7 predicted proteins | sample YL17G06_20_MG_FD_203694 | JGI IMG/M metagenome (GOLD analysis project Ga0315279, IMG submission 203694) | Sediment microbial communities from Yellowstone Lake, YNP, Wyoming, USA - YL17G06_20 | ecosystem: Environmental > Aquatic > Freshwater > Lake > Sediment | place: USA: Wyoming | collected...
CCCGCGCTCGTCACCTTCATGCGCGGCAGCGGCCGGCAGGCGCGCATCTTCGCGGCGCGGGGTCTCGGCGCGCTGAAGGACCCCTCGGCGCTCGACGTGCTCGCTCCGGTCGTGCAGGGCTGGCGGATCGACCTGCCGGCGGCCGTCGCCGCCGTGCGTGCGCTGGGCGAGATCGGGGATCCGCGGGCCGCCGATGCCCTGGTCGCGCTCGTCCAGGTGCGTGACCTGCCGCCCAACCTGCGGCTCGAGACAGTGGGCGCCCTCGGCGCGCTGCACGCGCTGGCCGCGGTCACGCCCTTGCTGGATCTCGTCGGGGATCCGTGGGCAGCGATGCGTGCCGCCTCGCTGCGGGCCCTGCGCGACATCGACGTGCAGCAGCTGCTCGTGGTGCTGTCCGGTCTCGAGCCCGACCGGGACTGGTCGGTGCGCGCGGCGGTCGCGTCGTTGATGGGCACGATGCCCGCCGAGATGGCGATCGCGCGGCTGACCGAGCTGCTGAAGGACCAGGACCGGCGCGTCATCCCGTCGGTGCTCGACGCGCTCGTGAAGGTGCGCGCCCCGCAGGCCGAGGCGATCCTGCTCGAGCGGCTGAAGGCCGACGATCCGGTCGTGCGGATGGCCGCAGCCAACGGCATCGGCGCGTTGAAACCCGCCGCCGGCGCGGCGGCCCTCGTCGAAGCGTACACGCGCGCCCGGCCCGATGGGAGCTATGTCGCGCGGGCGGCGGCGCTCACCGCGCTTGCCGGGTACGGCGCCGCGGCCGCCACCCCGTCGCTGAAGGAGGCGCTGCAGGACAAGGACTGGGCCGTGCGCGTAAAGGCCGCGTCCCTGCTGAAGGGACTGGACCCGTCGTCGGACGTCGCCGCAATGATTCGGCCGGCGCCGACGCGCCCGGGCATCGACTACGCCGCGCCGCAACTGGTCGCACCGGCATTCTCGCCGCACGTCTACATCGACACGACGAAGGGCACGATCCAGATCGAACTGGCGGTGCTCGACGCGCCGCTGGCCTCGCTCAATCTCATGACGCTGGCGCGAGCGGGGTTCTTCAACAACGTGCCGATTCACCGGGTCGTGCCGAACTTCGTGGTGCAGGACGGCGATCCGCGCGGCGACGGGGAAGGCGGTCCGGGCTACACCATCCGCGACGAACTGAACGAGTTGCCGTACCTGCGCGGCACGGTCGGCATGGCTCTCGACTGGGCCGACACCGGCGGCTCGCAGTTCTTCATCACCTGCGGCCCGCAACCGCACCTGGACGCGCGCTACACGACGTTCGGCCGCATCGTCGACGGCTTCGACGTGCTGGATCGCCTGCAGCAGTGGGACGTGATCAAGGGCGTGCGGGTGTGGGACGGGCGGCAGGCGATCGGGAAATAGTCCGAAGTCCGAAGTCCGACGTCCGAAGGTCCGAAGTGTCGACACCGGACACCGGACATCGGACACCGGACACCGGACGACGTACATTAAAAAAGGGGGCGACCGACGCCCCCCTTTCGTGCGCGGAAAGAACGCTTAGCGCTTCTTCCCGGCCTTCTTCGTCGCCTTCTTGGCTGGTTTCTTCGCCATTACCTTTATCCCCCCCTTCATTCGAGGATGTGGCAAGCTGCCGGCGACTCGCGGCGCCGCTGCACCAGGCACTCGGCCGGCCGTGTCCCAGCGCTCACCTCTGGCGCCCTCCGACAGCGGGCGCCAAGAGCACGGGGGGTGTCATCTTGGATAACACCCCCGGGAACCGGTCGGCGGCCTAGCGCTTCTTGCCGCCCTTTTTCTTGCCGCCAGTCTTCTTCGCCATTCTTCCTCCTCAGTTGGTGGGTGCTCAGCCAGAGAACCGGAGCCGAGGGGTAACTAGGCGTGGGCTGAGCGGTCCACGCTCATACGATATGTAGATTAAGGTTGAGAAGCTGTGATGTCAAGCACAAAGTACGCGGAAAGTCAAAAATTCTTCGATCGAAACCTGCGGGGCGCACGATCGCCGATCAACTGGCGCGTGCGCGGTGTGCGCGGTCGTCGATGCGGCCGGCGCCGGATCGCGCGCCGCCGCGGGCGTGTTGCCAGGCGTCGGGGTCGTTATCGGGTGTGGCGGGCGGGCGAGGACTGGCCGCGCAGCCGTGCCAGCGACTTCGCGGCGGCGTCCCTGGTGCGCGGCTCGGCGCCGGCGATGTGGCTGACGGTCTGGTACATTTCGAGCGCGCGGGCGCGGTCGCCGCGGCTCTCGAGCACGCGGCCCGCCTCGAGGTAGGCCGAGGCGAGAATCGGCGCGGGGACCGAAGCGCGCGCGCGAATGGCGAGTTCGAACTCCGCGAGTGCGCGCGGATCGTTGGCGTCGCGCGCCTGCAGCACGCGCCCGTGCCGGAAGTGGGCCACGGCATCGGTGGGATTGAGGTCGAGCGACCGTTGCAGGAGCGTCTCGGCCTGGCCGAGGCCGCCGCGTTCGAACGCCCGCCAGCCCTCGAGCGACAACCGGTACGCCTCGGCCCGTCTCATGTCGGGCGCGCGGCGCAACCGTTCGTTCGCGGCCGCCCGCACGCCGTCCGCTTCCTCGGGCGGTGCGTTGGCGACGGCGAACCGATAGGCCTCGACCGCGTGCACGCGGTCGCCGAGCCGGTCGTAGGCCTTGCCGAGCGCCAGCGCCGCGCGGGCCGCTGCACCGCGCGGGGCGGGCGGGCCCGCCTCGACAATCGCCCTCAGGTGGTCGATCGCCCGGTCGGTCTCCGCCAGCGCGTCGAGCTGCGAGCCGATGCCCATCTGCGCCCACACCTCCGCGATCTCCGGCACGCCGACGCGCCGCGCCCGCGCTTCCTGCAACAGCGCCTCGTAGCTTGCGAGGCTGGCGGCCGCGTCGTGGAAGTACACGTTCTCGACCTCGGCAATGCGCGCGAGGAACAGCGGGTTGTGGGGATAGGTTGCGTGCAGCTCGCGCAAGAGCGCCAGCGCGCGCTCCGGCTGGTTCTCGTACCACAAGTACAGCAGGTGCAGCTGGAAGTCCGCTTCGCCGCGCAGCAGCTCCCCGCGGTCGCGCGCCCGCACCATCTCGGCCAGCCCCTGGGCGCGGTTGCCGCCGGGCAGCAGCAGGAGGAAGCGGAGGATCTTGAACGCGGTCGGGGCGATGTCGGCGATGTAGTGGTAGAGGCCGATGCCGAAGTACGCGTCGCTGATCGACGGGTCGAGCGCGAGGGCCCGCTCGAGGGCGTCCTTGATCCGCTTGCCGTCGCGCGCCGCGGCGAGCCGCTCGTTGCGGATCGCCCGGAACTGCACGCGCACCGCGTAGGCGGCGCCCAGGTAGAACCACGCCTCCCCGCGCCGCGGTTCGCGCCTGGTCCAGGCATCGGCGGCCGCGACCGCCTGGTCGACGCTCGCCCGCATCCGCGCATCGAGCGAGGTGTCGGCCGGATCCATCTGGATGTGCCACCAGATCCAGACGGTCCCCAGGATGTCGCACGCAATCGGCGGGGCGCCGCCGCATCCCTGGCGCAGCTGCTGCTCGGCCTGCTCGAAGCGGGCGTCGAGGATGTCGTGATACACCCGGGCGAGCGCGGACACCTGCGTCAGGCCCTGACCGGCGGGATTGAGCGGCGCGGCCGCGCCGGCCGGGGCCCTGCCCGCGCCCGCGCCCAGCAGAACGAGCACGACAGCACCCCCGACGCGCCTCACAACGCGTCGCCTGCGGTCGTGCATCACAGCAGGGAGGTCAGGCATGACGGCCTCGGCCGACAGGCGGCCGACCGCACCCGTTCTGCGTCCGCGTGCCGAGTGCCGTCCCGCTCACGTCAGGCTCGTGCGCAACTGCTGCTTGGCGGCGTGACGTTCGATGGCCAGGTCGATCAGGCGATCCAGCAGCGCCGAGTAGGACAGCCCGGTCGCCATCCACAGCTTCGGGAACATGCTGATCGTGGTGAACCCGGGAATCGTGTTGATCTCGTTCACGTAGAGACGTCCCGACCGGCCGTCGAGCAGGAAATCCACGCGCGCCATGCCCGACGCCTCGATGGCGAGAAACGCTTCGACCGCGAGGTGGCGCACCTGGTCGGTCTGCGCGGGCGAGAGCGGAGCCGGCACGCGCACCTCGGATTCGTCCAGGTACTTCGCTTCGTAGTCGTAGAACTCTCGCGAGGGCAGGATCTCGCCCGGGATCGACGCCTCGGGCCGGTGGTTGCCGAGCACGCCACACTCGATCTCGCGCGCGTCTGGCACCGCGGCCTCGATGATGATCCGCCGGTCGAACCGGGCGGCGACGGCCATGGCCACGTCGAGCTCCGCCTCGGCCTTCACCTTCGAGATGCCGACGCTCGACCCAAGGTTGACCGGCTTCACGAAGATCGGGTACTTCAGACGATCCGCCACCGCCCGCCGAATCCCGTCGGGATCCGCGCTCCAGTCGGCGCTGTGGGCGACGATGTGGCCCGCAATGGGAAGAGCTCTCGCCTGGAAGAGGACCTTCATCACCGCCTTGTCCATGCCGACGGAGGACGCCAGAACGCCCGCGCCGACGTACGGGACGTTGGCGAGCTCCAGCAGCCCCTGCACCGTGCCGTCCTCGCCGTAGGGTCCGTGCAGCACCGGAAAGACGACGTCGAGGCTGAGCCCGGTGATGGTCGCCTGGTCGCGGCCGGTCTCGACGCCCGACACGCGATCGCGATCGATCACGATCAGGTTCTCCTGGTTCGGGTAGGGAACGAGGTACGCTTCGCGCCCTCCGCGCAGGGCCGGACGCGCGCCGTCACCGCGCGCGCGCCCGATGACGTCGGCGGCCGATGCCGCCGTGGGGGGCCTGTCGGCGATCGTCCATCGCCCGTCGCGGTCGATATAGAGGGGCACCGCCTCATAGCGGTCGCGGTCGAGGTTCGACACCACGGCCGCGGCAGACGCGATTGAGATCTCGTGCTCGCCAGACCGTCCGCCATAGATCACGCCGATGCGCAGTCGTTTCACGCGTGCGAAGCCTTTTGAAGAGAAGTCAGGGTTCGGGACCGGGAGTCAGGATTCAGGCGCGGCGGGCCAGGAACCTCCTGATTCCCAAGTCCGACTCCCGATGCCTGTCGTGTCGGGCGGTTCGTTTCGCCACCATAATATACCAATGGCCACCGCGTTCGAATTCCGCCTCCTCGCCACCGACGGCGCCGCCCGCCGCGGCGAGATGAGTACGCCGCACGGCGTCGTGCAGACGCCCGCCTTCATGCCCGTCGGCACGCAGGGCGCCGTCAAGGGCATGACCGAGCGTGACCTGCGCGAGAATGGCGCGCAGATCATCCTCGCGAACACCTATCACCTGTACTTGCGTCCCGGCGATCGGTTGATCGCGCGCCGGGGCGGCCTGCACCGCTTCATCGGCTGGGACGGCCCCATCCTGACCGACAGCGGCGGCTTCCAGGCGTTCAGCCTCGGTCCACGCGAGCCCGGGCGCGGCAGCCGCGTTGGGGTGCCGCAGCCCGCGCGCCGCCGCATCGCCGAGGACGGCATCTGCTTTCGATCGCACCTCGACGGCAGCGAGCACCTGCTCACGCCGGAACTCGCCACCGACACCCAGGCCCGCCTCGGGTCGGACATCGCGATGGCGCTCGACGAGTGCCTGGGGCACCCGGCCACCGCCGACCAGGCGCGGCAATCCATGGAGCGCACGCTGCGCTGGGGCCGGCGCAGCCGAGACCGCCTGCTGTGGCTCCGATCGCAGCCGCCGGACGCCGTCCTCGAGGACGGCCTTACGCCGATCAGGACCAACCCCGGCCAGGCGCAGTTCGGGATCGTGCAGGGCAGCGTGTACCCGGACCTGCGCGAGGAGAGCGCGCGCGAGACACAGACCATCGGGTTCGACGCCTACGCGATTGGCGGATTGAGCGTCGGCGAACCGATCGACGCCATGTACGACACGGTCGCCGCGACGGCACCGCTGCTGCCCGCCGATCGGCCGCGCTACCTGATGGGCACCGGCACGCCGCTCGACCTGGTCGAGTGCGTCGCGCGCGGCATCGACGTGTTCGATTGCGTGATGCCGACCCGGAACGCCCGGAACGGCCAGCTCTTCACCGGCCACGGCCCGCTCAACATCAAGAACGCCCGCTACGGCGAGGACGATCGGCCGGTCGAGGAGACGTGCCGGTGCTACACGTGCCGCCACTATTCACGCGCGTATCTGCGACACCTCTTCCTCGCAAAAGAGATCGCCGCATGCACGCTTAACACGTTGCATAATCTCCACTTTTACCTTGACACCCTCGCGCGGATCAGGGACGCTATAACGTTTAACTCGTTCGAACGCCTGAGACGAACGTTCCACCAGCGCTACTCCCTCCGATTACTCTCATGACCGCAATGAACGAAACAGCCGGGCTGCTGCTGGCGATGGCCACCCCGGGCGACCAGTCGGTCAGCCCCTGGGTGCAGCTGGCGCCATTCGTCTTCATTCTGGCCATCTTCTACGTCATCATCATTCTCCCGATGAGGCGCCGCCAGAAGAAGGTCCAGCAGTTCCTCGAGGCGCTGAAGGTGAACGACCGCGTCGTCACGACCGGCGGCATCTACGGCGTCATCACCAAGATCAGCGAGCGATCGGTGCAGCTGCAGATCGCCGACAAGGTCCGAATCGAACTTTCCAAGGCCGCGATCGGTGGCTACCAGGGCCAGGAACCGGTCGCGCCCGAAAATCCTCAGTAGCATGGCCAAAGAACTTCGCTGGAGAATCATCCTCATTGTCGTCATCATCGGGGCCTGCCTCTGGGCGATCATCCCGCTCGAGAAAATCCGGCTGGGACTCGACCTGAAGGGCGGCGCGCACCTGGTGCTGCGCGTCGAAGCCGACGACGCCTTGCGCCTCGAAACCGAGACGACCGTGGAGCGGCTGCGCGAGAGCCTCGACAAGGCCGGCGTGACGGGCGCGACCCTCACGGCGGCGTCGCCCACGCAGATCCAGGTGACCGGCGTGCCGCCGGCGCAGGACGGGCTCTTCCGCACGACGGCCGTGGAAATCGAGACGACCTACAACCGCGCGGCGGGTGTGAACGGCACCTATACGTTCACGATGAAGCCCAACTACGTCGTGCAGATGCGCGCCGACGCCGTCACGCAGGCCCAGCAGACGATCGAGCGGCGCATCAACGAGCTGGGCGTGACCGAACCCACCATCGCGCTGCAGGGCACCAACAGGGACGAGCTGATGATCCAGCTCCCGGGCGTGACCGACGTGGACCACGCGAAGGAAGTCATCGGTCGCACCGGCACGCTGGAACTCGACATGGTCGAGGCCGGCCCCGTGTCCACCAAGGAAGCGCTGCTGCAGAGCCACGGCGGCAAGGAGCCGCCGAACATGCGGATCGTTCCCGGCGTGCAGGCCGAGCCGGGGGAGACGCCGGGCACCGTCTACTACCTGGTCGGCCGGGTTCCGGTCGTGACCGGCCGGGACCTGCGCAACGCGAAGCCGGGCATCGATCAGAACGGGCAGCCGGCGGTCAGCTTCTCACTCAAACCGGACGGGGCTCGCAGGTTCGGGAAGGCCACCGGCGAGAACATCGGCCGCTACCTGGCGATCGTGCTCGACAACAGCGTGCAGTCGGCTCCCCGCATCGACGGCCGGATCTCGACCGACGGTCAGATCTACGGGCACTTCACGCAGAAGGAAGCGCAGGACCTGTCGCTCATCCTGCGATCCGGCGCGCTGCCGGCCAGGCTGACGTACATCCATGAGCAGACGGTCGGTGCGACGCTCGGCCAGGACTCCGTCCGGGCGGGGCTCCTCGCCGTGGTGGCCAGCCTGCTGCTGGTCGTCGGGTTCATGCTCTGGTACTACAAGCTGGCGGGCATCAACTCGACGGTGGCCCTCGCGTTCAACCTGATCATGCTGCTGGGAGTCATGTCCTACATCGGCGCCACGATGACGCTGCCGGGCATTGCCGGCTTCGTCCTGACGATGGGCGTGGGCGTGGACTCGAACGTGCTCATCTTCGAGCGCATCAAGGAGGAACTGGCGGCGGGCAAGGGGGTGCGCGCTTCACTGGATGCGGGCTTCAGCCGCGTGTTCCTCACGCTGCTCGACACGCACATCTCGGCGCTCATCTCGGCGGCGTTCCTGTTCCAGTTCGGCACGGGACCGATCCGCGGGTTCGCGACGACGCTGACCTTCGGCCTCATCTCGAACCTGTTCACCGCGACGTTCGTGTCACGGACGCTGTTCAACCTGATCCTGTCGCGCCGGCAAGTGGCGACGCTGAGCATCTGAAGGCTTCGGGCTTCAGACTCCAGGCTCCGGCCATATGGCGGGAGCCAGGAGCCAGGAGCCTGGAGCCATCCGGTTCCGAACATGCAGATCTTCAAGCATCCGAACTTCAACTTCCTCAAGTACCGCTGGTACGCGCTCGTGCTGTCGTGGGCGATCATCATTGCCGGCTTCGTCGTCGTGATGACCAAAGGCCTGCCCGAGGGGATCGAGTTCCAGGGCGGCACCGCGGTGATCCTGCAGTTCGACAAGACGCCCGGGATCGATCAAGTGCGCGCTGCGCTCGACCGGAACTTCGCCGGCGGCGGCGGAAACATCATCGTCCAGTCCTATGGGGCGTCGGAGATCATGGTGCGCGTGCCCCAGGTCGGCAAGGAAGCGGGCACCGAGCTCAGGCAGGCCGCGGATGCCGTGACCGCCGCGCTGAAGAAGGCGAACCTCGGCAACTTCAAGGAAGTGGGGAGCGAGGTCGTCGGGCCGAGTGTCGGGGCGGATCTCAAACACAAGGGCATCCTCGCAACCGCGCTCTCGCTGGCCGGCATCCTGATCTACATCGCCCTCCGGTTCCGGCTCAGCTTCGCGGTGGGCGCGATCGTCGCCAGCATCCACGACCTGCTGATCACGCTGGCCTTCCTCGCCTTCTTCCGCTACGACCTGACGCTGAACGTCATTGCGGCGGTGCTGACGCTCACCGGCTACTCGATGAACGACACGATCGTCATCTTCGACCGCGTGCGCGAGAACCTGCGCGGCATGCGGCGCGACAACATCGCCGAGGTCGTCAACGTCGCCGTGAACCAGACGCTGAACCGGACGATCATCACGGGCGGCACCACGCTGCTGAGCGTCGTCGCCCTGTTCCTGTTCGGCGGCGAAGTGCTGCACGGCTTCGCCTTCACGATGATCGTCGGCGTCATCACCGGGACCTACTCGAGCGTATTCATCGCGGCCGCGATCGTGACGTTCTGGCACAGGGGCGCCGCCCGCGCGAAGGCGGTCGTCACCGCCCCACCGGCGCCCGCTTCGCCGCAGACCGCCCCGCGCGCTCGCGCGAAAGCGCAGCGGAAAGCCCGGGCGTCGTAGGTCCGACGTCGGACGTCCGCGTCGAATCCGACTTCGGACATCGGACGTCGGACACCGGACGACGCCTTCTTTCCCTTCTCTCCCATGCTCCAGTGGCTGCGACGACGGTTCATCGCCGGCTTCTTCGTCACCGTCCCGCTGATCATCAGCGTCGCGGCCCTGGTCTGGATTTTCGAGATCATCGACGGGTTCATGGGCCCCGTCTACACGCGCCTGCTCGGGCGTGAAGTCCCGGGCCTGGGCCTGCTGACGACCGCCGCGCTCGTGCTCGGCGTCGGCGTCCTGACAACCAACGTCATCGGCCGCCGGCTGCTGCACACCGCCGAGGGCTACCTGCTTCGCATTCCCGTGTTCCGCACCATCTACTCGCCGGTCAAGCAGCTGCTCGACGCCTTCTCCCCGGAGAGCATGGGCGGCTTGAAGCGGGTCGTGCTCGTCGAGGGCCGCGACGGCCGCCGGGTTCTCGGGTTCCTGACCCGCGAGTTCACGGTGGAGGGCCCGTCGGGGACCGAGCAGATGATCGCGGTCTACGTGCCGACCAACAACCTGTACCTCGGCGACCTGCACATCGTTCCCGCATCGGCGGTCCGCTACCCGGACCTGACGGTCGAGGAAGGGGTCCGCGTGATCCTGACCGGGGGAATGGCCATGGCCAGTCACGTCCGGCTCGGTCCGATCAGCGAGGACAGCCGGGACGTGCACCTGTAATCCCGCGCCGGCTGCCCGCTGTGCCAGCACGCACGCCGCAACGCGCAATCTGGCTGTGGTGTTCGCCGAGCGATACCCCCTATAATCAGGGGAATCAGCCTCGAAGGTGCGCCTCAACACGTCATCACTCGGAGCGGCCGTGGTGCGGCTCCTGTCGCGGAGATCTGAGCGCGTAATCGTCCGGGGGATCCCACAGAGAGGGAGTATGAAAGAGCGCCTGGTTTCACCCGGCCATCACGGTCGACGCCGTCTGATGGGCCGATTCGGCCTGGTCGTCCCGCTGGTCGCCATGCTGCTCCTG
>Ga0315279_10011392_pt1 | contig 10296 bp, 7 predicted proteins | sample YL17G06_20_MG_FD_203694 | JGI IMG/M metagenome (GOLD analysis project Ga0315279, IMG submission 203694) | Sediment microbial communities from Yellowstone Lake, YNP, Wyoming, USA - YL17G06_20 | ecosystem: Environmental > Aquatic > Freshwater > Lake > Sediment | place: USA: Wyoming | collected...
AGGACCAGACGCCGCTGACAATTGAGCCTTTGGCCTTCGGCTATCCTGATGTCACCGGAAAACCGACGGTTCCGGTATCCGTTGAGACCGGCGCGGCCCATTCGGTTAACCCGCAAGATAGGTAATCGGGCCGGTGCTCCAGCTACACAAGCCACGAAGTTGATTCCGCTTGCCTCCACTGTTTCGGAGGCTATCCTCAGCTTGAGGGCCGTCAGGAATTCAGGCAGGCTCACGTGTTGAGAACCAAGGGCCAGGCACGGAACGGAATCCACTGTGGCGCGGGGCTATTACTATCCGGGTGACGAAGCAGGGGTGCTGGAGCGCGTGCGCAACCGCGTACTGCGCAAACCCGTGCCCAGTTTCCCCAAGACAGTCGTGATTGAGACTCAGTCCGGCTGCAACGGCGGCTGCATTTTCTGCTCTTACCCGCAGCTCAAGGACAAACTTCCCCGCGGGCGGATGAGCGACGAGCTTTTTGAGAAGGTTGCGCGGGAGTGCTCCGTTCAAGGTGCTGTCCCAGCCCACAGGCCGGTGGAACGTTTCATCTTGTGCCTGGATAACGAGCCGCTGCTGGACGCCAAGCTTGCCGCCAGGTTCGCGCTGCTCAAACAGTACTGCCCGGAATCCGCGCGCAACCTGACCACCAACGCCTCGCTCTTGAGCCTGGAGAAAGTCGAGCAGTTGATCGGCTCGGGGCTGGTCAATGAGCTGTTCCTCTCGGTCAACGGCAACTCGAAGGAAGTCTATGAGCAGGTCATGGCGCTGCCGTACGAGCAGGTCATGCGCAACCTGGAGGCGCTGTGCGCGTGGCTGCGCCAGCATCCCGGCGTGAAAGAAAGACTGCGGGTCAGGATCAATACCGTGCGGCTGAAGCAGGTGGCGCCCGAGATACCCGCCATGCGCAAGCGTTGGGGAGCCGAGGGCTTCGAGTTGCACGTGATCAGCATGGACAGCAGAGGCAACCAGCTTGATCTGAAGGCCGTGCCCCACGAAGCAATGAAACCGAACACGTCCTGCCGCCGCCTGTTCCATACGATGGTTTTCACCTGGGAAGGCGAGGCCGTGCTCTGCTGCGTGGACTACAGGCGCGCTGTCAAGCTTGGCAATGTGCGCGAGCAAACCGTGTACGAGATCTGGAACGGGACGCGAGCCACGCAGTTGCGCAAAGAGTACCTTGCCCGCGACCTGTCGCACCTGCGCATCTGCGCCACGTGCCAAGTCAATAGTGGTTAGTGGGGGACAGATGGCTGCACCAACCGCCGATTCAGAACAGGCGCGCACCGAGGCCATTGGCGTCTTCGGCAAGGTCGCACTCAAGCAGGGCTACATCACCTCGGCGCAGCTTGAGGAAGCCGTCAGAGTCCAGGTGGCCTCCCTGCGGGCGGGTTTCCGCAGGCATCTCGGCGAAATCCTCATCGAGAAGGGCTTCCTGACAGAAGAGCAGCTCCGCAAGATTCTGAAGTCCCAGACTGTCTCCCGCAGGATAGGCGAATACGAGCTGATCTCGAAGCTGGGCGCGGGCGCAATGGGGGCGGTCTACAAGGCCAGGCAACTTTCAATGGACCGCGAGATTGCCTTGAAGATACTTTCGCCAAAGCGGGCCAAGAACGTGGAATTCCGCGAGCGCTTTGTGCGCGAAGCACGCGCGGTCGCCAAACTGAACCACCCTCATATCGTCCGCGGCATAGATGTGGGCGAGGCCGACGGCTATTGGTACTTCGCCATGGAGTACGTGGACGGCGACTCTCTGGGCCAATACGCCACCCGCTTGGGCGGGAAGCTGCCGGAGGCCAAGGCGCTGGAGTTTGCGCGCCAAATGGCGCTGGCGCTGCAACACGCTCACAACAACAACATCCTGCACCGCGACGTCAAGCCCGACAACATCCTGCTGGATAAGAGCTGCAAAATCGCCAAGCTGGTGGATCTGGGGCTGGCTCGTCCAGCGGAAAGCAGCGATGATTATGCCAACGTGACCAAGGCCGGCCAGGCCGTGGGCACTCCGTTCTACATGTCACCCGAACAAGCGCGCGGGAAGCAGGACCTGTCCCCTGCCACAGATCTGTATTCGCTCGGCGCCACGCTATTCCACCTGCTCGCCGGCCGCGTGCCGTTCGAAGGCCCCACAGCGGCGGTAATCATGACCCGCCACCTGACCGACCCCGTGCCCAGTCCGCGGGCGGCGAACCCGGACGTCTCGCTCGGCGCCGACCGCCTGGTCATGAAGCTGATGCAAAAGTCTCCCGAGGACCGCTACCTGGATGCTCTGCAACTAGTCAAGGATATCGAGCGTGTCCAGAAAGGGGATACTTTGGGGCGGCTTCAGGCCACGCTGTCGTCCAGGAAGACCAAAGTTGCCAAAGCGCCCGCGGCTGTTGGAGGCGGAAGCGTGCGCCCCGCCGGCGGCACACTGAGGGAGCGGGAGGAGCGGGAAAAACCAAGCGGCGGGAGCAATCGCAATATCCCCATTCGCGCCTTGCGCCGCCGCCGCACCCAACGCCAGGCCGTGGGCATCGGCACCCTCTTGCTGCTGATCGGTTTCCTCGCGGGCCTGCTGGCTTTCATGGTCTACCAGGCCACACGCCCCGCGAAACCGCCCGCTGCACCGCCAAGGGCCCCCGCCCCAACCGCACAGCCTGCCAAAACCGCCCCAGCACCAGCGCCCTCGCAACCCGCGCTGCCCCACTAGCCCGAACTGCAAGCCGCAGAGGACACAACGCGGCGTCTTTGGAATCTTAGTGACCATTCAGTCTACACCGTTGCCATTTCGTCAGTTTCTGTCCATACCTGTCCATCTCCTCCGCCCGGTCCGCCACGAGTTGCTTCCCTTGAGGACATGCAGCCGGTAGCGCCCGCGTTTCACCCGACCTGCCTCCATCTGTGTTCATCCGTGGCTGATCCAAAATCTGAAATCCAAAATCCCGCCTCCGTCCGTTCTGGCTAAAAAACGTAGTAGATATTGTAGGGCTTGCCGCGGCCAGCCGCGGTTAAGCTTGCTCTTTGACAACTGAATACGGATAGCTGTTCACTGTCCGAGCCGCGAGCGCCTGCACGCGGAGCGGGACGCTCTGCCGGTTCGCCATGCGTGGATGATTCACCACCGTGACACAGAGAAGGAGATCATCCCGTTCGATCTTCCTTCAGTTCTCTGTGCCTCTGTGTCTCTGTGCTGAATGGCTCAAACCAGGCGATCGCGGCTCGGACTGAATGGTTGACTCCATCGCGATGCAGACTGGAGCGGCAATCTCCATTTTTCCTTTCGCATGGGTGGGTTAAGCTGGCTCTCCATGCCCAAGGCGATCCGTTTCTTTCGCTCCGTGCCGCGCTGGCTGCTGGTGCGCGGGCTATTCCCGCGCTATCCGGGGATTGCCACGGGCGCGCTGTCGTGCATCGAATTGGCCGACGCCGCGCCGCCGGACCTGCCGAACGCCGAGTGGGTGAGAATCAAGACGCGCTTGAGCGGCGTGTGCGGGTCGGACCTGTCAGCCATCGCCTGCCAGGGCAGTCCGTATTTCTCGCCTTTCGTTTCGACGCCGTTTGTGCTGGGGCATGAGCTCGTCGGAGATATCGTGGAAGCAGGCGCGTCAGTGCCGCCTCAGTGGAAGAGCGGCATGCGCGTGGTCATCGAGCCGGCGCTGTGCTGCGCAGTCCGCGGCATCCAGCCGCCGTGCAAGCCCTGCGCCGCGGGCGAATACGCGCATTGCGAGAACATTCTGAAAGGCTGCATCAAAGGCGGCATTCAGACCGGGTATTGTGCGAGCACGGGCGGAGGGTGGAGCACAGCCACGCTGGTGGCGCATCATTCGCAGTTGCACGCCGTGCCGGAAGGCTTGAGCGATGAGGAAGCCGTGCTGGCCGAGCCGTTCGCGTGCGCGGTCCATGCGGCGGGCCTGGCGCCGCGGGAGCCGGAGGCCAACGTGCTGTTCCTGGGCTGCGGGACCATCGGCTTGCTGGCGCTGTACGCCTATCGCGCGGCTGGCGGGCGGGGACGGGTGCTGGCCTCGGCGCGTTTTGAGGTCCAGGGCGAGATGGCCCGGAAGTACGGCGCCACGGAAGTCCTCATCGGATTGAGCATGGAGCGGCTCTACAAGTGGGTTCTGGAGCGCACCGGCGGCAGCGCTCATCAGCCTGAGCTAGGCAAGCCGGTGCTTCTCGGCGGCGCGGACTGCGTGGTGGACTGTGTGGGTTCGAGCAGGTCCATTGACGACGCCATGCGGCTGACGCGCCCACGCGGCACTCTGGTGCTGGCGGGAATGCCTGGAATCCCGAAGGGCGTGGATTGGACAAGCGTCTGGTATAAGGCGCTGCGCGTGCAAGGTTCGTATGCCTACGGCTGGGAAACTCTGGCAGACGGGCACAAAGCCAAGACGATGGCTCTGGCGCTGGAGCACCTGGCGAAGAGCGGCGGGGCGCTCAAAGCGCTGGTGAACCGCAAGTATCCGCTTGAAGAATACCGCGCCGCCCTGGCGGGAGCGTGGCAGGCGGGGCGGAACGGCGCGTTCAAGACGGTGTTTGAGGTGAAGTAATGCACGCCATTGATCTCGAGGGTCTCATTCAGTACGTCGAAGCCGGCGACGGGCCGCTCTTCCTGGCCAATGGCGAGCGGTTCATCTTTGCGCGGCTTCCCGTGGGGACACGCGTGCTGTACCCGCGGCCCCCGCTGCCGGGGTACAGCAAGCGGCAGTTTCGCGGGGAGGTCGAGCGCGCGATTGACAATCCTATCGGCATGGACCCGCTGCGCGCGCATCTGAAGCCCGGCATGAGGGTGACCATTGCCTTCGACGACATCTCCCTTTCCCTGCCTCAGCAGCAGCCACCGGATTGCCGGCAGACGATCCTTGAAGTGCTGCTCGAACGCCTCGCGGCAGCAGGCGTGGACGATATCCACCTCGTCGTCGCCGTGTGCCTGCACAGGCACATGCACGACTGGGAAGTGAAGGATCTCGTCGGGCGCAGGATCTTCGATGCCCACTGGTACAAGCGCACGCTCTACAACTACGACGCCGAGGACAAAGACGACAACGTGGTGCTGGGCTACACGGAGCATAAGGAGGTCGTCGAAATCCAAAAGCGCGCCGCGACGTCGGACCTTCTCATCTACGTGAATCTGAACCTGGTCGCGCTCAACGGCGGGCACAAGTCCGTGGGCGTGGGCCTAGGCACATACCGCACCATCCGCGCACACCACAACATTGACCACAACATCAACTCACGCAGCTTCAACGACCCGCCCCACAGCAAGCTGCACCACACCATGGACCGCCTCGGGCGGTTCGTCGAGAAGCACCTGAAGATCTTCCATATCGAGACCACGGTCAACACGGACACATTCCCGCACCTGCTGGGCTACATGCAGAAGCCGGAGAAGACCTGGTCGGCCGTGGACAAACTCAGCGCCCGCCTCAACAAGCATTTCCTCGACTGCACACCGCTGGCCGTGAACCGCCAAATCTTCTTCGCGACGAAAGCGCCGTATCTGGTCACGAGCATCCAGGCAGGCGCGGCCGAGCCCGTGCACGAACTGACGCTGAAGAACCTCTACAGGCAGCAGCTCGTCCAAATCGAAGGCCAGTCGGACATAGTAGTGCTGCCGATCCCGTACGTAATGCCCTACAGCGTACACTCAGTGATGAACCCGATCCTGGTCTATTCGATGGGCCTGGGTTACATGTTCAACTTCTACATGCACCAGCCGCTCGTCAAACCGGGCGGGACGGTAATCTTCACGCACCCGCTGGAGAACAAGTTCGACCCCGTGCACCACCCCAGCTACATCGAGCTCTTCGAGAAGCTCCGCGAAATGCGCGACCCCTATGAGGTGGACAGGCGCTGGTCGGATTACCTGGCGCAGAAGGAAGAGTACATTCAAGCTTACCGCTTCCGCAACGCGTACCACGGCTTCCATCCTATCTCCATGTGGAACTGGGGCGCGCATGGGATGCAGCACTGCGGGCAGGTCATCACTGTAAATCCCAGCAGCCAGGAAGCCGCGGTGCGGCTGGGCTGGCAGACCGCGCCGACGGTTGAGGAAGCGATCGAGATGGCCCGCAACCGGCTGGGGCCGAGCGCGAGCGTCACCGTGGCCCACTGCCCGCCGATAGCCATGTGGGAAGTGCGGTGATTTTCGATTGGCGAGCGGTTTCTATACGCCGGGGTGAACTTCAGGCGGCAAGGCGCCCAAAATATCGGCCCGCACGCGCTCAGCCACGCCCAAGGCGCTCGCAGCGTCCTGTTTCGACGGCCAGAAGTCACTGGCATACCTAAGCCCGCACGCATAGTCCGTGAGTGCGAGGACATCTGGCGTGCCCAACTGCAGGGATGGATTGACAGCCGAGCACAGCTTCGCAAGGCGCTCTAAATCATGTGTGAAGGGGAATGCCTTGTTATGAAAACAGAGGAACCCCTTGAGAAACTTTTCGGCAGCCTGTTGGACGTGGAAACAAGCTGTATCGTAAGGTCCACGCGTCCCAAGTATGAGGCGGACAGCAACCAAGTCGCTCTCAGCTTTCGAGAACCAACCTTTTGCCAGGTCAGTCGTGTCTTTCATACAGGACTTTGCCCTCCCGCAAAGCAGTGGTGACGAAAGCAAGCGGAACATTGCGCCAATCTTCAATCTCGTCCTGAGTGCAGACCATGATATCCTTGCTTTGCTCTACGTCTGTCAAGGCAATGCGATACGGCAGCGCTCGCCTGTACGTTGGCACAGCCGACCGGTCCTCCACGATCAACAGGTCCAGGTCGCTATCGCGCCGCGCCTCTCCGCGGGCGTGCGAACCGAATAACACGATCTTGCGGGGCGCACCAGCGCTCAGAATACAACGGACGACCTCCTGGAGCAGTTCTGGCGTGACGGGTGGGTACAGCGCCTTTCCCATGACCGTAATCATATGCCGGCGCTCCGGCGGGCGTCAAGCCGCATATGACCGCTCCCCGAATCAGCTCTTGGCTCTTAGCTTTTCGCTCTTGGCCTTGCGCTGCCAGACTGTTCCCAAGAGCCAAGAGCCAGGAGCTAAGAGCTCGCAACCTTAAGCTGCCGCGTTCTGGCGAGACACTCTTTCCTCTTTCGTCTTGCCTGCTCAGCCCCGCTCCGCCAGGCCCGGATTGGACTCGGGGACGGGGGCGGCAGCCGCGGTTTCATCCAGGCGCGCGTAGAGCAGGCGCAATGAATTGGCCACGACGAAGGCTGAGCTGAGCACCATGACCCAGGCGGCCAGCGCGGCACGGCTTTCAGGCCGGATATGCGCAGGGCTGAAGAACGCCAGGGGGATCAGGATCAGGTTCAAGGCAAAGGCGGCCAGGATGTTCCAAGAGATGAGACCCGCGGCCCGGCGGGCCAGCCTGAGTGCGCGCGCCACGCCGCGCAAGTCGCTGGAGACCAGCACGATCTGGCCGGAGTCCCCAGCCACCTCCGCGCCCCTGCCAATCGCGAAACCGACGTCCGCGGCAGCCAGTGCTGGCGCGTCATTGACGCCGTCGCCCAGGGTGGCCACGCAGCGCGCCTGCGAGCGCAACTGGCGCGTGAAATCCACTTTGTCTTCCGGGCGCATCAGGGCGTGGATCTCGTCATCCTTCAGACCGCAGCGGAGGCCCACGGCGTGCGCGGCCTTGGGATTGTCACCTGAAATGAGATGCACGCGCAGGCCTTGTGCCCGCAGTTCCTGAATCGCCGGCGCAGCGCTCTCTTTGACGCGGTCGGTCAACGCAATGGCGCCCACCACGCCGCCACTCAGCGGCTTTTCTGCGGCGCCTTTGGCGGCGGCGGGCGGCGGGCTGCTCCCGGGCGCAGGTTCCTCGGCCAGGAAAACCAGCGTGCAGCCGGTGGCTTCAGCAGCGTCCACGCGGCGGGCCAAGTCCCCGGCCAATTTCAACCCGCGCTCGGAGATCAGCGCGCGGGAGCCAAGCAGATAGCTTTTCCGGCCCACGGTGCCCTTCAGGCCGCGCCCGGGCAGCGGCTCGAAGTTGTCCACCCTGCGCAGTTGCAGGGTGCTCTTCTTGGCTTCCTTGACCACGCCCTTGGCCAGGGCATGTTCAGAGCAGGCCTCCAAAGAACCGGCCAGCGTCAGCAACTCCTCGCGGTCCATGCCCGGCGCGGTGATGACGTCCTGGGCGCCGAAGGAGCCGTCCGTGAGCGAGCCCGTTTTGCCGAAGACGACGTCGGTGACCCGCGCCGTGGCTTCCAGCGCCTCGGCGCCTTTGATCAGGATGCCACGCCGCGCGCCAAGGCCGGTCGCTACGATCACCACGGCGGGAGTGGCCAAGCCGACGGCGCAGGGACAGGCCACGGTCAGCACCGCCAGTGCCGCCCTCGCTGCCCCCCAGAAGCCCGCCCCCTTGAACAGGAAGTCGAACCAGTCGCTGCTTTTCAGCCACGCCCAGGGGCTCCAGCCCCGGCTGATCAGCCCTTGCACGGCAATCGGGCCGAAATACCAGCACACGAAGGCCAGGCCGGCTACTGCCGCGGTGACGAGGAGGAGGACCGCCGAAGCGCGGTCGGCCATCTGCTGGATGCGCGCCTTGCGCTCCTGCGCGTCGGAGACCATGCGGGCAATCTGAGCGATGGTTGAACCGGCGCCCACCCCCAGCGCGCGCACGCGGATCAAGCCGGAGCCGTTCACGCTGGCGGCGATCACGCGGTCCCCTTTCACCTTGGGGACAGGGCGGTGCTCACCGGTGATGAACGATTCGTTGACCTCAGTGTTGCCGTCCACGACTTCGCCGTCCACCGGGATCTTCTCGCCAGGCCGGACCAGCACAATGTCGCCCATGGCCACAACGCCGGCAGGAATGACTTGTTCGCGGCCGTCCCGCAGCACACAGGCCTCTTTGGGCGTCATCTCGACCAAACCGCCCCAAAGCTGGCTGGTGGATTCGTGGGCGCGCGCTTCCAGCCACTTGCCGAGGCTGACCACGGTCAGGATCACCGCGGCCACGTGGAACTGCGGCGGATCGGCCATCAGGCCGGCATCGTTGCTGACCTCCCCGAGGAAACAGAGGAACCCCTGCAGGTACGCGGCACTCGACCCCAGCACCACCAGGCTGTCCAGATTAAGCGTGCGCCGCCTGAGCGCATGGATGCAGCCGCGGTAGTAGTCCCAGCCCACCGTGATCTGGACGGGCGTGGCCAGGAGAAACAACAACAGCGTCTTGTGGGCGTCGTTGCCCGCCCAGAGCTGGTTGATCAACAGGATGAGGAAGGTGAAGACCGCGCCCGCGACGAAGCGCGATTTGCGGCTGGCGATGGCTTCCATCGTATCGCCGAAGCTGAGCCGCGTCGGAACATGGGGACCGGGGCTGGCGAGCGTGGCCTGGTAACCGACGGCGGCCACGGACTCGACGAGTTCAGCCGGGCTGACGGAGGCGGAATGGCGCACGGTGGCCAGGCGGGTCAGCAGGTTCACTCCCGCCGTCTCCACACCCTCGCGCGAGCGCAACGCCTTCTCCACGCGGCTCACGCACGCGGCGCAATGCATCCCGCCGATCACCAAGACAGTGGTGCGGTCTTCACGTTCACGTCGTCCCATTGCCATTAGATTAGAGCAGAATAGCGCACAAGCAAGAGGAACGGCGGACCTTCGAGTGGCGAGTGACGGGCGACGGGTGACGGGTGACGGGTGACGGGTGACGGGTGGCGGGTGACGGGTGACCGGGTGACCGGGTGATCGGGTGACCGGGTGATCGGGTGACCGGGTGATCGGGTGATCGGGTGACCGGGTGATCGGGTGACCGGGTGAAGTAACGGCAACGAGTAGCCCCTTCCGCAATTCCCCCCATTCCCCAATCCGCTAAGTCCTTGAGAATGGCCGTTTTCTTTCCGGTTTCTTTCCAGTTTCTTTCCACTTTCTTTCCGGTTTCTTTCCGTTTTGTTCCGTCTTCATTGCGCTTTCGTTCGCTTTTGTTCCGCTTATTTCTGCGTGTTTCGCGTCGTCCTACGGTGGTATATGATATATACTGTAATGTGCATATCGTTTGAGTGTTGGGCCGGGAAGGGTCCCGCCCTTCTGCCACGTGTTCTGGTATTCGGATTTCAAAGAACAGACCAACACAGAGAGTCAGGATGACTACTCGTCATCTATAGTATAATACGTTTATTTAGTGATACCGCCAAGAAAAAACATGAGAAATGAGTAGCCAGTTGACAGTAGCCAGTAGCCAGTAGCCAGTAGTCTGCCGCCGGGGGCTAGTGGGTGGTGGGTGGTGGAGCGGGGAGCGGGGACCGGGGGGCGAGGGAACTGCAAGTAAAAAGGCACAAGTCAAAAGGCAAAAGTAACGGCAGGATAGCAGGGGAGCGAGGGCGAGGGG
>Ga0315279_10011393_pt1 | contig 10295 bp, 12 predicted proteins | sample YL17G06_20_MG_FD_203694 | JGI IMG/M metagenome (GOLD analysis project Ga0315279, IMG submission 203694) | Sediment microbial communities from Yellowstone Lake, YNP, Wyoming, USA - YL17G06_20 | ecosystem: Environmental > Aquatic > Freshwater > Lake > Sediment | place: USA: Wyoming | collected...
GGCGTCAAGAGCGAATTGCAGAAACTCTACTTGGATGAGTCCCTTGATCTTTCCATACGAGTGTGCATCGGGATCGCGTTACTACAATTAGGTGAACAAGAGAGAGCAGATGAACTCAAGAGGTTCCTCACGAGCAGACAGGTTGATCTGTACGTGAAAAAGAAGACTGCTGAAGCTCTTGCAGAATGGGGAGAGAAAGATATTGCACCGTTGCTGGTGGCCATCTTGCGAGAGGATGCTCCAGAGGGGTTGTCCTTCGTCCGAGCGAAAATGGCTGATCTTTTAGCCAGCCTTGGAGACTCAACGGTTGCTGGTGAACTCTTGAGCTTTCTTTGGAACGAGCAAGCAGAGCCGAGTATCCGAGCCAGAGCCGCTGATGCGTTAAGCGCTCTCAACCTGAGCGGCCTCGTGACCGACATCAGGGCGCTGGTAGCCGATGAACGTGTGAGCCCACTGATACGTGGCCGGGCTGCCCGTTGTTTAGCCCAAGATAAAAACGGCGTTGCATGGCTGGTCGAGTTGTTGGATCGGAAAGATATAGAGGAAGAGGTATACCGGGCACTCTACAGAGCTTCTCGGCAAGCCGGCGTGCGAGTGTTCGCCAGATCAGTGGGCGGCTATGAAGTCTTGCCGCTCTAGCCGACGATGGGTGTGAACATGCTCCGCGGGGCGCACAGTCTGTAGAGTGTGGAGGGTGGAGTGTAGAGTGATAGACCAAATGCACAGGAGGAGCACATGTTACTCATGCTTGAAGATTATCTGACCTTGCTGAAGGCACTCCACGACCAACTGGGCCGCACCATTGAGGGGCTGCCTGTGGCAGCACTGGATTGGTCGCCGGGGCCTGACATGAACTCGCTGAGCGTGCTCATCGCCCACACCGCTGGCGCGGAGCGTTACTTGATCGGCGATGTAGTGGGCCGTGACCCTTCGGGCCGCGATCGAGACGCCGAGTTCCGCGCGCGTGGACTGGACGCGGCGACGCTCTCAGCACAGCTTGACGCGGCGCTGGAGCACAGCCGTGCCGTGCTCGAACATCTCACCCTGCCAGACTTGGAGGTGCGGCGCGTTATGCCCAGGAGGGATGGCAGGCAGGTCACCGTCGCCTGGGCGCTGGGTCATGCGCTGGAGCACGCGGCACTGCACCTGGGACACGCGCAGATCGTTCGCCAGTTGTGGGATCAGCGGCCACCCTCTGCATAGAGCCAGCGTTTTTCAATCAGAAGGAGATCCATTCATGCCTGAGCCGATCACCAACCCATTGGAATACTATGCCTGCCCAGGGCCTATGACCGACCCGAAAGAGTATGCCAGCTTGTTGGACGGGTTACCCACCGACATCCCATCACTGTGTCAAGTCGTGCAAGGTCTCACGGTTCACATCTTTTGGGCCGAGCGATATGGCCTGGCGCTTTCGGAGGAGCGCAAGCAAGAGGTCGAGCTGCGCACGGCGGCGCGGAGGCTGGCTCGCACGCTAGAGCTTGACGACCGCCCGCTGACTGGATCGCGCTCGCTCGAAAAGCGGTTGGTGGGCAACTGCCGCGATTTCTCCACGTTGCTGTGCGCCATCTTGCGTCACCAGGGCGTGCCCGCGCGAGCGCGGTGCGGATTTGCGGCGTATTTCATGCCCAACCACTTTAAAGACCACTGGGTTTGCGAATACTGGCAAGCGGACGAGCAGCGTTGGGTGATGGTGGACGCACAACTCGATGCGTTCCAACGCGATGCACTCCAAATCCAGTTTGACCCGCTCGACTTGCCTCCTGGCGCATTCCTGACTGGAGGTCGCGCCTGGCTGATGTGCCGCGCGGGCCAGGCCGACCCTGACCAGTTCGGTATCTTTGACATGCACGGGCTGTGGTTCGTTCGCGGCGACCTCGTCCGAGATTTTCTGTCGCTCAACAAAATCGAAATCCTGCCCTGGGATGGCTGGGGCCTCATCTACAAGGATGAAGCGCAGGTGACCGAGGATGATCGCAAGTTCCTGGATCGCATCGCCACGCTGACGCTGGACGCCGATGCAGCATTCGCCGATGTGCGCTCCATCTGCGAGAACGATGACCGTCTGCGGATGCCATCTGACTGGCAGCCGCTGACGCTGGCGCAGATACGTCAATCGTCATAGACCACCAGATCTTTCAGGCCCACGGGGAGGCCAACAATGTGCGATACTCTAGTCGCTCTGGGCAACGTCACCGCCGACGGCGTGACGGTTTTCGGCAAGAACTCGAACCGCGAGCCGAACGAAGCTCATCACCTGCTGCGAATTCCGGCGGCGCGTCACGCGCCCGGTGGCCGCGTCAAGTGCACCTACATCGAAATCCCCCAGGTCGAGCAGACGTATGCTGTGCTGCTGTGCAAGCCGTTCTGGATTTGGGGCGCAGAGATGGGCGCGAACGAGCACGGCGTCGCCATCGGCAACGAAGCCGTGTTCACCAAGATTCCCTATGACAAAAGCCCTGGCCTGATCGGCATGGACTTGCTCCGCCTGGCATTGGAACGAGGCAAGACTGCCCGCGAGGCGCTCGACGTGATCACCGGGCTGCTTGCCGAGCACGGCCAGGGCGGCAACTGCGGCTTTCAGCACGCCACGTATTACCACAACAGCTTCCTCATCGCCGATCCACAATCGGCCTGGGTGTTGGAAACGGCGGGTCGGCAATGGGCCGCTGAGCAGGTAAGCGACATTCGCTCGATCTCGAATGGCATCACGATTGGCAGTCAGTGGGACCTGGCCTCGCCTGACTTGGTGACGTATGCCGTCGAGCGTGGCTGGTGCAAAGGGCGTGACAATTTTCATTTCGCCCGGTGCTACTCGGATTTTCTCTTTACTCGCTTTAGCGCAAGCCGCCAGCGCCAGTGTCGCACGACGGATCTGCTTGCGGCGCACAAGGGCAAGATCACCGTCGAGACGGTCATGCGCGCCTTGCGCGATCACGGCCCGGACGCTGGAACTGACTGGACTCCCTCGCGCGGCCTCGCGAGCTTTGAAGTGTGCGCGCACGCCGGCTTTGGCCCGATCCGCTCCACCGGAACGACCGGCTCGCTGGTCTCGCACCTGACGCCGACGGCGCAGACGCACTACGTCACCGGCACTGCTGCTCCGTGCACCGGTCTCTTCAAGCCAGTCTGGGTGGACGCAGACTTGGCCGACACCGGCCCGACTCCGGCGGGCGTTTATGATCAGGCCACGCTCTTTTGGCGGCACGAGGCGCTGCATCGCGCCACGCTGCGCGATTACGCGACGCGCATCGCATCGTATCAAGACGAGCGCGATTCTTTGGAGCATCGATTCGTCGAGGGCGCGCAGGCTTGCTGCGCTCGATCTGTTGAGGAGCGATCCGCCTGTTCTGCGCGCTGCTTTTCCGAGGCCGACGAGGCCGAGGTGCGTTGGGCACAACGTGTTCGGGCGACGGGTGTGGCCGCGTATCTAGGGCTGCTGTATTCTGCTGCCTGGCGCGGATTTGATCGTGAGGCTCAGATGCCGACCACCTTCCCGAAAGCTTCAAGCTTTCGGGAAGGTCAAGGGAGATGAACGTGCCCGATATTGTGATCAACCAAGCAACGTGTACCCGCTGCGGTGCGTGTGTGGCGCTGTGCACCGGTCCAGTCTATAAACGCCTGGACGAAAGAATCGAGGCAGTCACACCAGGCGAGTGCTGGCTGTGTGGTCACTGCATCGCCGTCTGCCCAGCCGACGCCATCCGCCATAGCGCCTTCCCGATGGACGAGTGTCCGATAGTAGACACTGCTGCGCTCCCTTCCCTCAACGAACTGGTGGCTGCCTTTCGCGAGCGCCGCTCGCTGCGTGCCTTTCGGGACAAGCCCGTGCCGCACGAGGTGGTGCAAGAGCTGGTGGACATTTCTCGCTGGGCGCCCAGCGCCGGCAACCAGCAGCCGGTGGACTGGCTGGCGATTGACGACCCGGCCCGCATCGCCGCGTTGAGCGCCCAGGCGATTGCGGTGTTTGCGCGGACGGCCCGACTGGTGCGCAATCCGCTCGTGCATCTGGGCCGGCGGCTCAAGCTGGGGGCAGAGAAAGCGGCTCAAGAGCTGGAGCGAGCCGAGAGCTTGGAGCGGATGGCACTAGAATATGCCCGCGGCGGGGATCCGATTTTCTTTCACGCCCCAGTCGTGCTCATCGCCCACGTCCCCGCCGAAGACTATTTTGGCCGCGATGACGCCATCTATGCCACCTACAATCTGATGTTGGCAGCAGCGCGCATGGGGTTGGGTACCTGCCAGATCGGCTACTTTATCCGCGCGCTCGGCCTCAGCCGCGAGCTAGGCCGGGCGTTAGAGTTGCCTGAGAGGCGCCGGGTCGAGGTGGTGCTGACGCTGGGCTATCCCCAGTACCGCTTCCGACGTGCTGTTCCGCGCCGCCAGCCCGATTTGATCTGGGGTGGCCGTTGACCCTTGCAAAGCCACGGCGTCTTGGCGGGTATGACTAGGTCCACTGGCCGCAGAATCGTAGAGAAGCAACGATTACAGAGAAGGTATTTGACCATTCGACTCATCTGGAGTGTGGTTTGCATATGACGGTTACGGTTATAAGCCTAAAGGAGATGCCTATGCACACATCTGTGAGGTGAGCGACGCACACATATAACCAACATGCCAGTCCAAAACCAAGCATCGAGAAAGGAAATCCAAAATGAAAACGCACAAATCGTTGATCGTAGCCGGGATAGTGGCGTTGGCCACGCTGGTTGCGCTGACGCTAGTCGCGGGATTGACTCAGGCCCAGGGGCCAGGGCCAGGGGGAAATGTTCAACCCCAAGGCGAGGCGGGTGTGGCGGCGACAGCGCCCGGCGCAATCCCCATCCAGGGGAGGCTCACCGATAACAGCGGCAGCCCCCTCAACGGCGTTTACACTCTTACCTATCGCCTCTACGATGCCGAAGGGGCAACCACATCTCTGTGTTCGTACACCAAGGCCGTGACGGTCACAAACGGGTTGTTCAGTTCTTACATAGATAACTGTTACGATAAGATTTGGGGGCAAAAGCTCTGGCTGGGCATCCAGGTGGCAGGTGACTTGGAGGAAATGCAGCCGCGACAGGTCATCTACCCCGTGCCCTATGCATTGAGCTTGGTGCCAGGAGCCGTGATTAGCACCGCCGGATACCCTGCCCTCCATGTCGAGTCTACTAGCCCCTCTGGCCGGGGGCTGCGCGCTTATGCCAGTGCGACCTCGGGCACCAACTATGGGGTCGTTGGAGCCTCCAGCTCCCCCAATGGCTACGGTGGCTATTTCTACGACGACGCCAATGGCATTGGCCTGTATGGCAGAGGAAATCCTGGTGTGCTTGGCGAAAACGGTGGCTTTGGCAACGGCATAGTGGGGCGCGCCGGAGCCTTGGGCGCCGGCGTCAAAGGGGAGGGAAACGCCCTGGCCTTTGGAGGATTGTTCACCAACACAATGGGTGGTACCGCTCTCAGGGCCGAAAGCGATGGGACGGCCCTCCAACTCGGCGGCAGTGGCCGTATTGAGAGCACGGCAGACTCGTACATCTTTGTGCCTGGCAGTGCGCTGGTCAAGGAGCAAGAAGACAACGCCTTGCGCTGGACCATGCAGGCCAATGGGGCCGCCTTGCTATGGAGAGGCGCGACGGCCGGGAACCAGTACGTTCACATCCCGATCATCTTGCCAAGCGTCCTGTATGGGCAGTCCGTAACCGTCAAAAGTGTCACCATCTATTACCAGTGCGGCAATGGCAGCAACAACTATATCACTGCGACTGACTTGCACAAACAGACCGACGCCGATTCGTTTGTCGTCCTTGTGAGCGAGACCACGGATCGCACGAGCAACACAGCCGCCAGTTACACACTTACGCCGACTTCTGACAACGTTCTATCCAGCAGCCAGGGCATTTTGATGCTCCGCCTGTACTTGAACTTTGCCAATGACACCGATTCCATCAGGATTGGCGGGGTGAGAGTGCAGTTGGGCCACTAGTGATACCACTGGAAAAGGAGTGCGATGAAAACAAAGCTCGTAGCAACCGTTAGTGTGCTTTTCGTTCTATGCTTGTTGGCTGGCAGCGCACTGGCCATGTCCTCCTCCAACTACCGGTTGGACTGGTTCACGCCGTTGACCGGCGGCGGGGGAGGCGCGGCCAGTTCGGCCAACTATGCCGTCAACCTGACTGTCGGCCAGACGGCCATCGGCGCATCGTCCAGCGCGAGTTATGGCGTTGGCCTGGGCTATTGGTATGGCGCAGTGGCGCAGTACAAAGTTTTCCTGCCGGTAGTGTTGCGGCAATAGCCACACTGCCATCGAGTAACCTCCCCGAAAGCTGATCTTCGCTTCGCTCAGGACATGGCTTTCGGGGAGGCAGAAATAGGAACGATTGAACACTCGTCAAGCCGATGAGCTGGGACAGCGCATCGCGGCGCTCGTCCAAAGCAAACAGCCGGCCCAGGCCTACGCTCTGCTCGCGCCAGTTCTGGCCGAGCGCACGCCGTTCCGCTTGCTGGATCGCATCGGCCGGGCGATTGGCGCCGGGCGGCTGCCGGCGGTGAACGCTTTCCTGAACCGGATCGCCGATGCCAGGACCGAAGGCGGCTGGGTCGTCGTCGCCAGCACGCTGGGCCAACAGTTGGACCGCGATCCGGCCGGCGCGTTCGACCGTTGCAAGAGATTCGTCGTCGCCGCCGATGTCTGGTATGCCACAGACATTTTGGGCGAGCGCGTGCCTGGCCCGGCGATGGTGGCATACTTGCCGCAGGCGTTGATTCTGCTCGCGCCCTGGCGTGAGGACGACAATCGCTGGGTGCGACGGACGGTCGGCGTGGCGGCTCACTTTTGGGCCAAGCGCGCACACGGCGCACCAGAGCACATCTCTCATGCGCAAGTGCTGCTGGATTTTTTAGAGCCGATGTTTGAAGAGCGGGATGTGGATGCAGTCAAAGGTGTGGGCTGGGGATTGAAAACGTTGGGCAAATATTATCCTGAGTTGACGGCGGATTGGTTGGCGCAGCAGGTTGCCCAACACCGTCGTCCTCGCGCGTTGATGCTGCGCAAGGCGCGCACGTATCTCCCGGCTAGGCAGCGCGCTCGCATCGTCAAGGCGGCAGCCTGATGCAACTGGAATTCAAAGAATACCGCGCTCGTAAGATCGTCAACGTCCATCACCACGTGGATGGCCCCTGGTTCTGGGGCAAGTATAGCGCGCATCCTTACGTCGGCTGCCGCAGCGGCTGCGAGTTTTGCTACTCACGCGGCGGTCGCTACCTGGGCCGGCGCGACCCGGATACGTTCGACACGCTGATTCAGGTCAAGCTCAACGCCGTGGAGCTATTGCGGCGTGAGCTGGCTCGCCTGGAGCGCGATGTGATCGCCTGCGGCGATTGGCAGCAACCCGCCGAAGACCGCTACCGGCTTTCGCGCGGGATGCTGGAGGTCGTGCGCGACCTGGATTTTCCGTTGTTCATCGTCGAACGCTCGCCGCTGCTCACGCGCGACCTGGACTTGCTGACGGAAATCAACCAGCGCGCGTGGGTGGGCGTGGTTTTTAGCATGAGCAGTGTTGACCCTGCGCTCAAGCGAGCCTTTGAGCCGCACAGCCCAGGCGTGGAGCGTCGCTTGCAGGCAATACAGGCGTTGGCGCAGGCGGGCATCCTGGTCGGCGCGTCGCTCATGCCCATTCTGCCTATCGTCGGCGATGACGAGCGACACTTGGACGATTCCATCCAGGCAGTTCGCGATCACGGCGGGTCATTCGTCATGGCCGGCGGATTGACGATGGATGGCGTCCAGGCCGAGCGTACCTTGGTCGCCGCCCGGCGGTTGGATCCGGCGCTGGCGACTCGCTGGCGTCAACTCTACAATTGGACGGAAGGCGGCAAGCCGAGCTATGGCCCTCCGCGCGCGTACAACGCCAGGCTGGGATTGACGGTGCGCGAGCTGTGCGCTCGCCACGGTTTGCTGGATCGGATGCCGCGCTACATCGCGCCGGGGCCGCTCGCCGTGAACAGGCGCATCGCCGAGCGACTGTTTCTCAAGACCTACGACCTGGAACTGGAGCAGGCGAACGACTATCGCATCTGGGCCTACCGCAGGGCGGCGTGGACAGTGGATGAGTGCACCGAGAGCATTGCCGACCTGTTCAGCGCGAAAGGCGAGCCGGGGCTGCAGGAACTGGCGGGCGTCGGCAAGAGCATCGCGGGCGAAATCGCCGGATGGTTGCGAATGGCGAACCCTCCCACAAGCCATGTCCCGAGCGAAGCGAAGAATCAGCTTGAGGGATAAAGTTGACTATGGCGACTTGCGACGAGCAGTTTCTACGCCTTGCCATGGCGCTGGCGCGCCAGGCGCGTCAACAGGGCGGCGAGCCGTTTGGAGCCGTTCTGGTCGTGGACGGCTCGGTCGCTCACCAAGCCTGGGACCGGTGCGCCGCGTTTTCTGATCCCACCTTTCACGCCGAGTTGCGCGTCATCAGCGAATACTGCCAGGCCCAGCAGCGCATCTCGTTAAAGGGCTACACTCTGTATGCCAGCACCGAACCCTGCCCCATGTGCGCGGGAGCCATCCATTGGGCGCGCATCTCGCGCGTGGTTTTTAGTGTATCACAGGCCATGTTGCAACAGTTGAGCGGCGGCAGTCCCAAGCCAGGCTGCGCCGGCATCATCAACACAGGCAAAAGGCAAGCCGAAATTGTGGGGCCGCTCTTGCCGGAAGAAGGCCTGGCCGTCTTGACCGGTTACACGTTCGCTCGCAAAAGATGAAATGACTGCAGACCGGACAAAAGCAGTCTGCCACCCGCGTTCGGGACGCCGCTCGATTTCAGTTATTCCGTCACCGGGGTTATGCTTTGGTTCAAGGACTAGATTCTGCCGCTGTCAAAAAACGCGCACGGCCGAGATGGGGCTGGATGCGACGATTCCCTGGGGCGCAAAGCGGCAAGAGTACGAGAAGGTACGGTACGAAGATGTGGATGTGCGCGAGTACCGGAGCGCAAGACCTACATCACAATCTGGAACCCAGCCTGCTCAAAATGATGATCCGTCGTCAAAACCTGGCTCAGGCCGCGCTCTTGCATAACGACAAACGAAATACAATCTGTCAGCCCCCATTCTTTGTCCGGGCGCGCACTGTAGAATGTCACAGCGCGGTCAAAGAAGGCCGCATCAACAAAGACGATCTGGACGTCTGAGGCGTTGCAAAGGTTGCGCAGCGTGGCAATGCCGAGTGAACGCCACGGTTGTTTGGACAAGGCGTTCCCGATCTCGGTCAGCACGGCCTCGGTCGTGACGAACGGCGGAGTGATCTGCGACGCAGCGGCGCGAGCGCGCTCGTGATATTGATCGGCTGTGTTGACCAAAGCCGGGATGTAGCGGGTGTCAATGAACACGGGCGGCTTCACCGCTTTTCCACTCCATACAGGTAGTGGTCGTGCTGCTCGGCCAGGTCGGTCACACCCAAGTCAGTCGCCAGAGCAAGCAGGCTTTGCAGCACGTGCCCGGCCGGCTCTGCCGGTTCAGTCACAGTCTCGACGTGAACTTGCACCTGCGTGTGCTCCGGCAAAGTCAGGGGTGTCAGCAACCGCAATATACCGTTCTCGTAAATGGCCGTCGCCGTAATGCCCATCGAACTTTTCCTCAACGCGCTGAATCACGCCTCGGTCAACACAACCGAGCGCGGGCGGAGCGGAATGGGAGCGGTGGCGCGGCGCATGGCAAGCAATTGCTCGCGCAAAGCCACTGCATAAGCGCGTTGCCGCTCCTGACGCAACTCGTAATATCCAACCCACCGGATCAGGTCGCGGCTCTGCTCCCATTCGCCCAATCGGTACAACGCATACGTGTCTTCGGAAAGCAATCCGTATTGTTCTTCCAGTTCCCGCAGCCGCACATCCAGTCCGTGAATATCCGCAAGAATCTCTTCCAGTTTCATCGTCGCATCCTTTCGTGCCCGCGTTTTCTAATATACCATTCCTCAATAGCTTGGTCAATACGTTTTCCGACACCGTTGCCGTCTCGCTCTTGTTTGCGTTTTTGGGAGGGTGTAATACAATTAGTCGCCCCTTGATGTTGGTGCACCAGGGGCGATGGTCGAGCCGACGTGGGCGGCTGACGGTGAGAGTGTAGCACGAGGGGCCGCTTGCGCCAATTGCGCAGCGGCTTGTTTTGTTGTAAGGAGACGATGCGGGTGATGAAAGAGATTGATTGGACGGTACCGGCGCGGCCGATGGAGTGAATGGGGGCGGCAGCGGATGCCTTTGGCCAACGAACAAACGGATAGGTGACCGCAGATGGCGGGTGGCGGAAAGAGCCCCCACGGAGGAAGC
>Ga0315279_10011396_pt1 | contig 10292 bp, 8 predicted proteins | sample YL17G06_20_MG_FD_203694 | JGI IMG/M metagenome (GOLD analysis project Ga0315279, IMG submission 203694) | Sediment microbial communities from Yellowstone Lake, YNP, Wyoming, USA - YL17G06_20 | ecosystem: Environmental > Aquatic > Freshwater > Lake > Sediment | place: USA: Wyoming | collected...
GGTAATAGGCCGCGAAAGCCCCCATCGACCCGCACCAGTTCGCCGGCGGCTTGTTATGCGGGTGTACATATTGGCTCGGCCAGTCGGCAATATTGAAGCTCAGACAACTGAATAACAGCGTGAAGCATAAACCCACGCCCAAGCACAAAGCCGCCGCCCTGGCGCCGGCGCCGAAAATGACCTGTCTTGCCCTCTTCGCACGTGTTCCCTTGTTTCTCTTCACAGCATCGACTCCTGTGATATGTCCGATAATAGCCGCGTTGCAGATGTCGGTAGACTCTCCGTCCGAACCCGACTTACCGGTATATCGGCAGTCCACTCCCCTTTTCTCCATTATTCGCCCTGTTTATCTGACCCTTCCCTCCCACCGGCACCGAGAGGCTCCCAGCCCGGCCTCGCGGCCGGCAAGCTCGAAGCACCAATCTCGAAATCCGAAACAAGCACCAATGAGGGAATGTCCCGAAGCCCGAAACGCCAACGACGCGTAGCTCGTCATTCCCGCGCACGCGGGAACCCAGGCTCTTCAACCGCGAAGGACGCCAACCACGCGAACAAGAAACGCCCTCACGCAGAGACGCGGGGACGCAGAGCCAGCCTCCGGCCGGCAAGCTCGAAGCACGAATTTCGAAATCCGAAACAAGCATGAATGGGGGAATGTCCGAAAGCTCGAAACGGCAACGGCGCGAAGCTCTGTTTTCGATTTTGAGCATTCGAGTTTCGAATTTGCCTCGGATTTCGATATTCGGATTTGTGGCAGGGGATTTGCCCGGCGCACCGCCTCCGGCCTAAGGCCTAAAGCCTGATGGGAACCGCAGATGAACGCTGATGGACACAGATAACCGGCCGACGCTGCCTGAACACTTCGCGGCCCGCCGCATTCCTGCTCGTCACTTCTCACCTATCACTTATCACTTCCGTAACCCCTTTGCCGAAAGGAAGTTAGGGTGATCCCATCCGCGAGTCGTGTACGATAGGGCTTAGCCCGTGCGGATTATCCGTCGAGAGCCTGGGCAAGAAGGCAATAGATCAGATACCCCGTTTTCTTCTCGTCTTATATTGAGTCCAAGGACCTATATTCTGTTATGGTTACCTTTGTGAGAGCATCGTCTAGTGAGAAGGCTACGGGGGCTAGGTTCTCAAATACGAGGTGCCCCTCGATCTTGGGCACTTGTCTGGCCCCGATGTATTTGGCGACCGCGTCTTGCCTAGACCTAAGCACATCCAGCCTATTGAGATGTCTCTTTAATTTATCCGGTTTCCCCTTCTCGTTGTTGCGCCCGCGGAACTCCTGGAGTTGCGCTGCAACCTCTCCGTGTGTCTTGACGAACCCCAAGTCCTTACATTCGATGACCAACACCCGGTTAGCATCCTGATTCCACCCGAGCACATCAATGTCGCCATAGTCTCTATCCAGCTTGCTGTTCAAGACCTCAGTTAACTTCACGCTCGATCGGGCTGTCCACCCTAACTCGGTAAGCCGCTGCGCCACTTTCTTGTTGAAATCGTGCCCTGCGCCATTCCTCCTAGTGCCGATCCAGCGCCGCATCTTGCGAGACTTGAAGCGTTTCTCTTCGTAAGCGGCTTCATACGAGCACCGGCATACATAAATGAATCCTTCCCTGATTAAGTCTGGGGCTACAAGGAAGACGGGATCATCGGTGTTATCCAGTTGTATGAGAGGTCTTTCCACGACAGATAAGCGGCGCCTAAATCTCCAGGGTTGCCAGTCTCTGTCTAAGAACCCCTCGGGTGCAGATGGCCAGCTAGGCCTGGGCCAGAGCCTTAACGTGTTCACTATCGCTCGCACTGTTCCACGAGAGATGCCAGTAAAGTCGTCCTCCCAGTCCATCAGTTCACGCTTATGAAGTCGCATAACAGCAGTGTGCCGTTCAATTGCCAACTCCTCAAGGTGATCAATATATGCCCGACACTGGTCGATGGTGAAGCCGAATTCGTCTAGCCAAGCATCGTTGAACTCAGCTTTGAACAAATGCTCGACGCATCCTGATCCTTTCGCCTCCTGAAACAACTCGCCGTATCTTTCGGCCTCGGAGTGAAACTTTCGCTTGTGCATCTCGTTGCCGAATCTATACAGTACTGTATCCGAGAATGAATGGTCCATCATCACGTCGCCGAAATGGGATATTATGATCTCTGCAGGCATCGCTCCATACCTGATCGCATCAGAGTATCCACCCAGATGGTGCACCAAAGAGCCGTAGGCTAGCAACTTGGCAATTTCAATCTCTCCAGGTACCGCTCCTCCGCTCAGCGGGCATTCGCACAACGCCATTTCAAGAGAGATTCGAGATCCAAGCATAGCGGCATTCAGGGAGTACGTCTTGACCGTTGCCGCCTTTAACACATCATTCTTGTCGGCGTGTTGAGCAAGACATGCCCTTATCGTGCGATTCCATCGACTCTGTTCAACACGCGCTGCTTCCAGATTCAGAAGGAGTCGTTCTACAAGTCTCTCTCTGTCCAGTCCGGAGAGCACGTTCCTAATATCGGCCCACACATGGTCCAGTAGGCCTGCTATATAGTTGGTACACTCATCGATCCCCGTGATACGTGGGCCTGCGTCTCTTGACCTACCCAACCATCCCAAACCTATTCGCAATGAAGCGTCATCCGATTCATCAATCGTAATGATCTCAGGCAGGAATTCGGCAACGTAGTCGAGGAATGTAGTAGCTCTCAAAACGTGAAAACTCCTTGCGTCCTCGTCAGGTATTATGGAACCGACGATCTGCTCAATCTGATCTTCCGTCATTACTTGTTTGCACGTGAGGACCGCTCCTTTGACCATTGCCCAAACCATGCACCTTTCCGCAACATTCTTCTCACAGGCGAATCCTTTCATAAAACCTGTGCTGATGGTGAGATTGATCCTGTGATGGTCGTCGTGCGACACGTCTATGAGAGACTTCAGTTCTTCGTAGCAGGGGATCTCAGGGGGATGTTCTGGGAGCTCAACAGATGCGAAGACAAAATGCCATGCAATTGCGCGACGTGGAAGTTCTGTAAGCACCGCCTCCAATGCTGGCACCAACCTGCGCATCCAGCCAACGATAGCCTCAAATAGGTGATACACAACCTCGCGATCTGACTTATCAGGTGCCGCGATGTCACACCACCAGTCTCGCTCCGACCCGAGGTAGACAGCCCTCAGCCTACCCTGAGCAATGTCATCCTTGCTCCCGTACAAGGGGATTCGAGCATCCTCCTCAAAATAAGAGGACTGAAAGAACTTACAGACCTTCACCGGTTTACCCTCAGGGGACAATCTGACATGGAGGTCCCATGCCTGGTACGCTTCGCGACGAGCCTTCAGGAGACAGTTCTGATCTACGTATATAAGAAAGGACTTGAAGTGACTATCGGCCGGAACTTGCTCATGGGGGACCAAATGATGCTTCAGTTCTCTTGACCATGCGTAGAGATTGAGCAGGCCGTTGATATTGTGTAGGATTCCACCTGCCTTCGTCAATTTATCTTTAGCGTACAGGAGCCTCCACAGCGAAAACGCCCCGAAACCCGGGGAAAGACTCAAGGTTGTTAGGTCTGGCGCTGAGATAGTTTCTATTCTCCAGTTCTCTCGTTCTTCGTTCGGTACAGCGAAGCTGGAAGAGCGACCCCACCCGCAATAGGTGATCAGCGTTATGCCCTCCTTGAAGCCGTTGCTCTGTGCGGCGAAACTTCTTGCACTCTCTATGCTCTTGCTGATCTCCTCCGCGAGCTCCATGACGTTCGCATTCCGGCCCAACAGCCATCCTTCTTCTGCGCCAGTGAAGTTGTCGACGAAAAATAGAAGGTGCACAAAGCGTCCTTCATCTATACGCACGACCGAATCTGACGTGAAGGCATGCACCCTTTCGTTGCGTGCGAAAGGCGTCAGACGATGTCCCATATCCCCAAGCAATTCGATACTCCGGAAATGCTTTGCATACGAAATGGCAAGTTGCGCCTCCAACTGGGGCAACATATTAGCCTTGGATACTTCTTCAATGACCAATATCCTTATCGCCGCACCTATGGCCGACGGAAGCATTAAGTACCAGCGGCCAGCACTATTGACTATGGGATGCCTTTCCAGAAGAGTAACGGAGAGAGCATCTCCCACTAAGCAAGCACGCTTGGACAGGTCGCATATGAATGGCGCAAGGTCGCGCGGCGAAATCTGGAGACGCTTCAGATCCTCCCCAGTAAATGAAATCCTCCCCGACAGCGAGGGGATATCGCCTAGCAAGTCGCCTGGAATGCTCTCAAGCGGATCTTCGCTCCCGACAGTGTATTTCTGTAGGGCGCATTTGGCGGCCAAGGCATCCGAGAGCCTGAGTAGGGCTAACACCTGTTCTCGGAGTCGCGAAAACCACTGACCAGAAGGCATGCCATCTACAACATCCAAGAACCTTTGCAGAAAGAACGCGTTGCTTTCCCAGAGACCCTCGAACGTACGAAAGCTGCCCTGGTCGTTCGACACACAGGAAACGAATACACTCTCCGCCGGGTCTTCGCCCCGACCAACGGGAGTTTGCCCCAGACATGAGAAGGCATCCCTTATCACATTGGCTGTGGGTTTGTTTGCGCCGGTTGACATCGCAGTAAATGCATGAACCAGACCTTCGAGGCGATACAGATTGCTCTGTAGTTCCGGGCACGTTGTCAATCCCGCAAACACTGCCGCAGTTTCAATGGCATCTGATTCTCTCGCAAGTGAAGCAAGCTGTGTGTTCGTTTTCAGAACTCTCATGCAGTCGCAATGGTATGCGCTGCCCTGCGCTAGCAAACCCACTAGAGATTCCAGAGACTCCATCATCTCCTGCATATCCTCGGGAGGTTTGAGAGTTTTACGTCGCTTTTTCCTCGCCATCCGAAATCTCCAATAGGCCTCGCAGGTTGCCTCTTGTTCCTCGTGGGGCGGTCGTGGGGCCTCCCATGGGCCGTTGATTATAAAAAATGGGCGATGGGGCGTCAATGGAAATGCGGCGAAGCCGCAGGTGTGAAGGGTGTGAAAGGGGAGAAAGGGGTGAAGGGAGAAAGGCGGCGGGAGGATGCAATTTTCTACTTTTCCCATGATTTTGTTGTAGCGTCTGTACGCCAATGACGTATAATAGCATATATGGAGATTGTAGAGACGAGCGTCTTTACCAGGCAGATTAAGAAGCTCCTGAGCGATGAGGAGTATGCGGAGCTTCAGTTCCGCCTGGTTATTAGTCCTTTGGCAGGTGCCATAATCAGGGGCAGCGGTGGCCTCCGAAAGCTCCGCTGGGCGGCCGAGGGACGCGGCAAGAGCGGGGGTATAAGGGTCATCTACTACTATGTGACCGCCGAATACCGGATATTCATGCTAGCCGCCTACGCCAAAGGAGCGAAAGAGGATCTGACGGACAACGAAGTGGCTGCTTTGAGAAAACTAGTCAGAGAGGAACTGTCATGAGTTCAAAGACATTCAAAGAGCTCGAAAAGAGCATTCGCGAGGCGGGGAAGATTCGCCGGGGGGAAGTGAAGCCGTCGCGGGTCTTCCAGTATGAAGCGATCGATATCCGCAAGCTGCGGGAATCGGTGCACGTCTCGCAGGGGCAGTTTGCCAAGATGATCGGGGTCAGTAAGGACACCCTGCAGAACTGGGAGCAGGGGCGTCGCCGGCCACGCGGTCCGGCCAAGGCCCTGCTGCGCGTGTTTGAGAAGAACCCCAAAGCCGTCGTCCGGGCGCTCGGATAGGGACGCCTAAAGGTCGGCGGGGGGAATTAAAGGTGTCAGATTCCCGCTTTCGGGGGAATGACAGAGTCACTCCCGTTTCCGTGTCTGTTTTCGTTTGCCTGTTGCCTTTCTCCTTTCCCGGGCGGGTCTCTTCGGGGCGGAGCGGGTGCTTCGCTTTGGCTTCTCGGGTGGGCGTTTGGGCTTGGGGCGGGCTTGGGTGCGGAGCCATTGGGCGTGGAGGCGTTGGCGGCGGGCGGGGGGCCATTCGTCGGGGAAATTCGGCCGGGCGAATTGACCGAACACTTCGACCGCCTTACGGTCGTACGCCCGGGCCGCTTCGACCTCATCCGTGAAGAGACCGAGGAAGGGCGGCTCGCCCTCGCCGTACACCGTGGCAAAGTACTTGCCGTGCCTCTTACTGTAGCTCACGCCCTTGAACCGGGAGGACGTCCCTCGTTGCTTGGCTCGGTTGCGCGTGTTCTCCTGGCGGGTGCAGATCCGCAGATTGGCCCGGGTGTTGTCGAGTTTGTTGCAGTTCGTATGATCGACGACCATCCCCGCGGGCGGCGGCATGATCTGGCGGTGCATGTAGACATGCTTTTGCTTCTCCAGCCGGATGGCGTAGCCGCCCCGCAGGTGCCAGGTCCACCGGCTGAGCCATTCATAGTCGGCGGCGTCCACGTAGGCGTAGACCCCGCCGCCCAGCGGGATCATCTTCACCATCTCGCCCTTGGGCGTGGGCGGCTGGGCCCGAAAATTCGGGCAGACCCGTCCCGGCGGGCACTCCTGCATCCGCCCGAGCGATTCCGGATGGTTGGCGCACGCCGGGCGGGTGGGGACCCCGACCGAAAGACTCCACATCGCCTGACGGCGGTCCCAGTACGAGTACACACAGTTGCAGCAGCTTTCGCTCTGGGCCATGAGTTCTCCCTTCCGCCTGGACGTTGTCCGTTGCGGGTTCCCAGTGGTCAGCCGGGCGTCGCGTCACGCGACATCGTCTATATGGTAAATTAACCATGCATCGGCGTCAACAGAAATATCGACAGAATACGCACGCATTTGAAGGATTGCAGCTTTTTCGCCAACCTTGCTATGATTAGGATGTATATGCTGTCGGAAGACGCTTTGTGCGCGGGCGTCGTTGGGCAGGACGATGGGGCAAGGGGAGCAGGGATGAAGCTTTCGGTAGCGGCCAATTACGACGTTGAGCTGGTCCCGAAGCTGGCCGGCTTTCCGGTCGCGGAGGTGTATGGCAAGCTTCCCGTCGATGTGGTGGGGGGCGGAAGGCCCGGCTATATGAGCACGCGCCTGGCGAAGCGAGAGCTGGCCGAGTACGTAGCGGCACTCAAGGAACACGGCATTGCTTTCAATTATCTTCTGAACAGCTCGTGCCAGGGGAATCGCGAATGGAGTCGGCATTGGCAAAAGAAGCTGATGCGGCTGCTGGACACGCTGGGCTCGATGGGAGTTCGCCGGCTTACAATCTCCACGCCGTACCTGCTGGAACGCGTCAAGGCGGCCTTTCCCCAGTTTTACATCAAAGCCGGAATCTACGCCCAAATCGATACCCCTCGGCGGGCCCGCTTTTGGCAGGACCTCGGCGCCGACGCCCTGACACTGGAGGCATTCTCCATCAATCGCGACTTCAGTGCGCTCCGGGCGATTCGGGCGGCCGTCAGTTGCGAGCTTCAGTTGATTGCCAATCACCCCTGTCTGCCGAACTGCCCGACACAGCCGTACCACCAAGCCGGCATTTCGCATGGCTCCGACGGCTCACGCAATGTGTTCATCGACTACTGTTTCCTCTCCTGCACTTTGAGGCGCCTGGAGGATCCATCCCTGTTCATCAAAGCCGCCTGGATACGGCCCGAGGACATCGCTTTCTATGAGGCGATGGGATACGAGAACTTCAAAATCCTGGAGCGGGGCATCCCCTCGGCGGACCTGCTCCAGCGGGTGGAAGCCTACAGTCGGCGCTGCTCGGGCGAGAACCTGGCGGACCTGATTCTGCCGTACGGATTCAAGCAAGCTCCCGCAAAGCCGAGCTTCTGGTTTCTGCGCCACTTTTTCCGGCCGGGGCAGGTCAATCCTCTCAAGCTCCGGCCCTACTATGTCATGATGAAGAGACACGGCATGCTGTTCCCGCTGGCCAGGAATCCTTTCCGAATCGACCCGGCGCGCATTGGGCCCGACTTTATCAAGGAATTCGAACACCGTCATTGCTCTCATCTGTCTTGTGCGGACTGCCATTATTGCGAGGAGATTGCGGCCCGGGCGGTTACGGTCGATCCCGACTTTCGCCAGGAACAGTTGGAGCAGGTCAGGAAAGCCAGGCAAGCACTTCTGGACGGGGGGTTGTGGGGTGTTTAAGCAGCGTGCACGAGGCGCGGAGTTCTTGGACGCACCCAGCGGCGATCCACGGCTGGTGGAACAAAGCTACAAATTCATGAAACTCGTCAATCGGATCGGCGGCGGGATTCGCGTCGTCCGCGAGTTCTTCGCCCGGGAACTCCCGAACGTCCCCAAGGGAAAGCTCGTGAGGGTCCTCGACCTCGGGTCCGCCGACTGCGACATTCCGATTGCCGTCACGCGCTGGGCAAAGGAGCGGGGCTACAACGTGGAGTTCACGTGTCTCGATCACGACCCGACGGCGACGGAACTGGCGCGGCAAGCCGTCGCCCGCTGCCACTGCGACACCATCCGGGTGGAACAGGCGGACATCTTCCACTATCAGCCCGCCGCGGACTTCGACTACGCCATGGGCTCCATGTTCTTCCATCACTTCACCAACGAGGAAATTCACAGGCTGATCGCACTCCTGCAAGGCTTCGTGCGCAAGGCACTGCTGGTCAATGACCTGCACCGCTGCCGGCTGAATTATCTTGTCTGCTACATCCTGACCATTCCCCTCGACCGGCGTATCCAGCACGATGGCTTGCTCTCGATCCTGCGGGGTTTCAAGCCGGGCGAGCTGGCCCAGATTCTGAGAGAGCACGATCCGGCGGCGGTGGTCCGACGGTTCTGGTTCTGCCGGGTCTCGGGCGTCGCCCGTTTCGATCGGAAGGGGGGACCATGAAGGCGATCCTGTCGGCACTGGCCACGGCGAATCCTCAGCGCTATGCGACCCAGCGGGAAATCTGCGCGTATCTCGAAGCACATTTCGCTATGGAGCCGGCCGAGCGGGAATTGTACCGACAACTCCTCCTGGAAGGGCCGATCCGGGGCCGATACATCGCCGTGGATGTGGACGAGGAGATCTGTTCCCAGGATCCCGATTCCCTGATCTGCCGCTTCACGAAGCACGGTCGTCGCATCGCCGCCGAAGCCGCTCGCGCTGCCCTGCATCGGGCGGGTCTGGAACCCGCGGGCGTTGAGGGACTCATCGTCAACACCTGTACGGGTTACTTGTGTCCGGGACTGTCGTCCTATCTCATCGAGGACCTTGGCCTGCCGGCGTTCACCTGTGCCCTGGACCTCATGGGCATGGGCTGTGGCGGGGCGATTCCCAACCTGGAAGCCGCCTGCCGGATGATTCAGTCCGGGGCCAGGAAGACGGTTTTGTGCCTGTCCGTCGAGATCTGTTCGGCCACGTTCTTCACCGGGCCCGACCCGGACCTCATCGTCAGCAACAGTATCTTCGCGGACGGCGCTTCCGCGGCGGTTCTCAGCGCGAGCCTCAACGGAGACCCGGCGGGCGGACTGCTCCGCTTCATCGATTTTGAGTCCGTCACATTGCCCAAGTACCGTGAGCAACTGCGCTATACGATGAAAGGAGGGCGATTGCGGAACGTGCTGACACGAAACGTCCCGGTCATTGGGGCCAAGGCCGTCGCTCAGGTCGTTCAACGTCTGCTGGGTCGGCACAGCTTGACAATCGACGATATCGACCGGTGGGCCGTTCATCCCGGGGGCACCCAGGTGCTCAAGGCCGTCGCCAAGCACATCGGACTGACGCCCGAAATGCTCCGATTCTCCTACGAGACGTTCTACGAGTATGGCAACATGTCCTCGCCCTCGGTCATGTTCGTGCTCGACCGGATCCTGCGCCAGGCCCCGCCGCAGACGGGCGACCGCGCCCTGCTCCTGTCCTTCGGCGCCGGCTTCACCGCCTTCGCCGCCCTCGTCGAGTTTTGCTGAACTACTCAATCCCGGGAGGTGATCGGCCAGAGAGTGCAGATCAAGGACGTATGGTCATCCCAGAGGCTAAGGGATCCAAGGCCGGATACATTTAATCGCTATCCAAAAACGTATATATTATCCCCGGGTCCACTTGAATATGTGAGGTTATCGAAGACATCCCTCCAGCCACGCTTGCCTTTTCCGTCGTCGCTTGATGGTTGATGTTTCTTGGCCTCTTCATCAACCAGCTCTTTCTTAGCTGGCACAGTTTTTTTCACTTTATCCACATCCCGGTCCATTGCTCTCTCCTTCCCCTGTGATTCAATTTCTGCTGGTCAGTTGACCTTAGGGAATACCCTAAAAAACGCCCTTGCGGCGAACCCGCTGAAGGGCCTAATCTCTTCTATACCATTCTTGCTCAAAAACACCGCCGTATTCTTCACTGGGTACGCTTCCACGTACACGATGTT
>Ga0315279_10011398_pt1 | contig 10292 bp, 6 predicted proteins | sample YL17G06_20_MG_FD_203694 | JGI IMG/M metagenome (GOLD analysis project Ga0315279, IMG submission 203694) | Sediment microbial communities from Yellowstone Lake, YNP, Wyoming, USA - YL17G06_20 | ecosystem: Environmental > Aquatic > Freshwater > Lake > Sediment | place: USA: Wyoming | collected...
CCGCCTTGACGATCGCGGCCAGATCACGGATGGCCACGTCCTGGCCGGTGCCGATATTGATGATGTCGCTTCCGCGATAGTTTTGCATGAGAAACACGCAGGCGTCGGCGCAGTCGTCGGCGCACATGAATTCGCGCGTGGCCGCGCCCGTGCCCCAGAGTGTGACCGCCGGCGCGCCCGCGGCCTTTGCTTCGTGGAATTTTCGGATCAATGCGGGCAGAACGTGCGAATTCTCGGGATGATAATTATCGTTGATCCCGTAGAGATTCGTGGGCATGACGCTGATGAAATCGGCGCCATATTGCCGGTTGTAACTCTGGCACATGATGATGCCGGCGATCTTCGCGATGGCATAGGGCTCGTTGGTCGGCTCAAGCCGGCCGGTCATGAAATATTCCTCTTTGATGGGCTGGGGCGACATTTTCGGATAGATGCATGCCGATCCCAGGAAGCAGAGCTTTATAACGCCATGCTTCCATGACGAATTGACGATATTGTTCTGGATTTCGAGATTGCTGTAGGCGAATTCGGCTGGATAGGCGTTATTGGCATAAATACCGCCGACCTTTGCCGCGGCCAGAAACACGAATTCGGGTTTCTCCTGTGCAAAGAACCGGTCCACGGCCAGCTGGTCCATCAGATCGAGCTGCGCGTGCGTGCGCTCGATGATCTCCCCAAAGCCCCGGAAGCGGAGTGCGCGGACAATGGCGGATCCCACCAGGCCGCGGTGCCCGGCGACATAGATGCGGGAGGATTGGTTCATGCTGGTTTTCCTTCAAATCCATGAATTTGGAACAACCGCCGGCGATGCGAATTACCGGGTTTGCGCGTTCCAGATCATCGGCACATCAAATTCCATATATACCCGCGCGAAGTGGTCCATTTTTCCGTCCGCAAACGCCGGTTGATAGATCGCGCCGATGTCCAGGTAGTTGAGCGGCCGCCAGTCGGCCTGCAGGGCGAGGGACACCAGGTGGCGGTCCTTCGCATAATCCTGAAAGCCGCCCTGATTGTCGCCATGGCCCGGCGCCGGGGTTTTGTTGTGGGCGTAGAAGTAATCCCAATGATACAAATCGAGCGTGCCGTCGCCTTTGATCCACCAGGCAAGCTCGCCGTACAAACGAAGGTGATCGCGCGGCTGCATCAGGATATGCGCGGACCAGACGTCCTGATCATTTCCCCACGGCCAGCCGCGCGGCTCGTTCCAATAGACGTGGCGGTTAAGGCCCGGATACCAGTGCGTATACACACCCCATGCGACGTGGGTGTATTCGGCGCCGACTTCCCGCAGGATGGATTTCCCATAGCAAACGGAGCCGGCCTGAAACGCGAACTTGTTGGGGCTGCGATTATGGTCGAACACGGTGATGTCGTCGTTTAAAAACTCGCCATACCAGCGCCACGGCCCGGCGACCACCGAAAGGTCTCCGCCGCCCATGATGTTGGTGCGCCCTTCCGCCGGACCGCCGGCGATGTTGGAAAAGTAGTAGACCTGCACGGGGTTGGCATAGCGCGAAAGAAGATTGCCGCCCCAGAAATTGACAAGCTCATACAGGCCGATCTGCACATGGCGGCCCAGGCGCATATCCACGCGCTGGCCCGCGCCATAGCGTCCCGGAGCGTCCGGCGTGGCCCCCGTGGAATCCGGGAAAAGGAATTCGTCATCGAACTGGGCAAGGTAGCACTGGGCGCGCAGCGCATTTCCCATGGCGACCTGCAGGTGATACCAGTAGAACGGCGACAGCGCGGCGCCCGACTGGGCAAGCGTGCCTTTATATCCCGGGCCCCAGCGGAGCTTGAATTTGCCGATTGCCAATGTCGCGGGGCGCGCGTTCAGGCGCAGGTATCCCGTGGGAAAATTGAAATCCATGCTGCCCGTGCCTGAAATATGTTCCGCGCCGCTCACAAATTGCTCGGTGCGGATATCAGCAAGGGAATCGGCGAAATCGTCGACGGGGGACCGTTCGTCGCTGTGCACGTCGCATTGGACGGCGGCGCTCAGGTAGCGGGAAGAATAATCGATGCGCGCGCCCGCATAGCCGTTGGGATGGAAGGCCGCATCGTCCAGGTCGCCGGTTGACCGGATGAACACCCCGGCCCGCAGGACCTGGCCGTCCGCGGCATAGCGGACGGCGGGCGGCGCCGCCGGTTCGATATCATTGGGCAGCGCGAAAAACGGCGCCGCCGCGGAATCGAACAGGGCCGCGCGCAGGGAATCCAGCGCATCAAAGGAGAGCCGGTATTTGTTTTCAAAGGAAAAAAGCTCCGCGCGCGCGCTCATGACGGCGGCGGCGAGCAGCATGCAGGCCATCCCCATTTTCATCGCTGGCTCCGATCCTGTTTCACGTAAAATAGAATTTTCCCGCATCGTCGTCGGAAGGTATTTTCCTTATTCAAGGATTTTGCCGATAGAAGGGGCATGGTGGGCCGCCATGGAAAAAAAACCGTTCGGATCGGTGCGTGTTCTCGTGGTGGGCGATGTCATGCTCGACCGCTACTGCTTTGGCGAAGTCGACCGCATATCGCCCGAAGCGCCGGTGCCTATTGTCAGGGTCCAACGCGAAATAGCGGGACCGGGCGGGGCGGCCAATGTCGCCAATAACATCGCCCGTCTGGGCGCGCACGCGACGCTGATCGGCATGACGGGCCGCGACGGCCCCGGGCGTGAGCTCGCGCGGCTTGCGGGCAAAGCCGGCATTGCCGCGCATTTTGTCGCCGACGCCTTTGCCACCACCACCAAGACCCGCATTATCGGCGCGCACCAGCAGATGCTGCGGCTGGACGTGGAAGAAAATCTGCCGCCCGGCGCGGTCCGCGGCCTGATCGGCATGCTGGCGCGCTGCATCGACGATGCGGACGTCGTCATTCTCTCGGACTACGGCAAGGGCGTATGCGGCGGACGGGTATGCCGTGCCGTGCTGGATGCGGCGAAAAAGCGCCGCCTGCCCGTGGTGGTCGATCCGAAAGCCGAGGACTGGAGCAAATACGCGGGCGCGGATTTCATAAGCCCGAATGTCAAGGAACTCTCCATGGCCGCCGGCCGCACGGTGCCCAACGAAGACGCCCGCATCGAGGCGGCGGCGCGCGAGCTCCTTGCGCGCTATCGGCTGGGGAGCCTTCTGGTCACGCGGTCGGAAAAAGGCATGAGCTTGATATCAGGAAATCGCAGCCTGCACATGCATTCGCGCGCGCAGGAGGTGTTCGATGTCAGCGGCGCCGGCGACACCGTGGTGGCGACCTTCGCGGTGGCCCACGCGGCCGGACTGCCGGTCGATTCTTCGCTGTCTCTGGCCAATGCGGCCGCCGGCATTGTCGTGGCGAAAATCGGCACCTGTCCCATAGAATTGCCTGAACTTGAAACCGCGGCCGAAACGCTGCATATCTCTTTGCGCCGATAGCGCCCCTATGGACCCCCGCACCAGGCAGACCTTCCGCTATTTTCCGCCCGCGTCCGCGCCCCCGCCCGCGGGACGAACGCCGGCTGATCCGGGCCGCGTGCGCGGCAGGCGGCTGATCGCGTTCGGACTTACCGCGATATTTCTGCTGTCAATTGCCGCCGGCGCCGGTCTGTGGCTTCTCGTGCGGCTCTACGACACCCTTCCGTCGGTGGAGGAGCTGGAAAATATCGAACCGCCGCTGGTTTCCAAGGTGATCGCCCGGGACGGCTCGGTGATCAACGAATTCGGCACGGAGCGGCGTTTCTGGGTCTCGGTCGACAGCATGCCGCAGAACCTGCTGGACGCGGTGGTGGCCACCGAAGACCGGAAATTCTACGACCACTGGGGCATCGACGTCAAGCGGATCCTGGGCGCCGTGCTGGTGGACCTTGTCCACCGCGAATCCGCGCAGGGGGCGTCCACCATCACCCAGCAACTCGCGCGCAACGTATACTTGACATCTCGCAAATCCATGGTGCGGAAAATCCGCGAGATCCTGACGGCGATACAAATCGAAAAACACTATGCGAAAAAAGAGGTCCTCGAACTGTATCTCAACCAGGTCTATCTGGGGGCGGGTTGTTTCGGCATGGAAGCCGCCAGCCAGCGCTATTTTTCAAAACATGTCTGGGAACTTTCACTGAACGAATGCGCGGTGCTGGCGGGCACGATCCAGTTGCCGGAATACTACCGGCCCGACAAACAGAAAAACATGATCCGCATCCTCAACCGCCGCAACTCCGTCATCCGGTCCATGCTGGCCATGCATGCCGTAGATAAAGCAACGGCCAGAAACGTCATGGAATCGAGCGTTGATGCCAATCCGATGGAACCGGCGTCAAAGACCGCTCCCTACCTCATGGACCTGATCCGCCAGTATGTGATCGACAAATACGGCGAAGACGAACTGTACAGCGGCGGGCTTGTCATCTATACGACGCTGGATCCGGTCGCGCAGGACACGGCGGAAGTGGCCGCCGCGGCCCAGCTTATCGTGCTGCAGAAACGCCTTAACCGCATGTGCGTTGACAGCTCGGGGATCGCCGCGAAACTCGGCATTCCCCGCGATACCCTCCTCGCCCATTTTGATTCCCTGCATGCCGTGCACGAAAAGGCATTCGATGCATTACCCGATTCGGTGCGCCTGCGCACCGCGCAGGTGGTGGTGGTGGCGCTTGACGTGCAGACCGGCGCCATGCTCACGCTGATCGGCGGCCGCAATTTCGACGAAACCAAGTTCGACCGGGCCCTTCAGGCGCTGCGCCAGCCCGGTTCGGCATTCAAACCGTTCGTGTATACCGCGGCCATCGAACACGGTTTTGCACCCATGTCGGTGGTGCTCGACCAGCCGGTGACCATCGCCACGCCCCAGGGCGACTGGCGGCCGGAAAATTTCGACAAGGAATTCCTCGGCCCGGTAACCATCCGTCAAGCTCTTTACAAATCGCTCAACCTGCCGGCGATCCAGATGCTCCTTGCCGTGGGCGCCGATACGGTGGTGATGTGCGCGCGCCGCATGGGCATCACCACGCCGCTGTCGGCGGTGCCGTCGCTGGCCATCGGCGCCTGCGAAGTCATCCCCATGGAGATCATCTCGGCGTATGGCATATTCCCCAACGCCGGCATGCGCGTTACCCCGTATTGCATCGAGAAAATAGCGGATAAAAGCGGAAAACTGCTCGAGACGCACGCGGTGGCGCCGCAGCGAGTGCTCTCGCCGCAGGTCGCCTTTATCATGTGCGATATGATGAGCGACGTGGTCCGGCGCGGCACCGCGGCGAAGATTCCGGGCATGGGTTTTACGCGGCCGGCAGCCGGAAAAACCGGCACCACCAACGATTTTTCCGATGCATGGTTTATCGGGTATACGCCGCAGATCGTGTGCGGCGTCTGGGTGGGAGTTGACGAGCGGCGTTCCCTCGGCCGCGGCGTGACCGGCGCCGAAGGGGCGCTGCCCATCTGGGTCCCCGCGGCCCGGGCGCTGCACCGGTCGCTGCCCGTGGAAAATTTTCATCGGCCCGATGGGGTGGCGGCGGTGAACGTATGCAGGGAGTCCCACAAGCTGGCCGGGGATTTCTGCCCGGACCCGCTGCCCGATTACGTCATTGCGGGGACCGACCCCTCGATGACGCTTGACTCATGCGACATTCACACGGGCGGCCGCTTGCGTCGAAGCCCCGATTATTTCGGGCCGGGAAAAGGCAAGCGCGGCGCGGACAAGCGGCGGCCGCAGATGTTTTAGCGCCCGCGCGCTATTTTGCCGGCTTTGCATCCGGGCAACCGTCATCGTCCTTATACCCGTTGACCGTTTCGGGCAGGTTGGGACAGGCGTCGCTGCCCTTGCATACCCCCTCGTAAACTTTCGACAGGCCTTTTTCCGCCACCCACGGGTCGCAAATGCCGTCTTTATCATTGTCCGGGTCCGGGCAGCCGTCCTGGTCGGCATAGCCGTCGAAGTCCTCGGCCTTGTTGGGGCACTCGTCCTGCACATCCGGAAGGCCGTCGAGGTCGTTATCGTAATCGGGACAGCCGTCGGCATCCTCGAATTCGTCGCGGTCCTCGCGCAGGTCCGGGCATTTGTCTTCGGCGTCGGGAATGCCGTCGCCGTCGGAATCGGTGAAGACGGCCGCGCGCGCGGCGTCGCTCATGAGTCCCACGTCGGCCCCGTCCTTGCCCATGCCTTTCAGCGGGCTGTTATCACCCGCGAAAAAGTCGATCGTGCCCATGCCGGCGGCGGAAAATGCCGGGTCTTTTCCCTGGTTGGTCTGGTCTATGACGGCGAATTGATTGAACGGCTGGCGATTGCCGAAAAAGTCGTTGTAGATGATTCTTGACTTGCGCGAATCATAATCCACGAATATGCCGAACTGCTTGTTATTATAAAACACGTTGTTCTGGACCAGAATGGCGCTTTTCCTCGCCAGCATTAAGCCGCAATTGCCGCTGTTGGCGATGACGTTGTGTTCAACCGCGGAGCTGACGCCATAGGCGACCAGTTCGCAGAAGATGCCGGTCCAACGGTTGCGGTTGATGATATTATTGCGGATTTCGGGCAGCGATACCAGGCAATGAATGCCGGTATGGTTATCTCGTACGATAGTATGTTCGATGAGCGTATTGGTGTTTTCGCACAGAATACCTATATCGCCCTGCTCAATGGTCATGTTTTTGATCACCGAATAGTTGGTTCCGCGGACCACCGGCCTGGAGCGGTTGCCCTGGAGGATCGTCTTTTCCATGTCCTGGCCGCAGAGCACGAGATATTCGCGCATGACCACGGATTCACGATAGGTGCCGTTGAGGACGAATATCGTGTCCCATTCGTCGGCTTTATCGATTGCTTTCTGGATGGTTGGATATTCCTTGGGCACCAGGATTTTCTTTGCCGCCAGCGCCTGGGATGCCGGAAGGCATAGGCCGATGGCGATTCCGATAGCGGTTTGCAGTTTCATAATGGATCCTCCGTGATAAGTCCGGGACGCCGTTCTGGCCCTCTATTCAGGGGCATGCATGATGGCGGAAGGTTTCCGGCCATCATTACAAATCTAAGTTCTGATAATCCCAAAGACAAGGCAAAAACGCAGCAGGCATAATTATTCCCCGGACGGCTTGCGGCATTTTAGACGCTAGAGTATATTACATAAATTGCGCGGTGGGGGCATCGCGGATTGCCGGAATTCCGAAAGCCGCAGCCGCGGCCATGCCGGGCGATTGACCCGCATACATCCATCAAGGCGATCACCTATGCCTAAAGCCTCCCGGAAAAAGCCGCGCCCGATTGCATCCGCAGCGCGGCGCATGAAAAAGCGGCCTTCGGGAAAATCGAAAACGAGCGACAATCCGAGGGCGCGCCTCCTGCGGCTCAGCCTTGATTTAAACCTGCACCAGACGCTTTTTGATAACACGCCCGACATGATATATTTCAAGGACGCCTCCAGCAGGTTCCTTAAAGTTAATCGTGCGTGGGCCAAATGGAAAGGGCTCCGGTCGCCGGACGACGCCGTGGGCAAAAGCGACGCGGATTTCTTCCGCCCCGAATTTGCCAAGGGAACGCTTAAGGAGGAACAGCGCATCATCCGCACCGGCAAGCCGCTCGTGGGCAAAATCGAACACCTGTCGGCGCGCGACAGCTGTTATCGCTGGCTTCTGGCCACCAAGGTCCCAGTGATCAATGCGCAGGGCAAAATCGTCGGTACCTGCGGCATCACGCGCAATATCACCGCGCTCAAAGACGCGGAAGAGGCGCTTTCCAAAGCGCGCGACGAGCTGGAGCTGCGCGTGCAGGAACGCACGTCGGAACTCAAGCAGGCCAACGAGCGGCTGGAAGCGCGCCTTGCGCAGCTTCATTTCCTTAACGACGTATCGTTCCAACTGGCGCAATTCATCAGTCTTGATGAGCTTTGTCCCGCGGTCATCGAGGCCTTCGTGTCGCGCGTACGGCCCGCCGAAGCGTCGTTGTGCCTGCGGACCGATTCGGGTTTTGCGTGCCGGTGCTCCACCCGGGCGCTTGACACGGCGCCGGCGCATAGCGCGGCGGAGAAGGCGATCGCGCCGTTCGTTTCCTCCGAGCTGCAGCGGCCGGTGCTGCTTGCGGACTGGCGCAACGACGAGGATGTGGGCGCCGCCGGGTGGCCGTCGGACCTTACCGGTTGCTATCTGGCAATTCCCCTTCTGGCCGACAACAAAACCGTCGGGATCATTCAGCTCTTCGCCCCCGCCGGGTTCGCCGCCCGGTACGATACCGAATTGCCCGTGCTTTCCACGCTGGCGGCCAACGCCGCGGTCTGCCTGAGCAATGCGCTGCATTATCATGACCTGGGCGAGCAGTCGCGCGTGCAGGGCGAACTCGACGCGGCGCGCAGCATCCAGCAACGCTTTACGCCGCGCGAAACACCGGTCATTCCGCGCGTACAGCTCAAGGGCGTGTATCGTCCGGCCTATGAGGTCGGCGGCGACTACCTGGATTATTTCAAGGCCGACAACGGCAACTGGGTGATCGTGGTGGCCGACGTGTGCGGCAAGGGCATACCGGCGGCGCTTTTCATGACCATGTTGCGCAGCGTGTTCCGCACCGAGGGCCGCGACGCGGTATCGTCCAAAAAGCTGGTGTGCGCGGTCAACGAAACCATGCTTTTGAACCTGGACGACCGCTCATTCGTCACGGCGCTGTGCCTTATCATCGACGCCAACAGCCGTTCGTTGTCGTACTCGCGTGCAGGGCACCCCATGCTTCTGCGCCTGCGGAGCGGGGCCCGCGGCCCCGAAAGCATCACCTGCAACGGCCTGGCCATGGGCCTGGTTTCGGACGCCAACCTGTTTGCCGCGATGATCGAGGAGGTGGTGCTGCCGCTTGAAAAGGGCGACCAGTACCTGGTCTATACCGACGGCCTTGTCGAGGCCACGGACCCGGGGCATAATGCCTATAGTCAACAGCGGCTCGTGAGCCTTCTCTCCGACCGCCGCGCCGACAGCGCCGATGACCTCATCCAGATCATCATGGACGACCTTTCAGACTTTACGAAAGAAAGCGAGCCGACCGACGATTTGACCGTGCTGGCGCTGCAGGTGACGGAGTAGGACCACGGCGCGGCGCGGCGCCGGGAAATTCGAAATCCGAAACAATCCCGCCGTTGGCGGGTGGAAATATTTCATTATAATTAATTGTTCGCCGAGGCGCTTCGCGCCCCGACGAACGACGCGGATTTGCTGGTAGCACCGCTTATTCACTCGCGAACAAGCGGATGCTACTGGCGCGTCTTGTCCAGCCCCCAGGGCGAGGCCGGACAGGCGCGCAGCAGATCCGCGTCGTTATTTTGTAAATTGAGATTACCTTTGGACTGAATGGCGCCAAGAATTAACACTTGATGCCATTCAGCCTTTTGCAAAAACCTTGAATGAAAAATAAAAGTCCAAAAATAATTAAATATAGCAAAAATTTAAATTCAGATAAAGGTTTATTGTCTCAAGGCAAAACTTTTTACAAGGATATTTTAATTGCAATTGCTCTTATCAGTTGCACTCTATTCGTCTATTGGCCTGCAAAATATTATGCTTTTGTCAATTATGACGATTTTGATTACAGTGCAGCAAATCAACATGTCCAACAAGGATTGACCTGGCCAGGCATTTCGTGGGCTTTTACTACATTTTATTCTTGCAATTGGCATCCCCTTACATGGCTCTCGTTAATGTTAGATGTCAGTATTCTTGGATTTAGCCCGGGTTCGCATCATATTATAAATATTGTTTTGCATTTGTTAAATACTTTTCTCTTATTTCTCATCCTTCGTATGATCACCCGGGCATTTTGGCTGAGTGCCGCCATTGCAGCTTTATTTTCATTGCATCCATTGCATGTTGAAAGTGTTGCTTGGATTTCTGAACGTAAAGATGTTTTATGCACTTTTTTCTGGATGATAACGACATATTGCTATGTGCAATTCTCTCGCAAAGCCGATTGGAAACGATATACTGGAACAATTATTGCTTTTACGTTTGCGCTTTTATCAAAACCGATGGCAGTGACTTTACCTTTTACTTTATTGCTTCTAGATTATTGGCCTTTGGAGAGAATGCGAGTTTTAGCAAAAGATGGATCATTTTTACAAGTGTTCTGGCAACGTTTTATAGAGAAAACACCGCTATTTCTCATGAGCTTTTTTTCAAGCGCAATAACCATCATTGCTCAAAAAACCGGAGGAGCAACGGTTCCATTTGAGCAAATTCATTTCTGGCAGCGTATTGCAAGCGCTGCTGAATCTTACTTGAGAGTACCGAATTCTCTGTTTAAGATAGGTTGATTTTACCCTCTTTCGCAAGCCAAATTTTTATCTGTGACTGCCGGATTGCCAGATC
>Ga0315279_10011399_pt1 | contig 10292 bp, 6 predicted proteins | sample YL17G06_20_MG_FD_203694 | JGI IMG/M metagenome (GOLD analysis project Ga0315279, IMG submission 203694) | Sediment microbial communities from Yellowstone Lake, YNP, Wyoming, USA - YL17G06_20 | ecosystem: Environmental > Aquatic > Freshwater > Lake > Sediment | place: USA: Wyoming | collected...
AGCGAAATTTTATCGAGATCAACCTTATTCTGATTTAGAGCATACTATTTACAAGGAAACCATCAAGTCTGTTATACAAAAGCATCAAACACCGACATTGTTATATCTTAAAGCCGGTTTAAAAACTGAGGCCTCAATAAAGCTGTCCTCATTACTAGATAAATATAAAGATCTCCCAATTATTGTTGATGATCCCAATGAAGTTAACATACAATCAATAACATGGTATGCACAAGAGATAAATAGAGCATATGCAGTAATTGTTCATTTTCTCAGTTTTGAACACACGGGTTGGACTTTTCATAATGCAAAAAATTCTTTTATAGCTGGTTTGGCGTATGGCTTTGGAAAGCATCTTCTAATGTTAGCTCATGAACCTTATAGTTCGCCTATTGATTATAGAGAATTGCTTAAAACCCACGATAAAGGCGAAAGATGTGTTAATATAGCAGATGCTTGGTTAAAAGATATTTCGAAGACTTATAAAGAGCAATTGATTGAAAAGAAAAAATTTATTTTAGAAGTACAAACTAAAGCAGATTTGCAAAATATATGGATAGGTGATTCGGTTGCTGAAAATGAGTCAGAAGATCTTTTAAAATATTTTATTCATACGGCATCCTATTACGAAGCCCTGGCATCTAAAAAATCCATTTTTATAGGTCGGAGAGGTACTGGTAAAACAGCCATACTATACAAATTGGCTAATACATTACAGTCAGATAAACGAAATCATGTATGTATTATAAAACCGGTTGATTATGAACTAGAAGGCATTCTAAGGATGCTACAACTTACAATACCAAAATCAGAAAAAGGATTCTTAATCGAAAGCTTTTGGAAGTTTTTAATTTATACAGACATAGCGGGAAACATATATGAAAGTTTACTGGCTAAACCGGCATATTATGAAATGAAGCCTGAAGATAATGAATTAAAAAAATTTGTTGATGAAAATGAATCACTGATTAGAGCATCTTTTTCAATCAGATTAGAAACCATCGTGAAAAGACTTCAGAATATAGAGAGTAGCGGGGTTGCAGAAAAGGATCGTATAAAAATAAGCGAGTTATTACATAACAAAACGATTGCGAAACTTCGTTCTATATTGGGGAATATTCTTGGTAAGAAAAATAAGGTCGTTGTTATAATAGATAATTTAGATAAAGCGTGGGGTAAAAGAGAAGATTTATCTCCCTTGGCCGATTTACTTTTTGGTTTGCTTAATGTTACAAATAGTATCGCAAGTGATTTTGAAAAATCGAATCATTGGAGGAATGCGATCAATTTTTCTTTAATCATTTTTCTGAGAAGCGATATTTTTGCACAAATTAAAAAGTATACTAGAGAACCAGATAAAATTTCTTATTCAAGAATTTCATGGGATGATCCAAGTCTATTAATAAAAATTATCGAAGCAAGATTTTTCACAGCAACTTCAATTAGTAGACCGGAAGCTATGTGGCGCAGATTCTTCTGTGGTAGAATTGAAGGTTTACCTACTAAAAATTATTTAATGAAATCAATCTTGCCGCGTCCGCGTGATTTGATATCCATAACGCAAGCGGCTATTGCGCAAGCTGTAAACCATGGTCATTCTAGAGTTGATAAAGATGATATTATTGAAGCAAAAAAAATATATTCTCAATCAGCATTAAACTCACTTGTTTCTGAGGAAAGCACAATACCCATCGAGGATTTACTTTATGAATTTATTGGAATGGAAGAAATACTGAGCGAAGATGATATATTAAAAGCAATGCAAAGATGCGGCTTGACAGTCGATAAATTGGAAGAGGTAATAGAACTGTTGTGTGACACAACATTTCTAGGAATGGAAGTTGAGAAAGATAGATTTGAATTCTTGTATAACGATGAAAATAAAGGAAAATTTAAAGTCATGGCAAAGAAAACAATTGAAAGTAGTACAATGAAGAAAGCACGATATCGGATCAATAAACCTTTTCATGCTTATCTCGAAATTAAATCCTCATTAAAAAACTAATGTAAGTAATATTTTAAGATGTCCATTATCCAACTTTATTTGTTATTTCAAACGGAATTCTGATACATTTACTGCCTGTTTGTCCCGTTAGAGAAAATCACCGATTTCAATCAATGGTTGTTTTCGAATTAACAGATAGTGATCTAATGCCAGCGTCGTGCATTGCCGTGAAAGGGCAGAGTCCTCTAACGGGATTTGTTGTCTATAACACCAGGATGCTATGGCACATTTAATCATCAATTCTTTTTAAAATCTATTAAAATATTGACGATTGACTTCCTTTAAAAAACCTCATATAATATATTGGTGAAGAAAGTGAAATGAGACCGTGCAAGATTAAGATATGCGAGTTGAATAATGGTCAACATGCTTTGTATTATTAGAAACAAAATTATTTTTCATTAACTGTATGAAAACAGACCCATACAAGGATTTTGCAAAACGATATGACCTGAAGATAACAAGGGATCGTGATCGAGAAATTTTCTTTGATAAAATCCTTAAAAAATATGGCGTAAGAGATGTGCTGGATTGCGCTTGCGGCACCGGCAATGACCTGGTTATGTTCCATTCTCTCGGTTATCATATTATCGGCTCGGACCTTTCCAAGGCCATGCTTTCAAAGGCCAAACAAAAAACAAAGGGAATAAAACCAAGAATAAAACTGTATCATGCGGATTTCCTCTATCTTGAGAAAAAATTTGATTCAAAATTTGACGCCGTCGCCTGTCTTACTAATGCAATAAATGAACCTCTTGAGAATATCGATACGATTAAGGCTTTAAGAAGCATGAAGGCCATGCTGAAACCTGGTGGAATATTGATATTTGACCAAGGCCAGACTGATGTATCAATGAAAAATCCCCCGAAATATTCTCCTATTATTAACGACAGGAATTTATCACGGCTATTCGTTATGAATTATTTTAAAAATCAGATGGAAGTAAATATATTTGATTTTATTCACTCAAAAAAAATAATAGAGTTTAAGCATAATTCAGTTCTAATTAGGATAAGATTAAAAGACGATTGGAAACGGATTCTGGAATTTGTAGGATTCGAGAAGGTCGAATATTACGGTGATTGGAAAATGACCCCGTATAACAAGAAGGATAGTAAGAGATTGATAATAGTTGCTCATACAGGTTCTGTCAATGGCATTAAACCGATAGGAGGTAAGAGTGTTTTTTAGAAAAAAATACTTGCTGGCATGCCTTATCCTGGTGAGTTTGATCTATGCCCGGCCCGTGGAACAGAATACCGCGGAAGCAGTGGCGAATTCCAGACTAATTCATGATGACCGGCAGGAAGATCATTCGATCGTTTCCCTCACTGTCATCAAGGACGATGAGACCGCTTCTGCACTGGCCTATGTATTTGGACTGGACCCGACTGGTTACGTGATTGTGGGAGCGGATGATCAGCTCCCGCCGGTCATTGCATATTCCTATACAAATCTCTGCCGGGATGACCGGTACGACAGGAACATCCTTTTCGACCTAGTAAAGAGAGATGTCATCGCCCGGCTCGCCAACGCCAGCCGTATTCCGGAGGGGATCAAGACCAAGTACGAAGTTGAGTGGCATGAGTATATCACGGGGGATTTTGTCACTCTTGCACCGGCTGTGTTTGAACAATGGCCTCCCGCCGGTTCGACGCCCACCGGAGGATGGCTCATGGAGAACTGGAGCCAGGGTTCTCCGTACAATACCTACTGTCCCATGGATAATAATGCAGGGCAGAGGAGTGTCGCCGGATGTCCCGCAGTAGCCATGGCAGCCATCCTGAACTTCCAGGAGAAGATAAACGGAACGCGATTCGATGATGGTGATGACTACTACCACAACTTCTATGAATCATACTGGATCGACGATGATCATGTAGCCCATGATTTCCCATCCTGGCCGGAGTTGAACGTGTATCTGGATACCCTGGAAAACCACTACGGCCAATCGATCCCGCCAACTTCATCGGACAAGGCGGCCCTTGTGTTTGCCTCCGGAGTTGCATGTCATCAGGTGTATTCAGCCTCGATTTCCGGTACCTACGGCATCACCCAAGCAGCAACCGCATATCAAAGATTCGACTTTGTTGATGCTGAACTCCTGTATGATTCATCGGCATACCTGTTCGAGCGATTGTCTCAGAATATGAAGAATGCCATGCCGGCACATATGGGCATAGTGGATTCGGGGCCGAACTACGGGCACAATATAGTTGTTGATGGTTACAATACCGATTCTTTCTACCACTTCAATTTTGGCTGGAGTGGCAGTTGGAACGGATGGTATCAGTTCCCGCTGACCGGTATGCCCTACGGCATGAACATCATAGAAGGGATCATTCTCGATATCGGTGACAGCAGTCACTACTGGGTCGAAGAAGCAGATGACCTACCATCGGGCGGAATGTTCCTGACCCTGGCATGCTCAGGCAATCCGGTCAGATCAAATCTCAACGTCGGCATAACTCTGCGGCAGGCTTCCCATGTGAATCTAGCCATTTACAGCATAACCGGCAGGCTTGTGGCAACACTGGCTGACCGGGAATTCAGCCGCGGCTCGCATAGACTCAACTGGAATGCTGATGGATTAGCTTCAGGTATATACATAATAAGCGCAATGAGTCCCCAGGGAAGGGTCTCGGAGAAGATCATTGTACTGAAGTAACTTCCTGTAGACCATGAGGAACGGTGTGCATATGAATATACTTGTTCAGTGAAAAAACTAACCGAAGCTGAAATCCTTGCGGCGCTCCGCCATCATTTTCCAAAGCCAAAGATCGAGCTCGATCACCGCAACGCCTTTGAACTGCTGATCGCGGCCATCCTCGCCGCCCAGGCCACGGACAAGAAGGTGAACGAGGTGACGCCTGGTCTTTTTGCGCGCTACCCAACGCCTAAAGAACTGGCCGACGCGGACCTGGACGACCTCAAACGGATCGTCCAGCCTCTAGGATTCTTCAACTTCAAGTCGAAGATGATCAAGGAATGCAGCCGGGGTCTGGTCGAACTTTTCGGCGGACAGGTCCCGGATAAGATCGAGGATTTAACCAGGCTGCACGGCGTCGGCCGCAAGACCGCGTCCGTGATCCTGGTCTCGATATTCCATAAGCCCGCTCTTGTCGTAGACACGCACGTGATACGGCTGGCGCGCGATCGATGGTATTTAAGCCGGGCAAAGACCGCGGACCGGATCGAGCCGGACCTGGCACGGTTCTTCGACCGGAAGAACTGGGTATACGTATCCCAGGCCCTGGTCTTGTTCGGCCGGCATGTATGCACCGCGAAAAAACCCAGGTGCCCGGAGTGCTTTCTGCGTCCGACCTGCCCGTACGACAAGAAAAATCTTTAAGTGTAAGTTGTTAGGGATTTAACAGAAAGGGTCTTCACAGCCTTTTGAACACTGGCGGACAACGCCTTTTTTTCCGCACTCGTACAGATCCGTGGAAAAATAACGTTCGGACCGGTCGGCCAGCACGGTTACCACCGTCTTGTCCTTGCCAATTTTCTTAAGGACATTGATCGACGCCAGCACGTTCGCGCCGGACGAGATGCCGACCATCATGCCGAACTTGTGGCATAGGTCCTGGGCCATGGCTACGGCGTCGTCGCTTTTTATCACTTCGGTCCAGTCCAGCCGCTTGACGTCGAGCAGTTCGGGGATGAAGCCGTCGCCGATGCCCTGGATCTTGTGCGGGGCAAAACCCGACCCGGTGGTGATCACCGCCGACTCCGCTGGCTCGACGGCGACGACGCGGCATGAAGGGTTGACCTCCTGGAGCCTTTTGCCCACGCCCATGATCGTGCCACCGGTACCCACACCGGCAACGAAGGCGTCTATGGTCTGACCTTCGATTTGGTCTAAGATCTCTTGACCGGTCGTCTGGTAATGGCATTCGGTGTTGTCCTCGTTCTGGAACTGCCGGGTGAGGAATACGCGCGGGTTCCGCCGGGCCATGATCACGGTCTTATCGCGGGAGCCGGAAAAACCGTCCGCCATCGGCGTCAGGCAGATCTCCGCGCCCAGGTTAAGCATGATCTTCCGTCTTTCCACGCTCATGTGTTCCGGCATGCAGATGACGAGCTTATAGCCTTTTGCAGCCGTGACCATGGAAAGACCGATACCGGTATTGCCGCTTGTCGCCTCGGCGATGATGGAGTCGGCCTTTAAATGGCCGTTCTTTTCCGCCTTTTCGATGATATATTTGGCGATCCGGTCCTTGACGCTGCCCGAGGGGTTCATAAATTCCAGCTTGGCGAAGAAATGCCAGTCCTGGTCCTCCCAGCGGACGTTCAATTCCATCATCGGCGTGTTGCCGATACAGTCGAGGATAGACAATACGCAGCAGGGAGGAGCGCTTAAACCGTGTTTTTCAGGATCCATAGGAACAGAGTATATTTATTAAACAATGAGTGTCAATGGCGGGGGCTGCCTGTACTGGATATCTTTCGGGAAAGTAGTTCTTTGAATTTCGGGTCGATCGGACAACCCAATTCCCGCGCGCGGGTCAGGTCGGCCCAGGCCCGGCCGAACTCTTCGACCGCATAATAAACAATGGCCCGGTTATACAGGGCTTCCGCGTAGTCGGGTTTGTAGCGGAGCGCCTGGTCATAATCGGCCAGCGCTATTTCGTATTCCTTTTGATCCAGTAAGAGGTTACCACGATTGTTATAGGCTTCGGCAAAATCCGGTTTCAAAGCGATCGCACGGTCATAATCGGCCATTGCTTTTTCGTATTCGCCAATGGTTTTATATGCCACAGCCCGGTTGTAGTAGGCGCTGGGATAGTCGGGCTGGATTTTCATAGCCTTGGTATAGTCGGCGATCGCCCGGTCCGTTTCGCCCCAACGGAACCAGACATCACCCCGGTGCATGTAAGTTTCAGCGTAATAGGGATCGTATATTAAAGCCCGGTCGTATTCTTTGAGCGCCCGGTCAAATTGGCCCAGATTGAAATAGGCGATGCCGAGGTCGATATATACGACATCAATGGAGGGATCGATCTGCAAAGCGCGGTCAAAGTCCGTGATTGCTTTTAAGTATTCTCCTTTATGGGTAAGCACCGTACCCCGTCCCTCATAGGCGATTGCTAGGTCTGGATTGATCTTCAAAGCCCGATTAAAATCAGCGATTGCCTTATCGTATTCCTTTAATTTATCAAAGGCCACACCCCGGTTGTTATAAGGCAGATCATATTGAGGGTCGGCCGCGATCGCCCGGTCATAATCCGCGATCGCCCGGGCCGGTTGGTCAAGGAGACTGTAAGCCCGACCCCGGTTGTTGAGCGCGAGGGAATTGTCCGGATATTTATGGAGCACATCGTTCCAAAGGGTCAAGCTGTCCTTCCAATCCCGGCAGCGGAGCGCGGAACCGATCGCCATTGCCAGGAGGACCGATCCCGCGCATAGTTTCAACAGGTTCGGCGTCGCTTTTATATTTTTCAAGAAGCGGCGCCAAAACCACACGCCGGCCATGCCGATGAGGTAAATAATGCCCAGGATCGGCAGGTAACAATAACGGTCGGCCGCGATCGCGGCGCCGGGCAAAGGGATGAATTGGCTGACCGGCAGTAAAGTTATCATATAAAACAAACTGCCAAAGACCAGGTGCCGGTTATGCCTGCCGAACCGGATCAGGATAACGATCCAGATCAGGAACAGGACGGCCGCCGCGTAAAATGCGAGCGGGATGGTTTGGAGATCATGATTGGGATAAGGGTAGAAACCGGACAGTTTTATCGGCAAGAAAGTTTTAGCGATATAAAAAAAATAATTATAACCGCCGATCAAAAAATTCCGGACCAGGTTGAACGCAGGATTGTCCATGGACCGGATCACCACAATATTCACGATTCCCAGTGGCATGGCCAAAGCCAGAAATGGGATCGTTCTTTTTATGGCATCCCGCTTCACTCGTGCGTCCTGAAGATAATCGATCAGGAGGATCACGGCCGGCAGGGTTATGGCCATGGGTTTGGCGAGGACCGACAGGACGAAGAGGATCAGACTGGCGACGTAAAGGAGCGGTTTTTTTAGTCGCCGGGAATAGAGATAGCTTACGAGCGCGGCCATATACAAAAAACCGCAAAGCACGTCTTTTCGCTCCGTCACCCATGCGACGGACTCCACGCGCAGGGGATGCAGGCCGAAGAAAAGGGCGGCCGCGGCGGCCGCGTAAAGGTTGCCGAAAAGCATGTACGCCAGCCAGAAAACAAGCAGAACATTTCCGACGTGCAGCAGGATGTTATTAAGGTGGTAGAAGAAGGCTTTCAACCGGAACAACTGGTATTCGACCGTGAAGGACAGGATCGTGAGGGGTATATAAGCGCCGATATTTGGGTGGACGAAGATCCGGACGATGTTCCCGGGGCTCAAGCTGCCCAGCTGCGGGTTGCCGGTGACAAGTTCCTGGTCGTCCCAGTTGGTGAATCCGTTCCACAGGCAGGGCAGGAAAGTTATAAAAGTGGCGATCCCTATCAGGATCAGGAACAGGATCAATTTTCTTTGCGTGCTCATCGCGTCGATTATACTTTTCTAGGGTACGGAAGTCAATACGAACCGCGGTCAACCGGGTTCAATTTTACCCTTGACGACCCTTGAATTTCATGTATAATAGATATAGCAAAATAAGCCGTTTGTGATAAACGCTTAGCGCGCGGCAAAAAAATATACGCGCGCGATTGATTTTAATGGCTTTAGGCGAAACGGCGCAACTATAGGAGGTTAATATGGAAGGAAATCCGGTCAAATTCACAATCGATTATCCGGAAAAGTTATCGCGTGGGAAACTGTTGCTTAAGACGTTCTTCGGTGCACTTTACGTGGGGATACCCCATGGTTTCTGCCTTTTCTTCTACGGCATCTGGGCAGGTATCTGTTTGTTCATTTCTTGGTGGGCGATCCTGTTCACGGGTAAGATCCCCAAAGGTATGTTTGACACGATCGTCAGCTATTATCGCTGGGGCGCGAGGGTCGGTGCATACATGAACTACCTGACGGACGCCTACCCGCCGTTCAACGGCAAGGAATAGAACTTTAAGTTCAACTGAGTCGGAAGTTGTTGAAGACCTTAGCGGTTTATGTCGCAGTTTCGCCTAAAGCCAGCCGCACCGGTATATAAACCCATAAAGAAAATCGCAATAATCCAGTCGTTCACGGCCTGTTTTACTCCAATTAATTAAGGCACCGAGCTATTATGAGCGAAAACCAAAAATGTTCGGGAAGCGATTTTAAACCCTATATCGCCGCGAACGAGAAGGTTCGCGAATTCACGGTCCGCGCCGTAGTCCTGGGCAGTATCCTGGCGATCGTTTTCGGGCTCGCCAATGCCTATCTGGGGCTGAAAGTGGGAATGACCGTTTCCGCTTCGATACCGGCCGCGGTCATATCCATGGCGATCCTCAGGGGTATTTTGCGGAACGGCACGGTCCTGGAAAACAATATCGTGCAGACCATTGGTTCATCCGGAGAGTCCCTCGCCGCCGGCATCATTTTCACGATCCCGGCGTTTTTCATGTGGAATTTTTTCCCGACCACGTGGACGATCATCATTCTGTCGGTTCTGGGCGGGTTCCTGGGCATTCTATTCATGATCCCCCTGCGCCGATACCTGATCGTGGAGGAGCATAAAAATCTGCCGTATCCCGAAGGCACAGCATGCGGGGAGATCCTAATCGCCGGCGATACGGGCGGCGCCAAGGCCTCGACCGTATTTATCGGCGTGGGCATTGCTGCGTTTTACAAATTTCTGATGAGCGGTTTGAAGTTATGGAAGGAATCGCCCAAATGGGTGATCGCAGCGGTCAAGGGTACCGAGATCGGCGTCGACGTCACACCTTCGCTCCTGGGCGTCGGCTTCATAATCGGCCCGCGCATCGCGTCCTACATGCTCGCCGGCGCCTGCCTGGGTTACCTCGTGATCAGCCCGCTCATCGCCTATATCGGCCAGCACGTGAACGTTGCGATCCCGCCCGCGCCGGATCCGATCTCCATGCTCACGCCCGGGGACATCCGGAGCTATTATATAAAGTATATCGGAGCGGGCGCGGTCGCGGTCGGCGGCATGGTCAGTTTGATCAAGGCGATGCCGATCGTTTTCCGGGTCTTCCGGCACGGCTTTCGGGAGATGGCGACCGGGTTCCGGCTAACGCCGGACAAGAACGCGCTCCGGACCGACAAGGACATTCCGATGGCGGTGGTCATCGCTGGTGCGATTCTGATCGCGCTCGCCATGTTTCTCATCCCGCAAGTCAAGATCAATCTGATCGGGACCTTGATCATCGTCGT
>Ga0315279_10011401_pt1 | contig 10291 bp, 13 predicted proteins | sample YL17G06_20_MG_FD_203694 | JGI IMG/M metagenome (GOLD analysis project Ga0315279, IMG submission 203694) | Sediment microbial communities from Yellowstone Lake, YNP, Wyoming, USA - YL17G06_20 | ecosystem: Environmental > Aquatic > Freshwater > Lake > Sediment | place: USA: Wyoming | collected...
TAAACTCTTCTTCATGGGTATAATTCTCCTTTCTCTTTTAGAGATTGTTTTCCCCTTGAGAATTATACCCTGATTTGTATTTACAGAATTCATCTTACTCTATCTACGAGACTGGGCAAGCCTCTTGGGAGCGAGAGATTTTTGCAGAGACTTTCTAAAAAGGTGGGTTACCCTCTTGTGTTCAGACCTAAAGGGAGACCCAGAAAAAAAGAGCAATCCCTCTAATTAAAAATGGGATGTGTCCCTATTTAAATCATGGAGTGGAGAGAATAGGACACTTCCTAGAACCGAGGGAATAATAATACATACCGGTGAAGATATTAAGAGGGGTGATTCTTGTCTTTGCACCACTAAGCCGGGGCCTGAAAAACCATGCTGTCCTCCTCCTTCTTCAAGATAGGAGATTCATTGTTGTGAATTCCTTTTAGGAGAGTTCGAATGTTGAGTAACAAAAGAAAAATCTTTAGTTTATTCTCTATTCTTTTTTTTCAAATATTCGCACCGATTCAACTAATGCATGCAACCAATAGTAAGGGAAACTCTATCAAAGATCTTTGTTTTCCAAAATCTTACAACATCAAAAGATATGAAAATAAGAAATATAATACATTTACAGTCAGCTATCAGGCAAAATTGCCCTATCCGTCTAAAGCAGTTATTGAATATTATGATCTTGAATTAAAAAGAATAGGGTGGTTTCCATATGCAGAATCTTATTACAAAAAGGATTACCGGAAATGGGATTGCTTTGAGGATGGAACAAGAAAAGGAAGTCCACTCGTTCATCAATTGATCGCAAAATGGGCAAATAAAAGTAAAACCAGAATGATCACATTAGGAATAAGGTATTATTCTTATGATAGAAAGAGAAAAGATGTGTGTTGTGATGAAGGACCATCCAATGACATACAATACATAAATATGCAGATTATGCCATTTGTTGCATTACCTAATTAAGGAACACCTCGCGACTAATTAAAATGAGAGTTCTGAAATAACGCATTTGATCCTTTAAAGAAGAAATTAAAAATGCGAAAAACTATGATGATTGGAGGCTCCCCAATATAGATGCTATAAAAAATTGGAGGACATATGAACAATAAAAGCTACATTTTATTCAGTGTTTGTATCCTGTTAATGGGATGATATGGTGTCAGGTCTTGACATTTGACATTAGCTTTTAAAGGGGCGATGAATGGGGACGTTGTTGAAAACTTTCACTTTACAGGTTTTGCCTGTTGTAAGAATTCCAGGGACATAATACTTAATTCTTCCCCCAATAGAAAGGGGCAGCGGGTGAAAAAGGTTACCGGTGGTAACACGCCTATCTACCACTACGATTTATTGGGTAACCTCATACAGGAAACCAATCAAAGTGGTGGAGTGATTGTGAGTTATGTGTATGCAGGGATGAACCGACTTGCCAAGATTGAGACAGGTGGTAGCATCTACTACTACCACAACGATCACCTGGGCACACCCCTTGCCATGACTGACTCGACAGGAGCTATTGTCTGGAAGGCAGCTTATGATCCCTTTGGCAAGGCAGAGGTTGATCCAAGTTCGACGGTGACGAACAATTTCCGCTTCCCAGGCCAATACTACGACTCCGAATCCGGCCTCCACTACAACTGGCATAGGTACTACGATCCGGGGACAGGGAGGTATATGACGGCGGATTATTTTGGATTATATGAATTTATTAATACATATGACATTTATAGTAATCCCTACGTCTATATTGAAAATACCCCCATGAATCTTATTGATCCTCAAGGTCTCTATGAGATTAAGCCCGGTGTTCCAGACCCATCCCCGCTATTAGATATTCTTTTAAGATGTATGGAGTCTTATTTGGGATATATTTATGTTACTTCTACGACAGATAACCATCCTCCGGATACACCACATGGCCGTGGGGAAGCAATTGACATAAGGTATCCATCTGATGCTAAAGCCACGCTATGCGCTGCAGCAAAATGTGGTGCTCAATATGGGAAAGATGAAAAGATACATCCTTCTAAAAAATCAACTGGGCCCCATATTCATCTTCAAATAACCCCTGGCATAGGAGGAGGAAAAGGAGATCTTCCATCAAAAGATTGCAGTCTTTGTCCAAAGCCATGATTAGATTATGAAGATAGGAATGAAAGAACGATGATTAAAGATGGTAAAATATCAATACCAATCATATTGCTTCTGGTTTATCTTTCTGTTGCATTTTCTTGTATTGCCAACAGTAAAAGATCATTAAATGTAACATCATGCGCTTCTCTGTTGCCGCTTGCGCTAAAAAACGAAATTGGGATCTATTACAAAGGTTGGAGAATCTTAGAATACAGTGATCTATCATCTGAGGATCAGAAGATATGGAATCAAGCCCATAAAGGAGTATGCCCTGGTGTTATAGAAGGTCATTTCGATGGAAGTAAAGATTCTTCTTATGCTGTTACTATCATTCAAGAAATAGCAAACAGGAAAAATGTTAAATTGTTACTGGCAAAAAAAGCAAACGCTAATTACAAATTTGAAGTATTGTACGACCCTGTTGGAGTGACGATAAGCCACTATCCTGTTATCTATAAAGGAGCGTCCGGAGTATATAGAGATTTTTACGATGATAGTGTTTTTGCTGAAGCACAAAATGATGTGATCATTTATGAACATCTTGAAGCTAGTGCGATTGCTTTTGTTTATATGAGTGGTGAATTTCGTAGAGTATTAATTTCAGATTAGTAAAGCAGAGCAAAGGAAGACACTCCCAATATTTTGTACACATAACAGAGGTCACCTGCTAGGGGGAGATCGTGGTAGAGTATAACCTTAACTCCATCGGCAGCATTACCAGTGTAACGGTGAATGAGACCGTGATTGCTTCAGCTCTTGACTACGAACCCTTCGGAGACCTCGCCTCCATGGACTTCAATCAGAATGGCATCACCACCACAATTACCCATAACTACCGCTATGGGATTGATAGGATTCAGTCAGGGACCACCATAGTAGACCGGAAGTATACCCACGACTTCAACGGCAATATCACCTATATTAAGCCCAACGATTCTCTCCCCTCAATGCCTGATCTTGTCACCCGTACAGACAACTACACCTACGTGACAGATAAGGACTGGATTGATGGCATTACCGAGGGAAGCACTGTGTACCAGTACACCTATGATGCCAATGGAAATATCACCTCAGACGGCAGGCATACCTATGTCTACAACGAGCAAAACCAACTATACCGAGTGCTGGATGGCCAGACCGTCTTAGGTGAATACACCTACAATGTGAAAGGGCAGAGGGTGAAGAAGGTGGCGAGCAGCACAACGATCTACCACTACGATCTCATGGGGAATCTCATACAGGAAACCAATCAAAGTGGTGGGGTGATTGTGAGTTATGTGTATGCAGGGATGAACCGACTTGCTAAGGTAGAATCAAGTGGCGCAATCTACTACTATCACAACGATCATTTAGGTACACCCCTGGCTATGACTGACTCCACAGGAACTATTGTCTGGAAGGCAGCCTACAACCCCTTTGGCAAGGCAGAGGTCGATCCCTCCTCCACTGTCACCAATAACTTCCGATTCCCTGGCCAATACTACGATTCCGAATCCGGCCTGTACTACAACTGGTACCGGTACTATGATCCGGGGACAGGGAGGTATGTGACGGCAGATCCGATATGGTTAAGTGAGGAAGCTAATCTTTATACATATGCAAGGAATAATCCAAATACGTTTATTGATCCCCAAGGACTAAAAGGGTGTGGCCCTGGATCTGGGTTTAAGGAGTGGATCATTCCAGACTTCCCATTCGGACTTAACTTTCTCAAGTGTTGTAATAAGCATGATGATTGTTACGGTTGTGAAGGAAAAGCGTTAGGTAAGAATAGAAGAGATTGCGATTTGGAATTCTGCAAATGTTTGATTAAGGTATACCTATCCGAATGGGGTTTCTTGCGTAATGTGGGGCCACTTACACCAATCGCCTATTGCTTAGGAGTTATAGGACTTGGAGAGGGTCCTTTCAATAGCGCCAGACAATGTTGCCCATAAGACGCGAGGGATAATAAGACGTAAACTTTAGGTTCATCTTATGAATTTTCGATTTTCAAAAACGGCTTCAATATATAGCTTGATTTATCTTTTATTATTTATTGCCTCGTTGATATACGCAATATTATTTATTCGAGAATCTCCTCTCTCTGGACTTTATGTCGCGGAAAATGAGGTGTCAGGTCTACACTATTGACAAAATTGAATGAATTAGATTTGGCTAAGATCCGACATGGATTCTTTTCAAAGAATTATATGGGGGAGAAATCGTAGGTGAAAAGTGTAGACCTGACACCTAACGCACTTTTGTTATTTCTGTGAACTGAGGAGGCTCTCTATGGCCTCTTTAAAGACAGGATAGGGCTGGGCGCCGGTTATCATCTTTACTGCCCTTACCTTACCTTCCGGCTCGGCAAAGCCCAGGAGAAAGTTGGGGACGCTCCTCACCGTTGCCTTCTGAGCTTCCAGGATTCCCTCCTTGATTTTAGGGGCATATTTACCGCTGTCCAGGCACTGCTTGAAGGCGTCACCCTTAAGGCCCACTGCCTGGGCATGGCCTGGCAGGTCCTCGAGCTTTATGCCTCGCTGATTGTCAAAAAGACGGTTTCGCATCTCCCAGTATTTTCCCTGCTCGCCTGCGCAAAAAGCGGCTTCGGCCAACTTGGTTGCCAGTTTATGGATAGACTCCAGAGGAAAGTCCTTGACGACGTATTTCACCTTTCCTGTCACGATATACTCTTTTTCAATCTGCGGCAGTGTCTCACGGACGTGCCTGGCGCAGTAGGGTCACTGGTAGTCCATAAATTCAATGAGTACCACCTTCGCCTCTTTGTTCCCTTTAAACTGGTCGCCCTGAATGCTGATGGTTGTTTCTTTAAACTCGGGCGGCTGAGGTGTCTGTTTTGCACGCAGAAGGTTTTTAATCTCCTGGAGATCTTTCTGAATCGCAGTCTGCCCGGCCTTGAGCGCATCAATATCCTTCTTCAGGCTATTCAGTTCATCATCAGGTCTCGCTGACTGGCGAGGAGAGCAGGAATAAGCACACAGGACGCACAAGGCAATAAGAACAGTCAGGAATATTTTCTTGTTCATGTATCGTTTACTCCGCCCGCACATGACTTAATGCCCTTTAGTCCCGGTTGAGGGAAACAGCCGATACATCGGCCTCAATTTCCAGGTTCAGCTGTACAGCCTGAGACTCGTAATCCTCGGTAATATATTCCTTGTAATGGGGCGTTCTTACTACTTTTTCCCACCCTTCCCCGGTAATCATGACCACTGCAAGGTCGGATAAGACCCTGACGTGTTCCCCGTCTTCCATGGGGAGAAAGGCGTATAAGGCGGCTGCGTCTGCAGTGGCCGTAATCTTGTGTTCACCCGCGGAATAGGCACCCTGAAAGTCCAGCACGGTAATGGACGCGTCTGTCTCCAGGTGAAAGAGGCTGAAATCGGTGTTGCCGATGTTTGTCATCGAGAGGTATGAAGCGTCGCAAGCTACAGATACGGCTGACGCCTCCCGGGTGGTGGGAGTGCTGAAATCAATGCTTGCTGACGTTGCATCTACATTCAGGCTCAATCCTGTCAGGGGCAAGCTGCCGAGGTCGATATTCGAAAACGCGGCATCAAGACCAATTGCCAGGTTCGTGTCAGTATCGTAGCTCCCCAGGGTGATCGTCCATGTATGGACTAAGAGAGGAGGTTTGGGGTACGGGGGCCACTCTATTGATCCCGACTCGAAGTTTGCCGTATACACGCCGCCCAGGCTGCCCTGCTCGAGGGTTGGCTCCAGCCTCGGATCGCTATATTCCACCACAGCCTTTACAATCACCTCTGTGTCTGCTGACGGCAGCATAGTTACCTTTGCTGCGTCGATATTAAAGAGTAGCACGAGGCTGGATGCTCCTGAGCTTTCCAGATCTGCTTTTGTCAGGGTAAGGGTCTTTTCGTATGCAGGCAGCACTCCGCACCAGGCAAGAGTAAAGAAGCAGGCGGCCAGGAGCGCTCCGGTAAAAAGTTTACTTTTCATGGCGGTTCCTCCTTTGCAAGGGTTGTTGATGATTGTTGTCTTTTCTACGGGGAAAAGGTAGCACAAAGGTGAGGGCGCGTCAATAATTAAGGTGAAAGGGGTAAGGTGAAAGGTGTAGGGGTCCTCCTGCGGCGGAGCCGTTCGCCCCTACGAAGGCATAAGGTCTTTTCATGGGGCACGTTACGTGATATACAAAGAGCACTAAACGGCACGTGACACGTGACATTCCGCTTCGGAGGGAAGATGAGATTCATAATCCGCCTGCTGATCAATATGACATCCATCCTGATTATCGCCTACCTCCTTCCCAGAGTGATCTGGGTAGATGGGGTAATGGCTGCCCTTGCCGCTGCATTTCTCCTCGGCATTGTCAATGTAATCATCCGCCCCATCCTGGTTTTTTTCACCTTCCCCCTTACCATATTGACCCTCGGGCTCTTCCTGTTTGTGATCAACGGGCTGATGCTCGGTCTGGTAGCTTTTTTTGTGTCTGGATTTCATGTCAATGGTTTCGCAGGTGCGGTCTTGGGCGCACTGCTCATCAGCATCGTGAGCTGGATATTAACAAAAACTTTGTCGAAATGAGATCACGGGAAAGCTGACAAGGAGGTCTGAAATGGAAACAATCACCCTGGGGAAAACAGGCATCAAGGTAAAGAGACTGGGATTCGGTGCGATGTACCTCCCGCGCGTTTCTTTAGAACAGTCAGACCTGGTCCTTAAGAAAGCACTCGAACTGGGTATCAATTATTTTGACACATCCTCTGCTTACCAGGATAGTGAAGAGAAGCTGGGAAGAGTTCTCTCCTCAAGAAAAAAGGATTGTGTCATTGCCTCCCGCTCCATTGCGTGGAAGATGGGAGCAGATGCTTTCAGGAAGGATCTTGAGCAGAGCCTCAGGAGGCTTCGGGTTGAGAGTATTGATTTTTACGGTGTTCATGCAGTGAATCAGCCGCAGGAACTCGAACAGGCGATGAAAGAGCCGCTTGATCTTTTGAAGGAAGAAAAGCGGAAGGGGAGGGTAAAACACATCGCTCTCACCGGTCACAACCCGGCTGTCATGATCGAGGCAGTCAGGACAGGTGAGTTTGAGATGATCATGTTCCCCTTTAATGTCATTGAGCAGGAACCCCTCGGGGGATTGATTCAGACCGCCAATCAGATGGGAGTTGCCACCTCTGTCATGAAGCCTTTAGCCGGCGGAGTGATAGAGAACAAGGCATATGCCCTGAGGTTCTTTTTGAATCATCCGGCGGGCGTAGTCACGCCCGGGATGTCTTACCCCCAAGAAGTGGAAGCAAATGTTGATATCTTTGAGAGAGGCAAGCCTCTCTCCCCGGAAGAGATGAAGCGCTTTGAGGAGGAGGTTGCGTCACTGGGCAAGGAGTTTTGCCGGAGGTGCTGTTACTGCATGCCGTGTCCGCAAAACATCATGATCCACTTTGCCCACATGATTCATATGATGTGCTACGGAAAGGAAGTTACTGACAACGTGGCTTATATATTGAAGCAGGCAAAAAATTTGCAGCCCATGCTTGAATTATGTGATGAGTGCGGTGAGTGTGTCGAAAAATGCCCTTACCATCTTCCGACGCCCAGGAAAATTAAGGAATTGAGGGAACTCCTCAGTTTACAGAAATAACAGTTTTTCTCCTTCTCAAGTCACCTCTTTAAACTTCGATTTATCAGCGCCGCATACCGGACACCGTGCAGGCGGGGTTGGGCCTTCGTGGACATAACCGCAAACTGTACAACGCCATTTCTTCATAAGGAAATCCTTTCTTCGTCAACCGTTTTTCGACAATTCTCAATGGGCAGACACACAGGTCTGCCCCTACAGGGCAAATTCGAAAGGACGGATCTTTAATCACGCCCCCACACGAATCATTCGACCTTTATCTTGATCTGTTTTTGTTTAGCCTCCTCGCTCTTGGGCAGGGTGATTTTTAAAACGCCGTGCTGGTACGAGGCTTTTATCCTGTCATTCTGGACGCTCATCGGCAGCTTTATTGTCCGCGAGAATATACCGTAACTCCTCTCGATCCGGTAGTAGTTTTCTTCCTTTTCCTCTTTCTCCTGCTGCTTTTCCCCTTTGATTGTGAGGGTGTCCCCGGTGAGAGAGATGTCAATCTCCTTCGGATCGATCCCGGGCAGCTCTGCCTTTACGATGAGATCGCTTTTTGTCTCAGTGATATCCAGGGTAGGCTCCCAGCCTTTCTCTAGCATATCCAGGGCAGGCCTCTCAGAAAAGAATCTGTCCCAGAGGCGATCCATCTCTCTCCTGAAAGAAGTGAGCTCATCAAATGGTTTCCATGGAACCAGAGCAATAATTCGTCCCCGCCTTTTACATTTAAAATACTCTTTCCAGGAACTGGGAATTATCTAAATACAGAATTCGGAATGTGGGATATGGGACGGAGTAGGGGCGTCGCGTTGTTTCGCACGTACAATGGTGGCAATTATACATATTCAAGCGCAAGAGGATCTACATCTTTAAAGTGCCTGTCATTGGTTAACAGCGGTACTCTGTGTTCAATGCATACAGAGGCAATCCACAAGTCGTTTTCCGGTATTGGCTTTCCTTTCTTTTTAAGGCTTAAGCGTATCTTCGAATAGATTATTGCGGTAGCTTCTGTTATCTCTAATATTTTTGATCTCTGAATCAACTTTTTATGCCTCGTCAAATTTTGTTCAGGATGTTTTGAATTGAGAGCACCAAATAGAAGCTCACCCACAACAATCACCGGCATGAACACTTCAGAATATTTTGAGAGATAATTATCTATTTCCCTATCGCCGTTTAGAAATTTTATTGCAATATCTGTATCGATGGCAATATTACCAGGCATTTATATCTACCTTTTCAAATTCTTCTTTTACTGTTTTCAGCATTTCTGCAGCATCAGCATCAGGAAGTATTCCACAGAGTCCTGCAAGAGGATGTTTGGTCTTCTGCGCCTTTTTCACTGTAATGGCAACTCTCTCGTTCTTTTTTAACCCTTTAATTGGAATAACCGGACGAAGTACTCCGTTCTCATAGATTGCTTCTATTGTTTTTGTCATTGAATCACCCCCTTTAGACAAAAAGTATTTTATCACATTTACCATAATGGTTGACAAAATAAAAAGAGCGGGTGCATTGCCCCGCCCCTCCATGGGTGTAATAAATTATGCCCTTACATTATCGTCTCACGTCTCCCGTTTTACGTCTCACCTTTCTTGCTTTTTGACATTGCACTCATCACTCTGCACTCGATGTGGCTCAGCACTCACCGGCCCGTGCATGGTCTTCAATGTTATTATCAAGGCGAGGCGTATTGGTTGTAGCATGTAATCACGTCAGTCCACGTAGCCTGTCCACTCACATAGGCGTTGTATTTAGTAATTACATCAGACCAGGTTGAACATTCGGATGATGTACTTCCTTCTTGTGATACTGTGAATGTCTGTCCTCCTATGGTCATAGTCCCGATTCTTTGACTACCGGAATTGGCTGATACGAGATAGTTAACCAGTCCATTGCCTGTACCACTGTTACCAGATGTTATGGTTATCCATGACACATTGCTTGTAGCTGTCCAGATACAGCAGTTTTCTGTGGTCACGTTTAAGTATCCTGTCCCTCCTGAAGTACTAAATGATTGATTAGTAGGCGATATTGAATAAGTGCAACCACTTATTCAATATCGCGATAGAGTAAGATCAATTCTGTAAATATGAATCAGGGTATAATTCTCAATGGAAAAACAATCTCTAAAAGAGAAAGGAGAATTATACCCATGAAGAAGAGTTTATCAAAGAAGACGAAGAAAGTCATCGAGGAGAATCTGGAAGAGTTTATGGCGATGCCGCCGCTGATGGAATTGACGAGGATAGGCGCGAGGATGATGTTACAGTCGGCCTTAGAGGAGGAAGTAACGGCATATCTCCAGAGGGACTATTACGAGAGGAGTGCCGGAGCTAAGGGAAGCCGGAGCGGATCAAAGCCGAGGTCGGTAAAAATCGGCAGCGATGATATCGGGATACGGATGCCGCAGGTAAGAAACGCTGCGGGACCATTCCACTCACTGGTACTGCCGCCCCGTGTCACACAGATGGATGAAATACAGGAGATCATACTTCTGTTGTACATGAACGGACTGTCGACGAGGAAAGTGAAGAAAGCGGTGGGGAAACTCATAGGGCAGAAGGGGCTGAGCCA
>Ga0315279_10011402_pt1 | contig 10291 bp, 9 predicted proteins | sample YL17G06_20_MG_FD_203694 | JGI IMG/M metagenome (GOLD analysis project Ga0315279, IMG submission 203694) | Sediment microbial communities from Yellowstone Lake, YNP, Wyoming, USA - YL17G06_20 | ecosystem: Environmental > Aquatic > Freshwater > Lake > Sediment | place: USA: Wyoming | collected...
GACTTCTTCTCCATCCCGGTCCCGCAGGGCTTCACCCAAATGAACCCCAACAGCTTCGATATCACGACCCTGACCGGCTACAAGCTGTATCGCCTGTGCCAGACCTGGGACACCCGCTTTGGGGCGTTGAACCAGAGCGGTGAGAAACCGCGGCTGATCCAGTTCTCGCTGAAGTTCTTCTTTTAGGGGTTGTACCGCCGGCCTCTGGCCGGCAACCGTGCACCTGCCGCCGACGAGTTGCCGGCGAGACGGCGATTGACGTCCATCCCAGAATTGGGATATAACCATGACACGGCGAACGAGAGCGCCCGGCGAAAAGCCGCTGTTTTGGGTGGGTGCGGCCAAGTCCGATCTGCTCGTATTCCCGGAGGCGGTGAAGGACAAGCTGGGCGCCGCCTTAAGCGTGGCGCAATTTGGCGGTAAGCACCCAAAGGCGAAGCCTTGGAAAGGCCAGGGACCGGGCATCTTTGAGGTTGTTGACGATCACCGTGGCAACACATACCGGGCAGTGTACACGGTGCGGTTTCAGGCTGCGGTTTATGTGCTGCACGCTTTCGAAAAGAAGTCGCCGAAAGGCATCAAGACCGCCCGGAGGGACGTTGAAGTCATTTCCGCGCGGCTGAAGCGGGCACAACAACACTACGAGGCGCGACATGCCAAATCGGAGCGGTAAGCAGACCGTGGTTCGGGGATCAGGCAACGTGTTTGCGGACCTCGGCCTGAGTGGCGCGGAGGAGAAACAGACGAAAGTGCGTCTCGCTGTCGCGCTCAATCAGATCATTCAGAAGCGGTGTTTATCGCAGGCCGCGGCAGCCCGTCTGCTCGGCGTTAATCAGCCGAAGATCTCTGCGTTGTCAAACTATCAGCTCGGCGGATTTTCGGCGGAGCGGCTCATGCATTTCTTGAACGCTTTGGACCGTGATGTTGAGATCGTGATCCGAAAGAAGCCGCAATCGCGCAAACTGGCAAGGATTAATGTGAGGGCGGCGTAAAGCCAGTGCGAGCCCGGATTATTTGGTGTCCCCCATGACGCAGACCAGCAGAAGGGGAAGAACGCGTCATCCGACCCACGAACCGTGACTGAAACCGGCGCTAGGCGTGGCATTGTCGCTGCCCATGGGACGTTTTCTCTGCTCGCCATACAGCCGGTTGCCGGCGGGCCGGTGGCGAACCGGCTGCCAGCGCAGCCAATACCCCCGCTCCCCGTTCAGGCGCTCTCGTGTAGCCGGGTGAGCACGAACTCGCGGTGGCCGAGGACTTCGGCGCTGGTGAGGCGGCCGTTGGCCGTCTTGAACATCATGTCCAGCAACAGGTCGCCGCCCTGGTCCAGATTCATCTCGCGGCGCAGCAATCCCGAAACGTCAACGTCAATGTGCTCGCTCATGGTCCGCACCGTCCGCGGGTTGGCGCAGATCTTGATGACCGGCAGGATGGGATGGCCGACCACGTTCCCCTGGCCGGTGGGGAAGAAGTGAACGGCGAAGCCGGCCGCGGCCACCAGCGTGACCATTTCGGCGCCCGCGGAAGAGGAATCCATGAACCACAGGCCCGGCCCCGCCGGCGCTTCCGCCTTGTCGAGCACACCATCCACCATGCATCTCTTGCCGATCTTTTGAATGTTCCCCAGAGCTTTCTCTTCGATCGTGGTGAGGCCGCCGGCGATGTTGCCCTTGGTGGGCTGGGAGTCCGACAAGTCGCTCACCTTGTGGCGATTGATCACCTCTTGATAGCGATTGAACAGGGCCATGAACTGCGCGGCGATTTCGGGGGTGCGGCAACGCTTGGCCACCAGGTGTTCGCCGCCGGTTAGTTCCGTGGTCTCGCCGAAAACAAGAGTTACGCCCTGCTCATACAGCTTGTCGAAGGCGTTGCCCGCGGTGGGATTGGCGGCGCTGCCCGAAGTCGTGTCCGATTCTCCACACTTGGTGGATACCCAGAGGTCGCGCAGCGGGCGTTCCTCGCGGACCAGCGTTGAGGCCCATTGTACGTACTCTTTCGCCTTCCGGGACGCCCGCATGATAGTTTCGTGATCGCCGTGCAGCTCAATGCCGAAGCCCGCGGCCGGCTTGCCGGTCTTGGCAATTCCGTCCACCACACGCTGGGTCCAGCCTTCCTCAATGCCGATGACCACCACGGCGGCGACATTCGGATTGGAGCCGGTCCCGATGAGCGTGCGGAAATGCAGCTCCAGATCGGCGCCGAATTGCACGCGCCCATAGGGGTGGGGAACAGCCATGCAATCCTTGATGTTGTGCGCCACCGCCTCGGCCGCCGCGTTCGAAAGATCATCCAAGGGAAGTATGATGACGTGGTTGCGCACGCCCACGCGGCCGTTCTCTCGCCGGTAGCCCCAGAAAGTCGCGTTGCTTAAATCCATAGCCAAGGTGTTATTCCTCCGTCCTACCACCGCTTGGTTTTCACGTTGTGAACGTGCAGGCATGCACCCGCCGGGATAGGCGCGATCGTGCGGCCGATGTCCTCGCCATATTTGACCACCGTGTCGTTCTCCGCCAACGGCTTGATCGCCAGTTTGTGGCCGATCGGAATATCGTCGAGAACCTTCATGCCGATGATCCGGTCCTTATCCATGATCCAGCCGGTGAGCGCATCACCCGCCTTGACACCCTCAACGACGACGACTCCGACCGAGTCTGCTTCGTCGTGAACCACGAAATGAATAACCATTGATCTTCTCCTTTGAGCGCATGCTCGGCTTCGGCGATCCACCCGGTTCGCGGCCTGGATGGCACGGAAACAGCGATCGGGGCGCGCGCCGGAAAGGAACCGTGCACGAAGCGGGACGAAGCGGTAATATACGATATCTGATGTGGCTTAGTCTAGGTGCCTCTTTCCCAAAGAGCGACGCCGGTTCGGCCGGGCTTCTCGATCTGGTTTGCCCGGTCGAGGCCTTCTCGCTCCGGCATCCCGGTTCCCGTTTTTGATCGTCAGGAGGAGTACATGACGCCGAGAAGCTTGCCTGCAATCATCGCGGTGATTATTGCTCTCGCCACGCCGGCGGCCGGCGAGACGCCCCAAAACGCCGAGCGGCTCAAGTGGTGGCGCGAAGCACGCTTCGGCATGTTCATTCACTGGGGACCCGTTTCGCTGAAGGGCACCGAGATCGGCTGGTCGCGCGGCGCCAAGATCCCGATCGAGGAATACGACAGTCTCTACAAGCAATTCAACCCCGCCAAATTCAGCGCCGACGAGTGGGTGAGCGTGGCCAAGGCGGCGGGGATGAAGTACGTGATCTTTACCAGCAAGCACCACGACGGCTTCTGCATGTGGAACACACAGCAGACCGACTTCAACATCATGAACAGCCCGTTCGGACGGGACGTGCTCAAGGAACTGGCGGCGGCTTGCCGGCGCCAGGGCCTGGCGTTCGGCACGTATTACTCGGTGTGCGACTGGCATCATCCCGATTTCCCGCTTGGAAGCCCCGGCGGCAAGAGCAACAAGCCAAACCCCAACCTCCAGGCCTACACCGAGTACCTCAAGAGGCAGGTGACCGAATTGATCCGCAACTATGGGCCGCTGTGCACGATGTGGTTCGACGTGCCGCAGAGCTTCGACGCCGCCCGCGGTCAGAGCGTCATCGACTTGGTCCGTTCGCTGCAGCCCGACATCCTCATCAATAATCGTTGCAGGAACCCGGGCGATTTCGACACTCCCGAGCAGCGGGTCGGCGGCTTCAACATGGAAAGGCCATGGGAAACTTGCATGACCATCAACAGCCAGTGGGCCTGGAAGCCGAACGATCCGCCGAAGTCGCTGAAGCAATGCATGCGCGCGCTGTTGGGCAGCGCCGGCGGCGACGGCAACCTGCTCTTCAACGTCGGGCCCAACTCGGCGGGCAAAATCGAACCGGAACAGGTGCAGCGTCTGAAGGAAATGGGCCAATGGCTCGCCAAGTACGGGGAAAGCGTGTACGGGACGCGCGGCGGGCCGTTCAAGCCCACGGAATCCATCGTCAGTACTCGCAAGGGTAATGCCGTCTACCTCCACGTGCTGCAGTGGACGGACGACGAGATCAACCTGCCGCCTTTGCCGCGGAAGGTGCGGGCCAGCAAGCTGCTCACGGGCGGTCGCCTACAGGTGAAGCAGAGCGAGGGGCGCCTGGTCATCAGCGTGCCGCGCCAATACCGGCAGGATGTCGACACGCTGGTCAAGCTGGAGTTGGACGGTCCGGCGCTCGATATCGCCCCGATTGAACTCCCCGGACCCCAAGCCACGGCCTCCAACGTGTCCCAGAACGGCGCGGAGTACGGACCGGACAAGGCCGTGGACCACCATCCATTCACAGTCGTTCGAGATGGCGCAAGTGCCCGTGAGCGGTCTCGGCCGAGGATTGCCCCGAGCGCTCCCGGCAGATGATCGGAGGCCATGTGGACATCGCGGTGCTCGCTGGAGCATTGCTTATTCTGGTTGCCGGGGCGCTGCAGGGCACGTTCGCGGTGCCCATGAAGTACGCTCGTAAGTGGAATCACGAAAACATCTGGCTGGTCTTTGCCTTCACCGGCCTGGTGCTGTTTCCCTGGCTGCTGACCTCCGCTACCGTGCCGTCGCTTGGGCATGTTTATTCGTCGACTTCGTCCCGGACCCTGTGGGCAATCATCGCCTCCGGCCTTGCCTGGGGCGTGGGTGCAACGCTCACGGGCATCGGGCTGAGGATGATAGGTATCGGTCTGGGTCTGGCTGTGGTCCTCGGTCTCAGCGCCTCGGTCGGATCGCTGGTGCCGCTGCTGGTGCTCAGTCCCCACAAGGTATTCACGCTGCAGGGAGGGCTGTACCTGCTGGGAACCTGTGTCATGTTCGCCGGCATCGCGCTGGTGGCGGTAGCGGGCGCGCTGCGCGAGAAGAGCGAGCAGGCTTCGGGAAGCCCGGGAGCGGCCGGAGCGCCGTTCTTCGTCGGCCTGCTGGTGGCCGTTGCCGCCGGCATCCTCTCCTCTGCCCTGAATTTCAGCTACGCCTTCGGAACAGAAGCGATCGAACACGCCCGCCGGCTGGGCGCTTCAAGCGTGTGGGCGCCCAATGTCGTGGCGGTTCTGGCCACCACCGGAGGGTTTCTCGCAAACCTGGCTTACTGCGCCTGGCGCTTGTACAAGAACAGCAGTGGACGGCTTTACTTTTCCCCCGGCAGCGGAAGCCATTGGGTTTACGGCGCGCTGATGGGCGGCTTCTGGTTCGGCGGCCTCGCCGTCTATGGCATGGGCCTTTCCCGCATGGGCAGCTTCGGCACGGTCGCCGGCTGGCCGCTTCTGATGGGCACCATCATCATCGCCAGCAACCTGGCGGGGCTGCTGACCGGTGAGTGGGCGCGTGCATCGGCCCGTTCCAAGGCCTATTTGTTCCGCGGCACGTTCGTGATTCTTGGCGCCCTCGTAGTGCTGGCCACGGCGCAGCAAGCGTAAGCGGACCTGGCCAGCCGGCAAAGGAGGTGGTTCCCATGGAGCGAACTGCGAACTGTCTGCTCAAACTCGACCGCATGCAGAAGGCGCTGCGCCACCGGGAACCCGACCGCGTACCTGTGAGTGACTGGTTCTGGGGCAGCTTTCTGAAGCGCTGGCGCGAGGAACTGGGGTTGGCGCCCGATACCGATATCTACCGCTACTACGGCCTGGACTGGTTCCAGGTCAATCCGAACCTCGATCCGCACATCAAGGCCTTCGAGATTCTCAAGCAGGACGACCAGGAAGTGGTGGTGCGAACGGGCTTCGAAGCCATCATCCGAAAACGCTTTGACCTGCCGATGCCGGCTTTCCTTGGCTTCGAAACGGACACAACCGAGAAGATGGAGGCCTTTCAGTTTGACGGCCCGTGGGACGACCGCCGGTATTTCTGCTCGGGCGATGATCAGATCAATGGAGTCGGCGACGGGTTTGCGCGCAACACTGCGCCCTTCGTCGACCGCTTGAAGTCCGTTTGGGCGGACTTCCCGGTGTTCGGCGGCGTGTGCGAAGCGCACGAAATGCTGTGGCGCATCATCGGCAGTGAAACCGCGCTGTTGTGGATCGGCATGTATCCCGACAAAATCGCCCGTTTCGTCGCACGCCTTCATGCCTTCTCGCTGGAGGTTCTCCGCGCCCAGATCAAGGCCGCCGGCGGCATGCTCGACGGAATGGTAATCTGGGGCGACGTGGCCTACCGAAAAGGCCTGCTGTTCTCACCTGATTATTGGAGGCGGCATTTCAAGCCGGGCGTGAAAGCGTTGGTCGAGGAGTGCCACAAGAACGGGCTGCCGGTGATCTATCACGGCTGCGGCAACGTGAACCGCATTTTCGAGGACTTCATCGAGATTGGCGTGGACGCCTACAACCCGCTGGAAGCCAAGGCGGGCCTCGATGTTATCGACCTCCGACGGCGTTTCGGCCACCGCCTCGCTTTCTGCGGCAACATGAATGTTCTCGAGTGGGCCGGCGCCGCCCGTGAAGAACTCCGGACCATCGTGCTCACCAAGCTGAACGCGGCCAAGGGCGGCGGCTTCCTGTTCCAATCGGACCATTCGGTGCCCGGCAACGTTTCCGGAGAAGCATACGACTGCGTAGTCAAGCTGGTGCGCGAGTACGGCGTGTATCCGCTGCAACTGGGTGAGTTTGATATCCCCGATTTGAACGTGCCTGGCGCCGGACGCTCAACCGAACGCTGACCATGCCGTCTGGAGCGCCAAGTCAAGTTGCAGTGTTCTCCTTGTCGCGCCAAAGGGTGATCAATAGGGTGCTGGCCAGGACCAGCAGGCCGCCGATGAGGGCCGACGGCGTAAGCCTTTCACCCAACCAGATGCCGGCGATGGGCACCCCGAAGAACGTGACCAGGTAGTTGGACAATCCCGCCTGCATGGCATCCAGGTTCTTGAGCGCCTTCAGGAACAGGATCATGGAAAGGTAGTTGTGGAAGAAGGTCAGCAGGATCAGCCCACTCCAGGTACTCAGGGTGAATTGCGGGATGCGGCTGAACACCGATCCTTCCTGAAAGAGCACGACGGGCGCCATCAGACCGCACACCGCCACATAGGTATAAAACAGCATGCGCATCGGCGAATGCCATGCCAGGGCCTTTTTCCCATAGGAGTTGTAGAAGGCGCTGCCCAGGGTGGCGCCGAAGATGAGCAGGTTCCCCGCCAGGTAGCCGGACCCAAAACTCAGACTGCGGAAGTTGATCCCCGAGCACAGCAAAACGCCCGAGATGGCAATGCCGAAGCTGATCCAGCGCAGCGCCGTCATGCGCTCGCGCAGGAAGATAAAAGCAAACAGCGCGGTGGTGACCGGCAGCGTCAGGTTGATGAGGGCCGCATTGCTGGCCAGCGACATGCGCGTGCCCCAGGTCATGAACACCTGGGCTGGAAACACGCCCGCCACGGCGAGCAAAAGGTAGATGCGCACCAGGTTCGGCCGCCCGGCGGCGAGGCCGGACTGCTCTTGAGCTCCTTCCAGCCGCAACCAGGGATAGAGCATGATCAGCGCCAGGGTCATCGGCCCCCACACGGTGAACAGGGGGCCCACCTGGTCCTGGACCAGCTTGATGCAGGTGAACTGCAGTGCCCACATCAGGTTGCAACTGAATAGAAACAGCCAGGAACGCACGCTCGTTTCCCTCTCAGAAAACCGGGCAGGCACAAGGCCTCAATGTCATTTGCTTTTCGCGGGGCCACCCCGTAGGGGTGGCTGAAACTAGCCCAGTGCTTTAGCGCTGGGTAAAGGTGCCAGTTGGGAGCGAAGTCCCGTAGGGACGACCGAAAGCCTTGACAGCCGGGCGTTTCAGCCGTCCCTACGGGACTCGCCACCATGATCGCCTTTCCCCAGGACTGAAGTCCTGGGCTATTATGGGACATCCCTACGGGATGAACATCGCGAGAAGTAACTGACATCGGGCACAAGGCCTGCCCCTACAACCGCTTCATTCGCGCTCAATCTTCTTTTCGGCGTACTTCTCCGCCAGTCTCCGCATATCGTACGTGAAGTCCACCCAGGCCCGTTCCCAGCGCCGGGCACTCGCCTTGGTATACCGGTAGAAGCCCTTGGCGTTGGCGATCCCGGTAGCGCCGCCGGCGGTCATGTCGCGCAACAACCTGGGAACCGACTTCGTGTTACAGAGCTTGGGTAACAGCCCTTCCATGACCGCCGCGTAGGCCGGGATTCCGGTCAGGTCCATCCAGCGAAAGGGGCCGGCCAGCAGGGCCCACCAGCCCATGTCATTGCGAAAAGACTTGTCCACCGTTGCGATGTCGGCAACGCCGGCCTCCACCAGGTAGCAGGCCTCGCGGATCATGGCGTACATCATCCTGTTGGAGAGGAAGCCCCGTATGTCCTGGCGCAGGACCGTCGGCTCTTTGCCGCAGATCTCTGCCAGTCTCCGGGTCAAGCGCACGGCGCGTGGGGAGGTCTGCCGGCCGGGAATGACTTCCAGGTATCGCATGATCTGCGCGGGCTCGCCCCAATGCATTCCGATGAAGCGCTCGGGGCGCCTCCGCCCGGCCTGCAAAACCGTGATGGGCAGGCTGGAGGTGTTGGAGGCGATTACCGTGCGCGCCGCAACGGCAGCCTCCAGCTCGCCGTAGATGCGGCGCTTCAGTGGCAGGTCTTCCTTTACAGACTCGATGACGAAGCGGCACGGCGACAATTCCTGCACCGAACCCACCAGGTGGAATCTTTCCCTCCACTTCGCAACGCGGCTTCGGGGCGCCAGCTTCCTGCGGACCAGTTCGTGCAGCGCTTCTTCGATATGGGGAATGCTTTCCTGCGCCCGCCGCGCGGTCCGATTGTAGGCCATGACTTCCAGCCCTTGCGAAAGCAGACAGGAGGCAATCCCCCTGCCCATCAACCCCAGACCGATCAGCCCCACAGGCTCGATTTGCTCCCGCTCCCGTGCCGGCATGGCCGGGTTCATAGAACAGGCGCCGGTGGAAACGGCCTTGTCCGGATGACGAACCTCGGTCTTAGGCATATCTTCCGTCCTTCTCGGTGGTAGTCACAAAACCTGCTGGCCATTGCGGAACACGAAATGGATCCCTTGGGGCGGCACATCCGGGGTCTCATAGTTCGCGGTGCTGGAGATAGCGGCTGGATCGAAAACCGCGAGGTCGGCGAAATAACCAGGTTCCAGACGGCCGCGCTGCTCGATCCCGAATCGCCGCGCCGGCAGGTCGGTGATCTTCCGGATGGCTTCCGGCAGCGCCAGCCAGCCCCGATTCCTGCAAAGCTCGCCCAGCAAAAAGGGGAAAGTACCATAAAGCCGGGGGTGAGCGCGGCCTCTCACGTAGAATCCGTCGCTGACCACGTTGCAGAGCGGGTGGGTGATGGTGCGGCGCATGATCTCCTCGCTCTGGTTGAATTCGACCATGTTCACCTCGCCGCTTTCCTCCCGCAACAGGTCCAGGACCGCTTCTGCCGGCGGCCTTCCGCGGGCCTCGGCAACGGCCGCGATGCTCTGGCCAATCAACGTCCGGTTGCGATCGGAGACCACAGCCGAGACGTGAAAGTCCGTCCAGTTTCCGGGCAGAGTCAACTCGGTCTCCACGGCGATGCGGGCCCTCTCGCGGGCATCGTTCAGCCGTTCCAGCAGCCCCTGGATGCCGCCCCCGAGCGACCATTGGGGCAACAGTTGCGTGAGTACTGTGCTGCCGGCGGTGTACGGGTAGCAGTCAAAGGCAATATCTATTCCCTCTTTGCGGCCCTTCTCAATCTCCTCCAGGGCGGGATCAAATAGGCGCCAGTTTGCCGCGCCGGCAGCCTGAAAGTGGGAGATCTGCGAGCGGCAGCCGGTGCGGCGCGCCAACTCGATCACCTCCCGCACCGCCTCCACCAGCCTGGCTCCGTAGTTGCGCATATGGCTGACGTGAATCCTGTCGCGCTTCTGCACCACCCGGCAGAGCCGCTCCAACTCCTCGAAAGACGCGCCGGCGCCCGGCGCGTACATCAGCCCGGTCGAGAGCCCGCAGGCGCCGGCGCAAAGCGCTTCGTCCAGGAGCCGCTCCATGGCCTCTTGCTCACCCGCAGGCAAAGGCCCCGGGAGGTTGCCGGCCGCAGCGATCCGCAAGCTGCCATGTCCCACCAGCGATTCCACGTGCGCCAGGCGCGCCAGGCGCCGCACGTCGGCAAGATAGTCGCCGGCCGAGCTCCAGCCCCAATCACCGCCGCCGCACAACAGGCCGTTGGCGAAATCCCGCAGTAGTTGGGGATGGGGACCGGTGGGATAGGCCGAAAAGCCGCAATTGCCCACCACTTCGGTGGTCACGCCCTGCCGCAGTTTTTCCGGACGGTTCTGGAGCACCTGGAGGTCGGAGTGACTATGG
>Ga0315279_10011403_pt1 | contig 10291 bp, 11 predicted proteins | sample YL17G06_20_MG_FD_203694 | JGI IMG/M metagenome (GOLD analysis project Ga0315279, IMG submission 203694) | Sediment microbial communities from Yellowstone Lake, YNP, Wyoming, USA - YL17G06_20 | ecosystem: Environmental > Aquatic > Freshwater > Lake > Sediment | place: USA: Wyoming | collected...
GACAAAAACTAGTTTTCAGCCCATCCCTCTTTTTATTAATAATATTTGGCAGGCCTCTCCTTTTTCCCGAGTTTTCGCCTTTTCCTCTACTTTCTGGCATACAATGAACCAAGAAAGGCCAGAAAAACTTATTACTTTTTCTTCTCACTCAATGAGCTTTAAAACTCTAGTTGATGTTGATTTTCGACAGACCAATGTTGTTTCTGACGATTCCCGAATTTTTTGGCAGTGCTTCTTTAAAAATGACGGCGATTATCAAGTGGAGCCTATTTTTTATCCGATCTCAATGGATGCTAACGTTGCCAAAACCTTTGGGAGAACTATGATTAATATTTATAAACAACAAAGAAGATGGGCTTATGGAGTGGCTGACGTCCCTTATTTTCTTTTCGGCTTTCTAAAAAATAAAAAAATCCCATTTTCAAAAAAATTATCTCTGGGATTTGAATTGATTGAGGGCCATTGGTCTTGGGCAACAGCCTCTTTTTTAATTTTCTTTCTCGGCTGGCTACCTTTAATTTTAGGAGGAGCTGAATTCAGTCAGACTCTTCTTTCTTATAATCTGCCAAGAATTACTAGTTGGATTTTAACTGTGGCCATGATTGGTCTAGTTAGTTCAGCATATTTTAGCTTGATCTTACTTCCCCCTAAACCCCCAGAATACGGTCGATTTAAATACCCTCTTTTGTTTATTGAATGGTTTTTACTTCCTTTGACAATGATATTTTTCACTGCTTTCCCCGCACTTGAAGCCCAGACAAGATTAATGCTAGGTAAATATATGGGCTTTTGGCCGACTGAAAAAGTCAGAAAATAATAAAGATAGCTTACCCCCACACCAAACGAGGGCTGACTTCGTTGGCTCAGGCGTCTTTGGCATATCCTCGTTGTGGTGTGGGGGCTTATTCCAGATGGATTCTTTTACGAAATTCTTCTATCCTCTCGCGTAAAAGGGGATATTTTTTTAACTCCGGGTCTTCAATTAAAATTTCCTTAGCCGCTTCTTTAGTTTTTTCTACTAAAAAAATATCGGTCAAAGAAGCCATGGCTAAATCAGGAATTCCCCATTGCCTTACCCCCGTAAGATCGCCTGGCCCCCTGATTTCTAAATCTTTTTCAGCTAATTGAAAACCATTTTCCGAGGAGACTAAAGCTTTTAATCTCTGAGCTGTTTTTTTTGAAGGAGAATCAGTGAATAGAAAGCAATATGATTGATATTTTGACCTTCCTACTCTCCCTCTGAATTGGTGGAGTTGGGCCAGACCAAATCTCTCAGCCCCCTCAATCATCATTACGGTAGCGTTTGGTACATCAATCCCCACTTCTATAACTGAGGTAGAGACTAAAATATCAACCTTTTTGTTTTTTAAATTTCTCATTATTTTTTCTTTTTCTTTCGTTGCCATTTTTCCATGCAGCATTCCTACTTTTAAGTCAGGAAAAACAACTTTTGATAGTTTCTCATACTCTTCTTTTACCGCCTTAACTTCAGCCCAACCAAGAATATCTTTTTTCTGATTGGCATGCCCAGCACCAAGCTCTACTTTAGTACTAGGTTCGATTCTCGGGCAGATAACAAAAACTTGTCTGCCCTTCTTAATCTCTTTCTTAATGAAACTATAAGCTTTTTTTCTTTCTTGGGGAGGGACTACACTGGTGATTATTTTCTTTCTACCTTTCGGCAACTCAGTAATTAAAGATAGATCAAGGTCGCTATAAATAGTTAGGGCTAGGGTACGGGGGATAGGGGTCGCAGTCATTGACAATAAATGAGGAATTTTTATTTTCCCGTCATCCCGTAAGATTTTATGGGTGAGTAATTTAGCTCTTTGTTTTACACCAAAACGATGTTGTTCGTCTAGAATAACTAGACCAAGCTTGCCAAATTTTACCCTATCCTGGATTAAGGCGTGGGTTCCAATAAGAAGATCAATTTCAGTCTTCCTAGCCTTTTCTAAAATCTTTTGTCGCGAGATTTCAATCACCTCATTTTTCAGCTTTTTTGAAATAAATTTGTCTTCTTTGCCGGTTAAAAGGCCAATATTCACATTAAAATTTTGGAGAAGTCGTGAAACTTCCTGAAAATGCTGTTTTGCCAAAATTTCAGTTGGTGCCATAAAAGCTACCTGCCCACCAGCCTTAATTGTATTGAGGGCAGCTGCTGCAGCTACCACCGTCTTTCCCGATCCTACATCTCCTTCTAGTAGCCTGTTCATTGGCCGTGGTTTTTCTAAATCCTTTAGAATCTGCCAGAGTGATTTCTTTTGGCCATCGGTTAATTTAAAGGGCAAGGAACTAACAAATTCTTTTATGATTCTTAAGTTGAAAGGAACAGATACGGCCTTTTCTTTGGCTAATTTTATTCTCTCTCTTAAAGTTAAAAGCGATATATTAAAAAGCTCCTCAAAAGAGAAACGTTGTTTTGCCTTCTCGGCTAATACTAAAGATTCGGGAAAATGGATTTGCCAAAGAGCATCTTTGAGAAGCAATAAATCATTTTTGCTTCTTATCTTTATTGGCAATACTTCTGACATTTTATTTTTCAATTGGGTTAGAAGAGGTTTTATAATAAACCTTAACCATCTCGAAGATAAACCTTCTGTCTCTGGATAAACGGGTATGATGCGACCGGTATGCGTCAGATTAGATTTTAGATCGTAGGATTCAGGCTGTAGATTGACTTTTTCATATATAGGGTTGGATAAATATAGCCCATCCTTTCCTGTAGTAACTTTTCCAGCTAGGCAGAGCAAATCACCTGTTTTTAAAGTATTCACTAAATAAGGCCGATTAAACCAAATTACCCTTATTGTTCCAGTATCATCGGAAACTAAAGCTTGAGTTAGGATCATTCTTTTTTTCCAGGTTTTTTTGTTTTCAATTTCTAGAATTTTTCCTTGGATACAGCAAGCCTCATTTAATTTTACTTCCGAAATTTTAATAATATTTGAAAAATCCTCATAGCGATGAGGAAAATGGAAGAGAAGATCTCGAACTGTTTTAATCCCTAATTTTTTTAATCTTTTTTGATAGATTGGACCAATATTAAAAATACTTTCAATAGAGGTTGAAAACTGCATGCGTCCCCGGGAGGAGTCGAACCTCCAACCTTTAGCTCCGCAAGCTAACGCTCTGTCCAATTGAGCTACGGGGACAAGAACTCTTTTAAATTATCATAAAATTAGCTTAAATTCAATCCTTCGGCAGGTTCAAGATTGATGCTGAGCTTATCGAAGCATCAAGTTGACTTGGATAAATTTTATAGATAAGATTAAAATACTTGGAGGAGTGCGGCGAATGGCAAGCCAGCAGTTTGCTAAACTGTATCCCGCTAGAAACGGGATTGTGGGTTCGAGTCCCACCTCCTCCGCAAACGCATTTTTTAAATTCAAACCTTGCCAACCCATCGTGGACGTTAGAACTTTTATCGCCAATCAGGCGGTTTTTTGATAGAATAACAAAATGAATAAAAAAACTTTAGAATTTTTATTATCTAGTATTCTTTTGCTTCTTGGAGGAGCATTTCTTATGCAATATCCTCATTTTGCAATACCCGCAGTTATTATTGGATTATTTTTGGGATACAGAAATCTTATCAAAACTTCTAGAGAAATTAATAAAAAAATTGAAGGAGAAGGAACGGGGAAAATAACCGTTTCAGATAGAGAGCCTACCGAGCCAAATAAAGGCGACCTTTGGGTTGATACGCGAAAATTAAAAGACTAAACAAGTTCTAACATCGTCCGTCCCTCGGAGCAAACAAAAATCGCCAACAAGGCGATTTTTTGGTAGAATTGGGACATGAAAGACATTGAAATAGAAATTCAAGTTAACATTAAAAATAGTAAATCCTTAATAGAATTCTTGGAGAAGAACGCTGATTTTAAAAAAGAAAGTCATCAAATAGATGAGTATTTTTCTCCAACTCATCGTAATTTTATTGAGGTTCGTCCAGTTAAAGAGTGGTTAAGGTTAAGAGATTCAGGCGGTAAATACTCCGTAAATTATAAAAACTGGCATTATGACGAAAGCGGTAAAAGCCATTATTGCGATGAATACGAAACCAAAATAGAAGATTTAATCCAACTTAAAAAGATATTAGATGCTCTTAATTTTAAATCTGTTGTTAAGGTTGATAAATTAAGAAAAACTTGGATATACAAAGATTACGAAGTCGCCGTAGACTCAATAAAAGGACTTGGGGATTTTGTAGAGATTGAATACATTGGTAAAGATGAAAAAGCAGACCCTAAAAAGATTACAGAAGGAATGATAAATTTTCTTAAGGATGTTGGCTGCGGGAAAATAAAAAGAAATTATGTTGGTTATCCGTTTCAACTATTATTCCCAGAAGAAGTAAAATACGAAGAAAAATAATATGAACAAAATAAAAGTTAAAAGGACCAAACAGAAAATAAAAAATAATATGAAATATTCCATACCCTTTAAAGACAATATTCTTAGGGTTGAGGCACCAGCCCATAAGACAGAGCGGCATTTAAAATTCTGTATAGATTTTCTTTTACCTAAGGGAACACCGATAGTAGCTGCTCGTTCTGGGACAGTGATTGCTTGCCAAGATAGATATAATCGATCATATAAATCCCCTAAATTTGCAGGAAGAAGGAATTTTATAATTATCCGTCATACCAGCAGGGAAAATAGTATCTATGTCCACCTTAAGCGTCGCTCAATCAAGGTGAAAAAGGGTCAAAGAGTAAAGAGGGGACAAGTTATAGCCTTAAGTGGCCAGGTTGGTTTTGCTACATATCCTCATTTGCACTTTGGTGTATATCGCGGAGTGTATGGGAAAGGAGGAACCAGTATTAAAGTATCCTTCGATAAGAAGTATAAGGCTCCCGAAATACCTCTGTGGATTGCAGAACATTCAGGTAAATATTTATAGCCGGATTGGAATTTTAAAAAAAATAAACCGTCCATCGCTGGGCAGTTTTTATTTATCGCCATTTAGGCGGTTTTTTGATAGAATAAATTTGTATGATAAAAGCAGTAATCTTTGATATGGGATCAGTATTGATAGGGGCCGAATGGAGGATAATATATAAAAGAATTGCTAAAAAATTAAGACTCTCCGAAGAGAAAGTAAAAAAGATCAGCAGGCCTTTATTAGATAAATGGAATATAGGAAAAATTAATGAGAGAGAATTCTGGAAAGGATTTGAGGAACAATTAGGTCGGAAAATAGACTGCAGTTTTACAAAAAATTTATGGTTCCGAAGCCATATAAATTATGTCAGAGATATCAGAGAATCATGGAAAATTATTGCAGAATTAAGGGCTAAAAAAGTCCTTTTGGCCATTATCTCAAATACCATTCCGCCTCATGTTCAGTCTCACCGAAAAACGGGAAGAATTAGTAAGCTTAGAAAGTTAGGGGTTAAATTTTTCATTTGGTCTTGCAGTGTCGGCCTTCGTAAACCCAACCCTAAAATTTATAAAATTGCCCTAAAAAAGCTTAAACTGCCTGCCAAGGAATATATTTTTATAGATGATAAATTGGCCCATATTAAAGCAGCAAAAAAATTAGGAATGATAGGAATTCATTTCCAAACACCAAAGAAATTGAAGAAAGATTTAATTAAATTAGGCGTGCTGTAGCTATCTTCTGATATCGGTCGAACTCCGGAGCTAATAAGAAATCGCCAAGAAGGCGGTTTTTTGATAGAATAAAGATACTATGGAAGTAAAAGATTTCCAAAATAAAATAATTGAATTTCTTTCTAAATGGGATGCGAAAAGAAAAACAACCTCAAATGAACAACAAACTTTTAATCACCTTGTAGAAGAAATTGGAGAGCTTGCTAGACAGTATGTGAATCAAGAATCAAGAAAAGACGAATATAATGAAAAAGAGATTGAAGATGCAATTGGGGACATATTTATGCAATGCATAAAGTTGGCTCACCTGCGAGGTTTAGACATTGAAGAAACTGTTTTAAAAGTCATAGAAAGAGAACAAAAACTTCTCAAATAACAAATTTCGTCCAGTCAAGGGAGCCAACCCGTCCCGCATCTTTGCGGGGCTTTTTATTTGACAAAAGCAAAGACCTATAATAGAGTTAATTATCAATAGCACATTCCCAATAAGGAGGGTAGCTATGGCTGAGAGGGCAGGACAAAATACTGATATTAAAGAGATATTAAGAGAATTCCTGAGGGAACACAGAAGCAGAACTCAATCGCCAGTGCCTTTTCGAATCAGCGATATTGAAGATTGGGCAGGAAGGAGACAAATATCTTTTAACCTGGGAGAACTCTATGAAGGTTTGAATTTTCTTATCAGAGATGGGACATTAAAACTTTGGCCAAAGTTTCCTTTTAAGGAAGACCCCTACTTAGTTCAAGAAGAAGTATAAGCCTCTTTATTGTATTTTTTAGTATCTATAGCCTCAGGCGCTCGCCGAGGCCTTTTTGTTTGACAAAAGAAGAGATTATTATTAAGATTATATCGATTATCGGCACATTTACATAAATGGGAGGGTTAAAAATGAAGGTTCTTTGGATTGATTACGAAGATATGTTCGATATGTTTTGGCCAATTCGAGCTAAACTAGAAAGAGCAGGTTTTGAAGTAATTCAATTAACCTGGACCAATCCTGAAGTTCACGGTTACGGTGTTATCGACCTTGATAGGATTATCGAAGCCGCTAAAGAAGCTGACATAGCATTACTTCATTTTGGAACAGGGATATCTTTAGGAGAGGTCCAAGGAATTATTCCCAAAATTAAGGAGACTGGCATAAAGACAATCGTGACAACTGCTGTATCCAAAGATTTCTTTCCAGGAGCTGATGAAACGATTGCGAAGAATCAATACGTATCAGGCCTCCTGACACTTCTTATAAGTTTAAGAGATGGAATAAAAAACTCTTGCGAGTAAAGAAAGCTCACTACGGTGAGCCTTTTTGTTTCATCGTCATTTCGGCGGTTTTTTGGTAGAATGAAAGGATGAAGGAAATAGTAAGCACAATGGTGAATTCTTTTCTTGTGCGGTTCGGCATTATTTTTACCTTTGTGGGGGTAATGTTGTTATTGGTTGTTTTTTCAGAATTTGAGGTTGAGGGCTTGCTGGTAGCGGGCGGTTTTTTTCTCTTGGGAATAATTCTTCTTTTAATAGGCTCGTCTTTGCTTGATTCAAAAAAAAGAAAAATTGCTATTGCCATTTCAATAATATGGATAGGTATTCTTTTAATTCTTTCTTTAATTTTCTTTTCTTTTGTTTTATGGACAAAAGACCTCTCTTGGTCTAGTTCCGTAGGTAAGCAGATGCTTCCAATTGCTATAGCAGGGACCTTTTTTGGCTTTATTTTTCTTTTTATTGGCGTCTTTATTTTAAATGGAATTCAAGAAGAAGCTCTTGTCAGAGAAAAAATAGCGGGTATCTCAAAACGAAATCCAATATCAGTTTTACTGTTAAGTATTCTAACATTCGGAGTGTATTATATTTGGTGGATTGTAAAAACAAGAAAAGAAATAAATACTTGCGGAGCAGACATACCTACTCCTTGGTTATTTATTATTCCGATAGTTTCTTTGTATTTTGAATATAAATATGCTGAAGGATTTTCTCACTATGTCAGTAAAGATATGGATACTCAATTTTGGTTTTTGTTACATCTTGTCTTATGGCCCGCTGCGATTATTTTAATTCAGCGAGAATTAAATAAATTTGCAGAGAATTAAGGCTCTTTTTTATTCCACTAAAACGGTTCTAACATCGTCCCACCAGGGGAGCAAAAAAATCGCCAAGAAGGCGGTTTTTTGATAAACCAATAGTAAATCATTGAAAAATATGGTAACCTATTATTGAACTCGTGGGCTTAAATCTGGTATGTAAATATACTCATTGGAGCGTTGGATGATAGTTCTAACATCCTTCACGATGTCCCGCCTTCTGAAAAGATAATTTCATAAATTTTAAATATGCGATTCCCAAATCAAAGAAAAAGATTGTTTCTAATTTTAATAATTATTATTTTGATTTCGATTATCGGAGGATTGGTATACTATTATTTCAAAGTTCCAGAGATTCCTGTCATGCGGCTTGAATACAAAGGAGAGGTTTATAATGGACAGAAAGGTAGCAATTGTTGGCCGTGGGGCATTTTAGGTAGAAGATGTGAGGATATGGGTTTTCCGCCTGATATTTTAAATTCTTTTTCTGTAACTAACGGAGAAATACTAAAGGTAGAGACTGAGGCGCACAAGAAACCGATACAGCTCGGTGCCATAATTCGGGCAGTTGATTTTAATACTAAAGAGCTAACTTTTCAAAAGGAGATTGAACTACCTTCAGATTTCGAAACAGAGTTCAAGGTAGATTTTTCCCCAGGGCAATATTTCGTTACCGTTTTTGGCCAGTGGGATGAAGGCGATATTTCTTACGTTTTTAAGATTGAGGTTAATTAGAAAAATAGAGGTTTAGACATAATTTAAGTTTTTCCAAAAGGGTGGGTTGCGCCGAATGGTAAGGCACCAGTCTTGAAAACTGGGTCCCGTTTACGGGATTGCAGGTTCGAGTCCTGCACCCACCGCCACCTATTTTAAGTGCAAAATTGGATCTTTATTTTTTGCTATATAAAAAATGACCGAAACATTTGCTTTTTTAATTGAAGAGCTAATAATTTAACAATATGAATGATAATAACCAAGTTTCAAAAAAAAGCCCCGCCCAAAAAGTTCCTAAAAACGTTGTATTTATGGGCCTGGTGAGCCTATTTAATGATATTGCTTCGGAAATGGTTTATCCAATCATCCCGATTTTTTTGAATACAGTGCTTAAGGCTCCAATTTCTGTTATTGGATTTATAGAGGGCTTAGCTGAATCCACTGCCAGTTTTTTGAAGCTTGTTTCGGGTTGGTTTTCTGACAAACTGGAAAAACGAAAACCGTTTGTAGTTTTAGGTTATTCTCTTTCTTCTTTCTCTAAGCTATTTTTGGGATTTGCTACTAGTTGGCCAATGGTTCTTTTTGCCCGATTTTTGGATCGCTTCGGCAAGGGTGCGCGCGTTTCGTCCCGTGACGCTTTAATCTTAGAAAGTGTTGAGCCAGAAAATAGAGGCAGGGCTTTTGGATTCCACCGCTCAATGGACAGTATTGGCGCTGTCGTTGGGCCTTTACTTGCGCTATTAGCCCTTGTTTTCTTCAAAGAAAAACTGACCACCATTTTCTTTTTGGCCTTTATCCCTTCTATTATTGGAGTTTTAGTTCTAATAGTTTTTGTTAAAGAAGTAAAAAACAAAATTAACTCTAATAGAGAATTAAGTCCGCCTTCAAAATTAAGATGGTCAGCGTTTAGTTCACGATTCAAAATATTCTTGATTATTAGCGCGGTTTTTGCTATTGGTAATAGCTCAGATGCCTTCTTGATTTTAAGGGCGCAAAATTTGGGGATGTCTATTACCTTAGCTGTGGCGGCTTACGTTGTTTATAATATCTCTTATGCCCTTTTCTCCTATCCTGCTGGGATATTATCTGATAAAATTAGCCCAAAAAAAATTCTTGTTGGCGGCTACATACTATTTGCCATAGTTTATGGGGGATTCGGGCTGATAAGAACAGAAAATTTAGTATGGATTTTATTTTTTTCTTACGGCATTTATATGGCCCTAACTGATGGCATAAGCCGTGCTTATATTGCAGACACAATACCAAAAGAAATATCAGGCACGGCATTTGGGGCCCAGCAAATGGTTTCGGGTTTGTGTATTTTTTTATCGTCAGTTTTAGCTGGATTGCTCTGGAAGTTATTTGGGCCAGCCGTCCCTTTCTATTTTGGTTCCGTGACAGGCATGCTTAGCGCTATTTTATTGTTCTTTTCACGAGGGAGAAACGATCCATCACCAGAAAATTAAAATATACCCCCATTTTTAAAATACAAAATGCCTAATGTAAAAACCGGCTTAGCCGGTTTTTAATATTTTTCTTATTAACCTCTTGCTACTGTTATACCCCAAACCTCTTTAGCGCCCGTCGCCCTCAAAACGCGAGCTGCCTCTTCCATAGTGGCTCCTGTTGTATAAACATCGTCAACTAAAAAAATCTTTTTACCCATAATTTCCTTTTCATCTTTAGCCTGGAAGACTCCTTTTATATTTTCCATTCTTTCTTCTTCTGAAAGATCGACCTGGGGAGGATTTTCTTTTACTTTAATTAAACAGTCTAAGATAAAGGGAATTTCCCAAAAATTAGATAATTCTTTAGCAATTTCTTCTGCCTGGTTAAATCCCCGCCATTTTAATTTTCTTTTTTCTAAGGGAACCGGCACCAA
>Ga0315279_10011404_pt1 | contig 10290 bp, 7 predicted proteins | sample YL17G06_20_MG_FD_203694 | JGI IMG/M metagenome (GOLD analysis project Ga0315279, IMG submission 203694) | Sediment microbial communities from Yellowstone Lake, YNP, Wyoming, USA - YL17G06_20 | ecosystem: Environmental > Aquatic > Freshwater > Lake > Sediment | place: USA: Wyoming | collected...
TATCTCCACTGGGCATATATGCTGCGAAGGTTTTTAAAAGACAAAGACCCGTCAGCCGTGGATTCCGCGGACGCGCGCGCGTTCCTGGAATACCTTGCCGTGGAACGCAAAGTCTCGGCCTCCAGCCAGAACCAGGCATTCAATGCGCTTCTGTTCCTGTATACGAAAGTTCTCGGGAAAGAATACGCCATACCCGCGGATACGCCGCGGGCCAAACGCCGCCGGATCGTGCCTACGGTGCTGTCCCGGCAACAGACCCTGGACCTGCTTGCCGGCGTCCCGTATCCCTATGACCTCGCCGCGCGCCTCATGTACGGCTGCGGCCTGAGGATTTCCGAAGCCGTCAATCTCCGCGTCAAGGACATCGACCTGGAAATGCTCAACCTCACCGTCCGGGACGGCAAAGGCGGCAGGGACCGCATCGTACCGCTCCCGCATTCCCTTTCGTCCCGGCTTGCGGACCACCTTGCGCGTGTCAAGAACCTTTATGCGCGCGACTGCGCCGAAGGATTCGACGGCGTCTTCATGCCGGCCGACTGCGAAGCCAAATTCGGCGGCCAGGCGAAAAGCTTCGCCTGGTACTGGTTCTTCCCCGCGAAAAGCCTGACCCCGATTCCCGGCACGCACCTGCGCAAACGATACCATATCCACGATACCAATCTGTCAAAAACCATAAAAGAGGCCGCCAACAAAGCCGCGATCAACAAACGCGTCACCCCGCACATCCTGCGCCACTCGTTCGCCACACACCTGCTCCAGAACGGCTATGACATCCGGCAGGTCCAGCAACTCCTGGGACATTCCGACGTCCGCACGACCATGATCTATACTCATACCTACGACGCCCCGATAAGGCCGGTCCAAAGTCCGCTGGATTTTGTCGCGCCGGATCCCGGCGTCTGATCCGCCATCCGCTTTTTCCGCTCGGCTCAACCGTTTCCCTGGCAATATATCCGTCGAATTACCGGGGAAAATCGTCGTCACAAGAATCAACCTACACCCGCGATTTCAGCATCTCCTCGAAGCTGATGGTATGATCGAAGCATCTCCTGCGTATGAGTTCATCGGAGAGCGTGCCTTGGTAGATGAGTACCATCCTGACGGTCAGGTTTGCAGGCGCCGTCAGGCGCCGGATTTTTTCCCTCACTTCCTCAATGACCTCGGGGCCGATGGCGGAACGGCGCTTGATTTCACACACATACAGGGTATGCGTGGTCTGCAACAGCAGATCGATCTGACATGCCTCATGGCGGTTCGTCTCATTCTGAAAATAAGGCCCTGCCCAGCTCAAGGGGTCCTTTGCTATGTCAAGGAGTTTCAGCAGTGCATGAAGATTCGAAAGGACCAGTGTCTCGAATTGTATGCCGAGGATCGGGTCCCATGCAATGATTCCCTGCAGTGGCGCCGTGCGATACAGGTCTTGCTCGATCTGCGATTGGACCGGCTCGACATACTTCAGATAGAAGCGCAGATAATTGTCGGATATGCGGAATTGATGGAGCCGGGATGCGCGTTTGGCGCCGGGCGCATACACCGGGTATTTCTTGACAAATCCCGACAGCTCCAGGTGTTCGAGGCATTGCGCCAGGTAACCGTTTCTCTCTTTGCCTATCTTTGCGGCAACCTGATGCAGACTAAGGGGGCCCTGCCCCAATGCCTGCACGATTGAGCGATATATCGGGGCGCGCGGCGAAAAAATATCATGGAAGATCTTGCCGAATTCACTGAAAAGAAAACCATCCTTCCGGAACATAAGCCGATGGATGTTCTGTTCGGCGCTTCGACTGGTGTCGATCTCTTCCAGATACCTGGGTACACCGCCGGTCACGGCAAGAATTTTCAGTTTTTCAAGCGATGAGATCCGATCGGTCTTTTCACTCCAGAAACGGTTGCAGTGATACAACGGAAGCGGATCCAGCGTAAGTGTCAGTGAGATTCGGCCGACAAACCCGGTATTATTGAGAATGTTCTCCTGGATCCATGCACTCACTGATCCGCAGACGACCAGCACCAGATGATCATGTGCCTTGAATTGTGTGTCCCAGGCGATCTTCAGATATCCTGCAAAATTCCTGTCGCCGGCAGCCATCCACGAGATCTCATCTAAAAGGACTACGGTTTTTTCGTTCCGTATCTGGCTGGCAAGCAAGGCAAAGGCCTGGTCCCAGGCGGAGAGTGAAAGTTTTGGTATTCCGGTCTGGCGAGTCAACTGCTGCGTAAATGCTTTGAGCTGGTCTTCTGTCCGTGGATTCTCCACCGGAGGAAGCCCTTGGAATTCTATAAACCGGGCGGTTTTCTGAGCAAAATGCTTGATCAGCGTGCTTTTCCCGATTCGTCGTCGACCACGGCATACAACCAGCGATGAGGTCGTTTTGCGCAGCAGCGCGTTGAGCGACTCGAGTTCTTGTTCCCGGCCTAAAAACATAACGCTCTCACATGTCGATTTGGTGACATATAGAAAATACTATTTCAACGTCACGAAATCAACACAATGTCGATTTCGTGACATATATTTAGGGGGGGGGTTTATATCACGAAATCAACATTACGGGGGATTCCCTGCTGCAAGGCGGGCCAAACCTCGCGAGTCGACCATAACCCTTGATGCAGCGGCGGCACGCCGCCGCATTATCCCCTTGAAATTCTTTCAATACCGCTGCTATTTTCCACATATAACTCTATCGCTACTCCGACTTCCTCTTCATAGAGCGTTTCCGGCACACCCAATGCAATTTACCGAAGAAGAAATCACACGGCACGCCTTCCCCGCGGTCATCGACGCCGGCAGAAAACTGTTTGCGCGCAAGGCGGTCAAGCGCCTGCAGATCGTGGCCGATGACGTTGTCGCGTCGGTCGACGCCGACGGTCTGCATCATGTGGTGATTACGCGGGTTTCGCAAAAAAAGCTGCATTACGCCTGCAATTGCGGGTTCGCGTATGGCGGCGCCTGCGAACACGCGGTGGCGGTCATGCTGTCGGTCAATGAACAGCCGGCCCTGCAAACAGGCCTTGACCTGGGCGCGTATCGAACTTCGGCTAGCGAGCTTGCGCCGCTTCCGGCCATCGAAACGCGCGTGGTCTCGGACAAGCCCGTGGGCAGGCTGTATTTAAATGAACATGATGGCCGGCTTCTGATCGATCTGCGTTTTGCCTATGACGAAGGCCGCGTGGAATTCAAGCGCGGCGATTTTGAGCGCGAGCGATTAATGCCGTCCGGCGACAATACCGTAGTGCGCATCGTACGCTCCCGCGTTCGCGAAGACGATCTGGTGGCCCGGCTTTTTGAATCCGGCCTGGTCCAGTATCAGGCCGGCATCTTTACGCCCCGGGATGATGCGCGCGTCTGGGTGCTGGAGATGCTGCCCCGCTGCACCAACGCGGGTTTTGAAATTTATGGAAGAGAACAATTAACGGCCGTGCGCACGCGCGAAGCGCCGCCCCATCTTGGCGTGCGCGTGTCCGCGGGCACGGGCATTCTTTCATGCGATATCGCGCTCTCATTCGACGGCGTGGCCGCGCCCCTGTCGGCGCTTATCGCCGCGGCCCGCGCGCAAAGCAGGTATGTGCGGCTTTCCGACGGCTCCACGGGCGTGCTTCCCGAAGAGTGGCTTGAAAAACTGGCGGCCATTCTTGACTCATGCGACGATACAACGGCCGATGGGGACCGCCTCATGCTGCGGCCTTCACAGGCCGCGCTTGCCGAAATGCTTCTGGAATTCGCCGAATCAGCCGGCAATGGTCCCGGATTTTCAGGCCGCAAGCAGGCGCCGGCAGTGTTCGAAGGGATCAAGGAACAGCCGCTGCCCGCGGGATTCGGCGCTGATTTACGCCCGTATCAGCGCGCCGGCTATGACTGGCTCTATTTTCTGCGCGAACAGGGCATCGGCGGGTGTCTTGCCGATGATATGGGACTGGGCAAGACCGTGATGGCGCTCGCGCTTTTATATAATGAAAAGCGGCAACAGAGAAACAATCGCACATCGCTGGTCGTGGCGCCGGCATCGCTCCTTTTCAACTGGCAGCGAGAGGCGCAGCGCTTTGCCCCGGGCCTGCTCGTCATGACGTGGCACGGTGATGGCCGCCGGCGCTATCGTACCGACGACATGTCTATGGCCGACGTTGTGCTGACTTCGTATGGCACGCTCCTGCGCGACGGAGAGATGTTTGCCGCCCGGCGCTTCAATTGGGTGGTCCTGGACGAATCGCAGGTCATTAAAAACCCGCTGGCCCGGATAAGCCGCGTTGCCCGGTCCCTGGTCGCGGACCAGCGGCTGGCGCTTTCCGGCACGCCCATAGAAAACAACCTGTCGGAACTCTGGTCTATCTTTACTTTCCTTAATCCCGGCATGCTGGGACCGTATCGCCATTTCTGCGCGCATTTTGCGTGGCCGATAGAACGCGAGCGCAACACCGCCGCATCCCAGGTGCTGCAGCGCCTGATCCGTCCCTGCATGCTGCGCCGCACCAAGCCGCAAGTTGCATCCGACCTGCCGCCGAAAACCGAAACCACGCTCTATGCGGAATTGCTGCCGCGCCAGAAAATGGTCTACGATATCACCCGCGACGCCTATCGCGCCCGCATTGCCGCGGCCATGGACCGGGACGGCATTGAGCGTTCGCGCCTGCAGATCCTGGAAGGACTACTGCGGCTCCGCCAGGTGTGCTGCCATCCGCTGCTTGTGGACGCGGCGTTTGCCGGGGAATCGGGAAAATTCCGCCTGCTGGACGCCTGCCTTGACGACATCGTCGCGGGCGGCCATAAGGTGCTTCTGTTTTCGCAATTTGTGAAGGCTTTGCAGCTCGTGCGCGGGCGCCTGACCGCGCGGGGCATGCGCACCGAACTCCTGACCGGCGCCACCGCCGACCGCGCGGCCGTTGTGGACCGTTTCCAGAACGATCCCGCGGTCCCCGTGTTTTTAATCAGCCTCAAGGCCGGCGGCGTGGGCCTCAACCTGACCGCGGCCGATTACGTGGTGCACCTGGATCCGTGGTGGAACCCGGCCGCGGAAACCCAGGCGGCGGACCGCGCATGGCGCATCGGCCAGGCGCGTCCGGTGTTCGTTTACAAAATGATCACGCGGGAGTCAATCGAGGAACGCATCGCCGAATTGCAGGAGAGCAAGCGCGAACTCATCGACTGGATCATCAGGCCCGAAGCGACGCTGTTCAAGCATCTGACGAAGGAGGATGTTGCCGGCCTGTTCAGATGAACCGGGGCGCTGCGCCGCATGCGGCGTCAGCGCAGGTCGTTTTCGGAAGGGATTACCGAAATAAGCGCGGTGAGTCCGAAGGTGGCCAGGACGTCGTAGATCTCTTGCGAAGGACCGATGATAGCAAGTCTGCCGCCGGATTTGAGAAGCCTCTTATAGCTGTCGACGATCGTTTTTATCGTTCTGGTATAGAGGCGCGACGCCGGAGTGAAGATAAGCGCCACATTCAGCGCATTGCGCTGAATGCAGGTGTCGATTGCCGCTGCCAGATCGCTCAGGTTGGAATGGAGCGACAGGTCTTCGCGGATGCGCAATACCTCATAGCCGTTTTTGCTGCTGGCTTCAATCTGCATGGTACTGTCCGTCCGTCTATCAGGATGTCGCTTGCTTCAGGGGAAAAATAGGGACACCCCACCCAACCCTCCCCGCATCTGAATTCATAGCGGGGAGGGCAGGGAGGGGGCTCCTTGTATCGTTGCCCGGGGCTTCACCCCGGGCTATAGATATGCCGGCCCTGCGGGCCTTATGGAAGATCAGCATGCATTTTTCTGCAGGGAAGAAATGGTCTTTCATAGGGACGTGAGTAGTTACTTAAATTGCCCGGCGGATGAGCTTTTTATGCTCTTTGGGCAACATAGCGCTACTCCTTTTCGTCCCGGCAAAACCAGACGCACTATAATCCTTTGCAGGGAATGAAACCAAAAACATCCCCGTGGCCTCAAAGGATGGTGCCGAGGGTCATGCTGCCATGCAATCCTGGCGCCAGAGACAGCGCGCCTGGCCGCAGGTTTTAACTGCCGGCGTGGCAAAACAGGCATTAAAGCCCTCTTTGCTCTGGATTGCGCGGACCATGGCGGTTTTGTCCATCTTGGCATTGACGACTACACCGGCTTTTTTGGCCTTTTCCTTGACCTCTGCAAGCTTCATACAACAAGCCCCTCATAAAAAGGTGAATGGAGCGATAAGGTTTTCTTATTCCCGATCAGCAGTTTAAGTTAAACAGATTATAAACTATCATCTTGGGGGGATATTGTCAAGAAAAATGTCGGTTGCCGGGATTATGGAGGGGCTATATGATCGGGGGGCATTAATCGCCGAGGAACTCACCCAATTTGCGCAGGCTTTCCGCTACAGCCTGTTCGCGGACCTCCTGGCGATCTCCGGCAAACCGGTATTCGAACACATCGGAGGCTTCGGGAGTCAGCACGGCGATATACACCAGTCCGGCGGGCTTTTCCCTGCTTCCGCCACCAGGGCCGGCAATGCCGGTGATAGCGATGCTGCAATCCGAGCCGGTAGCATGGCTGGCGCCCTTGGCCATCGCAATTGCCACGTCATGGCTCACCGAACCATGCGCATCAAGCAATGTTCGTGGAACTCCTAATGCCTTTTCTTTAATGCTGTTATGATAGGCGATAATGCCGCCCAGAAAATAGGCCGATGAACCGGGAATGGACGTGATTGCCGCACCAAGCAGGCCGCCGGTGCAGGATTCGGCAACGGAAAGGGTTTTGTTTGCGCCGCCAAGAAGGGCGCCGACCTGGGCAGAAAGGGTGGGGATATCGAGTGCCATTAGGCGCTTAGGCGTTTTTTGAAACAAAAGATTGTCGGAACGCATTAGCCGTATGATTTTCAAACCCGGTACGCAGAGCCCGCAGAGGGTTCGCAAAGACTCGCAGAGAAATTCAAATGTTTGTTTTCTCGGGGCACCCCTCTGCGAAACTCTGCGTCTTCTCTCTGCGACCTCTGCGTACCGTTTCCTTTCACGCTACGCAGAAGTCACCCTTAAAGCTGCCCCGTCCGCGGGGCCACTTTTACCGGGCGACAGTCCCGGTCAAAGCGTAGACTCTTCGGCAAGGGAATCGATGCTTACGGTCGTGTCAAGTGTTGCATAGCCGGGCTTTTCCGCCCGGATCGTATGCGCTCCAGCAGGCTGCAGAATCGCCAAAGGCGTGGTGCCGATATACCGGCCGTCGAGGGTCACCTCGGCGCCCGGCGCCAAGGTGGTTGCGCAGAGCCGGTGGTACGTGCGCAATTTCTTTATATCGGGTACGATATCCACATCTTTACGATCAACAATCGTGCCGTCGGTGCGAATGATATAACGATTGGCGTTCAAATCGTACGCCAGGTTTTGGCCTGCATAAATGGTCCTGAAATCGCCTTCGGAAAAGACCGTTCGAACCGCACCCTCTTTTACCGACAAAGCGACATGGCCGCCGACATCGGGGCGGAGCGTAAAGCAGGTGCCTACCACTTCCAGCGTATAGTCGGGCGTGCGTACGGCGAACCGCTCGCTCTGCTTTTTCTTTGCTACGAAAAAGATCACGCTGCCTCTGCTCACGAGCTGATTATTGACATCAGCGAATGCGGCGCGATAACCGACCCGGCCCTCAGTCGCTCTGACGATATCGAGCCGCGAACCGTTGCACACCTCGACATAGCCGCGATCATTGACGAGGGTGACGCTGCCGCCCTGGGCCGAGCGGACGGCATCGCCGCGGCTGAAGCGGGACTTAACATTGCGAATATCGTCGCCCTGGACCTGATAGACCAGCGTGGGTAGGGCCTGGAAATCGCCGCGATAGAGCCCCCGGCCGAAAGCCGGCGACAGCGGCAATCAGCAGCAGCGAGGCGCCGACCGCCACCCGATAGCCTCGTAGCGCCAAACGAAGCGAAAACCAGACCGACGTGCGCGCGATAGCCTGCGCGTTTTCATAGTATTTCATCTTTAGGTCTATCGATGCTTCGACGGTTTCCCAGAACCCTTCGGAAGCCACTTCATCGACCTTCAAAGCCTGTTCCCCGGCGGGCAGCTGGACAATGCTTCTTATTCTTTTCTCAAGTATTTTCTCTGCGGCGTGCAGAACCGGTTGCGATGTCGCCGTGGACAGCATCGAGTATCGCCGGATTTGCATCGAGTAATTTGCCGATCTCATCGTATTTCTCTTGAAAATCAGCTACCACTTTCAAATCGCAATTGCTGATAATCACCGGGAACATTGGGGCACTATCTATTTTCTTTCTCATAGGACGGTGTGGACCTTTCTGATGTTTCATGGGAAACGATTTGTCAATCAGAAAGATAATTCATACCGTCCTTTTTGTCAGAGCTCTTCAATAGGCCCGCGAAACAACTCTTTTCTGCTGCAGGTCCGCTGATTGGCGCTGGAGCAAAAGGAATGTTCATCATGAAAGATCCGCGAGCTGCGAAAATCTCGGCTTTTCTGCTGGCCTTTTGTCTTATCGGTTCTCGGGGCGCGGAGACGTGGTCGACATACACTATGGCAAACTCCCCCTTGCCCACCAACTACATCCGGTCTTGCGCGATCGACGATTCCGGCAACCTCTGGGTGGGAACGCATGGGGGCGCATTAGCGACATTCAGGGGCACATCATGGACGATTTACACCCCGCCTTTTCCCGATCCCTCGTTCAGCTCGCTTACTTCAGTTGCAGCGGCACGAAACGGCATGAAATGGGCGGGTACGGACGGCGGAGGATTGCTGAGGTTTGACGGGAGCCGATGGGACGCATTTACAACTGCGACATCCGGCATCCCCGGCGATTTCATTAATGCAGTGGTCATCGACAGCAGCGGCGCGGTCTGGATCGGTGCCGAAGACGGCGGAGTGGCGCGGTACGCAGCCGCGCAATGGACCGTTTTCGACACGGCCAACTCCGCCCTGCCCGACAATTCGGTTTCCGCCCTTGCCGCGGGGAACGGATGCATGTGGATCGGCGTTCGCAACGTGTATGCGAAAAAAGGCGGCCTCTGCAAACTCACCGGATCGACAATGATCGTTTATGACACCGCCAACTCCGGCCTGCCGGGCGAATACGTTTACGCCGTGGCCATTGACAAAAACGGCATCGTTTGGGCAGGCACGAACAAAGGCCTGGCTTCATTCAATGGGTCGGAATGGAGGACCTTTTCTGCCATGGATTCCGGCATGCCGTACAATACGATATTTACCTTGTCAATCGATAGCAGCGGAAACAAATGGATGGGCGCCGGCAATTCATATCCCGGCGGAGGCGGGTTGCTGAAGTTCAGCGGCACGCAGTGGACCTTATTCGCCATGAGCAATTCAGGGATACCCGACAATTACGTGTGGTCGGTTGCTTGCGACGGCGATGCGATATGGATCGGCACTGAGTTCGGCGGTGTTGCGGGCCTGGTCGACGGATCGCCGGCGCTGCGCCCGCGCCATGCTCCGGCGCCGACGGCCGATTTGCATTGCGCTATAAACACCAGAACCCGCCAATGCGCCATCAAAGCCGGACTCCCATTTTCCGGCACCGCGGTTTTGCGCATTCTGAACAGCAAAGGACAGGAAATCGCCCGTTTGCATGATGGGGTTGCGGACGCAGGCATCCTGAATGTCCTATGGCCGGCGAAAGCGAACGGGAAAATAGCCGGGGGACTTTACATCTGCGATCTGATCGCGAACGGGTTTCGCGGCGAGTCGAAATTTCTGCTTCCCTGATCCGGCGCGACAAACACCGCGGCAAAGAAACATCAACGCGCGACAATCAACGGACGAATGATCCTGCTGTCTCCGCTTATAAGCTGGACCACATAGGCGCCTGCCGCAAGATTTGCTGCCGGAATCACGGTTTGCATGGACCCGCGTATCCGTCGCGCCATGATCGTGCCGCCGTTGCTCGATACCATGCGCATTGACCAATAAGAATCAAACGGCGGCCGTATCCGTATCGCTCCGTCGCACAGGGCGAAAAATGCTTGACAATCCGGCGGCACGACGGAAATCCGCGTCGACGCCTGCAAGGTATCAGAGAAAAGCGCGCAGGCGGAAATCGACAATCCCAATCCCACCGGTCGGGCGCTATCCTCCGCTTTTCCTATTTCCCCATAGCAATAACAGCCTACAAGGGGCACGCCGGCCCCGGCTGCAAGCCTGATCGTATCCAGTTCGCTCGGCAAACCCGCATTGGTCAGACGATCTTTTCTGCCCGTGCAATCAAAAAGGAGCATCGCGTCGGGTTTCCTTCCCGGTCCCTGCTGTACGGCCGTTTTAACGGCATTGTAGGCGTCCGCGACCGCTGCATTGACGGA
>Ga0315279_10011405_pt1 | contig 10290 bp, 9 predicted proteins | sample YL17G06_20_MG_FD_203694 | JGI IMG/M metagenome (GOLD analysis project Ga0315279, IMG submission 203694) | Sediment microbial communities from Yellowstone Lake, YNP, Wyoming, USA - YL17G06_20 | ecosystem: Environmental > Aquatic > Freshwater > Lake > Sediment | place: USA: Wyoming | collected...
TTCCGAGCTTTCATCAGGCCAGGTCACCCTGCCCCAATGTCGGATATCACTACAGATCCAAAATGGGAATTGATCTGGCAGGATCTTCACCTGCTTGCCTGGTAGTCTTATAGGCTGCACTGTCAGGCCTTGAAATATGAATTAAGCTTATTGGTGGGGTGCCGGGCCTACACTTTTCGTTCGAATAGATATCGCGTTCACAAAAAACAAAAAGTTCCCTCCCCTTTGAGAATAGGCTCTGTTTTGTGCCCGAGTCCATAGAAAATTAGCCTTCATATTAAATTTGGGATAATATACCAAAAAACCATCAAAATATTAAGCAAATTTTTCGCCAAAGGGTTGGTTTTTATAAGCACTTAAAACTAAAGGGTTATTCAGAATTGGACCGTGGCTGAGTTCAGGAATAATCACCTATTATTTTGGCAGTTGCCTATTTTTATGAAGGTCTGATAATACCCGAGAGAGTCTGGTCGAAAATGGATTTCTTCGCCTCTTTAACCTACGCACCCAAATATTTCAATTAATCGATTATTAAATGTTAATAATAAAGATTTGAAGCCAAATCTCTCTCTATATTTGTCAAATGTCAACAGGCTGCCCCCTCTTGGACCCGCATTGTTGACCTCTATTATACTATTGTTTGCACAGCATTTGTGGGAAGTCCTTGGCGGCCAATAGTTTTTTGCTTTAAATAGCGGATTATGATAATATACAAGAACTTGTAATTTATAAGTTTTCAGCATTTTGAAAAGGATGCGCGCGCAAAGCCCTCACAAATCAATAATCAAGAAAAGGAGAATATCGCAAAAAAGGAGAGAGGTTCTTCTCTATTTTTCAGATGTGGAAGGTGAATACCTGGTAGGGGAAAGAAGAGAAATCTTAAAAAAAGGAGAGGTGAACGAAGAGGCAAAGGAAACTATAAACGAACTGATCAACGGTCCGAAAGGTAAACTCATTCCTACCCTTCCTTCCCGAACAAAATTACTAGGCCTTCAAATAGGAAAACGAGGAGTGGCAAAGGTTGATTTTGACAAGACCCTCGCCAGTGATCATCCAGGAGGTAGTTCAGCAGAGATAATGACCCTCTACTCCATTGTCAATTCTCTCAACCTCAATTTCCCTCAAATCAAAGGGGTTCAGATCCTCATTGAAGGAAAAACCGTGGAGAGCCTTGTTGGCCATCTTTCCTTAAGAAACCCGGTTTCTCCAAATCCCGATTTAATTAAAGGAATGGGAAAAAAGAATCGATGTGAAGGCCGTGTTGAGGAGGGTCGGCATGACCGTTTCGCGGGTCGCGGTTAGATTAGGAACCGTGCCTAACCATTTTTATTTTTGGGTCTTAAGTTGCTGTTGACGCTGCAATTATAACTTAGTAAAATCCTCATGACGGGGACGCCATTCCCAATTAAACAATGGATCTACAGGGGAAAGAAAATATCCGTTTCTTCGTTAGCAAAGACGTATGATTTCTTTGCAGCAAATTATAAATCTTCCGCAGTTATCTGTTGCTATCTCTGCAGATGACCAATGTTTAGGGCCCGTATATACTGAATATAGAATTAACGCGTCATACAGAGAACTTCCAAATCATTTAATACAGGCATTCACCAGCGCTGAAGACAAAAGGTTTTTTTCACATAAAGGCTTCGATCCTATTGCATTACTACGGGCCTCTTGGAAGAACCTAAAGCGTTTTTCAATTGTTCAGGGTGGTAGCACCATAACGCAGCAACTTGCAAGGATTGCGATTATCCGTTCAAACAGGAGGACGCTGCAAAGAAAAATCGCAGAACTTTTAGCAGCGATCAGGCTTGAAAGAATTGCGTCGAAAGAAGATATATTAGAAGCCTATTTGAATGCAGCTTATTTCGGCAACAATATTTTTGGTGTGAGAACAGCTGCCTGGGAATATTTCCGCAAACAGGTTTCTGCTTTAAACTTGGAGGAATCGGCATACCTGGCAGGAATAATTCGAGGACCCAATAGATATTTGCGAAACAATGATCTTCTCAATAAGCGAAAGAATAAGGTCTTAGAGTTAATGCATCAAAATGGTTTCATAAGTAAGGAAGCCCTTTTAGAGCAAAAAATCGTATGCGGTAAAGCTGTTTATTTTCAAAAGCCACGTAGTCTAGCGAGTATCCCTAAAACGGCAATTTACTATCTTAGTTACGTACGGAAATATTTGGCGGAAAATCATGCTGATCTTTTCCCCACTAAGCAGATGATTGTTAAAACGGCTTTTGATAGGAATTGCCAGGACGCAATTGACCTAGCAGTCAATGGAATAACATCCAATAGAACACTGCAAACAATTTGTTGCCTGATAATAGACAAGAGTAACGGCATGGTTAAAGCTATGACAAGTGGAATAGATCCTACGTTTCAGCAGTTTAATATTGCTGTCAGCGGCTACCTCCAGCCTGGGTCCACTATCAAACCATTCATACTCACGGAAGCACTTAGGCAGGGTTTTTCTTTGGAAAGTAAATTCGAATCAAAGAAAATATCCATAGATCTACCAGATTCAAAGACTTGGGAAGTCAAGAACTTCAACGACATTTACAGAGGAACAATTCCTTTGAGTGAGGCATTAATATCTTCCGATAACACGGTTTTCGCGCAATTAATACTGCGTTTAGATCTTAATAGACTCAAGGCGTTTTTAAAAGCAGTGGGAATCGATGTTGGAATACCTACACCTGCGTTGGCTACTGGCGCTACAAATATAGGAACATCTCCTTTGCAGATTGCCGCCGCTTATACAATATTTTCAAACAGAGGACACTATTTGCAACCTACACCCATAATTGAACTCCGCACTGTTACTGACGAGAAACTAGTTGAATCAAAGGTAATTCCCCGGCGTGTTATTGAGGACAGCATCGCATGCGAGATAGATGATGTGCTAAAAAGAGTGGTCACGCACGGCACGGGAATTTTTCAAAACCTTAGCCTTCCAAATCTTAGGGCAAAGACAGGAACGACAAACACTGATTCCTGGTACGTTAGCTATGATGATAAATATCATCTTCTTACATGGATAGGAAATGACTTAGATGATAAATGGCAAATGGCTAAACACGATTGCACTCTCTACTCCAAGAGTCTGCCAAAAGAAAGAGGAAACGTACGTAACGAACAAGAAAAAGCTCTTACAGCAAAACAACTGGCTGAAAGGATCTGGAAGTACCTAATAAGAAAGAACAATTTAGCAGACTTTTCCGGCATTGCTGAAGGTATTGAAAGCTTCAATTCGAAAAAGGTAACGGAACTAGAAGGTTATTTCATGCCGTGGGGGAAATATGGCCAAGTACGTAATTGATACACATGCATTAGTTTGGTTTTTGTCAAATCCTAAGCTTTTGGGCCCCGAAGCCAGGAAAAGATTGAAAGATCCTAATTCTGAATTTTATGTGCTCACTGATGTTCTCGAAGAAATTAGACGCAAGTTCGAGAAGTTTAAGGCAGATAACAAGGATAAAGGTGCTATAAAGATCCCGCCTATTATATGTTGGCTTATTCTAAGAAAATCTAAGAACGTTAAGATTCGCAAGCTGCCCTATGGCGAATTAAGTCTTTTAAGAAGTAAGGACTCGGCTTTGAACGCCTTGAAGAAAGATGATCAACCGTTCGTTGCTAAATATTTTATCTTGAAACAGAAATACCCCAGGACGGAAGTGGAAATAATCACCGGCGATGACATCATGAGACATAACGAATTAATAAAGACGTGCTGGTAGAAGGTAAAAATCACCAGGAACCAAAGAGTAAGCTAGACAGAGTGAGTAAGCACGCAAAGTAACGGTAATAGGAATCGAGTCTATTTTCTTAGCGTTCACCTTGTCCACCAAATTCCGCCAACATCAAAAACCTGGTCCTTTATTCTTGACCTAATTTTAATCATGTTCTTTCAAAGAATTAAAAATTCAAAGATAAAGATTTGATCCCCAAATGACTCCTCAAAGCTCGATCACAATTCCTTCGGTACCGGTCTTTGGATACACAGCCTTGTATCCATAACGCTTCATGTCGGTGGCGGAATCGAAGCTATTCTTCGTGTTCGCGTAGTTGAAGTATATCTCAGCCGACGGACCGCCGTACTTGATCACTCTCGCGATCGCCTCGATGTCCGGATGGCCGAACTTGTCCCCGTTGGTCGAGACTATGTAGCGCGTACAGCGAATGAGCTTCAGGATGTTGGGGTTAAGATTATTCTTGCTGCCATGATGAGACAGTTTCACCGCATCCACTCTGAGACGTGTCTCGCGCCGTTCCTCAATCAAGCGCTTGAGCGAATCCTCAATCACATCGGGGTGGGCGTCACCGAGGAACAAGCAGCTTGCCCCGTCGTACTCTGCGAGAAATGCGATCGAACTGCCGTTTGCCTCAGAGTCGTCACTGGTAAAAGATGAGTCAGCGTACTTTGCCACCCAGTCACCAAGCCTGTCGAGGGGGCCGAGGCCCCTTGCCTTCTCGAGCTTGATAAGGGCTTTCTTCGACACGCCTGGAACCAGCCCTGCCTCCTCGACAACCTTTTTCCACTCCTTACGTAGATTTTCAAGCTTGTTTGAATCAGGGGATAGGATTGTGAGCTGCATACCGTCAGGCAGAATGACGCTTTGTAGCTTGGCGGTGTCAGGCACCATCACCGCACGCCCCTTGAACATGGTATTCCATGGAATTTTCTGCATTTCGATCTGCCCAGTGAGGTATTCGCCTTGCACCGGCCCCAGCTTGTCGCTCAGATGTTTCCACCCGTTAAACCATACCTCACAGACCTTGGGTTTCACATCTTTGCTACGGAGGAGCCGTACAACGCCTTCGATGTGATCGGCATCGACATGCGTCATGACCATTAACTCAAACTCCCGCTCGCCTGGGGGCAAGGAGCAGAGCCGAGACTTGAAAGCTTTTGCGGCGTTCGTGGGACCACCATCGATGAGGATGCGTGCATACTTTGGACCCTTGCCGTACTGGACGACGATCGCGTCACCTTGTTTTGCGGGAAGTATTTCAATTCGAAACATAAGTCACCTCATAAGCGCCAGTCCGCGTCACCGTATGCCACGAGGCTCATGCCCATGGGAATCCCGGAGCCGAGCGTGCGCTGCCGCACGCGAAGCATCACATCGCCGATCGAACGATCACCATTGGTTTTCTTCAATTCATCGATCATCACTTCGGCAACGGGACCCGCATGCCGCCCCAGCACCGTCGACAGCGTGGAAACAATGAGCGCGGCGCCTTTCTGTCTGAATTTTGTGACAAAGCTGCAATACAATCTGTCAACGACTGCTGTCTCACAACCGAGCAATGCGACGACAGGTAAAGGTGCGTCCTTGTCGGCGCGCACGTGATCCCCATCCACTTGGTCAAGCGGTAGTAACTGATCGTTACCGATCTCCATCGTCGGAATATTCTGAGCGTCATTAAACGTATGCGGCATGAGTAACAGCAGTGTTGGCCGTACCTTTTTAACCTCCGTCCTCCACTCGTTCCAATCGTCCGCCTTGCTCGCAGTGGGCTTCGTCGCTTCCTTGAGCGCATTGAATACCCGGTCAGTAAGGCCACGTTTTACCGTGTCCGCTCGACTGCTTGCCGCGAACAGGCCATTGGTGAGCACTGCGAGGCGCGCGCGCCCCTCGACCGGCTCCTGCTGTAACGCAAAATCGTTCGTATCGAGTCTTCTTGCGACTTGTCTGTCGAACATATGGCGCTCGATGATATGGCGCATTCCCCAGAAGCCCAATGGGCAGATGTTCCTGCGCAAGGCAACCCCGTTTAATGAGCAGCTGTCGCAGCGACCATTCTTGAGCGCCAAGGGAGCATTCGGGCAGAGTTTGGCCTCCCCGTTCGGTGAAGGCGATGGGCGGTCATAGACGAACTCGAGCGGGAGAAAGGCCTCCGGGTGTGCCGATATGATTTGGATTCGTCCGGGATCCTTTACCCAGTCCTCCTCGATCACATCGGGTACCAGTGCCCCATACAGGAGGCTTCCGTGACGCGCAAGGTCCCGTAGTCCCTCAATCAGCGTTTTGTTCTTGAGCGATGGGTTGTTCACTTTGTCCATGCCATCGGACAGCTCGGAGAGGCGGTTACGGATCGCGTCGATCGGCTTTTGCAACTGTCCATCCATGACGCGTAACGCAGCATGATTGTCGGAGAATGCAGTAACCCCTTGCCCACTGGTAGTTGAATGGTTAGCGATCACCGCGAACTGGAACTTATCCCGGCCAGAGAGCCCGCTGAAGGCTCGGCGAACCACGGCTTCGATGTCGAAGTCGATATGATCGGTACCGCGTATTTCCTCGCGCCTCTCCACCACGCGCGAGCGAAGGAGCACCGTCTGCAGTATTCGATTCTTATGCAGGACTGTGATTCGACCCTCGAACAAACCTGGCTCCCGTGCCGAGACGAGAAACTGACACACGCTGCTGGCCCCTTCCCGTGGAAGAAAGATCGTCTCTATCTGAGGATCGGGTGCATACTTAGGCTCAATGAAGACGACAGTCAGCACATTCCGGTTCACATCAGGCGGGAACTCTGGCTCTGGGAACACAGCACCGGATTTGGGAATTAGCCAATGGTCGTCCGGCGGCGCGATGCGCACACGTATGACGTAGCGCTGCCCGGAAAGCAGTGCATTCTCAACGCGCTCGATCCCGGTCGCTTCGTATACCTGTGACTGTAAATACCGAGCGGCCAGCCGCGAAGGCGTGACAATCACTGAACTGCCCTCTGCGGCTGTAAGAGTAGCGAAACCAGTCGCCTCATCGGATTCTCGGTTGAAGTGGAACGCGTTTGCCTCGAGCCGCTCCTCCAACACCTTGCTTACTTCGCCGACCGGTTGAGGTCCGCTTGACAAGCCCAGCCGGCCGCCGGCTTCGGCGGGCACCTCAATTATTCTCTCCGGCGGGTGGCTTGCTATAGCCCTCGCGAAGTGCCGGATGATTTTCTCGAGGCGAGTCGCCTCCAAAAACGAGCGAGAGGCAAAGAGCAGCGGCGACAAGCCAAATTCTTCTGATTGATTAAGCGACTCGTCGCGCAGCGCCGCACCAAGCAAGGCCGCGTCCAGTGGTAAATTGTGGGAAAGATTATACACCACCTCTGTGAACCACTTCCCGCGATCGGCTTCCACAATGTACGAATGGGCAAATGCCCCGGCACGAACCTGGGACTGAAGCGCGTACAACAAGGGCCATTCCACGGGCCACGCATCGCCGAGGCGAGCGAGCACTACCACTGTACTGGCACGAATTGGAAAAGAGGAAGAGAGGATCACAGAGAGTGACTCTGAAACCGGATCGGCGAGGAGGAGGACGTCGCACTCACGGGCTTCCGGGGAAATGACATAGACGCGGGCAAGGCCGCGTTTAACCGGAGATTCATTGCATAATGAGGCACTAAGCTGCTCACCCCGCGCCGTGGCCAAACATGCCACACGCAACGGCCACCGCCAACTCGGCAACTTGTAGAGCGGCTCGTGGTGCTCCGGCCATTTAACGAACAGGCCGAGAAGCCCGACCTCAAAGCGGCCGAACTGGCGTACAATCCAAGGCAGGTATTCGACTTGGGGGTACGTGTCCACTTCAAGCCGGAGACGTGGAAAACCTCGGTGCGTTCCGAGGTTCTTAATGGCCTCATGCCAGAACTCTGCAACACTCTGCGCACTAATGGCACGTGGACCCGATCGCAGTCTCTCTGGGAAGGGCAAGTACCAGCGGGCGACTGGCTGCGGCTCCGATTCCAAGCTGGAGAACCATCTCTCGTTTATAGCTTGGACTTCCTCCGGCGGGAGATCTGATAACCAAGGCCCCACACCGATCCCGGCAAGTGCACATGCGAACTCAGAGTCATCGAGTTCAGCGCCCCAGGTTCCGAATATGCTTCGCGACATGCCAACCTCCCTCCTTCAAAAGTAAATTCCCGGTATCAGGTCTACACCTTTCACAAAGTTTCCTCCCGTAACGGGGTCAAATCTATTTTCTCACTGTTCACCTTTTCCACCAAATGCTGCGAGTTATCTCTTTCGGCCTTTCAATCTTTCACTTCCCGCGCATTCCATCTTACGCCCTTTTTCTTACCCAGTCCTCATAAGTCATTCTTATGGCTTATAATGGGTTGTAAAAGAATCAAGCAATCTATTACTAATTTTCTCCATCACAAGCTCCTTCACTCCCATTGGAAAACGGCCATTTCTTTGCCCGATATGACCCCGATCTCGTGCCCACCATTTACCCAGGAACCGCAATCCATAAGATAATAAACTTGGCCATTTTTAGGCATCCTCACCAGCCTGGCTGTATGGGTATGGCCGATAACGGCTAATGATAGATTGACTTCATCAGGGCTAAACTGATCAAGCGTTTCTCCACGGTTATATCTCTCCAAAAGGTCAATATAGAATCTAAGATATTCGTGTGGATTAAAACCCTGGGGATCTCTTACGGGTGTAAACGTATTATACTTGCTGAAGGCCCTCACAATGGAATCCCATGTAGAGCCAAGAATAACATCAATGTCCGGATGGATATATTCCATCATCCCTACAATCTTCGATATTTCTCTCCCGATTGCCCCTGTCCAGCTTTCTTGATTATTTGCAAAATCTGCCTGGAACCCATGCTCATAAATGGCCCTTAATTTTCCCCCGGCCTTGGAATAATACCTCCACCTTCGGCCAAACGTCTCCCCTTTATCTTTATACCATCGAACGAGATCGATATCGTGATTTCCAAGAACGTAGATGGTCTTGATTTTATCTATTAATCCTATGATGTTTGGATAAGCTTCAACGATCAGGTTTGTGTTTCCTTTTGCTTGCCACAAATCAAACATATCTCCGAGCTGGATGATCTCCAGACCTTCTCCTTCTTCTTGTCTCAGGTTTAAAAGGAAATCGAGAAGGCCTAAGAACCTTTTCTCATACTCAGGCCTACCATCTAAGAAATCGTCGTTGGGCCCTCTTTCGAGCAGATGCATATCAGGGATGCAAATGGTAAGCTCCTCAGTAATATTTTTATCTCCTTGTAGTCTGAAATCTTTATAAATCTTTAACTTACCTTGGGCTTTCCTAATAAAATCATCCAAAGTCAACATAGTGCCACCTCAATTATTTCTTCTTACAAACATCAATTCCCGTTACAACTTCACGGAACCGAACTTTGCCTTCTTCTTTAACTTCCTTCATTTCTATATTAAAAATTACTACCTTATTCTTATATACCCTTGTATTCTTGCTCAAATCTGGACCGGGCTCTGGTATAGGGGCAATGTCAGGATGGCCCATTGCCTGAGATATTTGATTCCAGCTCATTCCCTCTTTGTATTGAATGCAATCAACTTCTGATTTTATCTGACCCAGTGTCTTTGGTTGTTGAAGCGTAGTACACGAACTGATACCAATTATGATGACAAATAAGATCACAACTCTTCTCACTGTTTCCTCCTTTGAATACACGCTATCCGTAATAAATAGAACAGGTGCTTTAGCGTCTGATTTTTTCCCTCGGGTTATTTATTATGGAGCGACCAAGTATTTCGTCGATACCGTGGCTTCATCTATAATTATTAAATGGACATCATTTGCTTTTATGAGTCTATTTAAGGGAAAGTTCCAATAGCTCCAGTGTCAGATCTACATTTTTCACTAAGGGTAGGGAGAGGTAATGCGAATCAAGTCTATTTTCGTAGCGTTCACCTTTTCTACCAAATGCCCCTAACATTAAAGACCTGAGCTCCTGTATTTGCCACCCAATGCCTCTCCCCTCTTACTCAGCTGAATATGTTCTGAGACGGACTGGTTATCTATCCCGCCGGCGATGGCTACTTTTGAGTCTCTCCGATTCCTTTTAACCACCCTGTAAAGTTCTTCGCTTGGTCTAAAGCAACTGCCCACAAAAATAGATCCACAAAATTACTTAGAGATCCAAAATCTGGTTTGCTTAGGTACTCGGACTTTAGACCGGATAAAAGTGCAAGACCCAGCGCGGCAAGAGTTAAGCTCAGTTCAACCTTGCTTATCTGTTTTCTCCACTTTTTGTCTTCATTGGGTCTTACCCGAATCTCCCCTTTAATAATCCGAATGGACTCCTCAATGGTTTCATCTTTATATCTTATTGTTAGGGTAATCTCCCAAGTTCCGGGATCAGGAAAGTATTTGGCAACCGAATTGCTCTTCATACCCAGGCTCGATAGAATCGAACTTTTGTCGGACCCGTTCTTTCTGCTAAACACCCAATCGTAGATTAGTCCCCTGCGAACCATGTAAGATTTATTCAGCCCTTC
>Ga0315279_10011407_pt1 | contig 10289 bp, 7 predicted proteins | sample YL17G06_20_MG_FD_203694 | JGI IMG/M metagenome (GOLD analysis project Ga0315279, IMG submission 203694) | Sediment microbial communities from Yellowstone Lake, YNP, Wyoming, USA - YL17G06_20 | ecosystem: Environmental > Aquatic > Freshwater > Lake > Sediment | place: USA: Wyoming | collected...
CGCCGCTTCAGCGGCGGCGGATCGTCTGCTCGCGGTCCGGGCCGACGCTGATCAGGCGGACCGGCGCGCCGAGGATCTCCTCCACGCGCTTGACGTACGCGCGGGCCGCGCGCGGCAGGTCCCTGAACTTCCGCACGCCCGAAAGGTCATCCGTCCACGGGTCCACGTCCTCCAGCACCGGCCGCGCCTGCTCCAGCAGCGCCGGGTCGTCCGGGAACTCCGCCAAGGCCTTTCCGTCCACCGTGTACCCGGTGCAGATCTTGAGTTCCGGCAGGCCCCCGAGCACGTCCAGGAGCGTGATGGCGATGCCGTCGATGCCGTTGAGGCGCGCCGAGTAGCGGATGGCGAACGTGTCGAGCCAGCCGCAGCGCCGCGGGCGGCCCGTGGTGGTCCCGTACTCGTGGCCCTGCTCGCGGATCTGGTCGCCCAGGGCGTCCTTCAGTTCCGTGGGGAAGGGGCCTTCGCCCACGCGCGTCGTGTAGGCCTTGACCACGCCGAGGATCTCGCCGATGGCCCGCGCCGGGACGCCCGAACCCGGCCAGGCGCCGGCGGCCGAGGCGCTCGAACTCGTCACGTACGGGTACGTTCCGTGGTCGATGTCCAGCAGCGTGCCCTGGGCGCCCTCGAAGAGGATGCGTTGGCCCTTGTCCAGCGCGGCCAGCAGGTAGGCGGTGGTGTCGGCGATCATGGGGCGGATGGCCTCGCCGTAGGCGGCGTACTCGCGCCAGACGGCCGCGGCATCCAGGCCCGGCTCGCCGAAGATTTTCACGAACGCCTGGTTGCGGTTCTCGACGATGCGTTCGACCTTCTTCCTGAGGTGGTCGGGCCTCAGGAATTCGCCCAGGCGGATGGCGTGGACGCGGTTCGCCTTGTCGGCGTACGCCGGCCCGATGCCGCGAAGCGTGGTCCCGATCTTGCCCTTGCCCTGGTGCTTCTCCGAGAGTTCCTCAATCTTGCGGTGCCAGGGCCAGATGGCGTGGGCGCGGCTGGAGACCAGGAGCCTCTGCCTGAGGTGCGGCGCCACCGCTTCATGCCGCGAGATTTCTTCCAGGAGGACCTTCGGGTCCACCACCACGCCGCCGCCGATGACGCACGTGGTGCTCTTGTGGAAGATCCCCGACGGCACGAGGTGCAGTTTGTACGTCTGCCCGCCGAAGGCGACGGTGTGCCCGGCATTGTTGCCGCCGTTGTACCGGACCACGATGTCATGCTCGGCGGCCAGCAGGTCGACGATCTTGCCCTTCGCCTCGTCGCCCCACGTCAGGCCCACAATCAGGGTGTTGCCTTTGCCTTTCACTTCTCGTTGCCTCCCTCGGGGGTCCCGGGTCGGCGCAAAGCGCCGGCGCAGCCCTCTGCGGAGCACGCGCCGTTGCGGAAATCTATAGGCCGGCGTGGCGGAATGCCAGAGAAAACCGCCGGGGGGCGTATCGCGTCAATTATTGGGGGGTTCTTCCCCTCGCCGGGTGGCATGCCCACGCGCTGTTGCGTGGGCATGTCACCCATTCCGGGTAGGGCGCCAGAAAACGCCGGCACACCGAGTCCGGGCAGGCGAGGGTTTTGCTGGAGCGCCCGCCAGAGCCTTGTCGATATACCCTACGAGGCTGTGGGTCTTCCCGCATCTTGCGGGAACAGCCTTTTGTGAGGATCCGGGCCACGGCGAACCCGGATCCTCGTTTTTCCAACGGCCGGGAACAGGGAACGGGGAACAGGGAACAGGAAAACCAGGCTCACTCGCGGCAGCCCGTTTTCCCCGTTTCCCGTTCTCTGTTCTCCGTTCCGTGTTTCCTGTTCCCGGTTCCCTGTTCCCCGTTCCCGTGTTTACGGCAGGATCACCGCCTTCAGCACCCCGTCCGCGTAATCGGCCACCATGTCGAACGCCTTCTTCGCCCGGGCCAGGGGCACGCGGTGCGTCACCCAACTGGCCACGTCGATGCGCCTGGAGGCCACCAGGTCGATCGCCTGCCGCGCGGCATGGCGCGAGCGGTGGACGTACTGCACCTGCAACTCCTTGCATCGCGGCTCGTGGGCGTCGATCGCGATCTCGTCCTCTTCCGGGATGCCGACCATGATGACTCGGCCGCCGATGGCGGCCAGGCTCCACGCCTGGGGCGCCCCGGCCGCGCGGTTCGTGCACTCGTAAACCAGGTCGGCCATGCGGCCGCCGGTCAGGCGCCGGACCTCCTCTTCCGGGTTCTTCTTATCAATGTTGATTATTTCGTCGGCACCGAGTGTGCGGGCGAGTTTCAGCCGGTAATCGAGTCGGTCGGTGACCAGGAGGCGCCCCGCCCCGGCCACCCGCGCCATCTCCATGCACCCCAGGCCGATCGAGCCGCAGCCCACCACCGCCACCGTCTCGTTGGGCTTCACGCAGGCCAGGTTCGTCGCGTGGACGGCCACCTGGAAGGGTTCGAGCATCGCCGTCTCTTCCCACGTCATCCCGTCGGGGATCGGGATGCACTGGTGCCGCTCGACGACGGCGAACTCGCACATCAGGCCGTCGTACGGAGGCGTGCTGCGGAACCGGACCTCGGGGCAGAGGTTCGGCCTGCCCGTCGCGCACCAGTCGCACGTGCCGCAGGGGTGGGCGGGGTCGATGGCCAGCCGCTGACCGACTTCGAGACCTTCGACGCCGGGCCCGAGTTGGACGATTTCGCCTGCCGCCTCGTGGCCGGCGATGATCGGCTTTTCCACGACCTGCTTGCCGATGCGGCCGTGCTTGTAATAGTGAATGTCCGATCCGCAAACGCCGACCGCCCGAATGCGGACCTTCAGCCGGCCGGGGCCTGGATCCTGTTCCGGCAGATCGTCCACGCGCAGGTCGCGGATACCATGTAAGACCAGTGCTTTCATTGAGACCCTTCTGCGTGCCCTGCCATCTCTCTCGGGTGCCGCGCGGGTGCAAGTCCCGCCGCGGTTGCCGTGGCCGATGAAGCCTGTCGCGGCCGGTTCACGCTCTGGATTTTCCGCCGGAGATGTTGATGACGGTGCCATGAACGTACCCGGCGCGGTCGGAAGCGAGGAATGCGACCACGTCCGCCACTTCCTGAAGCGTGCCTGCCCTGCCCAGCGGAATGGAAACCTTCTTGTAACCCGCCCGGAGTTGCCCCGCCGTGATGCCTCGGGTGTAGGCGAGGGCCCTGTCGTACTCGTCGGACCGCAGGGCCGTGGCTTCCAGAATGCCCGGCGCCACCCCGGTGACCCGGATGCCGTGCTTGCCCAATTCCTTGGCCCACGAGCGCGTCAGCGAGTAGAGTGCCGCTTTTGTCGCCGCGTATACGCTCTGTCCCTCGGATCCTTCGAGGCCGGACTCCGAGGCCATGTTGATGATCACGCCGCCGCGCCGGGCCTCAACCAGGTGACGTACCACCGCCTGAGTGCAAAGGAACACGCCTTTCTGGTTTACCGCGACGATCTTGTCCCAGATGGCCTCCGTCAGTTCCTCTTTGCCCGCGGGATCGACCAGCAGCCGGGGGATGTTTATGCCGGCGTTGTTAACCAGGATGTCGATTTTGCCGAACGATGCCACGGTCTTTCGCACGAGGTCCTCGACGCTCTTGCGGCTCGTCACGTCTGCCACCGCGAAGATGTGATTACCCCCGCGCTGCTGCGAGAGTTCGTTGAGCATGGCCGCGCCGGTCTCTTCGTTCACATCGGCGACGGCCACGCCGACGCCCTGTTGGGCGAGGGCGTGAGACACGGCTTTCCCGATACCCGACGCCCCGCCCGTGACGATGGCCACCTTTCCTTGCAGATCCAACCAACTCATACCGGCCCTCCCTCCTGTAGGTCTTTTGCCGAACGATCAGAACTCCGTGGCCCCCGTGAACTGCACCTGGCGGATGCGCACGGCCGGCACGACGCAGTTGCTCTTGGTCAGTGTCAGCCGCCGCGACGCACCGTCGATCCGCCCCAGGGCCTCCAGCACGTTCTCCGTGTACCGCAGGTTCCTGACCGGCCCGACGACCGCACCATTCTCCACCAGGAACGTCCCATCGCGGGTCATCCCCGTCAGGACGGTCTTCATGGGGTCCAGTATGTTCGTGTAGTGGAACCGCGTAATCAAGAGGCCGCGTGGGGTTTCCTTGATGAGGCGCTCCAGGCTCGCCTGGCCGCCCTTCATGAAAAGACGCATCGGCAGGCATTCGAACCCGGAGGACGCGGGCAGGGCGTGGCCCGTGGAGCGGCGCTTGCCCAGACGCCGGGCGCGGTAATAGCCCGAGGCCACAGCCTTGGCCACGCCGCGGCTGATGAGCACGAGGCGCGAGGTGGGCATCCCCTCGAAGTCGAAGGCGTGCGGCAGGGTCCGCGGGTCGCGGCCGTTGTCCCAGATCGTCACGGCCTCGCCGGTCACGCGCTGGCCCAGGCGGCCGGAGAGCGGGCTGCGGCCTTCCTGGAACGTCTTGCCGCTGAAGGCGATGTACGAAAGGAACTCCACCCACTCCGCCGTGGCCGCAGGCTCCAGGATGACGTCGTACCGACCCGGCGGCAGGGGCTGCGGGTTGCGACTGTCGGCGGCCTTGCGGGCCGCGCGCCGGCCGATGCCACGGGCCGCAAGGTCGCCGATGCGCGTTGACTGGCCCTCCGCGTACCCCGACCCGTCGCCGCAGGTGACCACCGTGTGCAGGGTGGCCCGCGTGTGGCTGGAGGCGACGGCGACGCCGGTGGAACTGGCCACGGCGACCGTCCCCTCCTCGATCTCGACGGCGCCGGCGGCCTCGCCCTTGACGGCCCGTGCGGCGTTGATGACGGAGCCGGCCATGGAGGCCCGCGCCTCGGCCGACGCCTCGGCCGTGGCCGCATCGTAGGCCGCGAGCGGCTCCACCGGCCGCGGCGGCGGCAGGCCCGGCCAGTCCTCCACAGGGTCCGACGCCCGCGCAATCGCCACGGCCTCGTCGCGTGCCCCGGCCAGCGCCTCCGGCCGCAGGCTCGACGCCGTCGCCACGCCCAGGCGATTACCAACGACCACGCGGAGGCTGGCCCAGACTTCCTCGGCGCCCACGTTCTGGTGGATGTGGTTGCGGCTGAAGCGCGTCAGGTACGAGCGGCCCTCCAGGAAGACGGCCTCGATCTCGTCGGCCCCGCCCCCGCCCGTACGGGCGGCGATGTCGAGCAACCTGGCTTCGCGGTCCTTGCACGGGGAGGCCGGCAGCGGAGCGGTGGCGGTCATGCCCGGACTCCTACCTGGACATTGCGGAACCGGGCCGGGGCGACGCCGTGGCCGACGCGGGCGGTCTGGCTGGGCTCGCCCTTGCCGCAGTTGGGCGTGCCCCAGAGTCGCCACGCCTCCTGGCCGCAGACGGCGTCGCACGCGCCCCAGAACTCGGGCGTGATGCCGGTGTAGGTGGCGTTCCTGTAGAGTTGCCCCAACCTGCCGCCCTTGATCTCGCGGCACATCTCGGTGCCGAACTGAAAGTTCAGGCGCTTATTGTCGATGGACCACGACTTATTGGTCGCCAGGAACAGGCCGTCGTCGGTGTCGGCCAGCAGATCCTCCAGGCGTCCGGCCGCGCCGGGCAGGAGGTTCACGTTGGTCATCCGGATGAGCGGGATGCGGTGCCAGCCGCTTGCGCGCATCGCCCCGCTGGACGTGCGGCCGACGGCGGGGGCCGTCTCGCGGCTGGAAAGGTATCCGACGAAGCGGCCGGCCTCGACGATGGCGGTGCGCTGCGCGGGCACGCCCTCGTCGTCCCAGCCGAAGGTGCCCAGGCCGCCGGGGACCGTCGCGTCGGCCACGATGTTCACGTGCGGCGAGCCGTACTGGAAGCGCCCGAGTTTATCCGTCGTGAGGAACGAGTCGCCCGCGTAAGAAAGTTCCATGCCCAGGACGCGGTCGAGTTCAATCGGGTGCCCGCACGATTCGTGGACCTGGAGGGCCAGTTGTCCGCCGTCGAGGATGAGGGTGCGCCGGCCGGCGGGGCAGGGCGGGGCCGCCAGGAGCGCCCCGGCCTCCTCGGCCACGCGCGGGGCCTCCTCCGCCAGGCGCATCGCCTGCACGTATTCCCAGCCAGCCGTGGCGAAGTTGCCCCGGAAACTGTTCGGGTACGACCGGACCTGCATGTCGCCCCCCGCGATGGCCGTGGCGGCGATGCCGCCGCCCGTCTGGACGATGGTCTGCTCGATTCTCGCGCCCTCGGTGGAGGCGAAGTGCTGGTGCGCCCAGAAGGCCGATGCGAAGGCCTGGGCCAGTTTGATGTTCGGCCCGCGCATCGCCCTGGTCGCGGCGGCCAGGAGCGCGAGTTTCTCCTCCAGCGGCACCCGGAAGGGGTCAACCTGGTGCGGCGTGACGTACGTGCCGACGGCCGGCTCAACCGGCGCCAGCACGACCGGCGTATGCGGCAGGCTGGCGGAGGCCCGCGCGATGGCCACCGCCTGCCGCACGACCGGCTCAACCTGGGATTCCTCCAGCCGGTGCGTTCCGAAGAAGCCCCACGCGCCGCCCACGATGACGCGGACGCCGAAGCCCGTGTATCGCTCGGCGGCGATGTGCTCGGGCCGGCCGTCCTTGACGGCGATGTTCTCCTTGCGGTCCTCGCGGATGCGGATGTCGCCGTACGAGGCGCCCGCCTGCCGCATCAACTCGCACGCCCTGTCGAGAAACGCCTTCACGGTGTTCGGCCCTCAATCGCCCCTTGGCGTTACGCGCGGCGGGTCGGAATTTACCCGCCTCTGGCGGGCACCCGCCGCGCGATAGTGCTCAGGCGCCGAGTATAAGGCCCGGCGCATAGGGGCGACAAGGCAATTGCCCCGTGCCACACCCCGTGGGTGCGCCAGAAGTTTCTGGCAGGGCTTCTCTTGATGTCACCCCGAGCGAAGTCGAGGGGTCTCGCCGTGCGAACGGGAACACGGCAACGGCCACAGCGAGATTCCTCGACTCGCTTCGCTCGCTCGGAATGACAACGTTTTCTGCGTGCCAGGAACTTCTGGCACACCCCACCGCGTTCAATATCCGAAATCCGCAATCCGCGATGTCTCTTGTGCCGATGGTACTATGATTGGCTTTGCGCGAGTCGTAAGGGAGATTTTGCGCCGTGTTGGCGGTGGTGAACATGGAAGACCATCTGACGCTGGCCCCGCTTCTTGCGCCCGCCTGGGCCGCGGCGGTGACCGTGCTGCTGGCGGCCGCCGTGACGGCGGCGGCGCTCGTGCGGCCGCCGGCGCTTTCGTGCGGGCGGCGTGCGGCACTGCTCGCCCTGCGCCTCCTGGTGGTGGCTGCCGTGGGGATTCTGCTGCTCCGGCCGGCCGTCCGCTGGAAAGCGACCGAGGAAACGCCCGCCGAGGTGGCCTTCCTGGTGGATGCCTCGCGCAGCATGGCGATTCGCGACGTGCCGGCGGAAAAGGGTGCAGCCACCGTTTTCGCGAGCCGCGCGGAAGCCGTGCGGTTCGCGCTCGCCGGCGCGAAGGAGCCTTACGCCGACCTTGCCGCCAAGTGCCCCATCAAGCCGTACGCCTTCGGCACGCACATGCGGCCCACCGACGACCTGGCGCCGGAGCCCGCAGACGGGCGCACGGACATCGGCGAGGCACTCAACTCTATCCGTGAACAGCGGGGCTGCGCGGCGGTGGTGCTCATCTCGGACGGCCGCCCGTACGGGCGCGGGTCGCCCGAGGCGGCCGCACGCGCGCTGGCCGCGCGCGGCGTGCGCATCCACACCGTGCTGGTCGGGTGCGATGCGCCGACGGACCGGGTCAGGGACGTGGCGGTGAGGGACCTGCGGGCGCCCGCGCGGGTCTTCGTTGGCACCCGGCCCCAGGTGCGGGCCGTCGTGGCCACGCTCGGCCTCGCCGGAAAGACGTTCGACGCCGTTCTCTTGCTCGACGGCAAGGAAATCGAGCGGCGGACGTTTCGGCCCGAGACGAACCAGACCCTCCAGGAGGTCGTCTTTACGCCGCGCGCCGGCGCGACCGGCCTCGTGCGCCTGGCCCTGGCGGTGGAGCCGCTGGAGGGCGAACTCATCACGGGGAACAACCGGGCCGAGACGGCCCTGCGGGTTGATGAGGGCGGCATCCGCGTGCTCTACCTGGACGGGCGTATCTGCCCGGAGGGCAAGTTCCTCGCGCGGGCCCTGGGCGACGCGAAGGAGATTGAACTGGACCGCCGGCTGCTCCTGGGCGATTCGGGCAGGGAAGCCGACGTCTCTCCCGCCGATATCGACGCGGTGCGGCTCGTCGTTCTCGGCGACCTGCCTGCCGCGGCCCTTCCGCCGGAGACCGTGGTGCGGGTGGCCGAGCGAATCCGCGCGGGCAGCCTCGGCCTGCTTACGCTCGGCGGCCTGGGCGCGTACGGTCCCGGCGGCTGGGCCGAGACGCCGCTGGCTGGGGTGCTGCCGTTTGCGATTGCCGCCGGCGACGGGCAGGCGCCCGGCCCCATCCGCTTCAGGCCCGCCGCAGGCGCGGCCGGGCACTTTATCTTCTTGCGCGACGGCGCGGCCGGCGGCGCGATGCACTTTGACGCCCTCCCCACGCTGTCGGGGGCAAACGCGGTGGGGGTACTCGGCCCGGAGGCCCTCCTGCTGGCGGAGTCGGCGGACGGGCGGCCGCTCCTGGCGGTCCGCGAGTTTGGCCGCGGCCGCGTGGCGGCCCTCACGGTCGATACGACGTGGCAGTGGGCCCTTGCGGCCGACGAGACGGGCGGCCCGGAAACGTACCGGCGGCTCTGGCGGCAGGTGATCCTCTGGCTCGCCGGCCGCGACGGAAAACCCGAGGCCGACCTCTGGGTGATGACCGACCGGCCGCGGTACCTGATTTCCGACCCCGACCACCCGCCCGAGGTCGAGATAACGGTCCACGCAGGCGCCGGCGGCACCGTCCCCGCAGTGGAAATGAGCGGCCCCGACGGCGTGGCGCGCAAGGTTGCCCTCTCGCCCGCCGCCGGCGACTGGCGGGCGCTGGTGCCCCTGGCGCGCGGCGGCGTGTACACGCTCTGTGCCGAGGCTGCCGTCGGCGGCGCAGCGAAGCAATCTCGGGCGCAGTTCGTCGTTGTGGAGCAGGATTTCGAGATGGCCAACCTTCTGGCCGACGCGGAGGCGATGCAACGCATCGCCCGGGCCGGCGGCGGGACGTTCCGGCGAATCGAGGGCCTGGGCGGCCTCCTGGCGGAACTGGCCGCCGGTCTTGAGCCGCGAAAGGTCGAGGTGGATCGCGAGTGGCCCCTGGCTTCCGGGCGAGTATTCCTGGGGGTGGTGCTTGCCTTCCTTGCGGCGGAGTGGATTCTGCGCCGCCGGTGGGGCCTCTTGTAGACGCATCAGCCCGACAGGCCCGCAATGTGTATCGCGTCAGTTACGGTTGGGCCGGGGCTTATGTAGCGCCCGTACGGGCGCAGCCGTGCGCGGCCGTACGGCCGCGCTACAGGACAAACGTGCCGGCGCCGACCGCGGTGTAGGGGCGGGTCGCCGCGGCGACCGTGGCCGCCCTGAACGGCACAGGGCGACCACGCAGGGTCGCCCCTACGAGGGCGCGGCGATCAGGTGGGCACTTGAAGTTCCCGGCCGCGGGGCTAAACTAGTATCCTGCGGCGACGGAATACCGCAGAGCATAAGGAGAACCTCATGGCGAACGTCTATCAGGGCCGACTGGTCGCAGGGAAGCACCGGTTCGGCGTGGTCGTGTCGCGATTCAACGAGTTCATCTCGTCCAGACTGCTGGCCGGGTGCCTCGATGCGCTGGAGCGGCACGGCGCGGACCCCGACGCGGTGGACGTGGCCTGGACGCCGGGGTCGTTCGAGATCCCCGTGGTGGCCAAGCGGATGGCCGAGAGCGGCCGGTACGCGGCGGTCATCTGCCTGGGGGCGGTCATCCGCGGCTCCACGCCGCACTTCGACTACATTGCCGCCGAGGTCGCCAAGGGCGTGGCCCAGGTCGCCGCGGCGACCGGCGTGCCGACGATCTTCGGCGTCATCACCTCCGATACGCTCGAGCAGGCCATCGAGCGGGCCGGCACCAAGGCCGGCAACAAGGGGGCCGATGCGGCCGCCAGCGCCATCGAAATGGCCAACCTGCTGGACCAACTCGGCGCGAAGAAACAGGCCCGGTAGCCGGGGGCCGTCTTCATCGCGCGGCCGCTCTGGCGGCCGTACGGTTCACCGCAGAGGCCGCGGAGCACGCGGAGAGAATAGGGGTCTTGAGTTCGTTGAAGGTTTGGCATGAAGCGACGTGAGCAGGCCCGACAGATCGCCCTCCAGGCCCTGTACCAGTTGGACATTCGCCGCGAGGACCTCTCGGCCGAGATGGTGGAATTCCTGCGCGAGAGCACGAAGGACCCGGAGGTCTATTTCTTCTCGCGGCGGCTCACG
>Ga0315279_10011408_pt1 | contig 10288 bp, 8 predicted proteins | sample YL17G06_20_MG_FD_203694 | JGI IMG/M metagenome (GOLD analysis project Ga0315279, IMG submission 203694) | Sediment microbial communities from Yellowstone Lake, YNP, Wyoming, USA - YL17G06_20 | ecosystem: Environmental > Aquatic > Freshwater > Lake > Sediment | place: USA: Wyoming | collected...
GGTCCGTAAATGTTGTGATATCTTGCCATGCGGACGTTAAAGCCGTAGTCTCTCTGGTATGCTTCACACATTTTTTCTGTCAGAAGCTTCTCCCACCCATAGAAATTGTCGGGGTCAGCAGGATAAGCGTCCTCTTCTCTTAGACCTTTCACGTTTGGGTCGGTTTGCCTGTACGTTGGGTACACGCAGGCAGAGGAGCTGTAAAAGTAGCGTTTTACCTTGTTGCGTCTTGAAGCCTCGAGCATATAAGTGTTAATCAGGATGTTGTCGTGCATAACGTCGGCGCCGACTTCCGTGATAAAACCAATCCCACCCATGTTGGCTGCAAGATTGTACACCTTATCCATGCCTTTTGTTGCCGTTAGGCAGTTTGTCCATTCTCTGAGATCTAGCCGAAGGTCTTCGCTACAGTATTTTTCCTTCATGTACTCGTTGGCGTTTATATCGACAACTCTTACGAAGTTGCCCTTCTGAAGTAGGTGCTTTGCCAAGTGGCTTCCGATGAAACCGTTACCGCCAGTAATCAATATTCTCTCCAACACGCATCCCTTTCCTTCAGGTCTTCAGAATGTTTCTGTTGACACTTCCAACGCATGCTTTCTTAAGAACTTCATGCCGTTTCATGATGTATTTCACTGCTGGACGATCACGGGCTGATTGTGATGACTATTCTAATCACGACTGTTGCTAGGAAGAGCGTTGAGAAGGTTAACGCGGTGTTTCTCAGTCTTTTCTTGTTGATGGCCAATTTGGTCTTCCCATAATATGGTGAAATGAGTTCTGATGTTATCAGTAGGATCATGGCTGTTACGGCGAGCAATAGGCTCATGTCCCAGAAGGATAGTGGGAAATTCATTGCGTTCAGTCCTCTATGATCGTATAGGTGGCTTCGATGGTGTCTACTTTTTCGGTGCTTTTTGTGTTTGTTATTCTGACGGGTTTGCCGGTGGCTTTGGTTAGGGCTATGGCGATGGCGCTGCAAAGTGGATCGCTTATTGGACTAGCTGTCTGTGAGGGATCTTCGGCGCTCCTGAATGTGTCTCTGTAGATTGGTTTGGTTATCTTTGCATGGATTATGGTATTTTTCATTTCGGTGTCGGATGCTGGGTTCTCTTTTGTGTTGGTCGGATTGTTTTCTTCTTGTATCTCTAGGTTTTCGGCGATTTCGAGGTCTTCGATGAAGAGTCTGGGCAGTTTCTGCTGCAGGTTTTTGAAGTCTGTCTTTATGAATGTTGTTCCAAGAGATTTCTCCATCAGTTTTGACAGTTGATCGACTGGCGGCGTGATCAGTAGGCCTTGTGCGGTTCTGATTACAGGTCGGTTTTCGTAGGATTGGATTAGATCTGGTGTTGGAAGGCTTGTTTGGTTGAATCTTGATATCCAGATCTTGGTGGTTTCTGGGTTTGTGAAGTATTTTGGCGGGAGATATGTTGCGTCTCCTTTGTAGCCGAGTTCCCGTATCATTTGGTTTAGGGTGATGAGTGAAAGTGAAAGCGCGGCCTCTTGAAAAACTTCTTTTGCGTGTTGTTCAGGTTTGATGTAGAATAGGATGGTTCCCCAGAAGATTAAGCCTAGGCCTATGAACGCCAGTGTGCTTGAATCATAGCCGAGAGAAAGGATAAGTGAGATCGTGCCTATTAGAAGCATCGCCGCGATTGCGGAGGCTACTGGGCGAAGTTTTACGTTCACTTTGGATTCCTATTTCCTATTTTGACTAAGGAGTTATTATCTGCTTCTGCGTGTCTAAATGCTTGCGTCCATGGCTTTGGCGGTCACCTTGGTCTTCGCACGCGCTAGAAAGTTAGCGTGTACGATGCCTTAGCTTCTTTTGCCAATATTCTTACTCTTTTGTTGATTATCTTTTTTGCCACTTTGCCAGGAAGGTTTGAGGCTTTTGTATTTGGTCTGTCGTCGTATTTCCAAATCACCAATTCGGAAAATTCTATTTCTTTAACGAGCTCTACAGATTCTTGGAAGTCCTCCTCAGTCTCTCCTGGAAAGCCCACTATGATATGGGTGTCGATTTTTAGATCTGGAATTGTTTTCAAATCCAAAAGCTTTTCTCTAACAGACTCAATTTTGTAACCTCGATTCATAAGTCCAAGAATTCGATTACTACCAGATTCAATGGGCAATACTATTTTGGATATTTTTCCAGAATTTGCCTCGAGAACTGAGCGAAACGCCGGGTAGTACTTGACAAACCAGCGAACATTAAGATCCCATAACAGTATTTTGAAGTCACCCTCCAAGGCAAATAGTTTCTTTAGAAGATCAGGTAAATTGGTTTTCACATCTAAGCCATAGCACCCAATATCACCGGCTACTAACGCAAAGTCCTTGTAGCCGCTTTTCAAGCCAGATTTGAAGTCTTCAATAATCTGTTCTTCTGGAAAACTATGGAACTTTTCCATAGCCAGTTTGATGGCGCAATAGCTGCAATTGCCAAGGCAGCCTTTTGCTATCTCAACCTTATAAGTAGTCGGAGCGAAAAACAAATCAGTACTAGTAAACGCGCGCAACTTTCGATTGGCATGCCAATCTGAGACTTTGGGCAAAGTGGCGCTGCGAACTTTGCTCATGAGGCGCTGGACAAGGCTTCCATGATACAGCGCATGAATCCCATCGATAGTTGCAACGTTAGGCACGCTTTCATATGGTACTTTGGCCCGAATTAGAGAATCTAGATTGCCGAGGTTTTCTGGCGCGATTATGAGTGCGTTATCATAAGTCTTTAGTCTCTGGGGGGCTATCTTTGGAAGGCATCCAGTTATTATGGTTTTTGAGTTTTTGTTCTTTAAGGATTTTTCAATCGTTGAGATAGAGTGTTCTTCGTCAGTTGTGAAAACTCCACATGTAAATATAATAGTCAAATCGGCTTTTTTTGGATCGTCAACTGCATTCAAATCGTTGGCAAGAAAATATCTAACGAGCTTTGAAGCCTCTAGATTTCGTCTGGGACACAATCTACCATAAACATAAAATGTATCGAAGCCAGAATTGTGTTCCGCTAAATCCCCCAACCCAATCACCACGTATGTTATTTCAGAGCAAAAACTTAAACCTTGTTTCCGAAACCTAAGTATTTGGTTACGACTGCTGTGTTGAATGGCTGTGACTCGCGTTTTAGTCTTTTTTTCTCTACGGGTTCATTTCGAGGTTTACTGTCCTTGTTCATCTGCTGAAAGCAGTAATTGCTCTTTCAAACCATTTCCGCATATTGCAGCCTCACAGTGCGTACGGGAATTTTGTTGGAACCGCGTAGAAGAACGATCGCTCGATAGATAGCGCCAATGCGCGCGCGCTTATGTTCTTGCGATAATGTGTTCGTGCCGACCCGAGGGAATTGTGGTGGAAAACAGTCGAAACCGTTAATTCTGTCATTGGGACAGTTTTCACATAGGCTTGACGAAGTTGGCCGTTGATCAAGAGAGTATTTCGAGAATACTAAGTGTACTGTCTCACCCCTTAAGAAGGGAAATACTGTTAAGCCTCAGTGAAAAAGGCGAACACTCCTTCACGGACTTGATGAACTCTCTCAATATTGACACAGGTAAACTGAGTTTTCACATTCGAAATCTCGCGGGTTTCATAGAACAAACACCCACGGGGAAATACAGATTGACAAGAACAGGCGAGAATGCGATGAGACTTGTCAAAGACCTGGAAGTTTGGGCAGTGGAAGCTGATCTGGCTAGAGGATCGTCCCTCCTTCCGCTTGCAACCTTCAGTAAACGAGCATATGCCTTCTTGATCGATTCTGCTGTAGTCTTGTCAGTTTTCGTAGCCACTGCGATTATAACCGGTCTATTTTCCTCGATAACCAGCGGAGGATTTCACCTAGACGTTAATGTTTTCCTCTTTGTCCTTGTTTTTTGGGTGTATTCCACCCTTATGGAAGGATTTGCAGGACAGACTCTGGGAAAGCGAATTATAGGATTAAGTGTTGTGAGGATCGATGGCAAAAGACTTCTCTATGACTATGCAGGCGTAAGGAACATTGGCAAGATTTTCTTGTTCCTGCCTTTCGATTTACTTTTCGGGTACAGACTTAAGGACAGGAGATTTGTAAGATATTTCGACAAGTTTGCTGGTACGACTGTGATAGACATACGACCTCGGTGATGCCACTAGTTCTTCATTGTTAATTTTGATTGACAATTCTGCAATGCGGGATTTGCAACCTTTGCCTAGGCGCGTTGACCAATTCCTGAAACATCCTACTCAAAAAACCATAAGAGAGACGATTATGTAGGGTATATGAATCCAAAACTGTATTGGCTGGTAATAAAGAATGTGCAATCTCACTTCCGAAACTCGCGCGCGTTGGGCATTGGTGACTGAGAATTGACGGGTAACAAGATAACGAGGATCATAGTCCTCTTGCTGCTGATGATAGGACTGCTGAGCACACCGCAGACTTGGCAATCAATAACTGCCCACGCAGCTCCAACAACCATAGTTCAAAATGGTGGTTTCGAGGCAGGAACTACCAACTGGACGTATAGCCAATATGGAAACATTCAAGGTAGCTTGGGGGTAAGTACAGATGCTTATTCTGGAAGCCAGAGTGGACGATTGTCGTGCACTGTATATGACCCTTTGGGGTATTGTCTTGTCAAGCAAAAAGTACCAGTACAAAACGGAGAGATTTACCAAATCACAATACACTACAAAAGTTCTGCTGTTGGCTCTGCGTGTTTATTTGTTATGAATTCAGACTGGACAAAAATCATTACTTACTGGACACGTATTCCAATATCATCTTCTTGGGCTACACTTCAATATCAAACCACTATGATTCCAACAATTCCGTCTGGTGGTTTTTCAGAGATGCGAATAAACATAGAAAACACTGGGCAGATACTGATTGATGAAATAAGCATAACACCACAGTCGACTCCAACACCTCCGCCGACCCCCAATCCTGCCTTATTCATTTCCAGAGGGACAGTTGTTTCTTCGAATACTCTTCATCCAAGCGCGAGAAACTATCAGCCTAACGGTTGGGCTATACTCCAAGACTTAGGCGTAAACGTGATTGATGTCAGAGGCGGTGCTGAAGGCGATATTTGGAGATGGAACATTAACTCCTACCCTAACGAGTGGGCAACAAACTTCAACAACTTCCTCAACTTGGCTGACAGTCATGGCATCAAAGTCATGTTTCAATGGATGGGCGAGCCCTGGGGAAGCCTCTTCGGAATTCTTTGCCCAGAGCCGAGTGAAGGACGTACGGGCGTTCCGCTAGCTCAAGCCAAAATCATGATTGACAAACTTGCTGGCAACAACAATCTCAACCACAACTTCCTTGCCGACCCTCGTGTGATGGCTTGGAGCCCTGCAAACGAAATTGACTTAGCGAATTCAGTTACGCGTGACTGGGTTTTGCAGATACTGGATTACATGAAAAGCAAAGGTGCAACAGTCTTCGTTAGTTGTCCACGCAACACTGCCTACAGCTCTTCTTGGATGGAAAGCTCAAGTTTTCAAGCCACTGAACCCATAATACGCGGGCACGTCGACTTCATGTGTTACCATGATTATAGGATTTACGAAGTGACTTTGGCGAAGAACGCTGGTCAAGACATTTACACGTTCACTTACAACATTTTTAAGCAAGACCTTCAAAACTCCGTCCTTAACGCAAGAGGTTCAATGCCGATTGACAAAATCATGCTTGGCGAGTTCGGTATATGGCATGGGTATGACAACGGTGCAGGAATGGGGGGACTGCCCGCCAATTTCACAGAAGCAGACAGAGGTACATACTATCGTGCAGTCTATCAAGTCTGTGTTGATCTGGGAATAAAGCATATATTTAATTATGATTGCTTTGCGGAAAAAGAAGGAAACGGCAATTACCAACGCCGATACGAAATTGTAGATGCAGGTGGCACATACTTCACACAGTGCACAAGCATACTGAAACAATACTACAAATAGCGCGCGCGGGGCGTCGGGGACAAGACCTGCGACGTGAACAATCGGCGAAGTGTCCTTATGGGCAAGAGTCTTGCAAGCTTCTGGAACTTGGAGAAAAGGCTATGAAGTGTAGATGGATATCACATGGTACGATGAACACTGGAACCGTTCGCCAACCTATGCACCCGTGGCTTCGGATAGAAAGTGGTACAACCTTGATGAACCAAGTTTAATTGATGTGACGGAATATGAGGACTTGACGAGATATCGACGACGGTAGACTAGTCAGGGTTAAGAGAGAGCGCATGAAATTGTAGGAGAGGGATGAGCAGAAGACTGGTCAGGATTTGGAAGATGGGATCTTGCCTCTGAGGATTTTCACGATTCTTTGTCCTGCTTTTCCGTCTCCGAAAGGGTTTTTCCATTTTCGTTTTCTATTGAGCATAGTGTCAACACATTTGGCTATTCTTTCAGGGTTTGTTCCTGCCAGAATGTTGGATTTGACCTGCAAGGTTTCGGGTCTTTCAGTGTTATCTCTAAGCGTTACGCATGGGACATGCAGGATGCATGTTTCCTCTTGAACACCACCTGAATCTGTCAACACGAGTCGAGCCTCGCTTTGGAGCCGAAGGAAACTCAAATAGTCAAGAGGGCTAGTCATCCTGATTCCTCTCGGTTTCAGACCATGCTGTTTCAGTTTTTTCTTCGCTCTCGGATGGATTGGATAAACCATCGGCAACTCATACTTTTCGCTCACGGCTTGGAGTCCTTTCAGAATGCCAGCAAATCTACTTGGATTGTCCACGTTTTCTTGGCGATGAACAGTCACCAAGAAGTATTCGGAACTCTGAAGATCCAGCTCCTTTAGGGCTTGGGCTTTTTTCTCTGCAAGCTTGACGTTTTGGAAAACGGCGTCGACAACAGTATTGCCTGTCACGAAAATTCTGTCTTCAGGAATTCCCTCTTCAAGAAGGTTCATCTTTGAATTGGCAGTAGGAGCAAACAACAAGTCGGCACAATGATCAGCTAGCACGCGATTTATTTCTTCAGGCATCTGTCTATCGTAGCTTCTCAAACCTGCCTCCACATGTCCCAGCCTTGTCTGCAACTTTGCGGCTGCTAGAGATCCTGACAAGGCAGTGTTGGTGTCTCCTTCAACCAAAACCACTTCAGGCTTTTCCTTGAGAAGCATCTTCTCGATTCCAATTAGCATCTTTCCTGTTTGTTTAGCATGGGTTCCTGACCCTATCTCAAGGTTATTGGCAGCCTGAGGCAACTTAAGCTGCTCAAAAAAGATTCTGTCCATGTTGTACGAGTAGTGCTGACCGGTGTGGATCATGGAGAAATCTTGGTTGAGTCGAATGCATTCACGGATTATAGGGGAGAACTTGACGATTTCTGGTCTGGTTCCTAGAATTATCGAGATACTCATACTATGACTTTCCTAGGTGATCAACCTGGTTTGGCGTTTTTTCTCTGCGTGCACGGAGTTTCAACATCTTTTCTAAAATCCCAAGTGCGAGACCTGCCGCCTTTGAGACTGCTCCTAGTCCTGAGGAGATCGCCCTCAGGTTATCGATGTCGTTTTTCACGATGGCTCCAGTAATCGGCGTTGTGACCGCATAGACAACAATGAAGACCGCAATTCCTGTTGTCAGCCTTATCCATTCAGCCGCGGCAAGGAAGTTCAGCAACGCGAACGTTGTTACTGTGGCAAGTGAGGAGGCCAACAGTATCTTCGCAGATGATTTGAGATCTGCTCTCACTCGGTAGTGTTTCCAACTCCAGTATAGTGTCCATGAGGTACCAGGAATACCTGCAATGACGCTCGCTACTATCATGCCTGTTACTCCAAGAGCTGGAATCAGCAGAAATCCTAGAGGAATTCCTATGAATAAGGTTACTAGGCTTTGCTTCATTAGGGTTCGCGTTTCTCCTACTCCCGTCAGAAAGCTTCCAACGGAGAGACCTCCCACGCCCGCAAGCAGATTGCTTATAACGTATATTGATAAGAACAACGGTGCTGCGGTGTACCGCTCTCCAAACAACGTGTTGACCATTGGGCCCGAAAGAACCATCATTGCCATGGTGGCGGGGGCCAGTAGAATGGTCGAGTATTTTGTGGAGGAAGCGAACACGGTTCTAAGGAGTTCGGGTTCGTTTGCTGTATTGACCTTGGCGAAGGCTGGGAACAGCACTGTTCCTATTGGAATTGTCAGGAAAGTCAGAAGGGTTCCGAAGTTCACTGCCGCATGATAATTGCCTATTGCGATGTCGCCTATGTACGCAGCCATCATGAATGCGTAGAATTGGATCAGAACACCGCTTATAATGGAATATATGGACAGTGGCACTCCGTATTTCAACATGCTCTTTATTGTTTCCCGCTTGTTTGACTTGTTTTCTCCTGATTTCTTCAATGGTCTGAACACGCTTACGTACATTAGTGCGAGACCTATTATGCCGGCTCCAACGAAGGACAATGCATACCCTAGCGTGGCTCCCAAGACTCCGTAGCCTATGACTACCAGTGCTGGTCCTGCCGCACTCTTCACGATGGCTTGACAGATGACCGTTAGGCTGTTGAGTCCCATTCTTTCGAAGCCGACAAAAACGGATTGCGCTACTGCTAACATGGATCCTGAGATGATTGTGACGGAGACTATGGATATAAGTAACATCGTTTCAGGTCTGTGAAAGACTTCGGAGGCAATATAGCTCGCCAAAGAAAGGGACAGAAGCGAGAGCAATAGGCCGACGATTGCTTCGAATGCAAGACCAGTCATTACTATAGTTCTTGTCTCCGATGTTCTGCCTGAAGCCTTCAGCGTGGCGATGTTTTTTGTCAGAGCTGAACTGATTCCCCAATCCCTGAACAGGGTTATCATGAGCGCCGGTGTCAATGTAACCCCGTATAATCCGTACTCTGCAGGGGACATCAGTCTTGTCAGCACTATTGTCCCCGCGGCCATTATCACCGTGGAACCAGCGACGCCAATAAGGAGTTTCAGACTTCCTTTTGCAGAGGTCTTGCCCATTTCCAACGCTTTTTCCATATCGAACAGTCCCTTGAGGGATTTTCTCAATGCGCGAGTAGGTTGAGGATTGCCATTATTGCTGTGCAAGATAAGGAATGAAACTGCAAAGAATCGACTGGAACCTAAAGCTGCATGAACCCTATTTGCCACGCTCGAACCTTGCGATTATCTAGGTACAAGGACGCGAACTCCTCCTTTAGCGCGAGCTCATTCGACGGCGCACGCTACCTGAGTTCTCTATGATAGCAATTTTCCATAAAGTTCTAGATGCAATGATGAAACGTATCTCCAAGTAAATTTCTGAGAATCTAGATATGTGTTGAGGGCTAGATTCTTTCCGGGTTGTTGATCAAAGCAAGCGCGCATGGCTGTTCCTAAAATGGCCAATAATGGTTTTAATTCCGTTTTGTACACTTCCCCATGTTCTAGAAGGCCTGCTACTACCAAGAAATCAACAAGAAATGCGAAGCCCAAAACTGACCCCAAAACGCAAGAGGCGAATAAAAACCATTTTACACCAATTTAGGAACAAGCATGCGCGCTTAATAATTCTCTTTACTAAACAAGGAAGCGAAAGACCGAAAGAAGGCTACTCTACCGCCCACTGGTCAGCAGCATTATGTAAAGGTTTACATATAATGATGTGGCATGTGCCCAAGTGAATTTTTGAGATTCAATATATGCATTGAGAGCCAGATTCCTTCCTAGCGGTCTATCGAAGTAAAGTTCTAAGAGCGCCTTTAGCAAGGTGCTAGGCTCTGCAATATCGAAAAGCAGAAAATGCTTTTTCGGGGTAAAACAACCCACATCTTTGACGGCATCTTCTGAAGCAATCACTGGTTTTCCACTCAAGAATGAATATAGAGTTTTTATGTGACTACCCGTGTAAGAAGGAAAATGAGGAAGCACTATTACATCTGGGAGAGTTAGTAATTCATCGAGTTCTTCAACGAAACCAATTGGAACGAAGTGCTCTGTTTTTGGAAGCTTTTCTGAACCTAGGCCTGCTACCACGAAGATCAACTTTACGCCGCTAATTTTTTCGAACTCGTTGGAGAGGTAATATGACACTTTGTGTAGATACAATGCTGCTTCGTAGTTTGGTTTAAATGTCAATAGGCCAAAGAAAACCGCGATGAATGTGTTCTGAGCTAATCCGTATTTTCTGCGCACTTCATAAGAATCGATATTCTCCCTAATTTTGAATTCAGGTACTGCGCTGGGTATCACAAACAATTTCTTATTGACTGCTGCTCCGTGTTGTTCTTTAAGGAACTTCTCCACAAACAGTCCCGGAGTTACCGAAGCATCAAAAAGTGCTATCG
>Ga0315279_10011409_pt1 | contig 10287 bp, 8 predicted proteins | sample YL17G06_20_MG_FD_203694 | JGI IMG/M metagenome (GOLD analysis project Ga0315279, IMG submission 203694) | Sediment microbial communities from Yellowstone Lake, YNP, Wyoming, USA - YL17G06_20 | ecosystem: Environmental > Aquatic > Freshwater > Lake > Sediment | place: USA: Wyoming | collected...
ACAATCCCGAGCATAATAGAATCCAGACAAGCAGGATTCTCCACCCTTGCCGATGTCGAAAAGGTTTTATACGGATATGAAGATGAGACAGATTAATCTTGAGGAAGTTCGGCATGGTTTCCGGGGTAGACCTTTCTGCAAACTGGTGGAACACCACCTCTCTCGGCAAAAGCAAGATGCACGCGTTCGTGGTATCCAGGGAACCGTTGAAGTGCCTCCAGAAGGAGCAAAGCCGCTTGTAGAATCATTCATCGACCGATGGAATGAAAGAGCTTATGAAAAAGACTTCTGGCAAATGGACGCAGCATCACAAATATGTCAATCCGATAGGTGATTAGCCCCGGCGCCTGCCTGCCCCTGCACGCAGTAGGCAGGGGTGGCCGGGGTTTACCTGCCTCTCATAATCCTCAGAATGTGATCAAATGCGCAAGGGTCTCTAAACAAAAATCGAAAAATGCATAATTTTTTTTACTCCCGTCCGCACCGTCACTTGCGCTCATCGGACAGTCCAAAAACAACGCAAATTTCGTCAAATTCGCGCAGGTTCACGCCATTTATGGAGGGTTGCTGTTTTTGGCCTTCTGCGGTCCTCCGCCGTCCATCGTCTATCGTCCATCGTCCATCGTCCATCGTCGGCAGCGGTGTCCCATCGAACTTGTCATCAAACTAAAAGTTCCCTCTTGGCTCGAACGCATATCGCTTTGGCTCGTTCTCCTCTATCGTCGCCTGCGGTTCGGCTGCGCCTTCCGAAGAATCCGCCTCACACAGGACAAGTTCGCTATCGTTGACCCTGATGACTATCCACGCCTCAGTATATACAGGTGGCACGCCAATAAGACCAGAGATACCTGCTACGCGCAGCGAAAAGTCTGGGACGCCAAACAGAAAAAAGAGCTTACCATCAAAATGCACCGCCAAATCCTCAATGTCCCCGACTCTCTTCTCATCGACCATATAAACCGTAATGGCCTTGACAACCGCAAAGCCAACCTTCGCCCCGCCACGTATTCTCAAAACGTCTGCAATCGTCCCAAATCCAGATACGCACCCTCGCGCTCAAAATACAAAGGCCTGACCTGGCACAAAAGAAAAAGCAAATGGCATGTGCGAATCAGAGTCGAAGGACGGACAATATCACTCGGCTACTTCCGCGACCAGATACAAGCCGCCCGCGCGTATGATGCCGCCGCCAGGGAGCATCACAAAGACTTCGCCGTCCTCAACTTCCCCAACCGCCGCGGCCGTGGTTTAGCTTTTCCCACCTGTGGACGGGGATAACTCAAACTTTTGCCGGAACTGCCTTGTGGACTTTATCCGCCGTCCGTCTGGCGGATTTGTTTTGGATTTAGTGCTTCGGGTTTTATCGCCGGTATGATATAATCACGTTCAACTTAATCTTTTTTAGGATAATCTGATGCCATTTAAGACATTTGGTCTTTCCGACCCGCTGGTCAAGGGCATTCTTGCTGCCGGCTATACCGCTCCCACCGAAGTTCAGTTGAAGGCGATTCCGGCTGCGATTGCCGGCAAGGACATTATCGGCTGCGCCCAGACCGGCACGGGCAAGACCGCCGTCTTTGTGCTGCCGATTTTGAATCGGCTAAGCCACGAGCACGCGACCAAAAGGAAAGTTATCCGCTCGCTTATCCTCACGCCGACCCGCGAGCTGGCAGTGCAAATCGAAAAGTTCATACTCCGCTATGGGCGATTCCTGCCTTTGCGAACGCTCGCCGTTTATGGCGGAGTTAATATCAAAGGGCAGTTTAACGCACTTCATAACGGCGTTGACATTGTTGTTGCAACACCGGGACGGCTCCTCGACCACATGCAGCGGCGCACCATCGACCTGCGACACATTGAAGTGCTCGTCATAGATGAAGCCGACCGGATGTTCGATATGGGTTTCATTATGGATGTGCGAAAAATCATCGCCGCTTTGCCCAAAAATCGCCAGACTATGCTCTTCTCCGCCACCGTAACGCCGGAAATAAGCACACTGGCCGCAGGCGTCCAGAAGTCGCCTATAATGATTCAGATTGGCCGGCCGCGAAACCCCATCGAAACAATCACACAACACATCTATCTCGTCGAGAGGGAGCAGAAAATGGGTCTTCTTCTGCACCTGCTCCGCGGCGCCCACTTGTCCAGTGTGTTGCTCTTTTCCCGCACCAAGCACGGCGCGGACAAGATTAACCGCTACCTCGAACGGGCGGACATCGTGTCCGTGGCGATACATTCAGGCCGCAACCAGAGCCAGCGCGAGCGGGCAATGGATGGCTTCAAAAGCGGCAAATACCGCGTTATGGTTGCAACCGATATCGCCGCTCGAGGCATCGACGTTACCGGAATCTCGCACGTCATCAATTTCGATGTGCCCGTCATTCCGGAGGATTACATTCATCGCATTGGCCGGACCGGCCGGGCCGAAGCCACAGGAGACGCCCTTACCTTTGTCTCCCGCGAGGAGCACAAGTACCTTCGTCAGATTGAAAGGTTCATAGGGCGTGAATTTGCTCCGGTCGAATGTCCCGGCTTTACCTACACCAAACCCGCCGATATGCCAAAACCCATCCTGGGGCTGCACAGAGGCAGGTTTTCGACTGTCGGCAAAAGGTCGCGTTTTGCTTCTCGGCGCCGCCGACCACGCCCGAGACGTTAATCGCCCTCGTCCCCGATTGTTGCTGTCTTGGCTCTCCTGTCGGGAACCCAGGTTTACCCGCCATCTGTGTGGCGTGCCAATGCAACGAAAGGCCTGACTATTCATCCCGACATCGTTTGTCGGGAGTCTAATTTATCCTTTAGAAAGGAGGTGATCCAGCCGCAGGTTCCCCTACGGCTACCTTGTTACGACTTAGTGCCAGTCATCGGGCTTACCGTCGGCAGGCGCCTCCCTTGCGGGTTAGCGGCCCGACTTCGGGTCCTCCCGACTCCCATCACTTGACGGGCGGTGTGTACAATTCAAAACCCATCAGGTGGAAGAATCCCAAATTTTCTGATTAAACATAATCGAAAGTTATAGGACCTGAATGCCCATATTAGTGGGGTGAACGGAATCCTTTAACTGAAAAACGAAGAAAAAGTAGGGAGTAAACGACAATACAACTTCTTATTTATCAAGATGTTAAATAAGACTGAGGGAAAAACAGCATAAATTTTCTTGCCTTTCTATGAATTATAGTTCATAATATGAATAGAAATGTCGAATAATGAGCATATATTCACTTAAACAAGTTGGGAGTGCGAACTATGCCTGAAACGAGAACTACGCGAAAGCAAAAGGAAAAGCTAAGACATAAAGAGGAGATATTGGAAACGGCGCTGAGTCTTTTCTCGAGCAAAGGTTTTCATAACGTCTCTATGCAGGAAATCGCCGACAAATCTGAATTTGCCGTAGGGACGCTATACAACTTTTTTGACAGCAAAGAATCTTTGTTCGAAGGTTTGCTCAATATCTTTGGGGAAAAGATTGTGGGTGAGATCACGGAAATCCTGGATGGCCCCGGCAACGAAGCAAAACGCTTAGTTGCTTTTATTCGGTATCTACCACAGATTCAGGAGAAATACTCAGAAGTCATTAAGCTATATGCTTCTGTGTTTGGTGCTAAAAGTATAGACCTAGCAAAAATTCAAAGTAAAAGCAGAATTATAGAGACATTAAACTTAAAATTAATGCATCTTATAGAGCAAGGGACAAGCAAAGGTTTTTTCCGTGCCGTTGACCCTGAAATCACAGCCAAGGTGATAGGTTCAACTATTGAGACGCTGGCTATTGAAATTGCAGGCCGTTTTGACAAAGCCAAAGTGACAGAGACGTTCAAAAAAGTCGAGCAGCTATTTATCGGCGGTTTACTGACTCCAGAGACTAAGAAAAATGAATAAAGCGATTGGAAAAATGCCAGTGGTGTTTTTGCTTTTTTTGACTGGATGCAGCAGTTTCGATGGCTCTGCAATTCGCGAAAGCCACACGAAAGAGTATCAGCAACTGTTAACTGAAAAAACCGAAGAGATGCTATCGGAGAAAGAGCCGCTCGACCTCAATGACTGCGTAGAGATTGCGCTGAATAATAATCTAAATATCAGAAGTTCCAGGATTCAAGAACAAATAGCAACGCTCGAAAGAAAAGTGGCTTTTTCGAACTTCCTGCCAGCGGTAAACCTCGACTACCAATACACAAGATGGGATACACAGCCGAAAATCAAATTTGGCTCATCTGCTGTTGCTATGCACGATGAAAAAATAAGGGAGATAACCTGGAAAATACAGACGTCAATTTTTGACCCGTCGACGTGGTTCTTATACGCGATGCACCAAAGGGGCGAGGAAATTGCCGAACTGGTCACCAAATATACCAGACAAATGACTATTCTGGAGGTAACGGTCAATTACTACCACTGTCTGGCATTGGAACAAGCCGAACGAGCGTTACAAAGCCAGCTTAATGCGGCCGTTGGGCTGGAGAAGGAAATAAGCGCTTTTTACGAAGAAGGTTTAGCGACTGAATGGCAGTTTAAACAGGCGCAGGTCTTTGTTTTGGAACGAAATACTTCGCTTCATAATATGCAATACGCACTGGGACAAGCCAAAGCTGATTTGCTCGCGTCTATCGGGTTGTCGCCATTGGCCGATATTTCCCTGGACACAATGAATCCTGTAAATCCTCCGAATGAATCTTTAGAGGACCTGGTGGTCGAAACCCTTGTTTCAAATCCCCAACTTCAAATCGCCGACCGCAAAATTGCCGTCGAAAAAGAGAAAGTCAAAGTTGCCTTAGCCGGGTTTTTGCCAAGACTCGCGGGTTTTGCAAGCCGCACGCATTCTTCAGATTCTTTTTTGTTATACGATAACTATTGGACTTACGGGCTGGCCGGGACAATGACTTTGTTTAACGGTTTTGCCAATATCAACGAGTACAAAGCCGCCAAAGAACGGCAAAAGCAGGCCTTCACCGAAAGGGAACAGCAAACCATAGTATTAATGCTTGAAGTGCTAAAGGCGCATTTAAACCTTGAGAATGCCAAAGAGCAGTCTCTGCTGGCACAAAAGGCTTACGATGCTTCTTCAAGGCATCTTATTGAAGTTGAAGAGAAATGGCGTGAGGGACTAGTTGAAAGTTCGGAAATGCTGGACATTCTGGCTGAAAGAGACAATGCTCAAATGGAAGCGATGAATAGCCGCTTCCATCTCCAGGTGAGCATAGCCACACTCAACAATGCGATGGGTATAACAGATAAAGATTACGAGGAAGGCAAGTATGAAGATAATGTCGCAAAAAATAACTGTACCACAATTAAATAGACTGACTTCCAAGCAAAAGAAGACCCTCATCACATTGCTGGGAATATTATTGGTGATTGGTGTTTTCTATCTGTTTGCAAAGAACAATAAGGTTTCTGAGCAACAATTAAGCTCAGAGCAGGGAATTCCTGTTGTTGTCGCCCCGGTCCAGTCACGAATGTTTGAGAGGTTCGTCGCTGTTCAGGGAAACCTTGAGTCGAAGAATTTTGCCGTAGTATCACCGAGAATCTCAGGAACACTTGAACAGATTTACGTTGATGAGGGCAATGACGTCATCAAGGGCCAAAACAAACTCTTTAGAACAGACTCGATAAAGCTCGGGCAGGCAGTGGAAATACAGCAACGCCTGTTAGACGTGGAGGAATCGGCCCGACAGCAGGCCATTGCCAACCTTGAAAAGACCGAGGCGGATTTTCATAAGGCCGAGCTGGACTATCAGCGTTTTAAGAGGTTGTTCGACAAAAAGGTCGTTACCGCCGATGCTTATGAACAACAGGAATCACGGTATAAACAGCTAATTGCCGCCATAAAATTGAGCAAGGCCAATGTGGATCTGGCGGCTGCGAATGTGCAAAGGGCAAAGGCGGATCTGGCAATATCAAAAAAGGACTTGGCCGACACGATTGTCTATGCCCCAATAACCGGCAAGATTAGCCATCGTTTTAAAGAACCGGGGGAAACGGGCCAGCTGGGCGAACCTGTCGTTCAAATTGATGATACATCTTTAATTGAGACAAGCGCTTATTTGCCTGCACAATACTATACAGAAATAATACCAAACCAAACAATGATTGAAGTTGTCGTGTCCGGCAAAAGCCTGGGGCAATTTCCTGTATCTTATAAGAGTCCTACAATAAATCCGACACTTCGAACCTTTGAAGTTAAATGTCTTATCAATAATTCTTCTGAAACTGTTGCCGCAGGAGCGATGGCCGACATCAGGATCATTTTAGAAACAAAGCAGGGATTAGCGGTTCCTTCTACATCAATTCAGCTGCGAGACAACAAATCAGTAGTCTTTACTGTCAGCGGTGATAAAGCTCACACGGTCACAGTCCAGACAGGCATTGAAAATCACGGCTGGACTGAAGTCATAAGTGATAAATTAAACGAGCAAAGTTCGGTTGTGACAATGGGGCAGGATATGCTTGATGACGGTCGGCTCGTTTCTGTGCAGAAGGAGGGCGACTGATGTTTCTTTCCGACGCTTCAATAAAAAGACCTGTCGCGATGAGCTGTCTGATTATCGGCCTGTCGTTGATGGGCTTTAACGCCTACCGCAAGATGAGTCTGGAACTTATGCCCAAAATCGATGTTCCGTATATCACAGTGACCACAGTCTATCCGGGGGCAAGCCCTGAACAAATTGAAACAGATGTTGCGAAAAGAATAGAAGACCAGGTCGTTACCATCGACGGGCTTAAACATGTTAGTTCCGCCTGTATGGAAAATGTATGCCAGACGCTTCTGGAATTTAATCTTGGCGTAGATGTTGATATTGCAGCCACTGATGTTCGAGAGAAACTTGATTTAATCAGGGCGGATTTTCCAGAAGATGTAGAAGACCCTAAGATTCTGAAGTTTGATATTAACGCCAAAGCTGTCGCCAATCTTGCTTTGACGGGAAATGTTTCTTTGGACGAGTTGTACGACTTTGCCGACAATACCCTTCGGGATAGAATTACGACCATTTCCGGCGTGGCGGATGTCGAACTGCTTGGCGGAGCTAAGCGGGAAGTTCATATATTGGTTGAACGCAATGAAATCGCAGCTAAGGGGCTGTCAAGCTCAGATGTTGTCCGGGCTGTTCAAAACGGCGTACGTACAATACCTTCCGGCCGTATTCAGGAGGCCGGACGTGAGTATTCTGTAAAGTTTGACGCTGAATGTAAAGATGTTGCTGATATTGGCGGACTTGAAGTAGCCAACGAAAACGGCCAACGGTGTTACATACATGATATTGGCCGGGTTGTAATGACAACTGAAGAGTTACGCCAGAAGGCTAATATCAACGGCAGACCCTGCATATATATTAAGATTAAAAAGAAAGCTGAAGCTAACGCCGTGCGCGTCGTAAATCGTGTCAAGTCAGCCATGAGTGAGCTAAAGCAGGAGCTTCCCGGCGGGATGGAGTTGGTATGGGTTAACGATGATGGGCGTTTTATCGAAGCTACTGTTCAAAGCGCTTGGATAAATGTCGGACAGGGAATTGTATTGACTGCATTAATTTTATTCTTCTTCCTGTATAATTTCCGCTCAACTCTGGTTGTGGCAATCACGATGCCACTGACTATTGTCATAGGCCTGTTTTTTATGCAAATGGCTGGTTTTACGCTTAACACTTCCACGTTAATTTCTATAGGACTGTCGGTTGGTATCCTTGCGACAAATTCTATTGTGGTTTTGGAAGCAATTGTCAAAAGACTTAATCAAACAGGAAACACCAAAGAAGCATCGCGTCTTGGAGCGAGCGAGACATTTATAGTTGTTCTGGCAAGCGCCGGGACAAATATGGTTGTGCTTTTTCCAATTGCCATAATGGGCGGTATGGTTGGATTATTCATTAAGCCCCTGGCCTTGAGCATGTTAATAATGACGCTAGTATCTCTGTTCATATCTTTTACGTTGACGCCTATCCTGTGCTCAATTTTACTAAAGCCCACCCAGTCGCAACACAAAGGTTTGTTGTGTCGCATGGAGGCGGGATTTAATCGCATTTTGGGTTTAACTATCGATGGATACCGCCGTCTTTTATCTTTCAATGAAAGACATCAAAATGCCGCTTTGGCAGTTTTAGGATTAGTTATAATTCTGTTTGTCCATTCATTGTTACTGGTTAAGAAAGTGGGATTCGGATTTTTCTCTAATCCTGACCAGGGGCAGTTATTCGTAAAGATGGAATATCCTACCTGGTATAATCTGGATAATACTGTTGAACGATTGCGGGATGTTGAAAAAAGACTTGGTGATTTACCTGAACTCAAACATATGCTTAGCTCTATCGGAAAAGTCGAAGGAATAATCGGCCAATCTACAGAAGGTGTTTATCTTGCCCAGGTGTTATTGACGTTCTCGGATCGTGACCGGAGAAAATTATCAATATATGATTTACAGGACGAAGTGCGCTACCGGCTTAAGGGCTACCCAGAGTGTGTCATCACAGTTACGCAACCCACGATCGTCGGCGGACAGACTCAGGATATTGAGTTAGAAATTTCAGGCAAAGAAATTTCAACGCTGGACAGTCTGGCATTGGAAACACAAAGACTGGCTGAAAAAATCCGGGGCTATCAGAATATTGACACAACCGTAAGGGCCGGCAAACCTGAGTTGGCGATTTTGCCGAATCGCGCGGTTTTGTCGGATTTAGGAATACCGGCGGTCGGAGTGGGAATGACGCTTCGCGCCAATCTCGAAGGATTAGAAGCAGGGACTTTCAAAAAGGAGGACCGCAACTACGATATTGTTGTAAAATTTTCCGACAAACAGGGAAAACAACAGGTTGAACAATTTATGTTCCCCGGTACGCCTGGCAAGCCAGTGCTTCTGTCAAGTCTTGCCGGAACAGAGCAGCGTATTGCTCCAATCCAGATAACACGCAAAGACAAAATGAGGGTTTCTAAGGTTTTTGCTAACTTGGCGCCGGATTTACCTATGGGAAAGGCGGTCAACCTTCTCAGCAACGAAATCAATACAAATGTGCACTATCCCACTGGTTACAATTACAAATTTGCCAGCATCTATGAAGTGATGAAGGAAGCCAATGCCGCATTCGGTGAAGCTGGCCTGATAGCGGTGATTCTTATAATTTTGACGCTTGCTGCCATACTCGAATCATTCAAACAGCCCTGGCTGATTATGGTAACTATTCCCCTGGCCCTGATTGGCGTGATGTGGGCGCTGGCCGTAACGGGCGAAAGCCTTTCGATGTCTGTTCTGATGGGTATCGTAATGATGTTTGGAATTGTGGTAAATGAAGCAATTCTAATTATGGACCAGTTCAACCTCCATGTCAAAGAAGGGATTGCTATTCATAAAGCAATGATAACCGCTTCTTGTGAGCGATTCAGACCTATTGCGATGATTACTTTGGCGGCTGTGTTAGGAATGCTTCCACTAGCAATGGGCAGGGGTATAGGTGCTGAATTGCGTAATGGCGTTGGAATAGCCTCTGTGGGCGGGATTTTAATTTCGGGTATCTTGACGCTCGTTGTAATGCCAATTTTGTATGACTTATTCACACGGAAAAAATAAAAAAGCCCCGTGAGTTACACAGGGCTTTTATCCGCCTCAGGCGGATTGATTTACAAGTTCAGTTAAACCAGCAGCGAAAGGCCTGACTATACACCGGCTGATAATATCAGCCAGGTCTAATTTATCCTTTAGAAAGGAGGTGATCCAGCCGCAGGTTCCCCTACGGCTACCTTGTTACGACTTAGTGCCAGTCATCGGGCTTACCGTAGGCGGGTGCTTCCCTTGCAGGTTCGCGACCCGACTTTGGGTACTCCCAACTCCCATCACTTGACGGGCGGTGTGTACAAGGCTCAGGAACACATTCACCGCGACGTAGCTGATTCGCGATTACTAGCGATTCCAACTTCATGCAGGCGAGTTGCCAGCCTGCAATCTGTACTGAGGCGACTTTTTTGCGATTTGCTCCACCTTGCGGTTTCGCGTCGATTTGTAGTCGCCATTGTAGCACGTGTGAGGCCCTGGGCATAAAGGCCATGATGACTTGACGTCGTCCCCACCTTCCTCCGGTTTAACACCGGCAGTCCCGTTAGAGTCCCCGGCATGACCCGCTGGTAACTAACGGCAAGGGTTTCGCTCGTTATAGGACTTAACCCGACATCTCACGACACGAGCTGACGACAGCCATGCAGCACCTGTGCAAGTTTCACCCTTGCGGGCAGCCCAACCTGTTTCCAGGCGGGCATCCAAGCATGTCAAACCCAGGTAAGGTTCTTCGCGTTGCTTCGAATTGATCCACA
>Ga0315279_10011411_pt1 | contig 10286 bp, 9 predicted proteins | sample YL17G06_20_MG_FD_203694 | JGI IMG/M metagenome (GOLD analysis project Ga0315279, IMG submission 203694) | Sediment microbial communities from Yellowstone Lake, YNP, Wyoming, USA - YL17G06_20 | ecosystem: Environmental > Aquatic > Freshwater > Lake > Sediment | place: USA: Wyoming | collected...
ATGCGTTCGACGAGGCGCTGCGGCTGGTGCTGGAAGAGGGGCTGGAAGCGCGCTGGGAGCGCCACGCCCGCAACATGGCCGCCCTGCTGGCCGGCCTGGAGGCGCTGGGGTTGCAATCGTTGCCGCCCGCCGATGTCCGCATGCCGACGCTGGCCGCCGTGCTGACACCCGAGGGCGTGGACGAGGCCGCCATCCGCTCCCGCCTGCTGTCCCGCTACAACATCGAGATCGCCGGCGGGCTGGGCAAGTTCCGCGGCAAGCTGTGGCGCATCGGGTTAATGGGCAACTCCTGCACCGAATCCAACGTGCTCCTGGTCCTGGCGGCGCTCGAGACGCTGCTCGACGAACAGGGGGTCATCAAGGCGGAGGGCAAAGGAGTCGCCGCCGCCCAGCGCGCCTACGCCGCCAAGGCAGAAGCCAGCCGCAGCGCCCAGACCCCGTAGCCGGAACCGATCCGCAGATTACGCAGACGTCGCAGATTTTTCAATTGCCTGTTAATCTGCGTCATCTGCGAAATATGCGGATCGGTTCCGGCCTATGAAGCCAGGACGGTTTCGGCGCGTCGCGGGCCAAAGCCGAGCGTTCGACACACAGGCGGCTGTGGAGGGGGCCGCGTGCGTGTTATAATCACGTCTTGTATGCCAAGCTGTGGAGAAAGGCAATGACGGATCCTACGAAAGTCATTCACAGCGACCCGGACATCCTGGGCGGCACGCCGGTGTTCGTCGGGACCCGCGTGCCTCTGCAAAACCTGATCGACTGCCTCGAGGCCGGGGATGACTTGGACCAGTTTCTGGCTTCCTTCCCATCAGTAGCCCGTGAGCAAGCTATCGCTGCGCTGGAGTTAGCGCGCGTGGCCCTGGAGGAAAGTGCGCATTCTGCTCGATGAGTGCCTGCCACGCGAGCTTGCGGATGAGCTTGTTGGACATGACGTGCACACAGTCCAAGAGCAGGGTTGGTCAGGGATCAAGAACGGTGAGCTGCTTCGCCGTGCCGCTGGGAACTTTGCCGCCTTCCTGACTGCTGACAAACACATCGAGCAGCGTGAGCAGATTCCAAGCGCTCTCACAGTCGTGACCATTCGAGCACGATCGAACCGCATCCAGTCATTGCAGCCGCTCGTTCCAGAGATCCTCAGAGTCCTCAAAGAGCTCAAGCCTGGGCGGTTTTATCGGGTGGGTCTCTAACTTCGGCAGTCATCTTCTTAATCGGCATTATCCGTCAGCGGAATCCGCGAAATCTGCGGCTAGATCTTTATCTTCTTCAAATCGATTTTGTCGTCGTTGTACTCGCCCAGGCCCAGCACGCCCGCCAGCTCGATGTGCTCCGGCTGCATGCTGACAAAGACGCTGTCGTCGTCGGGCTTGGCGTCGGCTACCGGCAGCATGCCCATCCGGCCGCGCTGTTCGTCGATCACCTGCCAGCAGACTTTGTCCATGGCCACCGGGTCGGTGGAGAAGTACATGGTTTTGTGGTCCCAGAGGTACTTGCCCACCTTGCGCCCCGGCCCGCCGTGGTAGGCGCCCTGGATGCCGTCGAGGATGTTGAGCACCACCTTGCGGCGGATGATCGGGATTTCGACCACCGCCGGGATGAACGCTCCGCAGACATTGAGGCTGCGGCTGATGTGGCTGCGCGACACGTTGTTGACCAGCCCGTGCGACAGGTTCTTGAGCGCCAGCGTCACGCCCGCCGACTGGTGGTGCTTGAGCACGCACAGGTTCACCAGCTTGTCGATCTGCTTGGTCAGGAACTTGGCGACGTAGGAGCGGCGGTGGTGGCGGTCTTGCGGGTCGCCCCCGGACGAGACCAGGGCCATCTCCATGTAGTGGTCCGCATCGTATCCATCCATGTCGAGCTGGTATTCCTGCGAGACCTCGGTGGCGAACATCCAGCGCACGTCCTCGGGCAGCCACTTGTCGAAGCCGGCGCTGAGGAACTCGCGCCGGTAGCGGTCGTACACCACCATGTCGCGCGGCTGGATGCCCGCCGATTTCAGCCCGTCGATGATGGCGTGCAGCACTTCAGGAGCGGAAATCAAGTAGGGCTGCCCGACGGGATTCACCTTGATGCCCACCACTTCGCCCGGCTCGAAGAACGCGCGCCAGGCCTCGGTGGCGGTGGGCGCGCCGGTCAACTGCGTCATGCCCTTCTCGATCATCTGCCGCACCGCCGCCGCCTGGTACTGGCCGGAGACGATGCTGCCCGGATGCTCAACGGCCACTACCCGCCCGCGATACGGCCCCGGAATGCCCAGCTTGGTTGTCGCCGCGCGGCCGGCAACTCCGGCCGCCAGCAGCGAGCCCAGAAACTCTCTGCGTTGCAGCTTCATAACGGGGCGATTCTAACCACAAAGGCACAAAGGCAGCAAGCCACAGAGACACGCGCGCTCCTGTTTCTTGGTGTCTTGTTGTCTTGTTGGTGAACCGGTCTATCGTGCGTTGTCCGGTTTCGGCGCTTGGAGTGGGGCGGGGCGGGGCGTCGAGGCGGTTTCTTCGGACTGCAGGGCTTGCTGCAGCGCGCGGCTTTCCACCTGCAGCGAATCAGCCAGAAGGCGGCAACGCAAGCAGGCGGCCAGGTGTTCCTCCACTTGGGCGGCCTCCTCGGCGGGCAGCTCTCCGTCGGCGTAAACGGCGTAAGTCAGTTCCGGAAAGCAATTCATCCTTCCTGCTCCCTCCCGTAGCGGGCCAGTTTTTTGCGAAGCGCGCGCTTGCCCCGGAAAATCAGTGTGGCGACATGATTGCGATTCAGGTGCATCACCTCGGCGATCTGCTCATAGGTAAAGCCGCAGGCATAGCAGAGCACCAGGGCCAGCCGGGTCTGGTCGGGCAGGGCTTCGACGGCATCGCGCACCGCCAGGGCCTGCTCGCCGGCCATCATCTGCCCCAGCGGCGTCAATTCCGGCGCCTCCGGGTCCTGCCGATCAAGCCACTCCGGCTCCATCAACCGCTGCTCCACGGTGCGGTGGCGCAACTGGTCCAGGCAGTGATGACTGGCGATGCTCAGCAGCCAGGTGACAAACGAGACGGTGCCGTTGAAGCTGCCGATGGCGCGCTGGGCCCGCAGAAACGTTTCGTTGGCAGCGTCTTCCGCCGCTTCCGGGGACCTCAGCAGGCGCCGGCAGAGCCCCAGCACACGCCCGGAGTAGTGGCGGTAGATCTCGCCGAAGGCCTCGGCGTCCCCGCCCTGAGCGCGCCGCACCACAGCCACCAGTGTGCTCTCGTCCATCCGCCCGCTATCTGACATTACGTTCCTCTGCTGCAATAGTTACACGTTGGTGAAGAAAGTAACAAGCTGACAGCTATCAGCTATCAGCGCCTCAGTAGCCGGAGCAGCGCGGCATGATCCGGCACCACCCAGTCGGCCGCTTCCAGGCAGGGTTTCGGCAGGGTGGTTTCAATGGCCACCGCGTAGCAGCCAGCGGCGTGGGCGGCCTCGATCCCCAAGGGCGCGTTCTCGACCACCAACACCTGGCGACCCTCGAGCGAGAGCTTCGTGAGCGCCGCCAGGTATGGGTCGGGGTGCGGCTTGCCGCGGGCCATGTCGCTGCCGCCGATGATGATCGGGAACCAGTCGGCCAGGCAGCGGCCGTCCGGCGCCGCCGGGTGTTCGCGCAGGCAGACATCCAGGCTGCGCTCGGTGGCCCCGGAAACCACGGCCAGCCGGTAGCCGGCCTGTTCCAGCCAGGCCAGCAGCTCGGGGACATGCGGGTAGACGCGGTGCTCGTAGTTCTCCAAAAAAAGATTCCGGCGGCGGGCTACCATCTGCTCGATCCGCTCCGGCGACAGCCCCCAGCCCTTCTCCTGGGAAAGGGAAGCCAGCACCGCGGGCGTGCCCAGCCCCTCGCGCGAGCTAATCTCGATCGGCTCGACGCACAGGCCCTCCGGCTCCAGGATGTGCCGGTAGGATTGGTAGTGCAGCGACATGGTTTCCACCAGCACGCCGTCCACATCAAAGATGACGGCTTCGACGCCCAGCCGGTCCAGAAACGCGCTCCTCATGCAGTTTCATGATACATGAGGCGCCCGGCCTGGATGTCATTGCGGATTGCGGATTGCGGATTTCAAGCCAAGCGGCAGGCGGGTGCGCTAAAATAGTGGTTCCCCACGTGGCGGCGTAGCTCAGTTGGCAGAGCGAGGGTCTCATAATCCCTAGGTCGAGCGTTCGAGTCGCTCCGCCGCCACCATTCACTTCTCTCACGCACAAACGGCCGTGCACACCGGCCGTCCGGCTGGTTACGTCAGCGCACTGCATGGCGCATCCCTAGCAATTGGCATGATGCGCTGTTCGCAAACACTGGCACTTTCCCGGATGGTTTCGGTGTAGACTGGCGCACAGGAATGCAAGCATGAAGGCCCGGAATCCCCGCGCTTCCCCTTTGTTTCTTCTTCTCACTTGGGTTCTTCTCGCCGCCAGTTCTCTTCCAGCGCAGATTGTCACGACCATTGCTGGAAGGATCTGGAGCTTCCGTGGCGACGGCGGACCTGCAAGCCGCGCGCCACTGGGCGAGATTGCTGCACTGGCGATTGCATCGGATGGCAGCCTGTTCGTCTGCGACATGGGGAACAACATGGTTGCGAAGATCTCTCCGAGCGCCGTCCTGACGGTGGTGGCGGGCAACGGGATCCGCGCGTATTCGGGCGACGGCGGGGAAGCGGGCAATGCGTCGCTCAACCGCCCGCAGGGTATCGCCATTGATGGCGCGGGCAACCTGTACACAGCCGACAGGTACAATTATCGCGTGCGCATGGTCACGCCGTCGGGCGTCATCACCACAATAGCGGGCACGGGACTTGAAGGGTTCTCGGGGGACGGGGGCCCGGCTACGCTGGCGAGGCTGCGGGAACCCTCCGGGTTATCGACTGACGATGCCGGCAATCTCTACCTGGTCGATCGCGGCAACCGGCGGGTCCGCAAGATCGACGCTTCGGGGACCATCCGGCCGGTGGCCGGCAACGGTGCGCCGGACGAGCCGTGCGACTACTGTGCCAACGGCGACGGTGGCCCGGCCACGCGCGCTTCCTTAAACGGCCCGGTCGGCGTCTCGCTGGACAGCGCGGGCGACCTTTACATCACCGACCGGGACAACTGCCGGATCCGCAGAATCGGCCCCGACGGCATCATCGGAACGCTTGCAGGGTCCGGGACGTGCGGCTACTCGGGCGACAGCGGTCCGGCAAGCGGCGGCAACTGGCTGAGTGTGTCGCCCGCCTCCGGCCAGTTGCCCGCGGCGCTCTCGATCAGGGCCAGCGCGGCCTCGCTGGCTCTGGGCAACTATCAAGGCGCCATCGAGGTGACGGCGCCGGCGGCGGCGCCATCGCGGACAACGATTGCCGTCACACTGACCGTCACTGCGGCGATGCGTCCGAGTCTTCGCGTGCAGCCGCCCAGCCTGACCTTCCAGATGATCGCGGGAGCAGCGCCGCCGTTGGAGTTACGCTGATCGTTTCCGAGCCGGCCGGCGTGCTGCTGCTCAGCCAGAGCAGCCTGGTATTCCGCGCCGTCGAGGACGGCGGCGTCGAGCCTCCTCAGACTGTCGCGGTGCTCAACATCGGCAGCGGCACGTTTGGCTGGTCGGCGGAAGCGACCGCAGCCTGGCTGCGCCTCTCGCCTGCCAGCGGGTCAAGCGCCTCGGGGAGCGCGCCACCGGCGTGCGTTACAGTTGCGGCGGACGCCGCGCGGCTGCCGGCTGGGTCCTATGTGGGGTTCGTGAGAGTGTCGTCGGCGGGGGCCAACAACGCGCCTCAACTCCTCCGCGTGGACTTGGTTGTCATGCCGCGCGGAACCCGCCTGCGCGCGGTTGTGCGGCCCACGGCGCTGCTCTTTGTCGGGACCGCGGGTGGACCGCCGCCCGGCTCGCAACCGCTCAGCGTGTTTACCGCCGACTCCAACGCGGTCGATTTTCAAAGCCACTCGTTCGATGGCGCATGGGTGCAGCGCATCCCGGACGTAGGCAGCGCCGCGGCGGGAGCGCCCGGAAGGATTGTGGTGCAGCCCGACGTCACCGGGTTGCCGCCCGGCGAGCATCGGGCCACGCTCGCCGTTCAGATCAAGAACGAGACCGAGGTGCTGGCGGTCCCCGTCGTGCTGCTGCTGCCATCATCCGCGCCGCCCGCCGCCGTGATGCAGAAAGACTGGCCTGGCGCGGAACTCGGCAAAGCGGCCGAGCCGTCAAGCTGCACCGCCAACGCACTGGTGCTGCAGTTCGCCAGCGTGTTCTCCAGCTTCTCGGCCACGGCCGGGTGGCCTTCCCCGGTGCTTGTCAACGCCCGCGACAACTGCGGCTCCCCGGCCGCAGGCGGCCAGGTGCTGCTCTCGTTTTCCAACTCCGATCCGCCGCTGCAACTCAATGACCTGAAGAACGGCCAGTACACGGGCACGTGGAGGCCGACCAACCATGGAACGGCCGTCATCGCCAAGGCCATCGGATTATGGCGGGGCTTGAAGGGGGAGGTGACGGCGGTGGCGCGCGTCGATGCCAATCCAACTCCCAATGCCCGTGGCCTGCTGAACCAGGGAGGCGTGCTGCTGGCGGCTGGCTTCGAACGCGGGCCGATGGTGTGGCCGGCGCGCCGGAGCCCGTCCAGACGATCGCCAACCGCCCGGGTGTTTTCACGCTGGACCGGCGTTTCGGCGAGCGGCAAGGCGCGGTGTTGCTGGCCAACACAGACAGGGTGGTGATGCGCGAGACGCCGGGCGTGCCCAGCGAGCCGGCGCGCGCCGGTGCGTGGATCTCGATTTTCTGCACCGGCCTGGGCGCCAGCGACCCAGCCGTGCCGTCCGGCCATCCGGGGCCGACCAACGAGCCGCTTGCCCGCGTAAGAGTGCAGCCAACAGTCACGATCGGCGGGCAACAAGCGCCGGTAAGCTTTGCCGGAATCGCGCCCGGCCTGGTCGGTGTTTATCAGGTGAATGCACAGTTGCCTGCGGGCGTCCCCGCCGGTGACAGCATTCCGCTGACCATCATCCAGGACGGTGTCCAAAGCAACACCGTCACCATCGCCGTCAAGTAGCCTGGCCACAGCTCACCGCACATCAACGCACCGTCCGTGGCCAGCGACACACCGAGTCAGCAGGGGCCTGATTGCTCGCGATGCAGAGGAGAAAGACCGGGGGCGTTCCGGCCATGGTCGATAAACCGCAGTGGCTGCCGGTGCTGTCCAGGGCCCAGTTTTTTCGCCTCTCGACGGCGAAGGCGCGTTACACTGGACCTCGAATCTCGCCACCAGTGTGGCAGGTCAGGCACGAAGAGTCGCGCGCGCCATGGAGGAGAGGCGATGGAGGGAAGATTCCGCCGACGGGTCTGCTTTCTGGGATTGCTGTTGTGTGGAATGACCGCGGGAGCGCTCTTGGCCCAGACGCGACAGCCCATCATCATTGATCACACCTGCACCGACATCAGCAAAATCCCGGACTACTGGTTGGAACGCGCCCGAGCGCTCACCTTACACTATGCGCACACCTCGCACGGTTCCCAGATCGTATCCGGCGTTGAAGCGCTGAAGAAAGAGGGCCCCAGGTACAACGTGGCGATCAAGGAGGGCGGCAACACCGCGAGCCTGCCAGCCGTGCTGGGCGCCTTGCGAATTTTCGACGGAAATCCTCCTGATACCTACATTACGCCGGAGTTGTACTGGAGCACTCCGGAGGGACTACAGCGCACGCGCTCGACCGCGAACACCAGCGTGTTCAACTTTTCCATGTGGTCCTGGTGCGGCCAGCAGTCGTCGAACTCTGCTGCTGTGGTTCAGCAATACCTCGATACCTTAAACCAGCTCGAAACGGGCTATCCGGGCCTGCGCTTCATTTACATGACGGGTCACACCGACGCCGGCAGCGCCACCCTGACCCGCAACAATGACGCGGTGAGGGAATACAGCCGGAGCCACGGAAAGGTGCTCTTCGACTTTGCCGATATCGAGAGCTACGACCCAGCCGGCAACTATTACCCGAAGACCGATGACAGTTGTCCTTGGTGCGCTGAGTGGTGCAAGTCCCACCCCGCCGACTGCCAGAACCTCCCCGGCAGTTGTGCCCACTCTCACCCGCTGAATTGCAGGATCAAAGGGAAGGCCTTCTGGTGGATGATGGCCAGGCTGGCGGGTTGGGACGGGACCACCGCGGCATCGTCGCAGCCGGCGGTCTGGCCGGGTGGGGTTGTGAATGCCGCCAGTTACAGACCTGCCGCCGACCCCAACGGCGCCATTGCCGGAGGGTCGCTGATCGCGATTTTCGGGGCTGATCTGGCCAGCGGGACCCAGGCGGCCAGTTCATTCCCGCTGCCCGCGACATTGCTGGACACGCGTGTGATCTTCAACAATATCCCGGCGCCTTTATTGTATGTCTCGCCCGGACAGATCAACGCCCAGGTGCCGTTCGAGATTCAGCCGGGAGCGGTGCAGGTGCAAGCGAGCCGCGGCGGCGTCGCCGGCGCCGTGCGCGAGGTCATCGCCGGCGCCGTTTCACCGGGAATCTTTACGTTGGACCAGCAGGGCCAGGGCGCTGTTCTCCACGCCGATGATTTCCGGCCTGTGAATGAAAACGCGCCGGCCCGATCAGGCGAGACCGTCATCATCTTCTGCACGGGACTGGGGCCCTTGCGGAGCCCAGTTTCTTCCGGCGGCGCTGCCCCGGACCCCGCGCCGGAAACGCAAAGCAAGCCGCTCGTGAACATCGCCAATCTCCCCGCCGCGGTGACATATGCCGGCCTGGCGCCTGGGTTCGCCGGGCTTTACCAGGTGAACGTTCAGTTGCCGGCAGGCCTGCCAGCGGGGGTGCAACCGCTCCAAATCATCATCAACGGGGTGCCGAGCAACACCGTTGGCCTCCGAATCAAATAGACTGCGGCATCACCGGCTCCTGCGGTGCGTTCCGCTTGGGTGCGGATGCTTGTCTGCTCGCCTGCCGTGTAAGCACGCTCTCCAAGGCCGACCCAGCAGTTCTCCCGCCGTTGAAACGGCGGGAACAAGGCCCGGCGCCTACGTGCGTCGCGAGGCGACAGCATGAACATTCACTGCGGCTCCCCAACCACTTGACCGGGCGCCCGGCGTGCCTGTGCGTTCGGATTCCGCGGAAAAGCTGGGCCATCCGAAACCGGCCACGTTGGTGTGGTCGGCCCGCCACTCGGCTTTTCCTTCACACCGCTGAACGTTTTGGGTATCATCGCGTGTTTGCCATCACAAGGTTCTCCCACATGCCAAGACGCAATGACATCAAGAAAGTCATGATCATCGGGTCGGGGCCGATCGTCATCGGCCAGGCCTGCGAATTCGACTACTCCGGAACGCAGGCCTGCAAGGCACTGCGTGCGCTCGGTTACCAGATTGTGCTGGCGAACTCGAATCCGGCAACGATCATGACCGACCCGGGCATGGCTGACGTCACCTACATCGAGCCGCTGAACCTGAAAAGCATGACCCAGATTATCGAGAGGGAGCGTCCCGACGCGCTGCTGCCGAACCTGGGCGGGCAATCAGGGCTGAACCTCTGCTCCGAACTGGCGAAGGCGGGGACGCTGGACAAATACGGCGTCAAGGTGATCGGCGTGCAGGTGAGCGCCATCGAGCGCGGGGAAGACCGTATCGCCTTTAAAGAAACCATGAACCGGCTGGGGATCGAAATGCCGCGGAGCGAAGCGGCCTACTCGGTCGAGGAGGCCGAGCGCGTGGCCGACAAGCTCGGCTACCCGGTGGTGATCCGGCCCGCCTACACGCTGGGCGGGACGGGCGGCGGCCTGGTCTACAACGTCGAAGAACTGGGCGTGGTGGCCAGCCGGGGTATAGCGGCCAGCCTGGTGGGCCAGATCCTGGTCGAAGAGTCGGTGCTGGGTTGGGAGGAACTCGAACTGGAAGTGGTCCGCGATGCCAGGAACCAGATGATCACCGTCTGCTTCATCGAGAACGTGGACGCCATGGGTATCCACACCGGCGACTCGTATTGCACGGCGCCGATGCTAACCATTGCTCCCCAACTGCGGAAGCAGCTTCAGGAAAAGTCTTACAAGATCGTGGAGGCCATCGAGGTGATCGGGGGCACGAACATCCAGTTCGCGCACGATCCTAAGACTGGCCGCGTGGTGGTGATCGAGATCAATCCGCGCACCTCGCGGTCCTCGGCGCTGGCTTCGAAGGCGACCGGCTTCCCCATCGCCCTGGTTTCTTCGAAACTGGCCGCCGGCCTGACGCTGGATGAGATTCCGTACTGGCGCTGCGGGACGCTGGACAAGTACGAGCCGTGGGGCGACTACGTGGTGGTGAAGTTCGCCAGGTGGGCTTTCGAGAAATTCC
>Ga0315279_10011412_pt1 | contig 10285 bp, 5 predicted proteins | sample YL17G06_20_MG_FD_203694 | JGI IMG/M metagenome (GOLD analysis project Ga0315279, IMG submission 203694) | Sediment microbial communities from Yellowstone Lake, YNP, Wyoming, USA - YL17G06_20 | ecosystem: Environmental > Aquatic > Freshwater > Lake > Sediment | place: USA: Wyoming | collected...
GCCGCACCGTCTTGATATCGCGGGCCATCCCGCGCACTTCATCGAGCAGATAGAGTCCCCGGGCCACCAGGAAGCACTCGGCCCCGGTGTGTTTGCGCACGATCCCCTCGATCAGCACCGGTCCCTGTGTGTTCTGGATCCGGGCGAAGGACTTGGAGGCCGCGGGCGGGATTTTCACCACCTTGCCTTCCAGGTCCAGGACGATCTCCGTCCCCTCGTCAATAAGAGGGCCTTCGCGCTCGGCGTGGTCAATGAATCCCGCCACGAAAACCGTTTTCCCCTCGAGCTTGGCGTGGACGTCGAACGGCGAGATGACGTGCATGGCCGACATCAGGTCCTGGTAGTGGTCCAGGAGGTCATGGGACACGGAGTATCCGAGGGATTCCTGCTCAAAGCGCATGATATCGCGCGGGGCGGGCATGGGGGGTTTTTCGCGCGGACCCCCGGGCCCTGCGCTTCCGCTTTCCTCAAACGCGGAGTCCTCGAAGAGGTGCAACTGCTGGTACTCCGCCGGCTCGGGGTAGCGGGAGGAGCGCAGCCGGGCGTTTTTCAACTCCCGCTCAAAGTCCACCAGCAACCGGTTCCGGTTCGCTTCGAGGCTGTCGAAGGCGCCGGCCTTGATCAGGTTGATGACCTGGGACTGGTTGACGCTGCGGGGGTCCGTCCGGTGGCAGAAGTCCTCGAGGCCCGTGAAGGCGCGACCGGCGCGCACATTCGCGATCTCGCGGTACGTTTGCTCGCCCATCCCTTGAACGGCCATGAGCCCGGTGCGGATTCCGCGCCTTTCCTGGGAAAATGCATACACGCTGAAGTTGATATCCGGCCCCAGCACTTCGATCCCCATTTTCCGGGTCTCGCGCAGCAGAATCTGGAAACGCGGCCGCTGAAGTCCCACCGTTTTCTGCGACTGCACCGAATGCGTGAGCACCGACACCATGAAGGCAACGGGATAATGGCCTTTCAGATATGCGGACAAGTAGCCGAGAACACAGTCCGGCAGGGATTCCACGGGGTCGGGCTGGTGTTCTCCGAAGCGGCGTTTGCGCGAGCGGGCATGCACGCCCAGGAGGCCGGAGATGGAGGCGGGCCGCTCGGTCCGCAGCAGCGACTTGGCCGTGATGCCGTGGAAAGGGGTGATGCCGTTGGTGAGCCCCAGCCCGAGAATCTTGAAAGTGGCCTCGTCATTGAGCGGGATTTCGGAAAGGAGGAAACCGGGGTTTTCCTCCTGGCGGATGCAGCTCTGGGCGAACTCCAGGATGTTCATCATCGCGAAAGAGGTGAACCGGATCCGCGGGAGTTGAAGCCGGTCCAGCATGTCGGAGTTGGCCTGCGTCACCATTTGGCCGGACGGGGCCCGGATCACCGGCACAATGGTGCTGATGGGCTCTTTGCTGAGCACCACCTCTCCGCGCTGAGCCTCGAACCCCCGCGGACACGGATGCAGGGTGTAAGTCACCTCGGCGAGAGTTTTGTGCAGGCGGAGGGACTTCTGGCGTGGGATTTCCTCGTCCTTAAGCCAGGAAATCTGGCCCGGAGTGCCCGCCGGCGAGGATTCGATCTCCTCATCGTAGTGCTGCTGGAATTCATCTTCGGCGTAGTCGGCGCCTTCGCCGGCGTCTTCCGGTTCGTGCAGAGGCGCCAGAGTCTTCTCCGGCGGAAACTTCCTGAGTCCCACCGGCGGAAGTCCCGCCCACCGGCAGAGATGCTGGAAAAGGTCCGAACGCTTCCAGTCCACCCGCCGCCCCACCGTCATCACGCTGTCTTTCCCGAACTCCTCGGCGAGATAGCGCACGCTCTCCTCCATCCCGCGCGAAGAGAGCTCGATCTCGAACAGGGGGTAGGCGTGGGGATCCTCCCGCAGAGGCTGGTAGTCCAGTTTATAGGCCAGCGGGTCCACATCCACGATTTCGAGGGCGTAGGCGATGACCGAGGTGATCCATTTTCCCCTTCCCACGCCGCGGCAGAGTTCCCGCTTTCGCAGAAAAGCCGTCAGGTTCTGCAGAAGGAGGAATTGCTCGGCCAAGTCAATTCCCTGCCCCGCAAGGCCGCGGATGTCGCCGAACTCCTGGTTCAGGCGTTCCTTGAGACTCTCGCTCAAGCCGCCGTATCGGGCCGCGGCGCCGTGGATGGCCTTGTCCCACAGCACCGTGGCGGCGTCCTGGCCGCGTTCGAAATCCGGCACCGGAATCAACGGGCGCAAGCGGGGAAAGGTGAAGGAGCAGCGCTTGGCGATTCGGAGCGTTTGGTCCAGGATCTCCGGGGTGTATCCGAAGCGTTTCTGCATGGCGGCGGCCGTTGTGAAATGCCGGGTCGGCATCTCGCTGTCGGAGGGTGGCCAAAACGGGCCGGAAAAGCGGGGGAACTGGGTCAGGGCCGCGTAGGCCGGCATATCGCGCGGGTCCAGGAAGTGCACGTTCTGCGCCGCCACGGCCGGAATCCCGAGAAAACGGCTCAACTCCAGGATGTAGTCCATGATCTTCCGGATCCGGGGGTGCGGGTACTCCATGACCTCGAAGAAGAGGTTCCTGTCGCCCGCGGCGCGGGCAAGGCGGTTCAGGTATTTCTTGGTGGCCGCGGAGTTCCCCTCCCGCAGCCAGTGATACAGCTCGCCCCGCGGCGACCCGGTGAGGACGATCAGCCCGCCGAGCCGCCGCTCAAGGTCCGTGAAACGCACGTGGGGAGGCAAATCCGGCGGCTGGCGGTGCGCCGCGGTGATGAGGTCCACCAGGTTGCGGTAACCCGTCTCCGATTCGACCAACAGGACGAGGCGGTGGGTGCGGCCCTGGAACACCCCGTGGCCGGAGGGCAGCACGTCCAACTCGCAGCCCAGGATGGGCTGGATGCCGAACTCCTTGGCGGCGGCGGCCAGCTCATGCATCCCGGCGATGCTGTTGTTGTCCGTCAGGGCGATCGCCGGCATCTCCAGGTCCGCCGCCCGGCGCACCAGCGCCCGCACCGTGGGAATCGCTCGGCCGATGCTGTAGTGGCTGTGTGTGTGAAGGTGGACGAAACTCATACTTTAATGATGAATGATGAATGCAGAATGATGAATGATGAATCACTCTTGTCCAAAATGAAATCTGCGATCATGAGATTATCCTTGATAAAAAGGGCGAAATCACCACGGACGGCTCCGCCGTCCTTATGGCTCAAAGCGCAAACCGGATTTCCGGGACTCCGATAGGAGTCCACTGGTGTTTTGCTGTCTGATCGCGTACAAGACTGGGACTCCGATAGGAGTCCAATGTGAATAGCCGTGGGTGAAACCCACGGGACAGGTTGAAAAAAGCGCCCCAACCCCGCAAGGGGTTGAACCATACGGATTCGGATGTTCGACCCCTTCAGGGTCGGGCGGAAAAAAGGCGGCCTCCTTCCGTGGGTTTCACCCACGGCTATTCGTATTTTTCCCCTTCGGGGAAACTCTTTGGACAATAGTGATAACGAATGATAAACATCTAAGCAGATCCAACGATGATTTGCATCGCCTATCAGTCTCTTTACCCTATTCGTCATTCTGCATTCATCATTCATCATTCTTCCTTTGTTCTGCCTCACCTGTTCGTAGTGCAGGCTTCAGCCTGTTTCCACCACTCCAAAATGGCCTGAGCCGCCCGGTGGCCGGCCCGAGGCGGGTTCAGCGCGGTCGGAGCGGGGCCTGGGGCGGGGCGCGACAGGATCATCGAAACAGCCGTTCTCAAAGCATCTTCTTCCATAGCCGCGATTGCCATGGCCGCGATTGCGCAATCTCCCGAGGCCGCCAACGCGTCGAGGGACTCGGTCCGCGAGTAATCCCCGATGAGCACGAGGGGCCGCCCCAACAGGAGCGCTTCCCGAGCCACGCCGGCCGAATCGGTCATTACCAGCCGCGCCCGCATCAGCTCCCGCACAAAAACCGGGTGCGGCAAAGGGCTGATGTCGCGCAGGTTCCCGCGCCGGGGTATCAGGGCCGCCATGGCGTCGCAGATATGGGATTGCAGCGAGTGCACCGCAACAAAATCGTGATCGGGATGCCGGGCCGAGACCGCGTCGAGGGCGCGGCACAGCGGGCGGAGCCCATCGGCATGGTGCTCGCGCCGCCGGACGTAGGCCAGGACTCGCGGGGCATCGCTTCTCAAGCCTTTGAGCGTTAGTTCGGCTTCCGGGTCCGACCGGGCGGCGGCCAGCGAACGCGCCAGCATCTCGTCCGCGCCTTCGCCGACCACGGCGGTCTGGGCCGTCGCGGCACCCTGCGGAGCCTCCGCGCCAACCGCGTTCTGGACGGCCCGCGCGCAGATCTCGTCCGGGCACAGGTGCAGCCCCGCCAACCGCGCCAGGTCCCAGCGGTGGTACCATTCCGGGAAAGGCCGCAGATCGCCGGGAGCGAAAACCCCCGCGCCCAAGTGGATCAGGGGAACCTGCTTGAAGTAGGCGACCACGGCAGCGGCCCAGGCGGTGGCGCTGCAACCTATGGCCAGCACGGCCGCCGCGTCGTGGTGACGCACAAGGCGCTCGACTTGGTCAACCAGACAGGCGTCCAAGTTGGCGTCGGCCAGGTGGGGACGTTTGACGCTGAGTTCGGTGGCGGGGACGATCCCGGCGGCATCCAGCGCCTGGAGGAGTTCCGTATCTTCCTGGCCGGTGGTGGCCACTCGTGGTTCAAAGGGGAGGCTATAGGGATCGGCGGAGCGGAATTGCCCGAGCAACGCCGCGCCCGCCAAGGCTTCGGAACGGGTTCCGATGACGATCAACAGAACGGGAACGGGCATGTCGGCGTCTCAACGGGAACGGGAATCTTGGGCGACGGCTTGGGAAAAACGCCCACCCGGACGCATCCACCGACGCCTTTTCCAGGTGAACACAAAGATGCCCGGATTGCAAGGAGTTTCCAGGAGTTTCCAGGAGTCAAATCCTCGGGGGGCGCATCTCACTTTCTTGCAGAAGCCGCCCCCTCCGACTTTATGTCGGTGGAGCGGTGGTTTTGCTCCAGAATCGGTAAAAACATCCCACGCCCCCGCCGGTTTTATACCGGTGGCGCGGTGGTTGAAGACGTTGATGTCTCGCGGCGATTCTCGATCTGTCCCCTCTTTCCCCAGACGGGATGGATTTGGCTTCTACGGAAGAACAATCATCGCTCCACCGACCTAAAGTCGGCGGGGGCGCAAGAATAAGAAAAGGCGTTACTGGAGCAGAATCACGGCGCCACCGACATAAAGTCGGTGGGGGCCGAAATTCCTCCACCTGCAAGAAAGTGAGATACGCCCATCCTCGCGAAGAGTGTCTTGCGAACGCAGCGCCTCCGCCTCCGCCCGATCCGCTTCCGCTCGCGCCATCCCCTTCTTCTACCGGTATAGGTTCCAGGTCTCCCGGTCGGCCGCCGTCACCGTCGGCGCGGGTCCGTGGAGAGTGAGCGAGCGGATAAAGAGAGGATTCGGGTTCGCCGCCCCTTCAAGAATCAGGATACCCATGCCCTCGACCTTGCCCAGATTCGGCGTCCCCGCCGTTCCCTCCTCCAACGTCGTTTCCCCGCCGTCATCCACCTCATCCACGTCGGACGTGCCCAAAAGATGATTCCACGTCACGGCGCTAGGTCCGTTGAACTGGAAAACCGCGGTATTGGCGGTGGAGGGGTTTTCCTCGAGCGCCATTCCGCTGGATTGCCACCATCCGTTGTTGTCGCGGATCATCAGGGCAACCGTGGAACCCACGTCATACCCCGCAGGGATCAAAGTGTTGAGTTGCACTGCCGCCCTTGCCCTATTGCCGGTCATATCCAGGATCTCCTCGGCGGCGTTCTTCAGTCCACCGGGCAGGGACGGTTTGCCGAAACGCGTATAGGCGTACGATCCGGGGTTCTTTCCCGTGCCAAAAAACTGCAGGCCTTCGGCGGTGCTCATAGAGACACCACCACCGCCCGTTCCGGCATCGAACCCTCCCCAAGCAAAAAGGCTTGTGGCGGCGGTTCCGATTGCCTCGGCGGCCGGGTCATCCAGGACGTGCGCATTTCCGCCGGCGTAGTCGAACGTCTCCACGATCGTGCCGTAGGCGGGTTCGATGGCGCACCGAGCCAGGGCGGTGTTGGTGTTGGTTTCCTCGTTGCCGGCCTCGTCCTCGGCCCGGACACCGAAATAGTAATGGGTATGAGGATCGAGCCCCGTGATTTGCCCCGACGTCACTCCCGTGAAGACTTTCACCGGACTGCCGCTGAAAACCGCGGCCTGGGTCGTGGCGGCGTACACGTTGTACCGGATTGCAGACGGGGCGCTCGTGTCGTCCGTTGCGCTGCCCCAGGTCAGATTGGCCACCGTGTTGTCACTGGGGCGCGCGGCGCTGATGATGCCGACGTGGCCGGCATAGGTGGGCGGGATGTTATCGAGGGCACGCACTAAAATGGATACGGATTTTTCGAAGGTCCCATCCACCGGATCCACCACGACCGCCCGCACCGTCAGGGTCTGCGGAGTGGAGATCAAAACCGGGATATCGAGGAAATCCGAGACGGTGTCCTGCAGGGTCGGGACATGATAGGTTATCACGAATCCGTCGAGAATTCCCCCGATGCTATCCTCCAGAGTGATGGTAAATGTGTCCACTCCCGCAACCGATTCGCTGAAGGAAGCGGTCACGGGCACCGCGTCGCCGGGATGGAACAAGGCCCCGTCCGTGGGCGAGGTAATGCTGACCCACACTATCGCCATAGCGCTCGACGAGAACTCCGCGAAAAAAACGGCGCACACGAAAAAAACCCTCAACCCCCGCGCCCGGCTTCTCGAGATGCTTTTTCCACGCATAACACTCTTCCTGTCTTCGTGCGAAATGGTAAGGAATAGTAAAGATCCGGAACCCACTCTCGTATCTCGGGCGCCTGGAAACAACACCCGCAACGACAGTGCCAAACAGGAACTCTTCTTTTCTAGCAAAGTATCCTCCAGGCTGTCAACCGAAAAGAGAACAGGAAAAGAGAACAGGACTTTCCCCCAAGAAGCTTTTCCCTGGCCTTACGAATTTGCTTGAAGTCAGCATCCCCGAAACCCAATACTGAAGCACAGTAGCAGGAATGGGGAGGTGTAGTGGTCGTAAAAGGACGTTATGCGATGACCGGAGAGCAAACAAGCCCCGCCCGATCCCACGAACAGCGTATCATTGACACGTTGTACCGCGTGGCCGGTTTCACCAAGGAGGTGACGGACCTCAACCGCCTGCTCACGATGATCATGAACGAATCCGAGCGGGTGATGGAGTCCGAAGCCAGTTCCTGCATGCTCTATGATGAGACCACCGACGAGCTCTATTTCGAGGTGGCGCTGGGGGAAAAGGCCGAGGACATCAAGACGATGCGGTTGAAGCGCGGCGCCGGGATTGCCTGGAAATGCCTCGAGGAAAACAGGACGCTCACTGTCAACGACGTTCAACATGAGAAGAGTCACTACGCGCAAGCCGATGAGAAAGCCCGGTTTGTGACCCGCAATCTTGTCGCCACCCCCATGATTGACGAAGGGCAGATCATCGGCGTTCTGGAGGTCCTTAACAAGAGGGGCGACGTTCCTTACGATGAGCAGGACGCCAAGATTCTCTCCATCGTGGCGGAGTGGGCGGGTGTCGCCATTGCCAAAGCCCGCCGCATCGAGCGCAGCATCCAGCAGCAACGCCTCGCGGCCATCGGCCTCGCGGTCAGCGGCATCGCGCACCATCTCAAGAACATCATCCTTTCGATCAAGGGCCCCCTCGGTCTGGTGCGGCTGGGGATCAAGACTCAAAACCAGCAGCTCCTCAACGATTCCCTGCCGATCATGGAACGCGGTTCGGCCCGGATGGAGCAGTCGGTGAAGGAAATGCTGGACTACAGCAAGGACCGCGAGCCGGAGCTGGAGCTCGGGAACATCAAGGATCTGCTGGGGGAGATCGTCGAGGGCTGCCGCACCCGCGCCCAGCAGGCCCGCGTGGAGCTGCGCTACTGCCCCCCGACGGACATTGCGGATTCGTACCTCGACAAGCTTCGCCTGCACGACGCTATCCTGAACATCGTTGGAAACGCCATTGAGGCGCATGAACGGAGTCCCGAAGGCGCGTGGGTGGAGGTTCGGGTCCGGCTTAGCCAGAACGGCGCGCGGCACGTGATTGACATCCAGGACAACGCCGGCGGCATCCCCGACGAGGTGCTGAAGAAGCTCTTCCAGCCGTTCTTCAGCACCAAGGGTTCGAAGGGGACGGGGCTCGGCCTCGCGGTGGCCGTCAAGGTGGCGCAAGAGAACAAGGGCGCTCTCAGCGTGGAAAGCAAGGTGGGGGAAGGTAGCACGTTCACGTTTGCCCTGCCCTTTGTGAGCGAGCCACCCGCAACGCCGGCAACGGACGAACCCGCGATCTGAAGCCGGCTGCCTCCCGGGGCGCGGCGATCCGCGGTTCCGGCGGCGCGGCAGACGCTCCCCGCGGCGCCCACTCCATACCATGCAGGTTCCTCATGCCAGAGCAACCCAGAGACCCCGCGGATCACCCCAAGAGCGGCGCGTCATCGAACGAGGCGCCCGCCGGTTCCCAGGACAAGACCCCCGGACCGTTTGACCCCGGCGTGACGCGGCCGATCCCGGCGGTTGACGACGCCTCCGCCGAGGAGAACGGCGATTTTGTCAAAACCCTGTCCCAGGACATCGTGGCCAGCTTCATCGGCGAGGAAGGGCTTCCGAAAGGCAGGAAGACCTCGGGGCGGTTCTGGATCCAGACCGGCCGCGCCCTCTATCGCCTCCTGATGCCCCGCGCCAACCAGATCGGGTTCACCATCGGTTTTTGGGTTCTGCGCGCGGTGGGACTCATCGTGTTGAGCTCGTGGTTGTACTTTGGGCTGTACGAGGCTTTCTGGGACAACACCAAGCTGACGGCCGGCCTGGTGGTTCTGCTGCTGGGGCCGCTGATTCTGCGCGGCATCGAGTTCCTCCTCGAGAACATCGTTCTGAAAGGCGCCACGCGGGAGAGCTGGCGGCACTTCTGGGACTTCAGGCGCATGATGACGCCGCGCTCCATCCAAACGGGCTTCTTCGCCGGGTTCTGGCTCCTGGTTTTCTGCGGTTTGCTGATCGTTCTCAGCGGCTTCCGCGATCTGGTGCTCCAGCGGAAAGCAGGGAGCGTCATAAAAGCCATCACTTCCGCCGCGGAGAGCGTGAACGAGGCGGCGAATCTGGCCACGTCTATCACGAAAGATTCAACCAACCCCGCCATCAAGTACTTCATGAACAAAATGACGCCCGGCCTTCTGAAGGAATTGCAGAGCGCCGACCCCAGCAAACCGCCCCCAGAGTCCATTCTCCGCGATCTCCACAAAGAAGCGAAAGAACTAAAGGAGACGGATCCGGTCCTCCTGCAGCTGAGCAAGGGGGATGGAGCAAAGCCGTCCCCGTCCGTATGGGACGCGCTCGCGCTGCCCAAGGATCTTCAAAAAGTCTTGAAAACCAAAACCAATCCATTCGAGCGGATTGTGACGGGTTTTTTTCTGATGTTTCTGGGTCCGATGGCGTTGCGCCTCATCGCCGAGTGCATCATTCTCTTCTTCCGCATGAACGAGACGCTCACCGATATCAGCAAGCAGCTGGAGATCGCCAACCGCCGAGCCGAGCAGGAAAAGCGGAATCCGTGAGCCGCGGAGCATTGCGGCGTTTTGTCTTGTCCACGGACGGAGGGTCTTGCGGAATACCATACTCCCTCACCAGTCTGTCCGTGTTCGTCCGTGCTTGTCCGTGTCCGTCCATCCCACGCCCCGATAGAACCGGCCAAGGAACCCATATCGCAAGACCCTCCCACGGACGGACGCGTTGATTCATGGGAGAGCAACCGTCTCTCCTTGCGTGTCCTCGCCGCGTGTGATATGTCTTGGGAGAGTAGGGTGGGACGGTCCACCGTGGGAAATGGGTGGCCGGGGCGGGAAGGGGGCTTCTATGCCGCCTGAAAGCGGTGCTCTGAGCTTAGCTTCCCCGCCCAAAGGAGCAACAACCGCCAATCCGCGGGTCGGCGAACTGGCCGACCATGATGGGCCAAGGCCCATCCTACGGAACTACGGAACCGCCAGACCGGCGAACTGGCGAACTGGCCGACAGGCTAACCGGCGAACTGGCGAACCGGCGAACCGGCGAACCGGCGAACTGGCAAACTGGCGAACCGGCGAACTGGCGAACCGGCGAACCGGCGAACTGGCGAACTGGCGAACTGGCGAACTGGCGAACCGGCGAACCGGCGAACTGGCGAACTGGCGAACTGGCTGACTGGCCGACTGAAAAGAACGGAGTCCCTTGAATGCTTGGACTTTTCTTGAAAAAGATCCTCG
>Ga0315279_10011413_pt1 | contig 10285 bp, 10 predicted proteins | sample YL17G06_20_MG_FD_203694 | JGI IMG/M metagenome (GOLD analysis project Ga0315279, IMG submission 203694) | Sediment microbial communities from Yellowstone Lake, YNP, Wyoming, USA - YL17G06_20 | ecosystem: Environmental > Aquatic > Freshwater > Lake > Sediment | place: USA: Wyoming | collected...
GTACACGAAACAGCAGCGGATAGCAGAACGGGAATAGCAAATCCATCTCCTGAAGAACCGTATGCGTTAATTGCGCTCGTACGGGTCTGTGGGGGCTTGGGCGGGAAACCGCCCATTCTACCCGGACACCCTGGCGCTGCCTGCCAGGTCCTGGAACACGACCGATGATTTGTAGGCGTGGATATTTGACGACAGGGCGATCACGTTGTCCGGGACGACAATGGTGTCGCCGTTGAAGGCCTCCGGGCAGTCAACGAGCTGGAATTCGCACACCTGGGCGGCCTGCGCGAAAGCGATCGCGCAGCAGAGGGCGATCGCCATTATGCCGGACTTTATCATGGTCATAGCGGAACGGACAGTTGCGGAATGCATGTGTCCCCATCCTCCTTGGAAAATCATAGCCGGCGACGGTTTATTGCTCAAAAGTTAATTCCACGGTGTTCGACGATCCGGCCTTCATGGGCGCCTGTTTGGTCCATTGCGTGGCAATCCAGGTCCCGCCTTGTTCCGGACAGATTTCGCCGAGGATGGTGAAATCCGTTGTACGCGACTCTACCGACTGGTATGATGACGAATAGCCGTAGTTCACTTCTTCGGTCCATTCGACATTCAGGGTGCTTAAATTCCTGATTTTATAGCGCACAATGCTGCCGCCGACGGTCTGCGTAGTCATTGAATTATGGAACCGAAGCTGCGAAGCGCCGCCAGCGGGCGCTGAAGGACCGTCCTTTCCGCATGCGCTGAAAAGGGCAATGACCGTGGCTGAAGCGATCAGCAGCGTTTTTGCCGGCATGGTCCGCATAAAGCCTCCGGGCAGGCATGGCGCCTGATGCATGCGTATGCTACCTTTATCAATATAGGTATCAGAATCCCCGGAATCAAGCTGGAAATTCAGTGTTGTGCCGGGCCGGTGGTGGTGGCGCGCTCAACGAGCATACCATCAATTTCCAGGACTTTGTTCCGTGCGCTGCCCGGCCTGATGACATAATCGATCATGGCATGGATCATGGCCTCGTAATTATCGCCATAGGAGGTCAGATTGTTCCGCAAGGCCACAAGGCTGTTGTTGAATCCCACCACCGAAACCCGGTGCGGGACCGGAATGCCGGCGCGCTTGAGGAATGAATGCGCAGCAACGCCCTCTTCATCGTCTCCACCCACCCACGCCGTGATTTTTTTGATGTCGATGGCTTTCCGGAACAACGGCTCCATGTCATGCGCCAGCTTCCATAAATAAAAAGAATGGTCCAGAGCTGCCGCGGCGGTCTGCTCCAGATGTTCGCGGAGAGCAGCAGGCGGCAGGTCGCCGAAATGTTTTGCGCTGCTGACCAGGCGATTGATGGCAATGGGCGCAAAACCCGGGGAGTCGGACGTTCGTATGCCTGCGCCGGGATAGTCGATGGCAAAAGGCGTGACGCTGCATCGCGCGCCTGCGCGTCCATAAATGCGCAACAGACCATCCAGATTCCTTTGCGACCATTCGCGCGCGAAATTGCCCGATATATAGGCGATATGCCGATGACCGAGTTCAATCAATCTTCGCGCCATCACTTCGGCTGCCTTGCCGAACGGCACGCCGGTAATGAACTGGGTATTGCGGTTGTTGCGAAAATACGGCGGGAACCACTTTTTTGCGGTATCGTCCAACACGGCCACGGGGCAGGCAAGCGAAAGCAGCCGCCGGCAGCACTCCTCGGCCATTTCATGGTCGAACAGCAGCACCCACAGACAGCCCAGAGCGGCGCCGGCGCGGCCATGCCACGCCATGCCGGTCGTATGGTTGACATACGATATAGATCCGTTTTCCCGGAAATACCGGATAAAGACCGGCCGAAGGCCGGATTGGTTGCAGCGCGTTTCAATGATGCGCAAAAGGCCTGCGTCCAGGTGCTGCAGCGACAGCTCCCTGCGTTCGTTATAAAAAAAGACCAGTATATCGCCGCTTTTCGCCCGGGCAACCTGGGACGCCGGCCGATAGGCTCTGCCGCATGCGACGATCGCTTTGCCGGCGACCAGGGAGTCCAGCGCCTTGCGCATCGTGCGGAAATTGGCGCCGTAGCGGACCCGGAGTTGCTTGATGGATGGCAACAGCCTGCCGCGGTCGAAGGCGCCGGAGATCATGTCCGATTCCAGCCGCAACGCAAGCTTTTCCCATGCCGGCTGCGCGCGGGCGTCCGCGGCGTCCGGATGCGGCTCCGGCGCCGTGAGCGCACCCGTGACGACCGTGCCGGTATGTCGCACGCTGTGAAGCACGCCCTGCGCCTGCAACCGCCCGGCGGCCTTCCACATGGTGACCAGCGATACGCCTGCCTCGCGCGCGAGCGCCGCGATCGGCGGAAGGCGCGATCCGAGCGGGTATTGATCCGATGCGATCCGGCCGTGGAGAAACGCGGCTGCCCGTTCGCTCGGCCGTGGTCGATTGATTTTCATAAGCCGCGAATACTCCGCAAGGATACATGGAGCGGACGGACGATGGCCTGGCGTCAATTTCTCCTCTGCAGCATCACCATCGCGTTCTCTCAAGCCGGGCAGAATAAGGGAACTATGACGCGATGCATATAAATTATATAATTATTGATATTTATACAAGTTAAAGATTCAAGATTCATGCACAACAACGGCTATATTATACAAACAGAATCAGATTAGGCGGTCGCGCAAATGTACCCGGCGCACATCAACGCGGCGGCGAACCATGCTGTCAACAGTTTGAATCCGGCAACAACCTTTTTAAATGGCCTGGTCCGAACTGCCAGCAAACGGAAGAAGCTTCATATGGATTATGTAAACATAGCTAAAGCGGGAATCTGCTGCATTGCGATGCTCGTCAGTGCCAATTTTGCCCAGACCCTCGGGTACGGCACCGTACGGGTCGACGCCCAGAACAAGTTGCTTCCCCGCACGACACCCGATAATCTTGCCTATGACAAAATGCTTGACGCTGCATGGACAAATTTCCTCGGCCAACCCGCAAGCTACAACGGCAAGCAGATGTATTACTTTTATTGCGGGTTCGCAAATAACAATCAGAATTCCACGGATACCTGGTGCAATGATCCAGGCGAAAAATTGCCCAACCTGTATGAATCCGCCCGTCTCTATTATGCGTATACGGGCGACAGCCGCCCAATTGATAATATAACGGCATATGCCGAATATTATCGCACCCACGGGACAACACCATCAACATATAGCTGGCCGAATTTTCCCCAAACCGGCGCGAATGCCGGAGCAACAAATTTCACGGGTTTTACGACGCGATTCAATACTAATGATGTCCAGACAGATCTTGCGGCCGATGTCGCAATGACCTATTTCCGCATATATGCCTATAGCGGAAATACCGCTTTCAGGGATGCTGCAATTAATGCGGCAAATACGCTGGTCGGCAAAATGCGGACGGGCAATGCGACACAATCCCCTTGGCCATATGTCGTCAATACCAATACAAATAACATCGTTTCGCAATATTGTTCGAATTACTTTTTCGGAGCCATGCAGTTGTTTGATGATCTAATAGATGCGAATATCGGCAATGTAAGCGGATATTCAACAGCGCGCACCAGCCTCAAGAATTGGCTGCTGCAGTATCCTATGCAGAGCGGCAATTGGGTTGATGGACACAGTGATAATAATATCGGGAATACGATGAATAAGAGCCACACCGTTGCAACCAATGCCGCTTTGTACCTTTTGATTAATCCCTCGGTTGATCCCAATTTCGTAACCGACATCCCGCGATTATTACAATGGTCGGAAGATAACATGATGTGCACCTGTCCCGGCCCGGCAAATTATTACGGCGCGCATGTGGCGGCAGAGCAGGACTGCTATAAGAACCAGATGGGGTATCAGACCGCGCGACTGGCGGCCGTATATGCACTCTGGTATATGACGTCAAACAGCGCCGCCGACAAAGATATCGCATTGCGCGGGATCAATTATCAGACCTACATGGTTGATAATAGCGGCAAGGCCCGTGATGGTGCAAGCGATGGGGTAGGCTGGTGGTGGGGTGATAGTTACGGGGAAGCCACCAGAATGATGTACCTTGTCTATTCGGCTATGCCTGAACTATCGCCGGCTCGCGAAGACCATATCCTTTATTCGAGGGATGTGCTGAAAGCCGTATCGTATACAACAGGTAAAGTCAAATATACCGCAACCGGCAGCTCAGGTACAGAATATCTTCGCCTGTCATTTAAGCCCAGCAGCATAGCGCTTAATAGTTCGGCTCTTTCTTTGCGTACCGATCTTGCTAATGAAGGATATACTCAAAAGGATTTGGGCGGCGGCGATTATGCGGTATCTATCAGACGGACGCATTCGGGCGATGTGGTGGTGTCGGGTCCCACCTCGGCTGTCAACCCGGCCCTAAAGCCTACGACAGGACGCGAGGCATTGCAGATGGATGGCGCAATGGTTTTCAATATTAAAGGCCAGCACGCTGCTGCGATCAGCGATGCTTTTTCTCCAGGCAACACAGCTTTCCTTTCCAAAACAGGTTCCGGCGTTTTCCTCGCAATAACATCGAGCGGAAAATTCCTGCTGGTGGCAAAGGACAACCATTCATTATGATGGCATGCCCAAATAGCGGCAAGTGTGAAGTTGAGTTCTGCGCCCATCGTACTCCTCACAGTAAAAGTATTGATCCGATCTCCAATTATTCTATTTGTAAAGATACTGGTTCCATGGATCCCTCTGTTGATAAGCCCCATGCCATAAGCCGCCCTCTAAAAAAAAGGCTCGCGCAAGCAGCGTTGAACAGCCCGTATGCAACGGCGCTCAATGTTTTCAAAGAGTATGCGCGTGAAAGAGGCGAGATCGGCGATAGTGCCGCATTCAAGGTTTATTGTGAAGATCGCCTGAATGCCGTTGACCCTGGATATGGCAATACGAGACGGCACTACGCCTAAGGCGGAACCGCTATAGCAGGAGAAAAGATAATAATGCCAAGGATATGGTTGCTATCGGTCTCTTTGCCGGCTATGGCTTGTATATATGGAGTCGTCTTTGGTGCTCCGGAGCCTGCCGGTTGGTATGCGGGCGATATCCATGTTCATAGAAGCTGCGGCGGCAGCCCAACCGCCTTGTCCGAGTTGAAAAACGCAATGGAGACCAATCAATTATCGTTCATGTCGGTGCTTGCGGATATGGGCAATGGCGAAGTGCAGGATGCTAAAGCCGATCTCCCTAAAGTCACAGGCATTGATGATCCTGTATCCACTGCCGGGCGAACAGTGCGCTGGGATGCCGAATGGCACTGGGATCCGGATGGCGTAACTTTTCCGATTACAAGATTAGGCGGGCATGTTGTTTTGCTCAGATTGACTCAGGCGCTAAAGGATAGCACCAGCGAGTACACGTATCCAGTTTTTCAATACGCCCATAATAAAGGCGGGATTGCCGGGTTCTGCCATTTTCAACATTTCGATGCGGGGACAGCAACCGTTCCTCCAACGAGTTTCAACTGCTGCTATGCGATGGAGTATCCCGTCGAAGCGGCTCTGGGCTCCTGTGACTTCATTTCAGAAGACGTTAGCGGTGGAATTATCACGACAAATCACTATTATAAACTTCTCAACTGCGGCTTTCGGGTGGGCCTTGCAGCGGGTACCGATCGTCCGTGCGGTCAAGACCAAATCGGCAAACTTCTAACCTACGGAAAAGCTTCCACAGCAAGCTATAACAACTGGGTGCAGGCAATTAAAGACGGCAAGACGGTGATCTCGCGAAACGGTCATAATGAATTCCTGAATCTTGTGGTAAATAGCACCGCCGGCCCGGGAGATCAGATTAATATAACGAGCGCCAGAACGATATCGATCTCGGTGACCTGGTCGGCAATCCAGAGTCTTTCGGGAACTATCCAGGTTGTTATAAACGGGACGACGGTTGCAGCCCAGAATGCGTTCGTGACGCCGAGTTCGCCCGCGACACTATCCGCCGATGTCGTCATTGACAGGAGCAGTTGGATTTGCGCGCGGCGCATGTCGGGCGGCGAACATCAATCGCATACAGCTGCGGTGTTTGTTCTGGTCAACAATGCACCGATTCGAGCCAGTGCAACTGATGCTCAGTACTTCATCACCTGGTGCGATAATTTACTTACCAGAACGGCCAATGGCGGCGCCTGGGCTAAGTATTTCCAGAACCAGCTGAGTGCAGCACGCGCGCGATATCAGCAAGCCAAGAATCTCTATGCTCAAATTAAAGCCGAAGCATTGCAAGCAACCCGAACACTACAGAGCGAACAAGTCAATGAGCGAGAAAATCCTGCGGTATTTCACTATGGCTACAATTTGCACGGAAAGCTTCTGTATAAAACCGCTTCAGCAAGCATTCCGGCGATGCGCAACAGCGGAAAAGCGATAATGGTCTCCACAAAGCAAAGTGGAAGGACCGTGATTATTCGGGTCATATCCCGCTAATAGTGTACAGCGATAAAGGAGCCAGTATGCGAAAGGTATCCCTGGGCGCGGCCCTTGCCGCCACGACCGTCTGCTTGACAGTTGTCATTACGGCATCCGCCCTCGACGTTACGGTCACGGACGCGCCCTATAATGCCGTTGGCAACGGCACTACCAACGACCGCGCCGCCATCCAGAGCGCCATTGACGCCGTGAATTCGGCGGGCGGCGGAAAAGTGATCATCCCCGGCGGCAAGACCTTCCTGACCGGCGATTTGACGCTCAAAAGCAACGTGACGCTTTTCATCAGTCCCACGGGGGTTTTAAAGCAAAGTCTGAATACTTCCGACTACGCGCATGAAACCCATTACGGCAAAGCCATTTCCGGGAGCGGAATCAACTGGGACACCTGGATGGACCGCAATTACCCGATGGTGTACGCCGGCAATGGGGCAAAAAACATCAAGGTGACCGGCGGCGGCACGATCCGGACGGCCTGGAGCGGGAACATCAGTACCAGCATCTGCGCCATGTCGGTGGGTATGTGGCGTACGGATTCCTTTGAAATTTCCGACCTCACGCTGGACGGCCAGTTTTCTTATAATATCAATATCCATCAATGCCGCTATGGTCTTATCCGGAACATCAAGACCATCAATCCGGTCATGTCCGAGTGGAACAGCGACGGCATCAGCATGGAGGGCTGCCAGTATATCCATGTGACCGCCTGCACGCTCTTGACGAACGACGACGGCATCTATTGCTGGTCGTCGTATCAGGACCCGCGCGGTCTTACCTGGTGGAACAGCAACACGCCCATGCCCACGCTCAACGTCGAAGTGGATCATTGCAGGTCCAATCCCCAGGGCGCGTACAAGGCCTGGACCTTTTTTCCCTGGGGTGACGAAAGCCCGGATCTGAGCGCGACGGAGATTCGCAACGTTTACGTGCACGACAATTACCTGGCGCCCACCAATTCGGGCGGATGGTCGGTCTGTTCGCAATCGCTGGACCCCACCTATAACCGAGGGCATGTGCCCATGACCGGTATTGTGTTCGCCAACAATAATTACAACGGCATGCGCCGGGAATTTCAGGACAGTCCGCAGTTTACCAATTCGACATTCGATTTTACCGATGTGCGCAGCGAATCGCAGTTCGCCAATCCGGGCTTTGAGATGAGCGGAACGCCCTACTGGACCTGGGTGCGCAACAGCGACTCGGCGTCGGCGGGCGCAAAAAATAATGCGGTGGGGCAGACCGGCGGCTGGTACGGGTATATTGACAAACTGGATCTGGGCGACGCCCGGCTGTTCGAAGGGCTGTATCTCACGAGCGGCAATTACCACTTTTCCGCCAGGACCCAGACGAGCGGGGACTCGGTACGGATGTCGGTGCGTTCGGCGTCGGGCAACAGCATCGCCAGCCGCGGTTTCGCCAATACCGCCTGGCAGACCAATTCGGTGAATTTTACCGTATCAAGCGCCGGGCTCTATCGCCTGGGCATCGAACGCGGCAGCGCAACAAGCGGGTGGGCGCGCATCGACGATGCGACCGTGGCCACCGGATTCACCGGCATTGCATCGCGGCCGGATCTGATGATGCCGCGGCGCGCGACTGCCGTCCTGTATTCCATTGATGGCAGGAAAATCGGGAAGGTATCTCGGCATGTTCACGCTGGTCAAATGGGGCGGGGGGTTGCAGCGGCGGTGCGGAATGGGGAACCGCCGGGGAAATTGCAAATGATCATGCGGTAGGACGGTGTGCGCAACGTCTCTACCGCATGATCAAACCTGTTCCGCCAGCGTCCGCTCGGCGTAGGAATCGACAAGACGTCGAATCATTGTCTGATATTTCGCATTATGCTTTCGCGCGTACCTTCTGAATAAATCAAGACTCCTCGTGCTCAAGGCGATAGTGACTTTGGTGGCCTTCTTCTCCTTTGCAATCAACTCATGGGGTGAGGGCAGAAAGTCGTGGATGCGGACGGCGGCATCAAGCGCGTCCTCAACATCTTTAGGAGCGCGGGTGTAGACGATTTTCTTTTTCATATTTTTTTCTTCCTTTCCTCCAATAGCCGGCGCCGATTATCCGGATGACTTCGCCTCGCATTGTGAACCGCACGGTCATTACGCTTCCATCAACATTCCCAAGGCAGAAATAACGCGCTTCGGCTGAATTGCTATGCTTGATATCAAGAAATAGCATTCTGTTTGAATTATAAAACGCTTCACGCGCTTTTTCGAAGGAAACACCATGGCGCGCCAGGTTCTTGATGTTTTTGCGCGAATCCCACTCAAATGCCATAGTTAACAATACTATATGGCAATATTAAATTGCAATACTTCAGGGGAATATTTCAAGTCTCCGGAAATGCAAGTCGCTGCATGCCTTCTATGCGGATCACCACCCCAGGACCCGCGCCACCATTCCCGCTCCCCGCACCAGCAGCATGCCGGGCCGCAATCCGGCTATGCGATAATGTCCGCCGCCTATGGCCGGCAACCGGGCGCGTACGAGTCCGCGCGTGTCAATGATCTCGATATCGCCTGCCATCGGGTCCGATACATCCAGTATAAGGCAGCCGGCGCCTTCCCGCCGGATGCCTGCCGCTCGATTGCGCGCGCACGACTGCTGCGCGGTCCGCGCGTTCGATCGCGCCTCCAGGCTCACGGGATACCAGATCGTCCGGGGATATCCATTCGACGTTTCGATGGTCACCGTGTCGCGATAGATGGTGTCCCACACCGTAAGCTTCGAAACATCCGCATGGTGCGTGATCGTCCGGCGATTTTTATCCGCGCTGTCGATGGAGATCGAAAGCCACGCGGAGTGCCATGCGGCTGTCAAGCCCGCGAGTGTCATGTCGGTCATGGGATTGCGCGCCAGCATCGGAACGTCCTGCGGGGATCCCGCCTGTGACCGGATTGCGGCGAAATCCACACGATAGGCTGACAATCGCACCATGGGCGTGGCGCGGAATGCCGCGAAAAAGTGCGCGGCAATGGAATCCGCGCCCTCGGCGCTGGGGTGGACGCCGTCCGGGAACAGGCCGGGTTTGTTGATAAAAGGAGTATGCAGGTCGATGATTTTGAATTGCCGCCGGGTTGCGAGCGCCTGGACCTGCGGTATCAGTTCATACAGCAGCGTGTCTTCGAAAACGGCGTTGACGCCAAAGAGCGGGGGCGGAAAGCACAGCCAGATAATGGGCCGCGTGGCCATGGTGGTAAAGGTGTCGGCCATGGCCTCCAGGTCCGTGCCGAATTCATTTCCATAAGGCTGCCAGTCCGTGCCGCGGCAGTCGTTGGTACCGAGTTCGATGGTGATGATGTCCGGCGTGCGCATGAAAATCTGGGAAAATTTAGGAAGCAGCGAATAGGGATATCCGCCGTTGCGCAGCAAACCGGCGCCGCCTTCGCCGGCGTTGAAAACAGAAAGACTGTCGCCTAAAAGCGTATCGAGCTTCTCAGGATAGCCGCTGAAGGCGGTGATGCTGGTGCCGACCGTGCCAACGAGCAGGGGTCCGGCTTGCGGCGATCCGAGAAACAAGACGAATAGCGCAAGCGCGCCGGCGTGGTGATGGCGCATAAATCCGTTCCTTGCGGCGGCGCCGGCGATTTCCTGCTGAACGGCCGGCGAACGCATAACGAGTGCCGACATCTATCGCATTATACATCCGGAGCATAACCGCATCAACGGCAAAGATGAGATTTTCGTTTCTCCATTGCTTCAAATATCCACTTACGCTCGCTATCAGTCATACAGGTTGCAGCCCACGGTTTTCGGCAAACCGGCTCAGGTCATCGATCTGGCGTTGAGTGTTCTAGAAAAAGGGGTATCTGGAAAACCGGCGTTTTTTGAATTCCTTGGGCATC